>Ga0196887_1000496_pt1 | contig 18877 bp, 26 predicted proteins | sample VirMetDEL_Mar_31_FD_169094 | JGI IMG/M metagenome (GOLD analysis project Ga0196887, IMG submission 169094) | Aqueous microbial communities from the Delaware River and Bay under freshwater to marine salinity gradient to study organic matter... | ecosystem: Environmental > Aquatic > Marine >... | reverse complement strand
GTGCTGTAACACCTAAGTCATCTTGAAATATCTCTGGTACTGTACATGAGATTGAATCTCCAAGTCCCCAAGTTTCCTGCCCGGGAAGCGTCTCAATCTCTAAGATGAACTTACCTTTGCTTCTTACAGCTAAGAGTTCATTTGCTTCCTTACGGAGGAATACGATAACTTGTGCTTTTAATATTTCATTATAAGCGATTTTATTTGCTGACTCTGAACCAAGGTTGATTGTAACTGTTGAGTTAGCTGTTAGTGTAACACCTTCAATCTCCTTACCATCCTCTCCTGTCCAATCCCACTGTGAAGTGAAAGAACCTGTTAAGTCTGGGTAACCATCTGTTGTAGCTGTTACTTCAGCATCTAAATCTTCCTTTACTAATTCACTTACCTTTGTTGTATGTGATGTTTCAATGTGGTATTTATATCCGTTTCTTGCAATACTTGCGAAGTCTGGGATGTAATCTTGTACCTGTCTACCGTCTGGTAAGATACCACCTTTACTGATAATGTAATTTATAATCTTAGCCGTATCAATCTTAGTACCCATTGCACGGTAAGGTGTTGTTAAGGAATCAAACTCACCTGTATTGTAAGCACTGTCTTTCTTCCAAATGAATTTGTTTTCATTATTGATATACCAAAAGTATCTACCGTCTCCAGTATATTTGTCTTGGCTAAGTTCTTCAATCATGCTTAAAGCTGTCTTATAGAAGTATCTTTTACCAACAAGCTGTGTTGTACTTCCTTGTGAAGGGTCTGTATCCCAAATTACACTGAAGTTTGTATCAAGTGTATTAATCTGAGCTAAGGCAGTTTGAATAGCTTCGTCTGCTGATAAAGTATTAGCATCTACGAATACAATAGCACCCATAACTGATTCTGAATAATTGTAACAGTCTACGTTCATTACATTAATGTTTGAAGCATTCTTGTAAGGTACTTTTTCTACTGCTGCAACCATAACAATGTCATCACTTGTAAAGGATGAACTATTAACCTTACGGTATACTGTAATCTTATCTTTAGTACGGAAGAAGTTGTTATACTGTCCTCTATTGTTCTGTACTTTAAATTTGAACATGTCTCGTCCTTCTCCTAGATTTGATTCTAACACCGGGTCAAAGAAACTAGTAATATCAGAAGTGTCACCTGTTTGATAACTACCTTCTCTAAAGGGAGTATGCTCTAATTTCCATTTTGTGTATACCATGTTTTCTCTATGAGTTTGCGATTGTTTCGATAAATATCATACTACCTAAAGGCATATAACCATTCTTACTGTCGCTTACGTCAATGTTGTAAGTGTATGACTCTAACATTACAGGAATGTCTGTACTACCACTCATTGATTTAAGTGTCTCTGTCCCTGTTTTACCATAAGTTACATTAAGGATAGGAGCATTAGTACCATCGTAGTCTAACTGTAATAGGTCTTCCATCTCTTCTGCTGTTACAATAGTAGTACCAGTATCAAAGTGTACTCCCGGTACAGTAATCCTTCGGTTCTCAACGGCTTTACCTTGTACTTCTACGGGTCCTAAGACGTTAGCATTTGGTTTAGCATTAAGACTTCGTTTGTTTCCCGTTGTTACTCGGGAGCTTACTAATGCAACAGGTGTTCCCCCGTTGATTAAACTGTGTGTGATTGTTAGTATTGGTTGTGTCATTTTCTCGTTCCTCAGGTTCTATGAACCTATGCTCCTCGTCCTATTGCATCTTGTATTTGAGATACAAGGCTATCAGCATCTTCTGCTGTGTCTAGGTTGACAATAAAATCACCTGCTACATTTAAGGCCTTGTCTTCCATTCCTCTAGTGGTTTCAATTACCGAATTAATACCAAGGTCATCTAATGGGTTGAAGTTTCTAACTGCATTAATACCTGATAAGACTTTATCAACACCACTAGTACCTAGACCTAACCACTCCATTGCTGCTTTGACGGACTCAACCATCATTTTCATTGGTAATGTTATAATATCAATAGCGGCCATTATAATAAAATTTATGATGTTAAGCATTACGTCTTGTAACATTCGCATTATACCATAAGCAATCTTCACTACACCTAAGAATAACTTAGCAAAACCTACTTGGATTTTCTGAAAGTTCCCCTCAAAAACACCTGTAATAACATCCCAAATACCGGTAAATACTAATTTTAAGCCACTAAATATAGTTTTCATATTAGTGACAACAGATGCCCATATAGCTTTAAGTGTGTCAGCGAAACCACCAAAGTTAGTCTTCCATAGTACAATTGCTGCTAATATTGCGACAGTGACCCACCCGAGGGCTACCATAACTGAACCAAAACCAGCGGAGCCTACTGCAGCTGTAATAGCCGGCCATGCTGCGGCAAGCTTCATACCTGCATCAATAAATCCGGCAATAGCTAAAGCACCCATACCAAATAACATAAAGAATGTACCTAGTACACCTGCGCCTACAGCTAATGCAGCGAAGAGTTTTTCGTTCTCCCCAACCCACTGTGATATTTTATCAATAATAGGAACTAAGAACATTGCGATAGGCTCTAATGCCTGCCCTGCTGTAAACCCTAAGAATTTTAAAGCACCATCCATCATCTGGAAGCCTGTAGTAGTTCCCTCAACGGAAGCCATAACATCATTAAATGTTTTAGTTGAAGACTTCCAAATCATATCGAAAGCACGTTTAAGAGCCATACCAAAGAACATCATACTCATAGCCCAGCCTTGGAACTCCATCTTAGATTTGTGGGCACCCTTCTGGATAGTTTTCGAGACTTGTCTCCATTTTCCATCAATCTTGTCGAAGGTCCGCTTGATAATATCACCATTCTTTGCAATCTCAGTTGTATGTTTTTTAAATTGTTTAATTGCTTTTCCAATTAACTTGTACATTACTGTAACTTCTATGTCTGCTTGTTGGCTCATTATTTCTTTCTCGCTGCTTTTTTACTTTCTTTTTCTTCTTGGTCTTTTACATATTTATGGGTTTCCATTATTTCCATAATGTATGGAATCGAGCTCTTATTAAAACCCTCTTCATCTATACCCATCGTAAAAAACAAGTAACGAATGAAAGCGACGTTACTTGGTTCTTTGCTCTTACGGGTAGCTAAGTTTGCTAGACCGTCAAGCATTTCTATTCCTCAATAGTATTCATGTTAGTTGAAATAACATGTGTCATTAATTTGAATAAGTTCTGTGTTACGAATCCTTCAAAGTCAACTGCTTTACCTTCTTCGTCTTTAGCGTTAGGGTAACTTACCTTAAAAGTTTCTAGAGTCAGAGTATGTAATTTACCAAGTGCTTCTTTATCTAAATATGATAAGAATTTTTCACTAGATAATTTTTCCTTTTCTTTAGCTGTAGCGTCTACTGGTGCTTCCTTTTCAATACGTGCTGTAACAGCTTGGAATGATTCAAGTACCTCAAATAGTAATCCAATATATGAACCACCTAAAGGTTTAAGGGCATACTCTTCGTTGTCTAATGTGAACTTATGTTTTTGAATGTTAAATTTTGTCATTTTCTTATTTCTCCTTCAACACTAAAATGTGCCGTTGTCTTCTTCTACTACTTCTTTGTGCTTTGCATCTTCTAACTGAATACGTAGCTCGTCTAAATCAATCTTTAAAGTTTTAATGTATTCCCAAACTGCTTCAAACTTAGCGTCTTCCTGGTAATAAAGTAATAACTTCTCCAATGCTTTAGTGTAATCTCCTGCACATTCATCACGTGCGTATGCTTTAAATCCGTCATGGACTTCCACATTCTTTTCCGTATCTGCTGCTTTGATATAAAAGGAAACAAATCCTGGTGCTATATCTCGTAGCGCTTCTTTCATAATCTCTGTCATATTTCTGTACCAATAATAATAAAAAAGACCCGAAGGCCTGTGTTAAGCTTACTTAGTTAAACTAGCCCAGTCAATTAATCCTGAAACTAATACCGCACCAACTTGTAAGTTAGGAGTACCGTCTTCAGTTTGAGGACTGAACTTGAAAGTAATGTTTCCAGTTCGGTTATCGTCTGCTGCGTGGTCCATCTCGAATTGAGTTACATCACAGTTGTTGAAAGCATATGTTTGATTAACAGTACCTGTTGATTCAATAACAATAACTTTCTTATCAGGGACAATTGAAGTTCCTGTACCGGAAGCTGAAGTATAGATACCTGTTGCTGTTCCGTCTTCAGCATATTTCATAGCTTCCCAACGTACTGCTGAACCAGCTGTAGCTAAGTTTGGAACTACTTCCATACTAATCTCAAATTGCTCTTCAGGTTTTTCCTTATCGATGAATCCACCGAATGCTGGAACTGATTCTGTGTCTGAGTTACCACCAGTTTTACCGTAATTAACGATTTCACCTGCGATTACTTCTGCGCTAGTTAATGTTGCTGGGTCTAATCCCTTCGCATCTGTTGCATCTACCATGTAGATTTTTACTTTATTTCTGCTGATTGCCATTTTATTTTACCTTGTTTTAAACACTCGTACTAAGTGAGGGAGCTTTCCCTTTTTTTATGTTCTTATTCCCTATCTTAGTCTTGATTCTATTTAGGTAATCTCTAGTCTCCTTCATAAATTTAGGGCGACCGGAAGTGTAATGATTGTAGGATGGTTTACCGTCTGCCATTAATTTAGCAACGTCATGTGTTGTCTTGTTATCTCCTGTACGTTGTCGTAGGAGGACAAACACTTTACCCTTTGCACCGTCGACTGTACGCTCTGTACGTCCTCGGATTGCGTCATAAGTTTGTCTTGAGTATTTTGGTACTAACATTCTTGCATGTCGTTTACCAAGGTTAACGAGTTCCTTCGTTGCTACTTCAGCACTTTTAAGGATTTCTCTCTCCTTGGCTTGAAGTTTCTTTCGGGCCCTTCTATCATCAAACTTAATAGATGATTTAACACTAACCATGTTTATGACTCTCTGTCGTATGTAAATGTAATTGAGCTTGAGTGGTACTTAGCTTCATTTGGATTCATAAAAGCATTGTCTACACCGATACCTACTAACATTAACTCATCAAACTCATTAGCCTTCATAGCTACTTCGATTTGTTCTTTTAGTTGGTCTACTCCTAATGTGCTCTTGTAATAAGCGGATACTGTTACGTTGATTACCTTACGTCCTTCGTTGCTACCGAACTTATACCGGGGTCCTTCAGACTTGTCAATAGGTTCAATAATCACTTGAGGGGAAGTAAGTTGCTTGTCGTTATAACTTGCTAATACACTAGCTACTTTAGTTGCTGCTGTGGTTGAATTAGTTACCGTTAAGCTTGCGCCTACGAGTACTGTTCTCACTGCCGAGTAAAGGTCTGTGTAAAATGTACTGTCATTAATTGTCATACTATATATCTCCCTACGGATTGTCAGGCAAATCACCTGGTTTTGTTCCTATGAACTAGAAGCCCTACGGCTTTTCTTTCAACCTATAAGTAGGTTGTGTTTCCTTTATAAAGGTGGTGGTAAGCCTATACAATAGGCTCTTGATTGTGTGCTCTAACCATAGCAATGATAGTTGCTACGTTGTCAGGAAGGTAATTCTTCTCAATTACTCGTACTTCCCAGTTTTCACTTTCAATAACTATAATGTCTTTTGTATTTACTACTTGGTCGTACCTAAGTACAGCCATCATAGTACCTTGTGGCATATCACCAAAGGACTCTGAAGTTCGTTCCTGGTCAGTAATACTATAAGGAACGATGATGATAGACTCAGAAGTAAAAGAGTCTTCCTCTAATTCTCCCCTATCGTTGTAAGTAGGAGTACCTTGTGTATGAATAGTTACTGTTTTCCCAATGAAGTTGAACAACTCATTGTCCAAATCATCTCTTACATCATCTTGTTCGCTCATCTTATTGGTACCTGTAGTTTAATTTTCCTTTTACTAACTCCATTTTAAGGCTTCCGATGTCCTTTTGGAGGTTATCATAGGAAGCTACACCGAAGTCTGAAGGTTTAACAATGTTAATACTTCCTACTCCAATACTCTTACCCGATTGTTTTTCGTTAGTATCTTTCTGTAAAGTTGAATCGATTACTCGTTTTGCTGCCATTTTAGTTGCAAGCATCTGAACGTATGCTGGAGGCGTTGTATAGCCTGCTGTATAGGTGATTTGAAAGCGTTTCTTACCAGCACTAGGGCTGAAGTTGCTTGAAAGGATTTCGACCTCTCCACGGTCATTATAAGTCGTAAAATCAGTGTCTTCTGTCTTAACTGCATAAGTAGGGTATCCCGTAGCGCCTAAAGCAATTGTAGCATAATTAAATGTATCAATACTAATAATAGGAGAGTTTTCCAGGTAGATAGTATCTTCATTAGTGTAATCTAATGTTTCTACGTATTGAGTGCTAGCATATGTACGTCCAGCAATCTTATCAATGTGAGAATCATTCTCTGTAATCCATACCGTTAGCTGTGCTAATGTAGGGAACGTCGTTGTACTAAAGGGTACTGTCGCCCGTAGCTCTGCTTGAATTAATTCTGCTGTTGTATAAGTCATGTTTTTCGTTCCTCAAATCTTAATTGTTATTCTTTGTAAATTTTACCATCTTTATTCTTCTACAATTGTTTTTAACATATTTGATACATCAACCACTGGGAACACTAAAGTTCTATCATAAGGTGATGAGTAGTTCACAAAGTTGCCATCTTCATCGTAATAGTCTAATGAATCGCCAACAATACTTGCATACTTATCTAATGTGTAACTACTTTCTAAGTCAGTGTATTTAGGATTGGCTGTTTCAGTTCCATCATCGTCTACTAAATTAGTAGGGATTCCGAATAACTGGGCATATTGTGCTTTAGTTAATGTAGTTGTTGTATTAAGTGCCTTTCTGGCAAAGTGATATTTGCTGGCAGAACCTGTTAAATGGTTATGTTGCCAGTCTGCTTGTTTTGCGTGTTCCTCTGTGGGAAAGATTATACCTTTAATCATTAGTAAACACCCCAATATTTATTTATATTAGCCATTATTTCAATCATATCATTATCTGTATTCTTATAAGCTATTAGTTCTTGTATAGTTCCATCAAAGAAAGCTCCTTCAAAATCTCCACGAGTACCAATACCTGTTTGGTTGAGTACCTCTGTGTTGATTGTTGCATTTCCAGAAGCCCCACTAGTAGCACCGTTGTTATATGCTTGAATTGGTTTTGAACCAGTTCCTGCACCACCTGTTTTCTCGAAACCAGTTATTGATTGAACATTAATATTTCCACTCTCTCCAAATAATGTGGCATTAATCCATACACCCTGGTTCTGAACAGGAGTTAAACCACCTAAAATATAATTTGATGAATATGTTGGATAAGAATCACCCTCTGCAACAACATAACCATCACCAAAAGATGAACCTGTACTATGACCCGTTTTAACTACTAACATTTGACCATCGTTTGCGGATAATTCTAACAAGTAATCACCAACCATTAAAAAGTTTTCATTAGCACCAACAAAGTCAATAGCTGGTTTTCCGTTCTTACTTACAAGTGCACCGTCTGCCACTATTTGTGGTTGATTAGCTGTTGTATCTTGAGTTGCATCTTTTGAAATAGTTGTGTAATCAATAGTTGATAGTCTTTGAGGTGTACCGTTTACAGTTCCATTACTAGAACCAATTTGGTCTTCCCAGTTTCCGTTTAGGTTTCCATCCCCATTATACGAGTTAATCAATACACTTGTTTCATTATAAAATTTAACATTTGATATACTTCCCACAAAAGTCTCCTCAGTAAGATTCGAGGCTCTCGCACCAATAGTCCAATCAAAGTTAGATAGAACTGAGCCCGTTGTAATGTCCGATACAGAAGCCTCTTCCACCTCGTTTACATATATTTTAAGAGTATTTCCTTTGTCTCTAACGACCTTTAGGCGGTATGATTGATTTATTGGATGTTCTAACCCATTGGCGATTGAAATATTCGCGTCGTCATCAATCGCCGCTCTAAATGAAACACCTGACCCTTCTGGGTCCATGTGAATTGTAATGTGTTGCCCAAGATAGGAATCTGTCCCTTGATGAGTGTTTAATATGTATGCGGATTTTATTTCTGATGGGTGTATATCTAAAGTTATTTCAAAACTATCATCTAGGCTTATTGGGTTAGCCCCAATGACAGATGAACCCGTCAAAACAACATTATTATCAACACCATCAAAATTCATTACATCTTTACTCGTTGGAACATTTTGGTCATACCAAATTGAAGCATAAGCATTAAATCCTTGACCTGTGAATAGGGCTGGTGAGCCGTTAACTGTGCCGTCAGTGGCCCCATTTTGACCCGTCCAGTTTTCATCTAGGTTGCCATCGCCATTGTATAAAACAACACCGTCTTTTCTAATGTTGTAAAAAACACCCTCAACAAATCTATTTGTAGTGTTTGTAGAGTTTCCGACCTCTGTACTAATCGCTGGCGGATTGTTGGTTTTAGTTACTGAGCCTATGGAAACATTATCAACATAAACAGTGTATTCACCGCTAATCAGTGTAACTTTTATTGTGTGGGGCAAGTCGTCATTTATAACTGGCCCATACAAAACATTACTTGAACCTCCGACAAAGGCAAGTTTATTAGCGTTAGCACCAACCCCAGTTCCTCCGATACCTATACTTGTATTGTCCCCACCAGACCATTGGGAAAGGAAGTAACCGGCAAAAGCTGTAGATGTAAAACCGGACGGGATCATTATATCTATCTCAACTTCGAAATCACTGCCGTCAGTATTAAAGATTGATTCGTTTAAATCCACATAATCATCAACCCCGTCAAAGTACATGCGGTTGTTGTACAAAGCCTGTACATCAGTTGGCACTACAAAGTCTAATAGTCCTGAACCTTTTACCTCATTAGCATTAAAGTCTTGCTCTAAATTATCAGATTCTCGTCTAACACGCACTACGTCTGTCGCACTTGTTGCAACTTGTCGTAATGAATACGCTGCACTAGCACCTGAGAATTGAGAAAGTAAACTAAACCCACCGGAAATCCAGAAGTCTCGTTGTCGTTCTCGGAGAGCTCCAACGTAACCCTGGTCACCTAAGAAAGCAAACCACTGGTCGGCAGTTGAACCTTCGTAGCCTAAGCTATCAAAAAGGTCTTTAATTAAATCTGCATTAGAAAGTGTTGAAGATGTTAGCCCTAGATATGATAATAGAAATTGTCGTTCATTGGATAACCAATGTCGGTTAATTCCGTCTGTGTTATTTTTATAGAATGCACTTCGTGCGTCGTTATAAGAAGATTTTGCCATGTTTGCCTCAAAAGGTAATATAGAGAGTACACTCTCTTTTTCAACCTATAAGTAGGGTGTGCTGGCTTTATAAAGGTTCTGTTTAATAGAAGAAATAACCACCAATTCTTACAACTAAATAATAAAAGAGTGCTATAGGCTCAAATAGAATCGATTTGAGAGCATTTCTTTCTTTCTTGATACATTCCCTCATCCTCATATAAAAAGCCCAATCTGATGCACTTCTGTTGACCTTAGCGGAATATAGGTTATCATGTAAGTCACAGGCTGGTTTAAACATGAAGTTTGGTACTAAGTGTTGTAACCCCCTCGGTCCACAACCATTAGGCGCTGGTAAAACCTTTCCTAACCATTTAATTTTCATTTTTTATTACCTCTTTCAATCACAGATGTTAATTGACGCATAACTTCCGTTGTTTCTTTCTGTCTTTCATCGTAACGGTCAATGTTCTGCTTTGAGTCTTGACGCCATTCGTTACGTTCAGACTTATGTGTTTTCAGCATATACCAAGCAAAGGAAATAACGATTAAAAGGAATGTTATTGGCAACCCGTAATTATCTATTGCGGAGGCGCTTGCTGTGTCAATCATTTCTTCATCTCCTTTATATGGGTATATACATACATTAATCTAACCGATGCAACCATGTTTAGAATGAGTAAAGGTACTCGGACATACTGAAATATAATTGCGACCTCGAATCCCCATTGGAAGAAAGCCCAGAGTCCAAACATAAGTGTGATTATGTAGATTAAAGCATCGCTCAAGAATACCATTTTAAGTCTTGAGGATAATTCGGTTTTAACCCTATTATAGAACAAGAAATGTTTCATTGCAAACCATGCACCTACTGTTGATATAAGAATAGTAATTATTCCTACGATTGTGTTTAAATGTTGTATATCTATCATTATGATTTCTCCTTTTTTGGTACTCTACTCAATAATCTTATGCTAGCCCAAATGTTTAATATGATGAATAATATCCTTATAGGATATAATAATAAATCGCCTTCAAGCTCTAGGAATGTGAACAATCCAAATAAAACCGTAATTAAGTAAATTAAAGTGTCTGATAAAAACACCCATGATAATCGTTTTGCTAGTACGTCTTCTTCTTTATTGAACTTAACATACTTGAAAAAAGCGAAACATACACCTATTAATGATACAGTAATTGTTGCTATTCCTAAAATTGTTATTATTTCCACCATTTCATTATCTCTTTATATTTTTATAATCTATTCTACGTTTACGTTTAAATTAGCTTTGACTGCTGCTTCAACCTGTTCACTAATAGCTTTTGATTGGTCGATAGCTGTTTGTCGGTACTTTCTCTGTGTTGGTTTTAGTTGGGTCGTCATCTGTAACATCCGCTAAAACCCTATATACCCAGCCATTCTGAACGTCAGATGACGTAGGGAAATCACTATTAAGAGAAATTGTTCCTTTGAAGATTAAGGCCCCTGAGAGTCCCTCTATGTCTTCAATTTGATGGGAGTGCATAAACACTTCACCTTCAAGATAATCGAATGTTGGTTTAACCATTATAAGCTTACTAGGTTACTAAGAGTAACTTAGGCTCCCCCGGTTATCCCATACATTATAATTTTGAGTATTACCGTTTGCCCATTCAATAGAAATATTAGAACCAGAAATTGTAGTCCGTTTAATGCGCCAAACTCCTTGTGATGTATCTGCTAGTAAGTTGGCATAGCCTTGATAAATAACAGTACCATCAGTAGTATCGATTTCTTTACGGATTTTAGGGTCGGCAAAGAAATCAACTTTATTTTTAGTAAATTCGTTTGGATTATAGCTCATTGTTTCATAGGGTCAAAGGTCATATTTGTAAATGTGATAAAAAATAAAAAGGAGGTCAAGCCTCCATGTTATACTTATTCACTCCAAGTAGTGATGATTACCATTGCGTCATCATGTAATGACTTAATGTCGTAATCTTCGTGTCCTACAATGTCGTGTGATAAGTTCACTACATTATAGTCCTTACTAATACTTGGGGATTCTTTAACTGCAATACCGAAAGCTTTTTCACCAGTAGGTGTTTTACCAATCATTAATGCATTTGCTTCGTCTCCAACAGTTCCTGCTGTAACGCCAATTTGAGTAGTTTCGTAGATTTTAACTCCGAATACATCTCCAATTAAACCGTTTTCAAGTGCTTCTCGTGAACCAAATTTGTTTGCTTCATTTACACTTTCAAGTCGAAGTAAGTCTGCTCCTTGGTAGAAGTTAACGATTAAATCTGCTGGTACATATAAGTTACTTTTAATAACTCGTGCTCCTGAGATAATTTCGTCGTAACCAAGAGTATCTGCTGAAGTTAAGTCTCCTGCTGCTCGTCCTGCTGTAACTGCTGTAGCTGGTACAATACTAGTTCCTGCTGCTGCTTCAATAACTGTAATTGCTAAGTTATCTTTTGCTAAAGCTAATTGGTAACCAATTTTCTTAGTAGCATTTTCCATAGTGTTGAAGAAAGCTCGTACATATTCCTTTTGGGAGATTTGGTAACGTGCTGCGTACTGAGTTGGTGTGAAAGTCACATTTCGTGTAGTAATAGCTGTTACTGCTACATCGCTTCCTTCAGTTAAAGCTGCTGCTGCTGCTGCTGGTTTTTCGTCGATAGTCACTTTTAAGTCTGCGCCTGCTCCAGTTAAATCAAACTGTTCTGCTAATGGTGCAACTACTAAGTTCTCACTTTGATATTCTCGTAATCGAGTGTCCCAAATGTTTGGGTTTACTGCTGTACCTTCTGCACTAACTGCTGTAAAAGCATTAGCATCGTAGGCTCGCTTAATTAATTCTTTTCTCATTTTATTTTACCTGTTGTTTTTTGTTTATCGTTTACTCTTCAAGTGTTCCTCGAATCGTGCTCGACTCACAGTTTCAATGTCGTCCATTTGCTCCTCAGTTAAGGATGCAATTGGGTCGCCTTTAGGGGCTTCCTTCTTATCCGCAAACGGATTAGTTGTTTGGACAACAGCTTGAGATTCAATCATAGCATCTAGTTTAGCTTTATAGTCAGCTTCCTGTTTTGCTAATTGTTCTTTTTGTGTTTTGAGTTGCTCTTCAAGGGATTCTTTTTCCTTCTTTTCATCTTCAGCTGCTTTTTCAGCTTTCAATTCTTTAAGTACTTCCTCTTTAGCTTTCTCTTTAAGTGATTCTAATGATTCGGATTTCTCCCGTTCATCAATACGTTTTTTAGCCTCAGCAATATCACTTGCCATCGCTAGTTTTTCTTTTTCAGTTAACTCAGTCATTTTTTTATCCTCGTAATTTTACTAATTCTTCGTCGAGTGTTTCGATAGCCGTATTAGCGGCTTCTGCTTTATAAATGTATGAATCTGCATGTCCGTCTTGGGACATTTTTTCTTCTTCATACTTGAATGTCATTTCTTGTGCTTGTAAGTCCCAGAACCGTGGATTCTTGTGGTGTTCGTAAGTAGGCTCTAAAAGACCTTTCTTTACACCTTCAATTTTAAGGTCCATCATCTCTCGGTATACTACTACTTGTTTTAAGTAATGGTCACGAGTCTCTAACTCTAAAGCAACTTTGTCATGCAGCTCTGCAATCTTAGTTTCTAATTGTTCAATCTGTTCTTGTTTCGTTAATTTCTTAGTCATAGTCTATATCCTCACATAGCAATTTCAGTGCCATGTACTCCTGGAGTATCATTAACAGCGAATGTCCAACCAAGTAAATCACCGTCGATTACTTGTCCATCCTCTGCCCGTGTAATAAGTGCTTCCATGGAAACACCCTTTGCTTTACCAATTGCTTTCTTGTATCGTTTATCGATTAGCGCACGTACCCATAGCTTACCTTTTTCAAAGACTGCTTGTACTGCTGTTGCTAAACCGTTCTTACCAACAAGTTGTTCTTTAATTTCTTCCTCGGATAATCCAAGTGCAATAAGTCGGTCGTACTCTTCATGGTCAATATCACCTTTAAGTTCCGCACCACTATTAATTTTATCAGCCCAGTTTCGTAAGATGTCAGCGTTTAAAGCAACACCAAATTTATCTTCAAAAACATCTGCTAATTTGAATGAAATATATTCTTGTCCATTTTCTGAACGAGTGATTAATTCTGGTTGAGTAGCATCTAAATCGAATTTAACTCGTTCTAGTACAGGCTCAGGGTTCGCTGTAGCTGTTTGACGTTGTAGCCAAAGGTTAGCTGCAAGTAAGGCAATGTCATCGCCTTCTTCTTCTGCTGTACTACGATAAATTGTATACCATTTAGCTTTTGTTGCGTTATCTAAGTTTTCTAGATAACCAGGAAGGTCAGGTACATTCACCAGACTATTATCGTCCTCATGTACCACAGTAGTTTTGATATCACCCGTAGATTCCATATAGAAAGTCAAAATCCAATATGCTGCTCCGTTATCTGTAACGTGCTTCTCTTTACTTAATAGTTGTTTTGCTTCTACCATAATCTATACCTTTTTTAACTGGTCTTCACGAGTTGTTACTTCTTTTTGTTCTTTGTTTCCCTCTCCTGTTCCCTTACCGATTCGGCTTGGTGCAGTGTCCTTGTCTCGTGGATTTTCCACTTCTGAAGCTTGTGCTTCCTCTGGTTCCTTGATAGGGTTGGGTGTATTAAAGAAGATTCCTCTGTCTGCTAAATACTCTACTTGAGCTTCAGGAGTAAATCCTAAACTACCCATAATTTGTAATACCTCAAATGCCTGTTTCTCTGCGAAACGGTCATTAGGTGAAAATTTGATAATGTTATTTCCTTTATTCATTTTAGGGAATAACTTGTTACTGATACCATCTGCTACAACAGTCTTCCATGATGTTACATGTGTATGAAAGTTGTTACTCTGTGCGTCAGCGTTACTTCGTCCACTAGTCTCAGGCATACCTAAGTCTACTGCTGGGATTCGTAAGTTAATTGAAATTTGACTATCGTAGTATTTTAGTAATACATCAATAGATTCTAATTCTTTCATGTCTCGAAGTACTTTAGTTTGTAAAGCACCTGTAGCTACGAAAGGTTTCTGATAGTTACCTTCAACCTTTGTTAAGAATGATAGGAAGTCATCAATGTCAATCTTGTCAGCATTATCTCCTGAGTAAATTGAACGGTACTGTCCGGATTTCATTAACCATTGTACAAATTCTAAGACAGCATGTTTTGCTACTAAGATTTCCCAAAGTGGTCGTAAACTGAAAGGGGCGAAGCCACCATCTCGGTCACCGAATTTAATCCATGTAATATCCTTTGCAGGCCAGTAAGCGAACTCACCAGTGTTCTGGTTTGGGATTTTAGATTTAAGTTTGATTAAGTCGCCATTAGGCTTTGTGATAACATCTACGTTTGCTGTATTTAATACGTTTAAGGCTTTAACAGTTGTACCATCAATTCCACGTACAATTTCAATGAAGACGTTGTTGTATAATTTTCCAACTAAGAATACCCGTCGGAGAATATCTGTTCGGAAATTGAAATCTTTTTGTAGTTTCTTTTGGAACTCTACATCAAAAGACATTTTATCTCTTGTAAGAATAGTGAAGTCACCTTCAACGCACTTATCAACGAAAGCTTCTACTGCTCCCCGTGCTACTGGGTCTTTTTGAATCATCTCGTATACGCCTGCGTATGAGAAGTCGGGAAAAACCGTTGAACCGTCAACTGAGTTAGTGTAACCCTTGATAGGTTCTTTACTGTCTGTCCGTTTAATTAGTGTAGATTTAGTCATTTTGAATAGTGCGCTCTATATCACCCCCTAAGTAGGGTGTGCGTTGTTTATAAAGGTAGTCCTCCTTTTCCTTTTAAAGTATACTCATAAGGCATCGTGGGGTTCTTATATCGGTAATCTTTCCACCTTACCTTATATTCTCGAATTGTACCAGACTCTATAGCCTCTAAGTATAATCCTGGGTTATCAATTACATGTTGTAACTGTTTGTTATAAATATCAATCTCCTCTGCTAGCGAATACTCTGCGTCCTTTAACCAACTATTAGTAGGATGCATTTCAATCTCATTCAAACGTCTCGTCGTCATCTGGGTCTACCTCCGTATCATACCACTCAGGTATAGGTGTAGTTCCGTAGAATCTTGACACCTCCTTTTTTGGTACTGTGTATTTCTTTCTAATCATCTTATTCTATTGTCCCAAACCGCATTGTGTTATCCTCATTAAGGAAAAAGTAACAACTCATAATAAAACTATCGATAAGGTCATCACTATATCCCGGTGCGTGTTTAATAATTGTACTTCTTTGTCCTTCCATGAATTCCATACTAAGCATTTCTGTTCGTAAGTCTTCGTCCAGGTAACAATCAATCATACCTTTGTTTAACATGCTTCGGAAAGCACCATACTTCTTAACCTTATCGGCTTTGAAGTTCATTGGTTGAATGTTCCACTGCTTCTGTTTCATTTCTTTAATACGGTACCAACCTGCTGGACAATCATCAGGAACGATACGTTGAATATTAAACCTCGATAGGAGGTCTTGAATATCAGAGACAAGAGACATGTCCTCTCCGACTTGATAAGTTTTGTGGTATATACGTTCGGCAACACCGTCTTCTCTTAATCTGCTGATTGTAATAACTGTCTTAGATACTCCTTCTCCACCGAAGTCGACACCCATGTCACATTCACCCTCGTACTCCTCACGCATATTTAGTTCACTACTAAATGTAGGCATGACTTTCTCTGGGTCGAAGTAACTTGCTTCACCTTTAACGAAACGACAGTAATAGGCTCTCTGAACTTCATCGTTCTTACCAACCCGTACCATTGCGTCAATTGTTTTCTTTACTGTTCTGTAATAGTTTTCGTTTTCCAGCTTAATAGCATCAATGCTAAAAAGTGCAATATCATATAAGTCTTCGTGATTATAAGTTTCATCAGGGTCTACAGCTCTATAGAAGAACCCACTACTAACCCAAGGAGTACTAGTGTAAAGTCTAACAGCGTTATTGAAGTTACCTGTAGGGTATAAGAACTCATCAAAGAACATATCAGTAATCTTATCTGTCTTACCGGCTTCATCAATACCTACCATTGTAAATGTTTCTCCTAAGACAACGGATGTCGGAGGGTAACTCTTGATTACGCTTCCTGTTTTACTGTCCTTGAGAAATACACCGGTAGACTCGTCACCAGCTTTGAATGTAATCTGCTGTGTGTTGTTCGGGTCGTTCTCGGATAGTAAGCCTTGCAGCAAACCAACATAAGACCCTTTAACATCAATATGTCCAAACTTAGGTGAACCATCTTCATTCTGGTATTTCTCCTTCATGAATATATCTCCTTGTCGGATAAGACCTTTTACTTCATTAAGTAGTTTCTTCGCCTGGTCATTAGAGGCACTTGTAACTACACCATTAGTGTGATACTTGAAATCGTTAGAAGGACATTTATTAAAAACAGTTGACCAAAGGTATAGAATAGCTAAGGCGGTACTCTTCCCAATCTGTCGACTTGTAATAGCAACGAACTCAGGGTTATCCCCCTTACGGTTAAGCATAGCCTTTGATACTCTTGTTAGGAAGTATACCTGCCAAGCGTATAGCCTTACACCAAGCATGTGCTCAGCAAAGACTACAACATTATCACTACAAGCTTGAAAGAGTCCTACATCCTTATTTGGTACTCGATACTCTTCCATGCTTTCAATGAAAGCCTCATCAACTGTTATTTCTTTTATTGCCATACGTTATCATCCACGGCCATACTATCTGCCCGTCGTTTACTCTCTCTTACTTTCTTGTCCATCAAATCAACAGAAGGTGTTTGGTCTAACTTAGCTTCATTAGTTTCTTTATAGAACTCCTCGTAAGGTATCTTCTTCCCAGCAACTAATACTGGACTCTTACGCCACTTACCTTCAGGAGACTTATTAGTGTATCTATGTAATTCAAGAAATCCAGAAGGACTACGCCCAGCTAGTAAACCTTGTAAGTAATGAATTGAAGTACCATATTGTACCCCATCATCACCAACAACTGTTACTGCTGTTTTATTGTCATTAATTTTAATTACTGCCATGATTCACTATCTCAGTATACTAAAAGGGCTACTGGTTTATAAAGTTTTGTATACTACAGTATATACATTAGAATAGTTATATTAAAATAGGTATATTAGAAAATATAAAAGAAAGGCCCAAAACGCACAGTACTTTAACTCTCCCCCTAAGAGCGGTCTGGATAACACCACAACCTTTAAAGTATCATGATGGCATAGCCATTCCTGTTTCCCATACGACATTACTTGAGCCAGGAGTATGAAAGCAAAAGGGTTGCTAACCCCTCAGGTTATTCATGCCACAACTATAGAGTTGTAGTTTTATTCACCTGTGTTTTAAAATCTTACGACTAGGAGCGACCCTGCCGACCACGAGCTTTGTGATAATGAAAAGACAAGATGGAAGCAATCACTCCCACGTTAGGCTAGCTAAGTGTTTGTTTTACTTGTCTTTCTCAAGGAAGTGAACCCATGAGTGTAAAGCAAGGAGCAGGATTTGAACCTGCATCTCGGTCTTTAATCGCGTGTTCTACCAATACCTTATAACGTGCTACGTCTAAGGGATGCCACTAACCTTGCAATAAGGCTTACGCCTTGAATATAAACATGAAAATAAAGGAGTCGAACCTTGCTAACTGCCGTCAGTCTCATCCACGAGAGATTTCATGTTTCTCCACTAACCCTTTCAAGGTCGCCTTAATAGCCTATTTAACACAGCATTTCACTGCACCGATTGATTAGTTTTGAATATGAAGGGCTTAACGTACCCAGATGCAACGGTGTTTAACTTCCATTGACGTTCTCGAAAAATCAGGTGCCAACAACCAATCATAGGGTTACCATTCTCCTAATTTTACTTAGGCTGATAGTTGGTTGCATCTACACACCGTAGTCATGGTTTCAGCATCTTGCGAGTGTGTGGCATTTCCTGTCTCTGTGAATATACTAAACCATTACTAGTATATAAAGGTTTATATTCTCCAGTAGCTACGTTCTTGAACGAACCATATCAAAAACCCCCCCCGTACATTGGGTAGCACTTCCGGCGGCGCTACGATGTTTATACATCTATGACATCTATTACATCTACTAATAAGAGATGTAGATTAGCGGAGAGCTAGATACTCATAGCCTTCCCTTAACTATGTTAAACATCTATAACTAAGATAGATAATTTAAGTAAATAATTAAAGATTGTTGTCACTAAGTAACTCGCCCCCAGCTAGTGGACGTTTACTAGTGTAATTTGTTAGCGTGTCACCGTCAACCCATCAGCACTTCCCGAACGCACAAAGTACGTCTAATAAAAAGAAGTATTCTAGTCTTTATAAAGACGATTACACCACAATATATAGTTTACAATATGTACATTAAACAGTAAGTGTTCGTTAACACTCACTAGAAAAATTGGCGGAAATATATGGCATTCCCCAAACATTCCCAAACATATCCCCAACATTCTTGAACTTGGTACATAAATTGTTCTCATACCACCTCCCCACCTTATGTACCTTTCTACCTGTCTGAACTTCGTGAACAGCTGTTGTCATTCTTCCAACCAGTGTCGAGAAGATGCCGACATAGATGTATAACATCTATAT
>Ga0196887_1000491_pt1 | contig 19058 bp, 7 predicted proteins | sample VirMetDEL_Mar_31_FD_169094 | JGI IMG/M metagenome (GOLD analysis project Ga0196887, IMG submission 169094) | Aqueous microbial communities from the Delaware River and Bay under freshwater to marine salinity gradient to study organic matter... | ecosystem: Environmental > Aquatic > Marine >... | reverse complement strand
TATAGCTTCACCTACAATTGCAGCGTCAACAGGAAAATTAGTAGGGCTTTTTGCTACAAAGTTTAGTGCAGCTTTTTTGTATTTAGCTTGATTTTTTTCTGGTATATCTAAACTCTTAACCCAGTCGAATACATCGTCTATTTGCTGTTCTGCTGAGAATACTTTATTACCTTCTATTACATCACCTCCTCGTAGCTTATTAAGTATTGTGCTGTATTCTGCACGTATTTTTTTAGAATATCTAGTTGCTTTAGCAAGTTCAACCTTACTTTGCACGTCGTCTAATCTAGAAAGTGCATCGCCTACCGCAGCCACATTACCTACGTGATCGTCTGCAAAGTAAAAGTCGTTGTAACCTTCTGCAAATTTGCTTACAACCCAGTTAGCCTTAGCTTGCGGGTCTGAGCTTGCGAGCCCAGTAATATTAGCAAGCGGTATATCAAGACCAATTCCCTTGAGGAATTCATGTATAGCATTGGCGCTATTAGCCGGGCGAGCGGTTAATATGTACACGTCTTTGTTACCGAACTTTCTGTTTCTATTGACGGCTTTATTAAAGAATGGTCCTTTAGCACCGTTCATTACTTTACTGAATTCGCTGAAATCAAATTTAGCCCCGTTCGCTAACATAGCGTCCCCTTCTTTTGCAAATCTCGATGCATCTAATTTACCTTTAGTCCCGTCAGGCATTGTGTATAATACGTTGCTTTTGGTTGTTGCCAATGTATCGTCAAAATCCCAAACGCTAATGCCTCTTCTTGGTCTGTCAAGACTATTTCCTAAATTTATTGCTTTATCAAAGTTTTCAACCGCTTTTAAAGATTGCTCTACTGTAAGACCTGTTTGCCTTAAATTCAAAGGCAAAGAATAAAAAATGTTGTCTGCGGTTTTTTGTTCTTTTTCTTGAGCGTTGTAAAACTCTAGCCCTTTGACTTTATTTTTAAAGCCACCCTTACCTTTGCCGTCGGGTTCCTTATCATAGCGTGTTTTATCTCCATCGCGATCTAAAACGGCATTAGCCTCTACGGGAATTATGTTAACATACAATTTACTAAAATACTCGTCTATGTCAAAATTTTTCTTAGCAGAAATGTAATCGTATAAAGTCTGCCTCATTACACCTAAAGAAATTTCATGCTCAAGCATTGATGCGGCTTCGGTTTTATAAACTTTCTGGAGGTTATACATTTTTCTCATAGGAGTAAGTTGCCCTCCGGATAAAAGAAGAAGCTTTGCTTTTGCTTCTAAAAAAATCTCTTGTTGCTTAACCTTGTCCCCTTTTTCGCCCGCTTCTATGTAGGCTTGTCTAGAATCCGTTACTATTTTTCTAACAAAATCCCTATTTTTTTTAGTATCGCTGGCCATAGTAGCCGCCATACCATCTATCTTTTCGTTGCTCTGAGTTCTTACCTTTTTTATGTCTTCAATTGTGGTTGTTTTGAAGATACCCTCTAAAGCCTTATTACTACCCGGTTTTTTTATTACAAAAACCTCTTGTTGAATAGCTTTTTCGCCTTTCTTTGGCACACGGTATCTAGTCTCTTTTTTTAACTCTATGCCGTACTTTGTTTTTAGTTCCTTGGGTGTTATACCTAGCTTTTCAGCTAAGCTATTATACAAATCTTTATTTGTTCTTATCCCGTCAACCTTTGCGTCTCGGATTCCTCTACCGTAAAACTCAATAAATTCTACTATGTCGGCAGTACTAAGTTTATCGCCAAGACCTTTAAGTGCAGCGGTAAGCTTGTTGTATCCTCTATCTCTAAGTATATAGTCAAATGCCGTTCCAAGGGCTTTTCCGTATGAGCTATTAATAAGCTTTTTGGTTTGATCTGGAGTAAGATCTGTTTTCCCTATAAAATCGTTAAAAACTTCATCTGCAAAAATTCTGCCAACTTGGACATCAAATTCTTTTCTAAGGTAAGTATCGGTCGCTTTAAAAACATCAGCGGCACTTATAGGATATTTTGTAAATTTGCCTTTTAAATGATTTAGCACTTCTACGGATAATTGAGCATTAGTAGCTGAATCGTAGTTTACATTAGCCATGTTAAGCATAGCCTCTACTCCACCAAAATTCGTTATGCTTTTGGAGTACATGGTTGGGTTTTTACCCATTTCAATGTCCAGCAACGTCATAGGGTCTAGGTTACCAAATTCCCTACTCATTTCGTTCGCTATCATACGACCCTCAAGCTTTATCAAGCTTAATAAGGTTTGTGCCCCAGGCATTTTATTAGGTGTTTTACCAGCTTCTCTAGCCTTAGCTACATCTGGCACTGCATTTCCATTGCCGTCATCAATAGCTCCTATTGCTTCTAGCAATTCGTCACGAGATATTTTTTGAATTTCGCCTTCTAAATTTCCTTGTGCTTGAGTTCTTCTGCCTGTAACTAAGTAAGCAAGGGCTGTAAAATTTCTACCCATTCCTGTTGACATACCTGCGCTTCTACCTCTTTTGCCACTAAAGTATTTGTATTCAGGAACGCTAAGTTCTGGTAAAAATCTTAATATACCTTCTGCCCTAGACTCTGGTGAGTATTCTTCAAAAGTAAAGTTAGAATCCTCTTTAGCTTTTGCTTCTAATTCCGCTAGCTTAGAGTCTCTTTGATCATAAGGCACTCTTACCTCTGTCATTTCTCCATTTACTTCCGTTCTGAATACAGCTTGCTTTGCAGTAAAAGCTGTGATTGCGTTTTGGTATGTTACTTTATTAAAGTTACCGGACCTCGCAGTTAAAGTTCCTTCGCTAATACCGTATATTTCCGCTAGTATGGAATCAATAACAACCGGTAAGTTTTTAAAGTTTTCTACTTTTTTGTTACCTCTGTTCTTTTCCCAAAATTCTAAAATTTTAGCTTTAGCTTGTGCTTTTAGTGCTTCGTTTGCTAATAAAGCACTAGGCCTTCTGATCTCGCCTTTAAACCCGCTAACTAATTTCTTTTCTGGTTTTTTGGAATCTTTAGTTTCAAACTCAAATTCAGTATCATTCGACGCCATTTTTACTAATGCCTCTGCCCCTCTTGAAGTTCCTTGGTCTTTACCAACAACCCCTAAGTCTTCTGCAAATTTTACAGCTCGAAGCCCTCCTCTTTGGAATATAATATCTTCGATGTCATTAATAACGTTTTCGCCTTTCCTATTAACAGTTTCAGGTTTAAACTCGTTGATAGTCATAACCGTTAGGTTAGCTTTTGCAGATGCTAAGTAATCCTCCCTGCTTGTTGCTTGTTTAGCGTTTTCGGATATCTTGTTATAGAAAACATTGGTAAACAATCGCGCAGCCTTGCTTAAGGGCACGTCTAAGGCCTTAACTATTTCGTTCTGTAGTTTATCTCGTCTAGCAGCTTGTTTGATTATATCAGGGCTGTTATTTGCGTTGATAGTTATAGGGTTTTCCTTAAGTGCTACTAATTCTTCTTCCTTAGATGTTCTAGTTACATCTCCGGTTTCAGGCTTATCTTCTATAGCTTTTTTAGCCTCAGCATTAAGTCTTTTTTCTTCTTCCTTTATTACCTTATTAATAGCTTGTACTTCGGCTATTTTAGGCTCTATTTCTTTCTTTACTTCCGTGTCTAAAGAGTATTTTCTTTTGCTTTTGTCAGCCTTAGGTCTAACTATTTTTTCTTTTTTAACAGGTTCGTCTGTTGCAACGGTTGCTTCTGGTGTAGCGTCTACCCCTGCATCTAAAGCGGCTTCCGCTAAATCATAGGTTTTCTGTGCGTCCTCAACAGCTTTTTGAAGTGTTGGATTGTCCGGATCTAGATTGAACATGTCTTCCGCGTCATCCAAGGCTTCTTCTGCTTCGTCAAATTTGTCTTGAAGAGGACGGGAAAACCTACTAACTGCATCACCTGATCCGCTGCCACTGCTGTCAGATTCTATTTTTTCTGCCTGCTTGCGAAGTGCTTCTAGTTTGCTTATATTTACTGTGCCGTCTTTCATTCCTTTGGCAATTGAAATTGCAAATGCAGCAAAATCATCTGGTCCTTTGAAATCAAAGTTGTAATTATCTCCTGCAACATCTTGCATCATGTACCCCGTAAGACCTAAAAAAGCTTGATTTTCTGGCGCTAAAGGATCAAAATTAACACCTCCACTAAATAATTCAAAAAAGTTAGCTAAATATTCGTTAGCTACTTCGTTATTGTACCTGGCTAATTCCGCTGTTTTTTCAGCTTTAGTTCTAGCGCTTTTCATTCTTTCCTTGTGAGCTCGTTTGTACGGCTCTAATGACATTTCTATTTTTGCATGCAAGTTAAATTGATTTCTTTGCATCCAATTTTCTATTTGTGAAGCCATTAACTCGGCCTTTTCTGGATTCTTTTCAAAAAGTTTGTCTAATATACTATGGCTATTTTCGTGCTCCATAACGCCTATCTTTTGCTCAGCAACCATGCTTTCAACAATAGACACTGGGATCGTAACTGTGCTGCCATCCCGGTCAGTTCCCTTTGTTACAATATTAACACCACCTGCCCCGTCTTTAAGATTTGCAATTATTTCTTTTTTCTGCACATCGTCAATAGATAAACTATTTACAAAATCCACTGCTTGATCGATAGTGTCAAATTGCTGGGCCCTTTGGTTTGTTTTCTTGTTTAATTTGAATTTATCTTTTATTATCTGCGCATTGTATAGATCAGAAGCTTTCTGCTTTACCTGCTCGGTTACAGCATAGGCATTCATCTCATTCATGGCTTTATCTATGTACTCTTGATACTCCACTTGATCATCAATTCCTAGCAAATGAAATTCATCTTTAAAGGCCCCTGACAAATAAGCATCTCGGTACATTACACCCCCTGCAAAATTTTTCTGCATTTCCTCTAGTTGTGCTTCTTTTTCCTTGTAAGTTAAATCTTTATTATTAACAATAGCCGAAGCTTCAGCCCTGGCATCATTTATCTGTTGATTTGCAAAGCCAAGCATTCTGGCTCCGTTCAATGTAATTCCATTGCTAGCACTTCTTTCTGCTTTTTTTACTGCCTGCTGCTGTTTTAATTGCAACTCAGTAAGAGATTTTTTAATCGCCTTAGCCTCCCTAGTACGCTTGTCTAGTTTACTATATGCTTTTTGTTTTTCAAATATTTGTTTCTGCCTGGTGTCAATGTCCCTAATTGTTTTATTGCTAGATAAAACTCTAATACCAGCTCCTTTTAAGAACGGTAAGGTTGAAAAAGCAAAAGAAAACCCTATGCTGCTAACAGCTACGTGCTTAGCGTTTTCAAATATAGGTCTACCGTCTATTGCGTTTTCCACCACGTTAGTTGCAAGTTCACCTGAAAGTTCTAACGCGTTATCATAGATGAGGCTTCTTTTCCAGTTGAGTTTCCAATAATCCTGAAAATTTAATAAAAATTCTCTACCGGTGCTACCTCTGAACATTCTCATACCGTTTTGCAGTATAGGATTTGTAGTTAACGCTGTAAATCCACCGTTAGCAATCCCTACTCCAATACCCTTTGCAAAGGACGCAAACGGGCCGGTAATATCTTGATCTATTTTTTCTTGTAACTCTTTTTCAAGTTTAATTTTTTCTGCTCCTTCTGCTTCCTTTATTAATTTTTCATATTCGAATTGATAGCCTTCTTTAATAAGTGAATTTTCATAAGCTATATCCATCATTTTTTCTCCAGCAGTCCAAGCTCCCACTACATAAGGGGCTAAAGTACCACCTGAAGCAACCATAGCTAATAGTACAGGTGCTTGTGTTGAAATTTCTTGCCCGGCAAATCTAAAAAAATTGTTTGAGCTAGAAAATGCTTCATCTACACTAATATCCCTGGTGTAAGTGCTTCTTATATCAGACCTTACTTTAGCAAATTCGTTTCCCCACTCATCTAAAGCTTCGTCTACCTCGTAAAACAAATCGTTTCCAGCTAATATAAGAGGGGCACTTATCGCAAAATTAATTGTTTTTGCGCCAAACATCCCTAGGCCTCCTATTATACCAGCTGTACCTGTGGCAAAAGTAGTTGCCATTTTTTCTACAGCACTAAAATTTAGCCCAGAAGCTTTAAGTTGCAGCTCAATGGTGCTCATGCTATTAGCAGTGGAATTAAGCTTATCCACTAAGGGCCTAAAATACTTTAAAGAAGACTCAAGGTCATTTTGCTGCTGATCAAGAAAATCTTTTTGATTCTGAGTTATTTGAACACCGGTTTTATATGTCAATATGGCTGATCCATCGGATAAGTCTCCAAGGGTAATAGATTCCCCACTATAGGTTAACTCTGCTTTTGGTACAGCTCCCTCTACATATTGTACGGCTAGGCTAAGGTTACCTGACGTAGTCTGGGTGGTTTTTATATTGCTTTCTAAAACAATTTGATCTTTCGCAAGTTCTTTACCCTTTTTAGTTTTGTATATAGCTCCCCCTAATGAGGCAAGACCTCTTTTGTCGTAATTTTCATCTACTTTAAGAAAGTCATCTGTTTTAGCGCTTACTAGCTCAATTCTTTTTTCGGCCTTTAGATCAGCATAGACCATATCTTTAGACTTAGCAATAAGCTCATCAACATCAAGGGTTGATCCGTCTTGTATTAACTTGTTGCGAGCATCCTCCAGTTTTTTATCGTAAGGGTAGACATCCACATTAAGTGTTTCAGAAAAACCTTTGTCTTCATTAAGTTTTTCTATTTTTTTTACTCTTGACTCAAATATAGTGTTTCTTGGCTCGGGAAGAGCGGCTTCAACTTCTTCATCTGTAGGAGTAAATTGTTCTTGATAAAGAGTTGCAGCTTGTGTACCGATTGTTTGCAAAATTTCTTTATTCCCGTATAAATCAACAAAAGATTTGAATTCTTGGCCTTTTTGTTTAATTTGATCTCCAGTAATACCCAAATTAGCTATATCCGCTTCAAACGAATTAGTCATACCCGCTGCGTCGGTGTATGTTAATGTAGCTATAGGGTGATAGGAACCTTCAGAGCGCCCCTTTGCTTGTTTTTCTGTATAAGTAAATCCCTCTTGATTTTTAGCAAGCGTTTGAAGAACCTCTTTTATGCGATTATTGTCTGCGCTGAAAATATCTTCAGCAGCTTCCTGGCTTATTACGCTATTCTCTTCCTTGAATTCCTCTATGTCCTCCCTGGTCACAGCGGGTAAATCCAAAGAAGTATCTTCCTGCGGTAATTCCGTATTGTCTGGTGCTGCATTTTCCGACACTGCATCCGCACTCTTTGCAGGGTCTGTTGTAAAATCTTCTTGCAACTCTTCTGGTACATTGCCTTGGATTACTTCGCTAAACGCGCTTTCAGGAGCAGCCTCTTCAGGAGCCATCATTTGCACAAAATAGCCCATTTCATCTGCTTTTGCCAAGCCGGCATCCCTCTCAATTTCATTTTTAAAAACTACAATTTCTCCGTTTATTTGGTATCTAAACATATATCTTTATTTAATTCTTTTATTACTAATTTACTAGGGTAGCTAATTGCTGTGACATTTCTCTAGCTTGCAGTTCTTTCATTGGATTTACTAATCTAATGAAATTATAGCGTTGCTCAGGTATTTTTAAATCGTAAGTTCTTATGTCTGTATCAGGCGAGGTATTGGATTGTTTTTTAGGAACACCTGTAGCGGTAATGCTTACTACCCCGTTTTCTATATTTGCACTATAAGCTTCTACAACTCCCTTCCCGTGTCTAATTCTGAGGCCTTTGTCTATGTTAAATAAACTTTTAGCTACACTACTTAAATCACCTCCTGCGGCTACGGCTGTATCAAAGTCTTTTTTGTATACATTGTAAAGCTGCTCTGATTTTTGAACTGAAACCTTTTTGTCCGGAGCATATTCCACCGATGATTTACCATCTATTGTAAACCTGTACTGAGGAGCCTCCCCTTCTATAGACATATCCTGCACTGACATTCCAAAAGTCCCAGCCGCAGCTTCATTAATTGCTAAGTCAACTATCCCTGCTGCGTTCTTGTACGCCTCTTTTTGTTCTTCTGTAGCATCAGGCTTGTTTGAAGGGTCACCATCTCTAAAAGTGTTTGCCGTCGCACTGTCTACGCTTAGCTGATTTTTCATCATATCAAGGTAGTCCTCATGTCCGAACATACCGCCAACACTAGCCGTAATTTCTGCAATTGAAGTATCCACAAGATCCTTGCCCTCCTTGGTAATCGTCTGCTTTTTTGTTGCAGTATAATCCCCTGTCCAACTGCCGTCTTCGTTCATTACTTTTACTTTGTCTGTAACTATTTGCATGTTTTGTGTATACTTGGGATCCACCGCATTGCCTTTCATTAGCTGGGATCCTGCTTGAGCAGTACCCTGTTTTACCGTTTGGGTTATGGGATTACTAGCACGGAAATCGTCCGAAATAAATGTATCCATGCTTACGCTATACGCGTTTTGCTTTTCGCCATTGTTATAAGTAGAGTCTATGCTTACGTTTCCGTCGTCGCCTACAGTCATAAGAAGCGTCGTATCCGGGGCATTATTGTATGAGCTCATTACTCCTTGGGTATTAGGGCTTTCGTCAACCCCGCTTTGAGAAGGTAGGGTCGCCCAGGAATCTGTGTAACCTATTATCGTACTACCGTCTTTCATTAACCGCTGGCCTTCTTGCCCCATCTGGGGAATTTTTGGAACTACAACGTTTATGTTATTCATCTGCTTTACGGCATTAGCTTGCTTCTTTAATAATTCCGCCTTTCTTTCTGGTGTTTGAGGCCTTAGCAATTCCTTCGCAGTGTCCGCTTGCACTTGGTTAAAATAGTCCTGGGCCTTTCTTACACTTTCTTGAAAAGCTTCTCCCCCTTTTACTTGAAGTTTGTAGGACTCGTCTGTTCTTTTTGCATACGCTTTATCAATTGCGATACCGCCATTAATTAACCTTTGCTTTTCTATGTCATTTTCTTTCCTTGTAGCCGCTAGGTTGGCGCTCCACCCTTTGGATATCTGCGCACCCATGTTTGCAATTGCATTGGGTATTATTAGTCCTGACTTATCGTCTATTATTTTTGGATCTCTATAACTCATGTTTTATTTTTTAATTACCAGGCGTCTCCAGCAAGTCCAGCGGATGCAACGCTTGTTATACTACTCATAATCCCCGCCGTAGCAGCTGCGTTCGCTGAATTCGCGTTGGCTATATCTTGTCTAGCTTGAGACTCTTGTCCTGACATTCTATCAAGTGTAGCCATATCTCTGTTTTCTTGAGCGTTAAACATGAATGCTTGACCCTGTGCTTGGGCTGATTGAACTCGCCCTTCTTCAGCCATTTCCATTTGAGTGAGCTGCATTTCTTTAGCTTGCAACGCTTGCTCTCCTTGAGCTCTTAATTTTTCGTTAGCAGCTTCTTGCTGTTCTATATTTGCTGCAACGTCTTTTTTGCTTCTAGCAGCGGCCTGGGCCAATGCCGTAGCACCTCCCGCACTCGCTCCTGTTGCTTGCAGTGTATCCAGTGTATTCGCTAACGCTATGTCGGTTTGTTCCATCTGGATCTCTGCAGCTTGCGTAGCTACACCTAAGGTTGCAAACGGATTGCTTAAGCTGTCCCTCATTTCATCAATCATTCCAGCATTGGAAGTTACGCCCGCGTAAGGATTAACAACCGCTTGCCTATTGTTTTCAAATTGCTGCATTTGCAACTGTATGCGCTGCTTTTCTTTTTGCGCTCGCCTTTCCGCGTCCTTTGCTTTGTTGCCGCTGATTAGTCCCCCTACTATGGAGACTGCGGCTGTTCCTGCTGCTACCCAACTCATATCGTTATGTTTTTAATTAATTTTTTCTTGTACTCAAGGTATTTTGTTTTAGTCTTAACAACGGTGCGCGCTTCAATTACATCGAGATCCTCAGAGTTGTCTTTGTTTTCGTGCACGGTAGTCCATAACGTGTCCGTTATTGCATACCCTATTCTTTGTGTTCCTTCTTCCGAAACTATCATTAAAGGAGCCTGTAATAGCTCTACGCCGTTTGTTTCGGTTAACACTAATATAGAACCTTTCATTAAAAAGTTATGATGCCTATGTTTATGTATTTTACCTATCAGAAGAGTACCTGCTGGTATTTCCAGCTCTCTAGCGTATACTCCTGGCGCAAAAGAATGCTTAAGCGGCAACTCCGTCTGTTCTGTAGTTGGGTCCATTAAGAAATTTTTAATTTCTTCCATTCCTTCTACAACGGTTTTTTCTTTATTAGCTATTTTTAATTCCATTTAATTAAGAGGATTTTACAAACTCACTGTTAACCGCAAACAATTCTTTTGCTCCTCCAGGATCCGTATAATTGTCGTTTTCTATTACTGCTGTGCAATAATAGCCTTTTATACCAGTCATTTCGTTGCCAAATCTAACTTCACCTGAAGCAGGCTGAGAGTTATTTACTAGGTTCGCGTAGTATTTATTTTCTTTTCTGGTAAATCCTGCATACAATCTATTATAAGGAGGGCTGTTGGTTCCAAATACACTTACATAGTCTGCTCTGTAAACAGCGGTGTTAAAAGTAGCGGCAGCTGTTCTAGGATCTATTATATACTCTCCCTCATAATAACTATATATGCCGTTTGTCGTATCTCTAGTTTCAGGAGGCAATAGCCATTGAGGCACATTAGATGAATTAACTTCTATGCTGTCTGGTCCCGTTATATCAGATACATACGATATCATTTCCCAACCGTTACTCCCTTCGTAGCTTACTGCTTTAAACACCTTGCCTTTTTCTATGTTTGGATTAACTACAAATGTTATATTTGACTTATAGTTAGTACTATAAAATTTTGCTCTGTCAACGCTACTTTCGTTATGTACCCATAAAGCATCCGATGGAGCGGAGTTCCTAGGGGCTACGCTATAAAACCTGCCGTTTAAGCTAAACATCCAATTAGGTTTAAAGCTGTAGAATGAAGGCCACCCCAATACAGACTCATCAAATTGGAGCGTACTATATTGTGGTGTTTGTCCTTTGTCAAGGTTTGCAGGATTTTTCTGTAAAGATACTGTAAATTGCTTTGTATGTATATCCCAACCACCTACTATTCTGCCTGGTCCACGGCTGACTGAATCCACTGCACTTAGATTGTCTCTAAACCAATCAACCATTCCGTAATTTGAAATCTCTGTTATACCGTCTCTAGAAAGCCTTAAAACAGCATTTTGGTTTTTATCTACAAAGTATTTTCTATAGCCATAAACAGCAAAGCTTTCCGGGTTATTCGCTATCCCCCAGTTACCAGCGTAAGGTGTTATTTGACCTATCACCAAGTTTAGCTGGCTGACAGGAACGCCCCCGCCTTCTGCTGTGTATATTGCGTCTTTATCTATTAGCGCTCGGCTCACTTTCTTCTCAGAAAATATTATTAGATTGCTGTCTTCTGCGTACAATCTTTGTATACTTCCTCCCGCTGGGTCAGTAGCTTTTGTTATATCTTTTGCTACAGAAAATTGATTGGTTTGATTAATACCTGTTCTAGAGTTAAATATACCTGAATATATCATTGCATTACCTCTAATGCTTCCTTGTGGTTCATCTTCAACCAAATAGGCTTTAGCCCCAAGAGAAACAGAGGTGTTATTATAACCGCCCCGTATTCTAGACTCTTCTATTACCCAGTTTAAAGAATTAGCAAGTGGCCCTGTAGTTGGAGGAAGGTAAAAATATCCATAACCTCCTATAGCTTCAGGTATGCCGCGTGACCCATAAAAAGCTGGCTTTTCATTATCAGTCGGGGGGACAGTGTCCTTTGCTATTGTCTTTCTTAATGTGAAGGAGTTAAAATATTTTACTTCTATTAATGCCATTGTATATTGTATTACAAGTTATAAGGGTGCTTTGATTCTAAGGATTCGCTTGTTTACCAACAGATGTTGTAGGTATTTTAATACCCGTAGTCACATCAACTTGGCACGCCCATCTTCTTGTGTTTGCAGCTTGGCCATAGTCGGCATTTTCAGCAGCCATGTTTAACGTTAGTCCCGGGTCGGTAGTCTCCGAATCAGCATCTTGCCCATTTACGGTGTTGTTAATGCTGTAAGGCATGTTGTAGTTAATATTACCTTCTTCAACCGCTTCGTAGGCTACCCATCCGTCATTTCCTGTGCCGCCCGTCCATCCAGTATATGGGGTAATCAGATTAAAATCTTCATAAAACTGGCTAACATATCTATGAACACCTTCCTCTGCATACAATATTTTTGTATTAAGGTTCTCTGTAGGGGTGTCAATGTTAGCGTCTAACGCCTCGGCCTTATTTTGAGCGCTAGTGCCGGAATCAAAAACATCCGTGTGGACTATATATCCAAAAGCTCTTGGGCTATCTGCTGGTCTCAGATCGTAATAAAAGTCTCCAAAATTAATAATACCAGCCTCTTGTGCGTTGTTTCCGCCCAAAGAATTTGGATTTCGAGGCTGTAAAATACCACCATTTGGAGCAAGCGTATATTCTACTAATTCACTTTGGCAATACTCAGATTGCCCTCCTATGTTTTGTATTATTACCCTATACTCTCCAAAGCAAGGACTTGTATTGTATATAGGGCTATTACCTACAGCAATCCACCTGCTGATCGCGGATTGAGGCACAAAATTTCCCCCGAGCGCGCTGAGTTGCTCTGCTTCGTAACGTATGAAATTAATTGGTATTGACGTATCATCGCCAGTAATAGAGCCAACATCTTCCGCTACACCATAGATAAACCTTTGCGGTCTTGAACTAGCTAAATCTCCATTTTCTGCTGAATGTATTGAGCTACTAAACGGGTCATCTGCGCGTTCTCCTTCTAAGCTTAATCCAGACTGCTGCGGATTTGGCTGCGGATCGTTATCATCATCATTAAGTGCTCCGTTCCAAGAAAGAACATTTCCTTCTATGTCGTTAGCAGGCTTCCATTGACCTAAATTTCCTTGTGCGTCTATTTCCCTGTATTCCACGGCCCATGATATTTCAGATTTCTGGAATGTTGCGCCGGTCGCACCGGTCGCATCACTAGAAATACCCGCTATTATCATTTCTATATTTATATACCCCGTGCCCTGCGTTAGCGGCCCATCATTATTGCCTCCTACAGCTTGCCTAAGACTGAGAAATTGAGCCCCATCGTTGCCTCCTTCAGTCGCTTGATACTGGTATCTGGTTACATAGCTGTAGCCCGCATTTCTCCAATCCTGACCACTAAGCGCAACTGGACCTTGAGAGGAACCTTGCGCGGCGCTTAGATTTCCGGGGTCCGGGTAGGAATTTTTGAACACATCGGAGTCAGTTCCAGTAGCTTGGGGTATTTGAGCGTATGCCCAACTATCATTGCTTGGATCGCCTATTGTGTTATGTAGGTTAAAAATATATGAGCTGTCATAGTATAGTTGCGTTGCATTTTCCCCTCTAAGATTGTACTCAAAAGACCCGGTAGCCGTAGGCCTTCCGATTGTTAATTTAAGATTAAAATTAGCTAATGCTGTGCTATCTCCAGAAACGAGGCCTATCGTTAAATAATATAAGCCTAATCCTGCGCCTGGTGTTATTTCGGTTAAAACACCTGTAGTAGCATTTATTTCAAATATAGGGTCTATGTTTGTTTGTGGGCTTTCCCCCAGAGGAGGCGCGCTAAACGGCTGTTGCTGCGCAGTTATTGTCCAGGTTAAACCATTTTGATTAGGTAGAGTGGCTATAGGGCCTATGCCCGTGTTGCCGTTGCTATTAGAACCGTTCATACCAAAAAATTGAACTAAGCTTCCGGTGGTTTCTCCGTATTCAAAAAATATTCCAGCAGGCGGAGGTAAAGGTGAAGGCTGTAAGTAGTTTAGTATAGGTTGAGAAACCTGTCCCCACTCTACTTGCGGTGATTGTGGATGAAGCTGCTTAGCTCCCACGTGGATGGTAGCCTCATCTTTAAGAACGGTGTTGTCAAGATCAGATGTAAAAACTTTTGTAAACGTCGGCGCTGTTGGTCCACCAGCAACATCTTTGACTTGTATTTCAACGTCAAAGTTTTGCGCAACCTCATTATTAGCTTTCCATACTCTGTATAATTTGTTTACAATTATAAACGTATCGTGAGTAAATGGATTGGTTGGTGGGGTTTGGTTAGGGCCCGTTAAGCCTTGGTAATTAGTGTAAGTACCGGTTCCTGATATAGGAGAAGAAGCTGTCCCGTATATTTGCAGTAAATCGAAATCTTGAGTAACTTCATTGTTTTGGTCAAACACTCTAAAGCTAACTACTTCAATGTTCTGTATTGGAACATTTAGCCCGTCTTCAAACCAAAACTGAGAGTTTAAATCAGTGTCCCGGCCAATAACCGATCTGAATCTACCTAAATGGCCGTTTTCATCTGTAGGGGTTGTAGGCTGTATCGAAACCTGAGCTGGTTCAGGAGCATTTGTAGTAGCTGGATCCCAAGGATCTGAAGCGGCTGTTTGTATACCCCAATACTCTGAAAAATTCCAGTTAAAATTTACTACTCCAAATATAGTTTGGTTACCGGTGGCTATAACCTGCTCATTAAGATCAGCCATGGTACCACTTGTGCTGGTTTCCCAGTATATATCTAATTTTGACTCTACAGGTTCAGTTTCGTATACCGCTAGGTTTTGTATTGAGTAACTAGAAGCGTTGGGAGTAGTTTGTCCTATTTTTTTGGGGGTGCTAATGCGTGCTATAAGCGGGTTTGATTCTGCTTCGTAAAAATCTAACACGTAATCAGATGGGAGATTTGGATTTGCGCCACTAAACTCTATGTTGAACAAATCGAACATGGTAGAAATAGTGGAAACCGTATCTGAGGCTGTGCCGGGATAATACTGTTGATTAACTACACCAAAGTTTGCCACTCCCAATGGCTCTATTGCGGTGTTTTGCACCCTACCAAATAACTTAACTGAGCTTCTAAATTGTTTTTGGTCCGGCCCTACCTCTGCTAAATCACGAGGAACCTTGTTTATATTGTCATTGAATAGCACCGCATGAGATGTTAAGCCTAGCTCTCTATTTTCCTGCTTAGGATAAGCTGCGAGTATTCCAGGCAAATATACATTATAGTAATCTTGTTCTTGCTGCTTAACAACAATTTTCCAAGTATTAAACCCAAGCGGGTTATATGTTACAAGAGTAGGGTCACCTACGTATAATCCCGGATATAGTCTTGACGTTATAGGGGTTTCGTTTATGGTCTCATTGACTGAGACTATAAGAGCGTCGCCTGGCCAAGAGCCTACATCTACAGTTTGATCGTTATACGGTGAATATATAGTAGACAAGTTTTTAATTAGCCCAACGCTGGATGTTGCAGCATTTGACAATAGAGTAGAAGTTGTCCTGCCGAATCTATCAGACAAAACAAATCCTGCTTGATAATTTCTATTTTGTTTTAAAGTGCTATTAGGATATTCAACAATGCTCGTTCGCCATTCAACTGGAGTTACCGGAGTATCTACATCAAATGCTTTTTTTGGGCCGGTCCCTACGTTGTAATTAAGTGTTGATGGAGGTGTATGCCTTGTTTGAAAATTACTATAAACAACCCTATTACTTATAATTTCTTGGCCTAGCGCCTTAACAGGTACTTTATCGTATACCCTAACAAGATCATCTTCCGGCAATGTCCTAAAAGGTTTTGTTCCTGAGTACGTGTACTGAAATGTATTTGTAGGATTAACAGAAAATACGCTGGCTTGAGATTTTATTTCATTTGCAGATAGAGTATCAACTACCAGCACAGCAGCACCGTCCGATTCTTTAAACAGTATTTCTATCTCGGTTATTTTAAAATAATCTGTTACGTTTAATAGAGAAGTTGCCGGGAACGCAGGATCTTGATTCTCGGGCATGTCAATAAGTAAAGTTAACTCATTAACTTTGTTTTCCATAAAGTCTACAATAGTACTTCTATATGCAGCGGACATATCGTTATTCTCGTCGTTAGTGTCTGAGGATAAAAGAAAATGTCCATCTTGCTTAGGTATAAAGCACTCTTGCGTGAACGGGGCCATTAAAGAGTATTCACCGTCGTCAAACTTAAATCTATAGCTGAATCTTACAAATTTTTCTTCTAAGTAATCGGGATCCCCTCTATATCCTGCGTTGTAATAAGGATTTGGAGTTGGATCTGTTCCTGGATCCGGGGTTCCAGTGTTAATAGGGTTATCCGGCAGGTTTTCGCTAACAACATCTTTCATTGTTGTTTGATAATCTCCCACGCCTAGTCCTGTGAAGGGAGCTTGAAAATCGTTTGCGTCCGTAAATGTTATTTCTTCCCACAATATGGGCGCATTATATGGCATATACTTAGCTACACTAATAGTATCTTCTATAGTGTAATACGTAATATCATTTTGAGCGGACTGTATATTTATTTTTCTAGGTTGATTTCTATTGTCTGTCCAAAACAATAAGTCCTCCAATAAATTTACACCATATATAGGTGCTCCTTCCCAAAAATTTAAAAAAGCTCCTGTAACTAAAATTGTGTTTTGCGTAGCGGATCCTTGTTGTATAGTCGACCTAAGTATAAAATGTTCTTTTGTTGGAATATACTTACCGCTTGGATTTGAAGCTATCGTGTTGTCTGTTAAAAAGAAAAACACACAAGAATTAACTTCAGAAACCAAATAACCAACGCATACTATGTTGTTGTTATCCGTTACCGAAGCAAAGTCAAGCAACGCTTTGTTGCCTAAAACATTTTCTAGCGCGCCGACGTCCGAAGACTCCGACTTACTGACTTGTATATTTAATGCGTCTCTATACTCACCTGGTGGTAACAAGCGATCGTCAAGATCCTTGTTCATTTTAGATTTTATAAAAACATTTTTAAACTCTGCCATACTATTACGATTTAATCCATTTAGATTTACCCCTCATCACTTGTACTATCTCTGATAGTTTAATGTTAGATAATCTTATTTTAGCATTCCTTAGCTTAGCAGACCTGTCTCGTTTTAAGCGCTGTATAACGTACTCTGGTTGGTTTATTCTGCTCGCTAGTATAGAATATAGTATATGTGCATATAATGCATCCTCGGCCATCTTAGGTATCCTAGAATCCAAGTCGTACGCTAATCCGTCTGATATGTAGTCAAGTATTATTAATCGATTTGCTAAATTGCTTGAAAAAGCTATAGTTCCATCTCTTTCGTTCATGTTGAACCAGCCATTTCTTTGCGCATTTTGTGGATCGTTGCCATATCTTTGCCCGTAAAATGGATTACCTGTTAAGTAATTACCGTAAGACCAGTAATCTTCGAATGTTATATTGCCATTTAATAATCTGTCATTAGCTTCTCCCCATCTTTCGTTTGTAATAGAAGTACCTTCCAAAAGATCCCCAATATTATCCATAGTGTAATCTCCTGCATCATCTTGCAATGGCACCTCGTATGGGCTGCTAGTCAAATTGTTTGCTGGATATATAGGGTGTCTTACGCCCAATTGATCTATATAGGCCAAGCTAACGTAATTAACGTAATCTTGAGGTATTGTAACGCTTAGGCCTGGGGGTATTGTAATTTCCTGAGATTTTGTACTTTTTAAAGTATCATAGCTAAATTCTTGCAATCCTCTTTTAGCGTGGAATATTATGTCCGTTCTTTTTGCGCTGGTAATTAGCTTACCGGCTCCAACATAGGCAACTATGAAGTTATTAATAACATCGTTTAAAGACGTATAAGCGTAGCTTCCGTAATTTTCTTGCACTGTATCCCCAAGAGCATCTTCGTTTCCAAAGCTTCCGCCGCTAAGCATTTTTAACTGAACTGCAATATGTCTGCCTGGAGTAGGAGCGGTAACTCCCGTGAACGTTATAGTATTGCCCGCAACAGTGTAAGGATCAGTAAACTCTTCGTAGCTTCCTGCTGTGCCATTAGGACTAATATAAACAACAAAATTGGTCAACGAAACATTAACCGGATCGTATGCCAAATCCGTGTTAAACGTAGTTGTAACTTTAGGGTCATTCCCTATTATAAATCGCTGTGCTCCAGCGTAATATTGTTCATTAGTTTCGGTTATTAAACCGCCATTGGGTATCGGCATATCTTATATATTAGCTTTTTTTATTTACTTCCTGCCCTTGAGCTTGCTGTAAAGCTACTTGAACTATAGAGGGATCCTGTATTATTATTCCAGCATAAGCCAATATTCTTAATACAACATTAACTTGCTCTGATTCGTGTAGCTCAAAATTTATAGAGCCCGTACCTAAGCTAGGGTTATAGTAATTACCATTAAATATGTACTGGCCTCTAGCAGCTGTAGAAAATCCCCATATAGGAGAAACCGGCTTTCTTATATAGTCAACTTCTATATTGCTTGTTATACTAGTAGGATTCACAAACATTACGTTTTGCAAGTGGCTATTTATAGCCGATCCCGCTGTATTTACATTACCTCTATTCTCGTATAAGTACGTAGGAAAACTTTTTGTGGCTTTGGTCAATGGAGATCTTTCTATATTATAAAACTCCGTTCTTGGCAATCTTTGTAATTCTATCTGATTACCCGTACTGTCCTTATATACAACGGTACCCAGCCTATAAAAATCCACAGTAGCCCCGTAAGCGTCTACAGTAGGCAAAGTAAAATAAGGAAGATCCGGATTAGTTGAGTTATATACTGCTGATCCAAATGTTTTAAATACCGCTAACTTTTCGTCAAGATTCATTACCCTGTCGGCATAGTCGATGTCTGCTTGAGGCACTCTTAATTGCTGATTAAGATCCTCAAAATACTTCTCAAATATATCTAATTGAACTTGTGCTCCCACTGTATTGAATTCAGCAGGGGTTAAATAACCTCTTTGCTCTTTGTTTATTATAGACAATACTGTTTGGTATACAGTGTTTACATTTATAGCCATGCTTTTTTTGGTTATAATATATTAGGGCACCATATATATGATACCCTAATATACTAGTATTACTTATTTATACTCTAATATAATCACATAGTTTTTTTAAAAGCTACTAATTAAACTTTTTTTCTACAGAGCGGAACACTTCGCCACCTTCGTCGGTCTTAAAGTAAGCTGCCATTGCAGAGTAAGGGTTTTCATCAAAAGGAACGCTCATTAGCTTTCTTCCGTTAGATCCCCAAGAAAATGTTCTTTGATCCTGAGAT
>Ga0196887_1000488_pt1 | contig 19205 bp, 27 predicted proteins | sample VirMetDEL_Mar_31_FD_169094 | JGI IMG/M metagenome (GOLD analysis project Ga0196887, IMG submission 169094) | Aqueous microbial communities from the Delaware River and Bay under freshwater to marine salinity gradient to study organic matter... | ecosystem: Environmental > Aquatic > Marine >... | reverse complement strand
GCCATGGACGGTATGCGAGGCGGACCAAGAAGTGGTATTGGAAGTTTGCCCGAAGCACCGCCAGAAGCGGTTGCTCCACCACCTGTGCAAGTACCACCCCCAGTTGTTCAACCTGAACCTTTAGCGGGTCCGGGAATGCCAACGCCGTCGGGTGATTTTTTATCGGGAATTGATTTAAGTAATATTGATTTAAGTGGTTTGGCCGTACCAAACCAAGTTCAGCCTGCCCCTGAACCAGCGCCTGCCTCAACACCCGTCCCGTTAGACGGTACGGTAAATGACATTATGCAAATGGCGGTAGGTCTTATTGATCCAGACATGCAATATGACGCGAATGGGGACGGACGAATAACGAGCAGAGACGCTTTAATCTTCCAACAATCTGGACTTGCGGAAGTACCCCCTCCGGTTGCACAAGCAGAACCTGTTGCGCCACCGGTTGTGAAACCAGAAGCGGTTGTTCCACCACCTGTAACACCTACAGTTGATCCGTCTTTGTACAGTGATCCTGAATTAGGTAGGGGTGTTGAACCCGGTTTTGGCGGTACTCGTGGTGTGTCTCCTCTTAGCCCTAGAGAACAAATGGGTTCTAACTATATCGAACCCCGAGATGGTCCCGGTCAAGTTCCGCCCGGTCAAACGGTCGATATAAACGAGCCAACAGGCATTGAAACAATGGCCGGGTCTGTAGGACAAGGCGATTATCTTGGAAATACCGCAGATACCACAAATGCTATACAGTTGCCTGACGGCAGCACTTTTGATCTTGGCAGTTTAGATTTAAGCAATATTGTTGGCGATATTGCTGGCGAAGGTGGGATCGGGGATTATGTAGACCCCTCTTTATATAGCGATCCAAATTTAGGGGGAGGTACTCGTGGAGAACCTTTACCTGATACAAGGGGTGGCGGACCGGGCTTTGATCCATTTGCGGGCGTTACTGGCGGGCTTGGTCCCGGTGGTTACGGTCCAGAAGGTGGTGGCTTCACACCACCGTACAATACAGAACCCGAATTTGATATAGGAAACATTGGCTTTGGACCGGTTGCTGTTGATGGTGGTTATTCCTACGATGGTAATGGAAATGAGATAAATGGCGGTCCCGCAGGCGGCGCACCGGTGTTTAATCCCCCACAAGGCGCAGTAGATGAAGCGGTTGGCACTACCTACACCCCAGAGTTTGCATTTGACCCCGGTTTAGATTTTAGCGGCCTTGATCTATCAGGTTTAAACCTTAACCTTGGAGAAGGGTTTGACGCCAACGGTTTTGAAGGAGACTTTACCTTTGGTGGTCCCGGACAAGGTGGTCCTAACGGAGGCCCCGGTATGGGTAATGGCCCCGGAAACAATATGGGTAACCAAGGCGGTGATCCGTACAATCCAACCGTAAATGATACAGACAACCCTTATCCGTTTATTCCGGATGGGGTTAATATTGACGGTATGACTCCAGAAACCTTGGCAGGTCTTAACAATTTCTACGAAATGTACCCAGATGGTTTTGATTATAGTGGTATAGACTTTCCCGGTATAGGTAACATAGACCTCAGTGGGGTTTATCCCGGCGGAAATACTGGAACAGGCGACGGTTCTTATACCGTTACACCCGTAGACCCTGTTGGAGACTTAGGTGTAGGTGATGATACTGGCGACGCTAGTGACCCTATTGACGTGACTACGCCGTATGTTCCACCAAACGTTCGTTCAGCCAGTTCGTTTGGTTTGACCGGCGCTACACAAACAATGCCTGTATCAGCTAACCCGTTTAGACGACCCGAATCGCAACAAGGACTGGGTTCGTTAGCTGGGGGTGGTTAAAGATGTTACAACAATTAATAGGGCCTGTTACAGGCCTACTCGATAAATTCATTGAGGATAAAGATCAAAAAGCAAAATTGGCCCATGAGATTGGGACCATGGCAGAAAAACATGGGCAGGAGATTGCCCTTGCGCAGATTGCGCTAAATACCGCTGATGCTAAAGGTAACTTTTTCCAATCTTCTTGGAGACCCTTATGCGGGCATGTTTGCGTTCTTGGTTTAGCCGTCAATTTTTTAATCTCGCCAATTGCCGCAGGTTTTGGCATAACAGTGCCACAAGCGGACATGTCAGTAATGATGCCCGTATTAATGGGAATGTTGGGTCTAGGAGGACTCAGGTCATTCGAGAAGACGAAAGGCGTAGCAAAATGAGTTTTAAATTATCACAACGCAGTCTAGGTAAACTGGAAGGCGTTCACCCTAAATTACAAGAAGTGGTTAAGTTAGCGATAGGCTACACTAACGTAGACTTTGGTGTAACTTATGGGGTACGCGATCCTGAAGAACAAGCAAGGCTTGTTGCCGCGGGTCGATCACAAACAATGAAATCTAAGCATTTGCTACAAGACGATGGGTATTGCCATGCTGTAGACGTAGTTGCTTATGATGGATCAGACGTGGTTTGGGAAATAAACGTATACGATGATATTTGTGATGCTTTTAGGAAAGCAGCAATAGAAGTTGGTATCTCAATAAAGTGGGGTGCAGCTTGGTCCGAAGGCGATATTCGCGGTTATGAAGGCACGGCAGAAGATGCCATGAACGCTTACATTGACTTGCGTAGAAGCCAAGGGCGTAGACCTTTTATAGATGGACCTCATTTCGAGATAATCGCATAAAGTAACACTTTGTCCTAGCACATCCTATACATACTGTGCTACGATAATATCGGACATTGTTTGATATTATGCGAGGGGTGAATGGAAGACATTTATTTGGCCGAGGCGGTTTTTAGAATCTTGAGAGAAAGACGCCAAGGTATAATAGACTTAATGATATATGGTAATGTTAAGTCTATGGAGCAATATCGTGAGCTTATGGGCAATCTGGAATGTCTAAATCACGTGGAACAGGAACTCAAGAGCCTGCTAGATAAACAGGAGCGATCTAATGACTAAATCTAAAATAGATTTGTCTGCCGCACCCAATGCTGCTTTTCAAATAGAAAGCGAATCGGGTCCGTCAGAACCAATCAAAAAAGCGCCAGAAAAGAAAGGCACTTCGCCTAACTTAGCGGACGCTTACACTGAAAAACCTCGTCTCAATCCTGAGATGATTGGTAAAACACTTCTGGATAGAATGCCGAGCCCTACCGGGTGGCGCATTTTAATTCTTCCGTATCAAGGCAAAGGGAAAACCGCAGGCGGTATTTTCTTACCCACCGATACAGTAGAAAAAAACCAAGTATCAACACAAGTTGGCTATGTCTTAAAGGTAGGTCCTTTGGCTTACAAAGATAAAGACAAGTTTCCAACGGGTGCGTGGTGCGAAGAAAAGCAATGGGTAATGTTTGCTCGCTATGCTGGTTCTAGGTTTCAAATAGACGGTGGTGAGGTTCGTATTCTTAACGATGACGAAATCCTATCTACCATTCTTGATCCTGAAGATATTCACCAATTAACGTAAGGAGAGATAATTATGGCTGATGCCGAAAAAGAACAAGTCGAATTAGACTTGGGGGATTCACAAGAAACAGAAGTAGAAGTTTCTGAGGACCTTTCAAATGATAACGACCGTTCGTCGAATGATGACGATCAGTTTCAAAAAGCTGAAACCTCTACACAAAAGAGGATTGATAGGCTTACCAAGAAAATGCGAGAAGCCGAGCGGCGTGAGCAAGAAGCTATACGTTACGCTCAAGGCGTTCAAAGCGAATCGCAACAAATTAAACAGCGTATGCAGACATTGGACACGAATTACGTGTCTGAGTATAGCAACCGTGTGTCTACGCAAATGCAGCAAGCAGAGTCTGCTTTAGCGAGAGCCATTGAAATTGGCGATAGTCAAGCCACCGTAGAAGCGCAACGTGCGCTGACTGGTTTAGCTATACAAGCGGATCGTGCGGCACAAGCAAAAGCGCAATCTGCAAGGGCTCAACAACAAGCCCAAGCCGCGGCGCAGCAACAAGTTCGCCAGCCTATGCCTGCTCAACAGCCTAAAAGGCCAGACCCTAAAGCAGAGCAATGGGCCTTAAAAAATAGCTGGTTTGGCTCCGATGAAGCAATGACTTACGCTGCTTTCGGAATCCACAAAAAATTGGTGGAAGAAGAAGGATTTGACCCTCAGAGCGATGACTACTATACTGAGTTAGACAACCGTATTAATTCTAAGTTTAATATGGGTGCTACGGCTTCTAACAGACGACCCGCTCAGACGGTTGTAGGAGCCTCAAGAAATTCATCTGGGCGCAGTGGGAGAAAGGTTAGACTCACCCCTAGCCAAGTCGCAATAGCGAAGAAATTGGGTGTGCCGCTTGAAGAATATGCGAAATACGTGAAGGAGTAAAAGAGATGACTGACCAAAATAATGAAATGGGTACTACCATCAAACGTACTGCTCGCGCAAACGAAACTCGGGAGAAAAAGGCGCTTCGTAAGCCTTGGGCTCCACCGTCAATGTTAGATGCACCACCTGCCCCTGAAGGTTTTAAGCATCGTTGGATTCGCGCCGAAACGCGAGGATTCGATGATACAAAGAACATCAGTGCGAAAATGCGTGAAGGTTGGGAATTGGTCCGTAAGGACGAGTACCCGGACTTTGAATCGCCAGTTGTCGAATCAGGTAAATATCAAGGTGTCTTTGGAGTAGGCGGACTGCTTCTTGCCAGAATACCGTTAGAAACCGTAGCCGAGAGGACTGATTACTTTAATAAACGTAGTCAAGACCAAATGGAAGCGGTAGATCACGATATGATGCGCGAGAATGCACACTCAACTATGAAGATCAGCAATGCTGATCGTCAATCTCGTGTAACCTTCGGTGGTCCAAAAAGATAATGGACTGCCCTTATTAGGAGAAACTAAAAATGGCAAATCAAAATACTGCCTATGGTCTTCGTCCTATCGGGCTTACTGGCTCTGCGGCTAATTCTACTGGGGTAACTCAGTACGAAATCGCATCCAATAACACTAACGCTATTTTTCAATATGCTATCTGCGTCCCTACGGCCGCAGGAACTATTGACCAAGCCGGTGCTACCAGTGGTGGTACTACGCAAGCGTTAGGTGTCCTGATGGGGGTGGAGTACGTCGATTCGGTTTCAAAGAAACCGGTTTTTATAAACTACTGGCCCGGATCGGGTGCAGTAAGCGTTGACACAAATCATCCTGTGAAAGCGTTTGTTGCAGACAATCCAAACCAACTGTTTCAAGTAGCGTCTGACGCTTCTTTGACAGACAAAGCAACTGCTCAAGCCGCCGTCTTTGCGAATGCGTCTTTGGGTACTTCTGCTAGAACTGGTTCTACCGATAACGGTAATTCCACATCCGCCTTGGGCGTTTCAACAATTAATACTACTGCGACGCTTCCGCTTCGTATAGTTGGTATTATGGATGACGCAGGTAACAGTGATTACACTGCTGCCGGTATTCCACTTATTGTGAGACTTAACGCTCATTTCAATTCACCAAGTAGCCGTTTTGATTCGCAGACTACTGCGTCTACAACGGGCATTTAAGGAGGGCTAAACAATGGCTATTTCTCGCGCACAATTAGCGAAAGAGCTAGAACCCGGTCTAAATGCTTTATTTGGATTGGAATATAATCGTTACGAAAACGAACATGGCGAAATCTTTGAGGAAGAGTCTTCGGACAGAGCCTTTGAAGAGGAAGTGATGCTCGGCGGTTTCTCAACTGCACCAGTTAAAGGTGAAGGCACTGCCATCAACTTTGACGATGCACAAGAGACTTATACTGCTCGTTACACTCACGAAACCATCGCTTTAGCGTTCTCAATTACTGAGGAAGCTATTGAAGATAACTTGTATGACCGACTAGCGTCGCGTTACACCAAGGCATTGGCTCGTTCAATGGCTCAAACCAAGCAGATCAAGGCTGCCGCTATCCTGAACAATGCGTTCACGGCGGGTGCTTCTGCAATTGGTGATGGTGCAGCACTATGTTCTACGGCTCACCCAAGTTTATCTGGCAACCAGAGCAACCTTCTCGCCACAGCGGCTGACCTCAACGAAACTTCGCTTGAGCAAATGCTGATTGAGATTGCTGGTATGACCGATGAGCGTGGTTTGAAAATCGCGGTACGTGGTATGAAGCTTGTAATTCCAAAAGAGCTTCAGTTCATCGCAGAAAGAGTTCTGAACTCTAACTTGCGTTCGGGCACTGCTGACAACGATAACAACGCAATGAAGAACATGGGTATGATTCCTGATGGAGCAGTGGTTAACCACTTCCTGACTGACTCAGACGCATACTTCATCAAGACTGACGCACCTAACGGCTTCAAGTTCTTCAACCGTTCGCCAATTAAAACGGCAATGGAAGGTGACTTTGATACCGGCAACATGCGTTTCAAAGCGCGTGAGCGTTACAGTTTTGGTGTTTCTGACTGGCGTTCAGTTTTCGGTACACCCGGAGCGTAAACTGTGCTATAAAGGGGTAGTTGATTTCATATTGACTTCTCCCTGTAGACTCGGAAGGGGCAACGTAAGTTGCCCCTTTCTTTTTCTGTATTCTTATTGTATCCTGACAGTATCCCTGACAGCCGCATGGTGCGTCTGACATAACCCACGACAGGAGATACATATGGGTACTACAACTTTTTCCGGACCAATTAAAGCCGGAACCATCAAAGAAACCACGGGTACGTCCCTTGGTTCAAACATTAAAAATACTGGCCAAGTCGTTATGGCGCAGACTTTTTCTACCGGCTCTCTAGCAGGTGGTGCTTCTGCGGCTAACGTCACTAACGTCGTTATTCCAGCAAATTCACAAATCATTGATTGCGTAATTGATTGTCCTACAGCAATGGGCAATGCTACTGCGGTATTGAGTGTTGGTGATACGGTCGGCGGTAATGCTACGTTTGTAAATAGCTTTTCAATCACTGTAGCCTCTGGTGCTGGACGTAAATATCCCACTACTGAAGCAGGTGGTGCATTGGCTTGGGCAGACATTGGAACCGCGGACAAGAGAATCACTTGGACAACTACTGGCGCAACAAATGCTGGTGAAATTCGAGTAACGGTTCTGTATCAGCAAAACGCTAACCTCGCTTAAAGGAGGTTTGCATGGCTGGTTCTGATGTAAGATCAAAAAGATTAACCGCCACCGGCTCTGCCGGTGTTGGACCTGCGCGTATTCGTCAGGTTCAGGTTAAAACAACTACTGGATCGCCTCGCATCACCTTTACTGACGGTAACGGTGGTACAACCGTGCTAGACATGGACTTGGACGCTTCAGATACACATTCTGTGAACATTCCGGATGAGGGTATTAGAGTAAGCGATATATACATATCTTTGTTTACGGCTTGTACCTCTGTAACGGTGTTTCACAGCTAGAGAGGTAAATCATGGCGTCTGATGTAAAGGCCACCTTTTTGACAGCTTCTGGTTCTGTTTTTGCAGGCCGGACTCGCGTTAAGGCTATCCATTACCAAGCGGGGTCTAGCCCCACTTTGGTATTAAAAAACAACGATGCTAATGGTGCCACTCAGTTAACCTTGGCTTTTGCCGATAACACTGACGATAACGTGTACTTACCCGATGAAGGAATGTTGTTTTCTGACGGGTGTTTTGCTGTTCTAACCAACGTCACCAACGTAACGGTGTTTTTTAACTGAGGGTTAGCATGGCTACTACAAAGAACGTCACTCGAACTCCATCAGGGCGAATTAAGTACCGGGGAGAAACCTTTGCAGGTTACAACAAACCAAAAAGAACCCCCGGTGCAAAGAAAAAGAGTGCCGTTCTGGCTAAAAAAGGTTCTGAGATTAAACTTGTTAGATTTGGGGACCCTAAGATGTCTATTAAAAAAGACCAACCTAAAAACCGTAAAAGTTTCCGCGCACGACATTCCTGTGACACGGCCAAAGATAAATTTAGTGCCAGATACTGGTCTTGTAAAGCGTGGTGATGAGTACATGGAAGTGAAAGAAGTATTAGCTAAACTCGAAAAACATGAGGCTGAGTGCAATCTCAGGTATCAGAGAATAGAAGAGCGTTTAGCTGAACATAAGAGCGCCTTATCGGCATTGGACGTAAAGCTTTGGGCACTGGCGGTCTTGATTATAATCGCACCTTTTGTGCAGAAATTTTTAGGGTGACCGTGTGGCGTATTCTAAAAAATCTAAAAAGGCTTCCTCTAAAAGCAAAGGAAGCAAGATATGCCCCAAAGGAAAAGCGTGGGCCGAACGTACTTTCGACACTTACCCTAGTGCTTATGCCAACATGGCAGCCTCTAAATATTGTAAAGACCCTAACTATGCAAAAAAAAGTAAGGGGAAAAAGTAATAATGGGCAAGTTAAAGGATTGGGTCGATGAAGATTGGGTCAGAATTGATAGCCAAGGTAATATCGCGGGTAAATGCGGTACTTCAAAAAATAAAAAAAATCCTGATAGGTGCCTACCTCGATCTAAAGCTAATAGTCTTAGCAAGTCTGAAAGGGCTTCGACGGCTCGTAAAAAGAAGCGTGAAGGCGCTAAAGGGAAGCAAGTGGTTTCAAACACCAAAGCCGCCAAAGTGGTAAAAAAAGGTAATGGCGGAGTCATTGCTAGGGGTTGCGGTAAGGTATTAGAAAACCGAAGAAAAAAAACAAAAGGGGCTGTGAGTCGATCATGAACGTAGCTTTTTACAACGAGCCCGTAGAAAAAGCCATTGTGCAGGAAATCATGCAGTGGTCTACAGAGGTGTTGGAAAAGCCTAGCCCTTACTACAACGATTTGCCCCCGTGTCCCTACGCTAGAAAAGCGTGGATGGAAGATAAAGTTGCCATCTTGTTTAAGTATGACGATTCTTATCAGACCTTATACTCGTGTATTTCACAATTCGATGACAATTTTGAGCTTGTCGTTATTGTAGATTTAGCTAACGACAAAGAACCTGAAGCTTTTCATGACTACTTTTATGCAATGAACGAATTTATTGCTGCGGGTACTTTTATTGATAAAGACATATGGTTGATGGGTTTTCACCCAGATGACGAGGTGACCGAAGCCTCCGAACAAACCGCCATTGAAGCATTGACTGATACCGAATACAGCATGATATTCGTACAACGATTGTCCAAGCTACAAGAAGCAGCAGACAAGTTGGACAAAAAGGGATATTATGATAGTTATGATGGCGAATACAACGCTTGTGAGATATTTGACAAGCGAGAGCAATTATACAGGAGACTGAAAAATGGCGATGAAACCTCGTAAGAAAAAAGCACCAGCTAAAAAAATGAGAGCAGGTGGAATGGTTAAGAAGATGCGCGGCGGCGGCATGGTTAAGAAGATGCGCAGCGGTGGAATGGTTAAGAAGAAGAAATAATGACTGTTTCTAATAGCAAAGATTTTGAATTGGACGTTGCTGAATACGTTGAAGAAGCGTTTGAGCGATGCGGCCTTGAGGTGCGTACTGGTTACGACCTAAAGACGGCAAAGCGTTCGTTAAATCTATTGCTGGCTGACTGGGCTAACCGTGGGTTGAACCAGTGGACCATTAAACAGCGTTCTTTAACTCTTGTGCAAGGCACGGGAGAATATAACCTGAGTGGCGATATTATTGACGTATTGTCTGTAATTATCCGCAGAGACGGCACAGATTATGCTTTAGAGCGTTTAAGTCGTGATGAGTATCTGACAATTCCGACAAAAACGACACAAAGTAGGCCTAATCAGTTCTTTTTAGACCGTCAAATCACTCCAAACCTTAAAATTTGGCCTGTTCCACAGAACAGTACGGACGTTATCTACTACGATGCACTTACTCGTATGGACGATGCGGACGTTTACACCAACACAATGGACCTACCTTTTAGGTTTTATCCGTGTTTGGCCGCAGGATTAGCCTATTACATTGCTTTGAAAAGGGCTCCGAACAGAGTTCAGATGCTTAAAGCTATGTATGAAGAAGAATTTGATAGGGCAGCAACTGAGGATCGTGATAGGTCTTCGTTTAACGTTGTTCCTAGATACGAATACTATAGGACAGGCTGATGGCAAAGTACGCATCTGGTAAAAATTCATACGCTATTTCAGACCGCTCTGGTTTCAGATACCCCTACAAGGTGATGAAAAAAGAGTGGAACGGATTGCTTGTGGGTCCGGATGAGTACGAACCAAAGCAACCACAACTGGGTCCGTTTAGAACCGTGTCTGATCCGCAGGCGTTACAAGGCGCTAGGCCAGACTCGCCAAACCCTACCAGTGCTTTTCTTATTGTTACTACAAACGGTATTGTTTACTTAGGTAATGGTAACTGGAGTACAGCGGGAACAGCAGAAATGCCTTCGGAACTCAAAATAACTGACGCTTTACAAGGTGCCGTGGGCACCGTATCGGTGGTGACACCATGAGTTTTACATACGATCAGTTAAAAACAGCGATACAAGACTACGCAGAGAACGATGAAACGTCTTTTGTAACCAATTTGCCTGTATTTATACGTCAGGCAGAGGAAAGAATACTAAAAAACGTGCAGTTGAGCCTGTTTCGCAAGAACGTCAGCGGCAATATGACGCAGGCAAACCAGTATTTGGCTTGTCCTAGTGACTTTTTAGCACCATTTTCTCTTTCTTTTGTAGACGCTAACAGCGATAAGACGTTTTTAGAGTTTAAGGACACTGATTTTGTACAATCCTTTAACCCAAACCCCGCAACGACGGGTAATCCGCGTTTTTATGCGGTATTTGACGTTGATAATTTTATTATCGGTCCTACTCCCGACGCAGCAAGGGCCGTGGAGCTACATTACTTCTATAGACCTGCAAGTTTAACTGCTGGAGCAGGTTCTGGAACAACGTGGCTTAGTGAGAACGCCCAGATGGCTATGCTTTATGGCAGTTTAATTGAAGCATATATCTATATGAAGGGTGAACAGGATATAATGGCTGCGTATGAAAAAAGATTTACAGAAGCGATGACCGGCATGAAGATGTTGGGTGAAAACAAAGAAGTAACCGATGATTATCGCACTGGTATGCTAGTGAGGCCGAAACAATGAGCTTTCCAGCATTAGAACTAGACATGAACCCTGACTTCAAGGTGGAAGTACACACCACTCAGAACCGGGGCTTCACTCCAGAGGAAATTGCAGAGAGATGTGCTAATAAGATTATATCTATTAGTGATTCTGCAAACCCTGCAATACAGGCACAAGCACACGCCTTTCGTCAACACATTGTAAAGGTTTTAGAATTTTACATGCGTGAAGCGATTAAAAGTGATAGAACAACCGTGTACAACGCAATTATTGATTCTGGTAATCAAGAACTTGCGGAACTAATTAGGAGACTGTAACCATGGCTTTCAGCGGAAACTTCATGTGTACATCGTTCAAGAAAGAGCTATTGTACGGTGTCCACGACTTTGATCTCTCTTCGGGAGATACTTTTAAAATTGCTCTTTACACCAACAGTGCCTCTTTCACTGCGGCAACCACTGCTTACACGACCTCAAACGAGGTGAGTGGAACAGGGTACAGTGCGGGTGGCGGGGCCTTAACTAACGTTGATCCCACTTCATCCGGAACTACGGCACTAACTGATTTTCAAGACGAAACGTTCTCTAGTGCAACAATTACGGCACGTGGGGCATTGATATATAATACTACACCCAATACTACGTCACTTTCGGTAACCAATCCGACTGTTGTAGTTTTGGACTTCGGCGCGGACAAAACATCCACCGCAGGTGACTTTACGATTGTTTTTCCAACTGCTGATGCAAGTAACGCGATTATACGGATAGCGTAATGGCTGACGTAATCGTCCCAATAGGCGGCTGGGGCCGTTCAGGTTGGGGCGCAGGCCCGTGGTCCCAGAGTGGGCTACCACAAGCTGCGGGTTCTGTAGGTTCTGTAACGGTTGTGGCGGAAGCCAATGTACCGGTCACAGGACTACAAGCAACAGGTAGTGTTGGCAGCGTAACAATTAACGCGGCGGCTAACATATCTGTAACAGGGGTAGCTGGTACTGGCCAAGTAGGCAGTGTCACTACAACGGCAGATGCCAATGTTAACGTTACAGGCGTAGCGGGAACAGGGCAAGTCGGTTCGGTCAGCATAACTGCTGGTGCGAATGTACCCGTCACCGGATTGGCCGGAACTGGAGCAGTAGGCTCCGTATCGGTCACCGCAGATGCAAACGTAAACGTTACGGGTGTGTCGGGAACTGGAGCAGTAGGCTCCGTAAGCGTCGTAGCTGGCGCAATTGTACCCGTCACAGGACTTGAGGCCACAGGGTCCGTTGGTTCAGTAACGATTGTTGCAAAAGCCAATGTTTTCCCAATAGGTCTTGAAGCTACTGGTCAGGTAGGCGACGCCACTATAGACGGCGAAGCTAATGTACCGGTAACAGGCTTGTCTGCGACAGGCACCACAGGTTCGGTAACAGTTAGAACCGGACAGACAATTAACGTTGGTGGTGTAAGTGCAACAGGTCAAGTCGGTAGTGTCACCGTAGAAAGTGATGCTGTAATAAATGTAATAGGAGTCAGCGCAACAGGTGTTGTCGGAAATGTACTGGTATACTCTAACATTGTCCCGGATCAAAATCCGGGTTATAGTGAGATAGATGTTAACCAGTCGCCGTCATGGTCGGAGGAAGAACCAACCCAGAGCGCAAATTGGACGCAAATAGCAGCGTGAGGAATTAAAAATGCCAAGTACCTATACAGTTAACCTCGGTATTGAAAAACCGGCCACTGGTGAGCAGTCGGGTACATGGGGTGATACTACAAACGTCAATTTTGATATATTAGATCAAGCAATTAATGGTGCCGCACGGGTAACCCTTTCAAGTGCGGGGTCTTCGGGTTCACCAAATGCCCTTATTATAACCAATGGTGCGGCCTCTGATGGGCGCAACAAGTGGATTGAATTTTACAGTTCCGGCGATCTTGGTGGTGATGTTTTTGTACAACTCCAACCAAATGACGCTGAAAAAATAGTTTTTATACGAAATAGTCTGGCAGGTAGCCGGTCTGTTTTGCTTTTCCAAGGCACCTATAACGCTGGCCGGGACTTAGAAATACCCGCGGGCGTTGATATGGTCGTCAAGTTTGATGGTGGCGGCGCAAGTGCAGCTACTGTTACAGACGTTTTTACCAAATTACGTGCTACTGAAATTACCACACCTACTTTAACCGCTACAACTGCCGATATTAACGGCGGTACTATTGATAACTCTGTTATTGGTGGTTCTACAGCGGCAGCAGTAACCGGTACAGCGGTTGTTGCAAATACAAGTTTAAACATTGCAGGTGACGGCGCGACTGTTACCGGCATTAAAGACGAAGACAACATGGCGTCTAATAGCGCCACAAAGCTTGCTACTCAGCAATCTATTAAAGCGTATGTTGATTCACAGGTAGGCACGGTCGATACGTGGGCCGAGGTTCTAGCTAATGGAGCCACGTCTGGATCAACCAACCCGGAGGTTACTGCGGGTCAGGCGCTTAAAACCAATACAATCAACGAAACATCTGCTGGTAGCGGTGTCACGATTGACAGCGTTTTGCTTAAAGATGACGTAGTTAACGCTACAGATGTTGAAACAAGCAGTATTTCTGCAAACGACGGTACGGCTTCTGCAACAATCGCTAATAGCACGGGCAACTTTACAGTTACCAACTTTATATCTAACTCCGTAGATATTGGTGGTGGTGCCATTGATGGCACTAACATTGGTGCTTCAAGTGCTGGCACAGGAAAATTTAGTAGTTTAGAAGTTAACGGCTCCGTTAAATTAAATGGTAACTATCCTACGGGTACAGATAACGTAGCCTTGGGTAACACTGCTTTAGACAGCATCACTTCCGGGGCGGGCAATATAGCCATTGGCGATAGTGCTGCTACCGCATTGACAAGTGGCTCAAACGCAATCGCCATCGGTCGAGATTCAATGTCGGGTGCTATATTTACAGGGTCGGATTCAATTGGAGTAGGACGTTCAACATTAGCCGCTGCAACTTCTGGCAGTAACAACGTGGCTATTGGAGGACTTGCTCTTAACGCTACGACTACGGGCGCTGGTAATATTGCAGTGGGTCTCAGTTCTGGAAGGCTAAATCAGGCCGGAACGGGTAATGCTTATTTGGGCTATCAAGCAGGGTATACCTCAACTGCGGGTAATTACAATGTTGGTATTGGACTGGATGCTCTTTTTACAAACGCGGCTTCTGACAACATAGCTATTGGAACCAATGCTGTTCGTCTTAATAGCACGGGGACAGGCATAGTTGGTATTGGTCGTAACGCGCTTGAGCAAAACACAGCAGGTAGTAATACGGCGTTAGGTTATAGCGCGGGGTATTCCGTAACCAGTGGTTCACCTGTAACTGTAATTGGTTATGAAGCGGGTAGAAACTCCACAGGAGGGGCTAACCTAGTAGCGGTGGGATACCGAGCGGCTTACTCTAACTCTAATACAAATTTCAACGTAGCGGTAGGAAACTATGCGCTTGAAACCCAAAACGAAGGTGGGCGTAACACAGCTATAGGGTATAACTCACTTCAAGCTGACGAAAAAGGTGCGCGAAGCGTAGCCGTTGGTTGGGGCGCTTTGGCAACTCAAGATTTTGCTAGTGTTACTACTTCCTACAACACGGCACTTGGTTATTCCGCAGGAGGTCTTAATCAGACTGGTCAAAACCTAACATTTGTAGGCGCACTTACAGGTGACGCTAACACGACCGGATCGGAAAATACGGCGGTGGGTACACACGCTCTGGGTTCAAACAATAGCGGCTCTAACAATACCGCCATGGGCTACTTAGCGTTAGGCGCTAACCAAACTGGCGTCTTAAACGTCGCCATCGGTAACTATTCTTTAGACGCAAACGTATCTGGCAATAACAACACTGCCGTAGGATACGCGGCGTTGACCGCTAATACCGCAGGTAACAACACGGCATTTGGTTACTCAGCAATGGGTGCAACTCTTGGTGGAGCTAACAACGTTGCCGTAGGTTATCAAGCCTTTACTACTAATACTGGCGGGACATACGCAGCCGTCTTAGGCTACCGCGCTGCTGCAAATGCAAACGCGGATTATTTAACAGCCATCGGCGCTAACGCTGCGGTTTCTCTTGGTAGTGGCGCAAATAATACTGCTGTAGGGTACAGCGCCATGGGTACAAACCAAACAGGCCAAGATGTAACGGCTATTGGATATAACGCTCTAAATGCTGCAACCGCAGGGTATAACACCGCTGTGGGCGCACGAGCGGCAGCGGCTTTGACTTCGGGAACTTTTAACACGGCTATCGGTAGAGATTCTTTAGCGGGTGTAGTGACCGGAGCCCATAATTCGGCATTAGGCAATGCGGCTCTGGCCGCCATAACAAGTGGATCATATAACGCCGGTTCGGGTTCTAACGCAATGGTCGGACTTACGACCGGCTCTGCAAATACGGCGATGGGTTATCAAGCGTTAAAATCGTTAGTTAGCCAAAGTAGCAATATTGGCATAGGAACAAATGCCGGAGCAAACGCTACTACTCAACAGTCTGTAATAATAGGATCGCAGGCAAACGCAAGTGGAGCTATGACCGGCGATGGCAACACTTACATAGGTTACGCTTCTGGTTACAATAATACTTCCGGGGCGTCGAACGTGGGCGTTGGCCAAAATAGTCTGGACGGAAATACGACCGGAAATTACAACGTGGCGGTGGGTTCTAACGCCTTAGACGGCGGGGGCAACGCAAGCTCTAACACCGCAGTGGGTTACGGAACAATGAGGTCCACCGTGACCGGAGGTAGCAACACGGCGGTTGGAGAAAGCGCGTTACTGACAAACACGGGCGGTTCAAGCAACGTAGCCGTGGGTGCGGGTGCTTTAGACGCTAACACTTCCGGCTCTAGCAACACGGCACTGGGTACAAGTGCTTTAACCGCTGCTCAAACCGCATCTAACAACACCGCCGTGGGCTATCAGTCGCTGTTTAATAATTCCTCCGGGGTAGACAACACCGCCGTGGGCGACATTTCATTGCGCGCAAATACTTCCGGCAGGGATAACACGGCTGTGGGCCGTTATGCGGGGTATTCAGGCGCGGACGGGAACCACGGTACTTTTGTTGGAGCACAAGCAGGATTTAATGTTACCGGAGACTTCAACACTGCCGTAGGGTATCAGGCTATCAACAATGGTGCTGCAACAGGAGATCGAAACTCTGCATTCGGCACGCAGTCACTTAATTATGTAGGGTCTGGCTCTGACAATGTTGGATCGGGATACAGGGCAGGATACGCAATTACAACGGGTTCTCAAAACGTTGCGGTGGGGTCAAGTGCGCTTCAATCAAGCCAAGCCTCATCAGACAACACCGCAGTTGGTTATGGCGCGCTCCAGTCAGACGTTGGCGGTCAGAACAACGTGGCCGTTGGTACTAGAGCGTTACAGGCTCAGAATAATGGCTCAGGCAACATTTACAACACGGCTGTGGGGTCTAATGCGGGTAAATTAATTTCGTCGGGCAGTGGGAACACCACAGTGGGTGGAAACTCACTTGATGCCTTGTTAACCGGAAATAACAACTCGGCGCTTGGCGTGTCAGCGGGTAGCGGTCTTACTTCAGGAAGCAACAACTTGTTTCTAGGCGCAAGTGCGGGTGAGGTTGCTTCGACCGGAACAGAAAATACTTTTGTAGGAAACGTTTCGGGTTCCGCAGTTACAACCGGCTCCAAAAATACGATTTTGGGACGCTACAACGGCAACCAAAGCGGCTTTGACATGCGGACACAGAACAACATTGTTATGTTGTCTGACGGTGATGGAAACATAGTACATCACCAAGGCAATCAAGCTGTTGGTTTTTCGGGATGGTACGATAACAAGTTTGAAGGTTGGTATAATGGAGCTAGGGGACTAGCTGATTTTTGGGTTTTCGCAAACTCAGCCTTTAACAATCCCGTAACAAACTTAATCACTATGAGCGGCGGGGTAGTGTACTCAACCTTAATGGTACGAGTAGAAGTTCACCAAAAATCATGGGCAAATGCTCAAGGTAACATTCACGCGGCTTCGACTCTTTGTGCCGTCTCTTCTACTGCTAATCAACTTGTCGCGAGGAACTCAACTATGGTGGTGCTAGAGGGGTCATCCGGTATGATTACTTCTGTTGGAACTCTTGCATGGTCGGGTTCAGACGGAGACAGCTCTCGAATATTACAGTACACCCCAAATAGAGTATCTAATTATGATAGCTATGACATCCATGTTAAGGCAACTTGGGTTGGGGGCGGTGCCGCCTACTCTAATACAACCGTACATTGCTATTAATTAGGAGGTAATCATGGCAGAACAAATATGTAACGAATGCGGGGCTACTTACGATCCCGATACAGTAAACGTACCCACACCCGTACCTGACTTTATGTGTGCAAATTGTGGTACTCAATATACACAGGAGGAGATTGCTGCTTTACAACCGCCGTATGCTCCTCCTTCTAATTAAAGGAGAAATGAAATGGCTATAACTTACACTTGGACAGTGACAAACATGTCCGTACTACAAACCCCGCAACCTGATTTCGTTGTTAACGCTGAGTGGCTTTGCTCCGGCGTTGAAGACGCTTACTCTGGAGAAATTAGTGGAGTTCAATCATTCCCTGACCAACAGGGTGACGATTTTGTTCCGTATGCGAACCTTACCGAATCTGAAGTTTTAGATTGGATTTGGGAGCAAATGGGACCAAATGGTAAGTCTAACTCAGAGGCTTGCGTAGAGGGACAGATTGAATCTGAAAAGAATCCACCTGTTTCGCCTACATCAGAACCACTACCGTGGTAATTTAACTTTAAACTAAGGAGACTTATGATGGGAAAAGACAAAAAGACCCCAATCACAGTTAACGACAAAGAATACTTTGTAGAAGAAATGACTGAACAGCAGCAGACGATGGTAAACCATATTGCTGACCTCGAACGAAAAATGGGTTCCGCCCAATTTAACATGGATCAACTTAGTGTTGGTCGTGAAGCATTTGCCAATATGCTGGCGCAATCTCTTCAAGAGGTTGAAGAGGCACAAGAAATAGACGGATGATATGCCCTTACAAAAGTTACAGTTCAGGCCCGGAGTAAACAGAGAAACCACTTCGTACACAAACGAGGGCGGTTGGTTTGACTGTGACAAAGTAAGGTTTCGTTTCGGCACCCCAGAAAAGATAGGCGGGTGGGAAAAGTATTCCGGCAAAAGCTTTTTAGGCACTTGCCGAGCATTAAAACCATTCGTTGCACTTGATGGCTCAAGCTATCTGGGTGTCGGAACGCATCTAAAATACTACGTTAACGAAGGCGGTGGTTATAACGACATCACCCCTATTCGTGCGACGACTGCTGCGGGTGACGTAACGTTTGCCGCCGCCAACGGGTCATCTACTTTAACCGTGACTGATGTTAATCATGGCGCGTTAGAAAATGATTTTGTTACTTTTAGTGGCGCGGTAACACTTGGCGGTAACATAACTGCCGCCGTTCTTAACCAAGAATATCAAATTTCAAGGATAATAAACTCTAGCTCCTACGAAGTTTTAGCTAGAGAGGTCGCGTCGCTAAACGATATTACTATTAATGGCGCTTACAGTCCTACACTTGTTGTAGCTGATGGTTCCGATACCGGTAATGGCGGTAGTTCTATTGTAGGCACTTACCAAATTCAATCCGGTCTGAACACGACGGTTGCCGGAACGGGTTGGGGTGCCGGTACTTGGTCACGTGGAGCATGGGGTTCGGCGGCTAACCTTACTGCGGTTGGTGACATTTTGCGTATTTGGAGCCACGACAACTTTGGTGAAGACCTAATTATCAACGTTCGTAACGGTGGTATTTACTACTGGGACAAATCTACCAGTTCAGCGCCTTTTTCACCGGCAGTAGAGCTATCTTCACTGGCTGGCGCAGACGCTACAACACCGACTATTGCTAAACAGGTCATGATTTCGGATCGTGACAGGCACGTCATTGTGTTTGGCTGCGACCCTCAAGATGATATTGGGGTGCAAGACCCATTACTTATTCGCTTTTCTGACCAAGAAAACCCTTTAGTTTGGTCTGCACAAGCAACTAATACGGCGGGTGACCTGCGAATCGGTACAGGTTCTGAGATAATCACGGCCCTCGAAACACGGCAACAAATACTGGTGTTTACCGATAAATCGCTACACGCCATGCAGTATTTAGGACCACCTTTCACGTTCGGTATCTCTATGAT
>Ga0196887_1000484_pt1 | contig 19309 bp, 28 predicted proteins | sample VirMetDEL_Mar_31_FD_169094 | JGI IMG/M metagenome (GOLD analysis project Ga0196887, IMG submission 169094) | Aqueous microbial communities from the Delaware River and Bay under freshwater to marine salinity gradient to study organic matter... | ecosystem: Environmental > Aquatic > Marine >... | reverse complement strand
CTGGTGACGGCACGACAGGCACTGGTGATTTTACTACTGCTGCCTATGCTCCCACGACCACCATCACTGTAGTGCTTGACGTTCCCCTGGATCAACCAGTGGTGCTAGAGGAACTAGGCTCACTCCCGGCTAAGACCATTGAGATCGAGGGCTTTGATCGTCTCAACATGCAGGTGCGTAGAGTGTGGCGCAAGCTTGGCGATGTTATCACGTTCTCTAATGATGAGGGTGGCACTGGATCAACAGGCACGGCAGACAACTTGCTTGGATTCGATGGCAGTGGCGACTTAGCTGAGATACCTAATACGACTTTCCTACAGACAGCTAACGACCTTTCAGAGGTAACGGCTGCCACGGCACGGACTAACCTCGGACTAGGCACAGCGGCTACTACGGCTGCCACTGATTACGTCCTTAACTCAGAGGTTGATCAAGACATCAAGACACTGAACCTGCCAGCAAACACAGTGATCGGCACGTTCGGTGCTGACTTAGTTTCATCTTCAACCAGAGGCACGGCAGTTTCAAAACTGGATATACCATTATCTGAGCTAGGCGACATCACAATCACCAACCCCGTGTCTGGGGAAATACTAGAGTGGAACGGATCTGCTTGGGTGAACACAGTCTCTGGAGCTACAGTAACCTCATTAGACACAGCCCCAGTATCACCAGACGCAGGGGATCTGTGGTTTGATACCACGACTACGCAGATGTATGTCTACTACAATGACGGAAGCTCCAGCCAGTGGGTTACGGTTACAGCGGGATCTCCATCTACGGACGCATCCTCGGTGACTTATACTCCTGCGGGAACGGGTGCTGTGGCTACTGATCTCCAGACTAAGGCTAGGGAGAGCGTGAGCGTGAAGGACTTTGGTGCAGTGGGTGACGGTGTCGCTGATGATACGGCTGAGATTCAAGCCGCTATTGACTCAGTAACTGCCGCTGGAGGTGGAACGATATACTTCCCAGCGGGAACTTACAATGTTAACGGTGCTACAGGCATAGATGTGGAGACAGGTGTAAACCTCAAGGGTGACGGCATGGGTAAGACCATTATTAAGAATGTAGCTGACAACTGGTTATACATTTTTGGATGCCGAGGTGGCGATGATGTTGGCTTTGAGAACCTAACTATTGATGGTGATTGGTCTACTCGTGAGCCAGTAGCTCTTGCTACTGATGCCAAGCGCGGTGAAGGAATCATCTTTTGGAACGGAACGGCAAACCTTGATCGGTTAAGAATCTTAAACGTAGAGGTTAAAAACACAGGACACTACGGTATCGGTTTACAGAACGTCAATATCATCTCTGGCATAATTAGTAATGTTTACTTTGAAAATATTGGTGGTGACTGTATAGACATCAAAAGTATCTCATCACCACTAAGCGGCAAGGCTTTGATTATTGATGGGGTATTTACTCAAGACGGTTGTGGACACAACAATACTGGATACCCAGAGAATGGACACAATAACCAAGCCGTTGTGGATGTTGGTGGCAAAGTCGTATTATCTAACGTTTTTATCAGTGGACTAGATAGCTACGGAACTGGAGCAGACGAGCAGCTTGGCAATGTTGGTGTTAGGTTTCGCGCTCCAGTAACCGCGCAAAACAGGTTGGGGTCTGCTGGGTCGGTGGGAAGCAACATCTACGTTAGCAGTGACAAACTTGACGCTGAAGGAAGTTTAACAAGCAAGCGAATCATTGGTATCGCAATCAATGATGCGGATGTAAGTGTAACTAACGCATACGTGGAGAATTGCTATTGGGGTATTCGTATCTATAATACCGAAAATGGATTGCCTTATAGGGTTAGCGTCACTAATGCCACAGTAAAAAACTGTCTTGGTTCTACGACAGACGGAATAGGCTTTGAGGCTGTTGCTGCATCTAAGAATTGTGTTGTAGATGTTATTGCTGAGGGGTGTGATACGGGTGCTAAAATAAACGGCACTGGACACAGGGCTAGGTTAACTCTAGATACCAACACAACAGGTCTGGATGTTGTCAATGATGCACTACGACAAAGCAACTTTGATACTAAATTTATAGGTAATACTACTGACTCAACTAACAGTTATGTGGATGACGAGACTGGCTTGGTTGTGGCTAAAGATCTCAAGGTAGCAGCATTAAGAACTCCAGACATTGAGCTTTTGGCTTTAGCTGATGATGGTTCTTGGACATCCCCAGACGACAGATACATGGGTAGACTTAGATTCTTGACAGCCGATACTTCTGGTTCTGGTGCTATTGCTCGCGCACAGGTCGCAGCGAAAATGAATGGCGACTCTGGCAGCGGCACGTTCATTGAGATAGGCATTGATGCTGGATCTGGTCTTGTCCAAGGGTTGCTTGTTCTGGTTGACAGGGTTCAATCCAAATTACCACACCAACTACAATCTTACACCGTATCGACACTGCCAGCACAGATAACTGGTGCTATGATCTACGTGACTGATGAGACTGGAGGTGCTGTAACAGCCTTCTCAGATGGAACTAACTGGCGCAGAACTGCAGACCGAGTAATAGTTTCTTAATAATCTCTAACTAAACAAACCAATGGCAATTAATTTTCCAACATCACCAACGACAAACGACATCTATACCGAGAGCGACCTTAGCTGGAAGTTCAACAGCACATCATGGGACGCTCTACCTACGCCCAGCGTGGCAGGTAACGTAGCCTACACACCTTGGACTGGTAGTGCGTCAGATGTGCAGACTGAGCTTAGTGCAATCACTGGCGCAACCATCGTGGTTGGCTTTGGTGCTAACGCAGTAACAAACGGAACAATTTTAGACACGGCTATCTCTGACATCAACACGGCTGGTGGTGGCAGGCTCATCATCCCATCTGGTAACTGGAGTATCACACCTTCACATGTAGGATCAACATCTCGACTACTAACTAATAACCTACACGTTCACTTTGAGACTGGTGCTGTTCTAACGTCCTCTGCTGGGTCTGGGGATTTAATCTTCTGGCTTAGAGGATCAACTAACACATCCGACGCACCATCTGATGTTTCTGTGATTTTTGACGGACATGGCACAATGGACGTTAGTGCTGGTGCTTATGTGATTGGTGCTTCTAGTAGCTCATGTATCTCAGTCAGTGCTTGCAAGGCACTACGTGTTTCAGACATAGACTTTATTGGTGGAGACTACCACTTTAATGGTGCTGACTGGGAGACGGCAAAGTCCTATTTTGTTGGTGATGTTGCTTACGAATCAACCAACGTCTACACATGTCTGGTTGCTCATATGTCTGGCACTTTTGCTACAGACCTAACCGCAGTGAAGTGGGAACTAAGCACAGTGGGTGTGGGGTTAGCCTCTGTCGGTGGAGACTCAGCAATTAACCCAACTAATATAACCCACACAAGCATAGACAAATGCACGTTCAAGGGATTCAGAGATGCTGGTGTATATTGGGGTGGTGCTAACAGACCAGCTGGTGAAACCGTTGCCGATGATGATGGTGGACACGTATCCGTAGACTCATGCTCGTTTATTCATTGTGCATCTGGAGTGGTTGGTAAGCGTGCTGGCAATAATGGAGTGGTAAGTAATAGTTACTTTGAGGGGTGCAGGTATGGTGTAATTACTGCTGAGGTTGGTGAAGGACAGGAGATCGCACCAGCCAAGCGTTCTACTGTTGTTGGATGCACGTTCTTTAGAACAACGCTGCCAATCATGGCTAGATTCCAGACACACCTCATTGCTATTGGTAACAGAATCCAAGACTTCGGTTTCTGTGAACCAGACGTAAGCGACTTGGCTCTTGGAAAAGATATCGGTGGTCTTCAGCTTGAGGGTGCTAGTTACGCAATGGTGACTGGTAACTTCTTTAAGCAAGATGAGTCTGCTGATGTTTCAACACAGAAGTGCATACGAATAACCTCCAAGGAAGATAGCGATGAGGTCCTTTTCAACGGTGGCAGGATGAGCGCATCCAACAACACTTACGATGTTAACAACGCTGAGTGGTATGACGAGGCTAACTCAACCGTATGGGCTTCAACACTAACAGACAATCTTTGTTTTGGTGGGGCGATAGGTCGTGGTGTCACTGGAACTATTTTCCAAAGGCGAACATTAGGAGACAGCAATTCTCAAAGATATTACAGTAACAAGGATGGTGGATGGACTACAATGGTTACTAGATACTACGAGGCTGTTGCAGTAGACACCATTGCCAGCACGACACTGCTTGCCTCTGAGATTCAGTATGGTCGATGCTTTAAGATGACTGCCGCTGGCACTAAGACCATCACACTTGATGACGCTCCCTTCGATGGATTCCACTTCTTTATATATATCACCCAAGGGAGCGCAGCCTTTACCCCAGCAACAGGCACTCACAAGGTAGCTACCGCTGGCGTGTTTGGAGCTGCTAATACACCACGAACCGTAACCGATCTACTAACAAGATACCGAGTGGAATACACCGGCGGTGACGAGTGGATCGTAAGCCAATAAAAACTAACCATGAGCCTACCTAAGCCAGAACTCCATACCTTCTACGATGAAAAAAAGGAGGAGCGGATCTTCTACTGTTGCGAGCAACTAGCCTTCGACATAGATGGAGATGTGTTAGTTGTCGTGCCTCCACTGTTCCTCAGTGACGGTCTTAGTATTCCTCGCTGGGCGCGTAGTGTGTTCAGTCAAAGTCCGAGCTATATATATGCAGGCATAGCACACGATTACACCTACCGCATCCTGCCACACAAGATGACGCGCAAGCAAGCCGACCTGCTTTTTCTCAAACTCATGCGCGGCTACGGTGTAGGTTTTTGGACTAGACGCGCAATCTATAGAGCGGTGAGAATTGGGGCTAGAAAAAGCTGGCGCGTAAAGTTTCCGCAATTTGCATCTAACAACCACCATGAAGGTAACGATTGATTGTGGCCACGGCGGTGAGGATTCTGGGGCGCGAGGCAAGCTCAACGGCTACTTCGAGAGCCATGGAGTCCTCGACATAGGTTTAAGGCTGCGAGCTTTGCTTGAGACGTACGTTGAGGTGCAGATGACACGCGAGGATGACACCTTCATCAGCCTGCCGGAGAGGGCGCGTATGGCTAACGAATGGGGAGCTGATATATTCTGCTCAATTCATCTCAACTCAGCCACGACAGATGCCTCCGGCTGGGAGATCCTTTCCTCTGGTTCACACCAATCCAGAGACCTCGCCAACAAGGTAGGGTGGAGACACGCAGCAGCTTTTCCTTGGCAGACGAGTAGAGGGGTCAAGACTCGCGGCAGTCTATTCGTTCTGCGCAAGACGACTATGCCAGCAATCCTAACGGAGGGTTGTTTTTTGTCCAACGGCAAGGAGAACCAGTGGGTCTCACTGGAAGAGACACGGCAGCAGATGGCGCAGGCAATCTTCCTTGGCATCCTGGACTACTTTAATCTCCAACCATCCAAGCCAGAGCTCACGCTCGAGCAGAGGGTGGAGCGTATCGAAAAGAAGCTCAACCTGGTATGACTGAGAAAATCAAAGCTACCATCAATCCTGTCATGGACATGCTGGTGAAAATCGGGATGGTGGCAATCTTGCCCTGGTCGATCTGGATCACGTCCCAGGCATTTAGCTGCAAACATTTCATGCAGAGGGGGAGTAGGTTCACCATTCAGGACGGCCATACCCTGGAGCGCAACATCACAGGCGAGTGTCGAAAGACCAGGGATTTAATCTATCAGATAGAATCTGAACTAAGCTCATCCTTCATCAGGAAAGAGGAGCTCGAGCAGATCCTCAATCAAAGACGCGACCGAGAGTAGTGCGAGTAGCATCGATCTCCGAGTGCGTGTAAGTTTTCCCTTGGCCTGAGCTATGTCCCAGGATCAGGTCTGCCTGGGCATCACTACCACCACTCGAGACTATCAGGGTTCTCAGGGTGTGGCGTAAGGAGTGGAATGTTTTCCTGGCTACCTTCCTGCCTGACTTGAAGGTGGTGAACTGCTGCTCGATCCCGGCATCTGATACCAGGGTGGTGAACTCTGTGCTCAACCTGGCGTTTCCTATCCTGGTGAACTCAGCACCTATTTCAGGGCAGATAGCACCAGCAACCTCGAGGATTGCTTCGCGCCAAACCGGGTTCTCCAGAGGCACTGAGATGGTCTTGCCTGTCTTGGTTTGAGTGTAGGTCAGCACACCCTCCGTAATGGCACTAGAATCCATTCTGAGAGCATCCTCGAGCCTGGCTCCTGTCATTGCCGAGATGGCAGCAGCGAGCCCCCATTCGTGCTTCCTGCCCTTCTGAGATAGCAGGTAGCCTATCAGGGCATCCAACTCCTCCCTGGTGAATGGCATCCTGTCGAGTCCTTCGCTTTTTTTGATCTTACCCAGGGCAACTGCCAGGCATGGGTTAGTAGGATACTCAATCTCCTTCGCGGCCTGGGCGAACAGTCTCGAGACCAGCTTGATTCTCTCGTTACTGCTGTTGACTGTCATCCTGTCAATGCAATCGTGATAGAAGTCATTCATGCGGGTGGGGGTGAGGAAGTCAAGAGGCCTGGACACGTCATCTCCTAGCCAGGCAGTGAAGGTATTCCAGTAAGTCACGTAGGTGCGGTAGGTCACTGTCTTTACCACTGCCTTTTTACCACGCATATAGCGATCGATCGTAGCCTGGATGCTAGGCCATTCCTTCTCGTCCTCGAAGGCTACACCAGCGGCTTTACACATAACGCGCAGGAGGGCTTCAAAGTGGCTTTTGGACATAGTCTGCCCGGACATCGCTGCGATGGATCCTGAGGCCACCCCTAACGCTTTAATGACCTCTTTAGCCTGGTCGTAGTCAGTGGTCTGGGTGGATACCTTTTTCCACTTGAATGTAGATGTCTTAGCGTCCCAGGTTTTTATCTTACCATACCAGCATTTTGACTTGGGTAGTTTGAATGGTTTCATAGGTAGACCAAAAAGTAGACCAAAAAGTATGCTTGTCAACGAAGTATCAACGATTTACCATTGGGCATCCATTTATCCCTCAATCCTATATTCTATAAGGGGTAGAGTATTGTTTTGGCTACCTTTAGCAATGCTCATACCATGCGTATAAAGGCCTATTTACAGACAACTGATTTGTAATCAGTAGGTCAACGGTTCGAATCCGTTAACCGGCTTTTCCTTATTCCATAAGGGTTTGCGGGGATTCCCTAACGGAAACACCATCGAGGTAGACCAAAAAGTAGACCAAAATAACGACCTGGTTACTAAGATAGGTCAGAGATAGGGAGACAGAAAAAACGACACACCCTCATGTGGAAGGACGTGCCGTTCTGAACTTTCCGCGGAATTATTGTCCTTGAGTTTGGGCGTGTGCCAGGACGCGCTTGGCAATATTGGTAGGTGTGTCACCTGACTCAGCGATGCGAATAATTTCTTTGCCAAGTTTGTGGAGCTTTTTAGACGAAAGAGATCCAATCTCATAGAACTTACCCTGGAGCACCTTGTGGAGAGCTCCACAGGCCTCCGCTAATACAGGATCATTGGTGATAGCCTCGAGTAGGGGAGTCTGCTTTTTCTGAAGGATGGAAAAATCGATCTCGAGGAGATCGTAGATTCGCTCGACCTGGTCAGGCGAAAGTCTCTTCTGAGTGCCTCCGACCAGTTTACTTGCCCAGGATTGATCATGACCCATAGCCTCCCCTAGCCAGGAGATGGTTTTCTGTTTGCGCTTAAGCGCGTCCTTAATGAGGACTTGAATCGTTTCGGTGTTTCTCATGTGTGTGTGAGTGGGGTTTATATTTTCTAGCAGGGTTAATAAAAGGCAATGTAAGCCAATACCTTCTGTTAGCAATCAAAATCAACATATTTATTTATTGGACAAAAAAAGCATTAATAAACTTGTTAGCATGCGCATATTATGCGACTATTCCCGAGTAATGAGAAATAAACATAAGTTAATTAGTATCCCGGTAGACAGTAACCTCCATCAGAGAATCCACAATATATCCAAGGATAAGGGCATTCCAGTTAGGGTGCTAATGCGCAAGGGCATCGATTTGATGATCAGCGATATTGAGTGTGGAAATATCGAGGTGAACACGGCCGTAGAGAGGCCAACGCTATGAGCCTGCTCGAGCAAGTAAAGGAGTTGCCTGCATACCAGGGTGCTCGAGCTCGGAGGCGTTGGTGTGAGTTTCAAGAACCATATCACCATCTAGTAAGCCAGGGCTACCCGAAGGTCGAGGCCTGTCGGGTAATCGGCAAAATAGCCAATCTGAATGAAGAAGAAGTAAAACATCTCCATTGGGCATCTAAGTCCTGGAGAAAACCAACAACATAACCAACACCAACACCATGAACCAAAAAAGCAAAAGTATTATAGCGGCCATTCTTTACCTGGCCGAGAAGCAACAACTCAAGATCGCCGAGATTAAAATACTACTGAAGGAGGTAGCAGAATGAGCTCCTATTACATGATCCAGCGCAACACAGTGCATCATCGTAAGTGGGTATTTAGTGACCTGACCAGATACCAGGACAGGACAGAAGCACTCGAGGAGGCAGAGAAGCGAGCAAACCTCTGGATGGATGAGCTCTTTTTCCGGGTCGTTAAGATCAAGGAAGAGGTAGTCACTCCAGTGAGAAGAAAAAGCCAAGCAATGATTAGGCTATGTCTAGCCATTTTTTTAATTACTACCATGCTCATGCTATGCTCATCAATTCTCTAGAACCATGCACCAGGAAGATATCTACACCATTGGCGAGCGAGCCTTCAACACCCTGTGTGAAATTGACGATTGTCATAAACGAAGACGAGAAGCTGCACATCGAGGTCGAGGATCAAGACATGTATCTGACGCTACGCTCGCCTGGATGTATGCCTCACCCAGTAAAATCAGTAAGCCAAGCGGTGGAGTTCACAATGCCAGACCTAACACTCCTGGATCAGATCCAGGTAACTAAGAAAATTTTGAGCCTGATAGAGGCTCGATTAACCAAAACCAAATAAAACATGATAATAAAAGAAAATAGTAGTGCCTCAAACTTCGAGGTAATCGCAGAAGGACTATACCCAGCGGTATGCGTGACAGTAGCCGGTATCGGAATCCAGGAGACACCCTGGGGAGACAAGGAAAAGGTGATTCTCACCTTCGAGTTGCCGACATGCAGACGTGAATGGGAGAAAGACGGGGAAAAGCACGAAGGTGCTGCTCACCTCAGTAATACCTACACAGCAAGCCTGGCTCAAAACGCAAAGCTTCGAGCAGTGCTCGAGTCCTGGCGTGGCAGGCCATTCACTGCTGATGAGCTCGGTGGCTTTGACCTAAGCGACATCCTGGGAGCATCCTGCTCTGTTCTGATCAAGCATAACACGGCCAAGGATGGACGAGTTTTTGCTAACGTGGTCGATATCCTCAAAAGCAAGGACAAGGTCAAAGCTGAAGCTGACCTGGTTGATTATGATCCCATGAATCATTCATCGGAATCGTTTGCGCAGCTACCAGATTGGATAGCTACCAAAGTCACCCATGCAACGGATGCTGATGCCATCGATGTCGGTGCTCCACCCAAGCGTGTAGTCGAGGAGCTCGAAGCTGATGAAATCCCATTCTAACAACTAAACAATTTTCCTCTGCCCTTCAGGTTCTCACTCCTTCCAATGAGAGCTCAGTTGCAAACTTACCTGGGGGGTAGGGGATTTCTAATCCAACAATCACATGAACATAGAAATAATAAACGTAACGCCCGCGCTCGCAGCGAAGTGGCTCATATATAATGCCGCAAATCGCAGGCTACCCGTTAACAACGTGCTCTACTACGCACGTCTACTCAAAGCTGGGGAGTTCCAGACCACTCACCAGGGACTCTCGTTCTCTGGAACCAAGGCACGACCTAAAAGGTTGCTTGATGGTCAGACCAGGCTGACTGCAATCCGACAGACAGGCATCTCTGCTGAGATGGTGGTGGCCTGGGGCTGCAAGCCAGAAACCTATGCTGCTATCGATGGTGGCAAGCCCAGGACATTTGCAGACCATCACGGGTGGAGCGTTCAACAGGTGGCCTTCATGAAGTCACTGGCCAGCTTTGCCTCCGCAGATAGCCGCAAGCCTACCAAGCATGTGGCTGATGGCATCATGGCCGCCTTTGGTGATCAGTATGAGCAGCTAATGGCCGCTTGTGGCACTGCCAGGAAATACATCTCCAAGGCTCCTGTTCGAGTTGGCTTTGCTATCGCCATGCAGAAGAACCCGGACATAGCGACAACGCTGGCAGGGTATTACAGGCAAATGGTGCTCAGTGACCTGGCAGGTCTGCCTCAGGCATTGGTTACCATGTTTAGTCGGCTCCATGACGCTCAGGATCGTCCAAGCGGAGTAAGGGGAAACGCACTCACAATCGCACAGATTGAGAAGGCGTGTGATCCACAAAATGCACACACAAGGCAGAACCGACCAAGTGCTGCCAAGCAGCAGGAGTTGGCTCAGTATGTTCGTGATATAATCAAACAGGCAAGCTTAGTATCATGAACGTCATATTCGATATCGAAACTGCTCCAGACTACGATGCAGTAAAGAAGTTCACCAAGCCCTTTGACCGGGATGACGTGAAGCTGGGTAACCTTAAAGATGAGGCCAAGATCCAGGCCAAGCTCGAGATGGCCGAGGCAAGCCACATGAGTAACGCCAATGACAAGGCCGCTCTCAATCCACACACCTCGAGCATCTGTGCCATAGGTATTCACCTCGAGGAGCAGAAGCCACACCTGATGTTTGGCCTGGAGAGCGACATCCTCACTGAGTTCTGGGAGATCTTTAGCGACAAGAGTCATTACCCTTGGTGCTACTATTCAGGGTGTAATGACAGATCGGCGTTTGATCCACGCCACATCATTGTGCGCTCATGGGTCAATGGTGTGAAGCCCCCACACCAAATAGTCAGCGAGCGGGGATACCTCTCACCAGCATTTGTTGATCTTGCCCAGGTGTTTCTGTTTGGAGCTAGCTACCCAGCTTACTGCTCTGTGGAGATGGCCTGCAAGCAACTCAACCTGATAGGCACAACCAACTCGGCTGGGACTGTTACCAGCAAGGAGCAGATCGAGCGAGATACAGGAGTCAACGGCAAGGATTTTCACAAGTTCTGTGACGGCCTTATTCCTAAAGCCGCAGCCCACACCTACCTGACTAACGACCTGGCATGTGAACGAGCCATCGCTGATCGCATCCTATGAGCTCACCAACTCAACGCACACTCAAGCTGCTCCGTGACGAAGGCTACCTGGCCTACGTTGTGGAGCGGTGGTGCTCATTCACTCACAAGCGTTATGACCTGTTTGGCATCATCGATGTCTTAGCTGTTAAAGGCTCAGAAACGCTTGCTGTGCAGACCACGTCAGGATCTGCGGTATCGGCCAGGGTTAAGAAGATGGAGGCCTCAGAGGCTCTCCCCTGGCTCAGGGATGCTGGCTGGACGATCCACGTCCACGGCTGGCGAAAAACCAAACTTAAACGGGGAGGCAAAGCCATGAGATGGGGCTGCCGAACTGTCGATCTCACAATCCCCACAACACCAACACCACCACCAACAACACATGAATAAATACTTCTTCCAACGCAGGCTCGAGAACGATCCCGAGGTCATCACTTCTCATCCAGGAGACAACGGCATCACCCATTACATACCGCTCAAGCTCAAGGGAGCTCACTACCGAGTCAAACCTCACCACTGGCATGAGATTCAATACATTGCTGCCCTGGAGATCGGGGTGGACGTATGGGCTCCTTACCGGGGCGAGGGAGTCATCTTAACAAAAAAATCAACACCAGTTATCAAATGAACAACGAACGCATACATGAACTAGAAGCAGAAATCCACGGCCTGAAACGTCAACTGAGAGCCCTCGAGGAGGCAGCAAGCGCATGGCTCTCTCAACTCGACCAGGCAATCCAGGAGAAGAGAAAGGAGGACGAGTAGTTGAGCCAAGGCTGGATAAAACTACACAGATCAATCCTAGACTGGGAGTGGTATGACGATGTGAATGTGATGAGATTATTTCTGCATTGCTTGTTTAAAGCTAATCACAAGGACAAGAAATATCGAGGCACTGTGGTCAAGCGAGGCACGTTTCTCACTGGCAGGGAACTGCTCGCTATGGAGACTGGATTAACTGTTCAACAAATTAGGACTTCACTAGATAGGCTAAAATCAACCAGCGAATTAACCATCAAATCATCGTCAAAAGGCTCTGTAGTTGAGGTAGTTAACTACGACAAATACCAGACAGCAACCAACACAGTAACCAACGATCAACCAGCAAGTAACCAGCAAGTAACCAGTAACAAGAATGATAAGAATGAAAAGAATAAGAAAGAGGAGACTCCTCCTCCTGGAAACCTCTACTCAAAAAAAGAAGGTTACGCAGTTAACCAGGAAACCATGAGCAGGTGGAGCCAAGCATATCCAAACATCGATATCACACTCCAGCTTCACAAAGCTCATGCCTGGTTAAGCTCTCACGATTGGAAGCAGAAGAATGGCAAGCCCTACAAATCCATGCAGGCCTTCGCTACCAACTGGCTCAATCGGCAAGACAAGGAATCCAAACCAAAATCCAAATTCGGAAACATGATATGACATCAGAAGAAATCACCAACTCAATGCTATCCCAGGCAGAGGTGTTGCTCGAGGAGGGCAAGCTCGAACGAGCCCAGGATCTCATCGAAGCAGCACTCAACAGAATCCGCACTGACCACAACAACATCAAATCACACACATGGAACAAACCTACACCAACACGATAAGCGAGGACTACGCAGCGGCCTGCATCCTGAATAATCCGATCGATACCCTCAACCAACTCAAGGCTGAAGGTGGCCTCGAGCTATTCCACAACTACCTGCCCAGGAAGATCTACAACATGGCACTTAGCCTGGTGAACGATGGCCGGGAGCATGAGGTAGAAATGCTCGAGTTCTCCGATGCCATCAAGGGGGAGGCTGAAGGCAGAGAAGTGAGTCACTCCATCTCAGCTATCCGAGTAAAATTCCAGGGGATGAACTGGTTTGATTCTCACCTTAAAAACCTGAAAAAAGATGCATCACTGCGTAGAGCTACGAGAATCGTTTCTGATGCGTCCAAGGCCATCAGGGAGGGGCAGAGTCCAGAAGACATCTCGCAAGCCCTCAGAGACGGTTCTCGAGCCATTATGAGCATAGTCTCATCGGATGAGCATATCAAAGATGCCAAACAGGGGGTCAAGGAGTTCTCAGAGATGCTCGTTACCATCCACACCAAAGGATCGACCAGGGGCATGCCCACAGGTGTGATTGGCCTGGATGAACAAACAGGAGGCCTGGGAGCCAATGAGCTCTGGGTAATAGGAGCTCAAACCAGCAGGGGCAAGACAGTTCTCATGTTCCAGATCATGGCAGCACTACTCGAGGCCAAGAAACATGTGCTGCTGGTTTCACTCGAGACAGATGCCGACCGAGTCCACGCCAGGTTAGCGGCCAACACCTGCACCATACCCATGTCAAAGATCCTGGGAACCAATCCTCACAAGCTCAACAGGCATGAGATCAACAAACTTCAAGACTACATCGAAACAACCCAAGAAAACGATTGCCTGCATATCTCTGACTCTGACTCGATAAGCCTGGAGTTTATTTCAGCACAGGCCGAAAGGCTCAAGGAACAAGGGTATAGCCTCGATTGCATCGTGGTGGATTACATCCAACTGGTCACAGTTGGGGACTCGAAAGATAAAGCCCGGCACGAACAGGTTGCCGAGGTGACCAGGACATTTAAGCAACTCGCCAAACGATACCAGTGTCCTGTGCTCACAGCTAGTCAACTCAACGATGATGGCAAGGTGCGAGAATCCCGGGCAATCGCTCAAGATGCTGATGTCCTGCTCAAAATCAACGATGATTCTGAGAGCATCAGCATACAAAAGAACCGCAACGGCCAACGGGGCTGGAGACTACCACTCAAACTCCAAGGGGAATATCAACGATTCGCACCATGAAATACAGATCATCTCTCAAAGTCACCGAGACAGACGAGGCATTCGTTTACCTGGTGGCCTCCCATGCAGGCCAGACAGATTACCTGGTATCACTCACAGAAAGGATCACCGAGGACGGCAGAGCTCATGGAGCCTGCCAGTGCATCTGGTTCCAGACCAATGCCAATCCTAACCTGGAACGATACGCCAGGAGGATCCCCTACGCAGTTGTCCTGGGCAACGTCCGAGACTCAGCAACAGAATGTAAACATATAGCAGCCGCCCGGGCTTACTACGATCACCACGTCACTCTCCCCATGTTGGGGCAACTTAACGCAGGCATACCACAGTGAAAAATATTACCATCCTACTCCCCAAGAACTACACCCCCACACCTCAAGACGTTATCCTGCATGTATGCAAGGTATTCAACTTCACACCCGAGGCGATCATAGGCAAGTCTCGAGCTCAACCACTCGCATTTGCCAGGCAACTCGCCATGGTTCTCGTCTACCACCATTGCCACACCTCACTGTGTCAAACCGCCAAGCTATTCGATAGACACCACTCGAGCGTAGTCTACGCCAGGAAGGTCATCACCGAGACGGCCAAGGATAAACGCATAGCCAGGGTGATATCAGACCTGATGAAGGCAATAGATAACACCTGGGAGAGTAACCAATGATCATCGCCCTGGTAAGCATAGCATTGGCTCTGCCTGGATCATGCCTGGTCTTCTTATTTATTCAGGTCAAAGCCATGCTCGAGGACATCGATAAGAATGAATACTAATCACCTGGGGCGGGACTATTGACACCTAACAAACTTATTCCTAACATTGCGACCATGAACACCAGGCAGAAGAAGTTTGCCAAGCTATACCTCCAGGGCATGGCTGCTGGCAGGGCATACGAGAAAGCCGGGTATGAATCAAGGGGAGATACAGCAGACCAGAGTGCATCACAACTCCTCAGAAATCCAAAGGTGGCCACTTACATCCAGACTATGAACAAGAAAGCAGAGACACCACTCATCATGTCCATCACTCAGCGTAAGGAGATGCTGACCAGGATAGCACAGAGAACCGAAGGGGAATCCCCCCAGGATGCCATACGCGCAAGTGCGGAGCTCTCCAAGATGGACGGGGCATATACACCTGAACGGCATGAGCATAAGCTCGAGACCTTCTTCGACAAGATACCTAAGAATCATGGATTGGGATACGGCTCAGACTAATTGCAAGGATGCCTGGTGGAGGCTCAATAACCTCTACACCATCTCCAACAAGAAGGGCAAGCTGGTCAAGTTTGTGCCTAACTCGGTACAAAAGAAGTTCTACAATGACATCTGGTGGCTTAACTACGTGCTGAAGAGTCGCCAGCATGGGCTCTCCACCTTTACAGCTATCCTGTTTCTCGACAGGCTGCTCTTCGAGGATGACAAGAAGGCCGGGATGATTGACTACAAGCTCGATGATGGCCGCAAGAAGCTCGCCATGATGAAGCTTGCCTACAATCACCTCAATGATGAGGAGCTCCATCCTGATACCTGGGGCATAGGCCAACTGATCAAAGATAAGGTCAAGCTGGTCAAAGGTGGTGACTCACCATTCCCCGAGGAGATGGTATTTAGCAATGGCTCGAGTGTCTACACCTCGACCACCATGCGGGGAGGCACGATTCAATACCTGCACGTATCGGAGTTTGGCAAGATATCACTCAACTACCCAGCTAAGGCCATAGAGATCATCGAGGGGGCTGAGAATGCTCTGCATGAGGGTAGTCTATGTATTTATGAGACAACGCATGAGGGGGGACGCACGGGTAAAGCCTATGAGATGTGCAAGTCAGCGATGGAGAACCCCAGGCAGAAATCCAAGCTGACCAGGCTAGATGCCATGTTCCACTTCTACGGATGGTTCGAGGACTCTGCCAACACTCTGAGTGAGGACGAGACAGGCAAGGTGAACATACCAACCAAGATGGAGCAATACTTTGCCAAGGTGCAAGGTGAGCCAGGTGTTCCTGTGTTAACTCCCGGCCAGAGAGCCTGGTTCGTCAAGAAAGAGCAACGCCAGGGCGAGGGAATGCTCAAGGAGCATCCAACCACACCTGATGAAGCATTCCAGGCGCGTATCTTTGGAGCCATCTATGGTGACCTGGTAGCCAAGGCACGTAATCAGGGAAGGATCACTAACTACCCATTGGAGAAGCAGCCAGTCTACGCCTTCTTTGACCTGGGCATCAGTGATTCAACCAGCATTATCCTGGCACAATTTGTTGGCCTCGAGATACGCTTGTTCGATTCATACGAGAATACAGGCGAGGGTATCGAACACTACGGCAACTGGATCAAGACCTGGGAGCGAGATAACAAGTATGTGGACGCGCTATTCCTGCCACATGATGGAGGAGCCAGGCAACTATCGACCGGGAGAAGCCTGGCAGACTCACTCAGCGAGATGAAGTTTAACGTCCAGGTGGTTCCCAGGGCAGCTAATATCTGGGTGGGAGTCAACTACCTGCGCGAGCTATTCCCCAAGTTCTGGATCAATAAGGATAGGATGAGCACGAAGTGGAATGACGGCCAGAGAGATCGAGCCAGCTTCATTGACTGCATCGAGGCATACCGAACCAAGCCCGAGGAACCAGGTAAGCAGAGTAGCAATGCACCCATTCATGATGAGTATTCTCACATGTGTGATGCCCTGCGCAGTATGGGAGATGCAATCAAGCTGGGTATGGTCAATAAGACACACAGGCAACGGGTAGGGAGGGCTAAATCAAGCTTTGGAAACACGATGCGATGAGTGACCTGGATCAAATAGAGCGGGAATACAACCAGGCCAGGGCGATCATGCAGGCGTGTGTTAACTGTGGAGAGATACCTATACTCAGCTATGAGGTGGGATGCACTTACATCGAGTGTGAGTGCCAGTGTGGTAACAAGGTGGCATTGCCTGATTGGCAACCTGGTGAGGCTGTCAGGGAATGGAACTGCCAGGAGTAGAACCTTATGTTGTTCACTTCTCGCGGATAAAAAGGGGTCATCTAAGGGTGATGATAAAACCCCCGCGGATAAAAAGGGGTCATCTAAGGGTGATCATAAAACCTCCGCGTCACACACCTTGTGAACAGCAGTTAGACACACATCCCTCAAATACCTGGATATCGGTTAGAGCTATTGCGCAATAGTTGTTAGGAGAGGATTGTTCCCGGCATGGGAAGCAAACCTAAGAAGCCAGATCCAGTCGCACCTCAAGCACAAATGGTTGACCTCCAGACTCAAGACGAGGGTGGGGCAAGTAACTTCGAGGCAGAGCTCAAACGCTTACGCAAGAAGTCTCAGACTGTGAAGGCAGGTGAGACAGGAGGGTATCAGTCTGGATACGGCGGCTCGACTAAATTAGGGTAATGACAGGCACAGATGTCATCGCCAAGCGTGACGCACTGCGCAAGTGGCGTAGTCATCATGAGCAACTCTGGGACGAGGTAGCAGAGCTATCCATGCCCAGGAAGATAACAGGAGCCGAGTTAGGCAACCTGCCGCCCATGATTAACTCAGCTGAGTTACATGACTCGACACTACGCACGGCCTGCCTGCAACTCGCTAACGGGTTCTGTAGCCTGGTCACTCCCAGGGAGGAAGTATGGCATGGCCTGAATCCCCCCAAGGGGCTCGAGGACAATGATGCGGTGGTGAAGTTCTACTCGGAATGCTCTGAGGAGCTCACACACCAACTCGAGCAAAGCAATTTTTATACGTCCATCCAGGAAACCTACCTGGATAGGGCAGCCATGGGAACCGGGGCAGACTATTCTGAGTGGGATGATGAGAACGGAATGCTCAACTTCAGACACTTACCGATTGGCACATACTTTATCGGCCAGGATCACAGGCAACGAGCTAACTGCGTGATCCAGGAGATTGGATACACAGCCGACCAGGCTGCCCAGGAGTTTGGCATCGAGAAGCTACCACCAAAGCTCCAGAAGGAAGCTCGAGATCCTAAGAAGAATGATATCCATGTCTTCCTGGTGCTTATCGAGAAGGTCACTGAGTGGAGCGGTGGAGATAAGGACATGCCCTATTACATGTGCTGTGTTCACGAAGAGAGCCAGACAGTGGTTCATACCGATGGATTTTTTGAGCTCCCCATACATGTGACGCGTTATTTGCAGTGGGGAGCAAGCCCATACGGGTTCGCCCCGACCTGGATAGCTCTGCCAGAAGCTCACAAGCTGAGTTTCCTCCAGAAACAAATGGACGTGTTGGCAGAGAAGGCCGCTAACCCGCCTATACTCGCTCCTGCGAGCCTTGAAGGTGAAATAGGTGTGGGTGCTCTCGATATTACTTACGTCAACGACCTGGATCCTAATCGCTCTCCTCGAGAATGGGCAACGGCAGGCAGATATGACATCGGCCAAGACAGGATCATGGAGAAGAAGAAGGCCATCCAGGAGATCATGCATGGTGACCTGTTCCGTCTCTTTGCTCAGATTGAGCGACAGATGACGGCAACGGAAGCCACACTACGCCAGGCAGAGAAGGTGATGCAGTTCAGCCCTACCTTCTCCAGGCTTACCAGTGAGTATCTCGATCCCAAGATCAGGAGAATCTTTGGCATCCTGTGGAGACAGGGCTTAATGCCAGATCCACCTGAGGAGATTGCCCAGGTCAACAAGGATCGCAGTGTGATGGTTCCTGTTCCTAATGTGTCTTACAATAACAGAATCGCTCTAGCCATTAAGGCGAGCCAGAATACCAATTACGCTGAGTTCATATCCATGAATGAGTCCCTGGTAGAGATGAGGCCAGACATCCTGGACAACATCGACATGGATCATCAGTTCCGGGATAACTGGCGTAATGCTGGCCTGCCTGAGAAAAGCCTGATGGATGAGGACGAGAGGGATGAGATGAGAGCAGTAAGGGCAGAGCAACAAGCCCAGGCCGCTCAGATGGAGGCTGCTGCCCAGATGGCGAGCGTGGCCAAGGATGCGTCTGCTGCCAATGGAGGGCAACTGCCCGAGGCTATGCTCGAATCCCAGGATCAAGCTTTATGAGAAAACTGAGTAATGAGCTCGCCGCTACTGCGGAGCGTGTCCTGAACACCCCTGACGGCATTGCCCTGATGGCCTGGCTAGTCAAGGAATACGGATTGATGGATCGCTCCTTCATTCCAGACCAATACGGCAAGCTTAGTCCTATCAATGCTGCGGTAAGAGATGGCGAGCGTGGGGTGGTATCCGTGCTCTTCAAGCTGAAGGAGTCCAACATTTTCCAACCAAATACAGAAAATGAAAAGCATACTAAACCTACAAAGTAATGGTGAG
>Ga0196887_1000479_pt1 | contig 19408 bp, 33 predicted proteins | sample VirMetDEL_Mar_31_FD_169094 | JGI IMG/M metagenome (GOLD analysis project Ga0196887, IMG submission 169094) | Aqueous microbial communities from the Delaware River and Bay under freshwater to marine salinity gradient to study organic matter... | ecosystem: Environmental > Aquatic > Marine >... | reverse complement strand
ACAACCCTACACAGAAACCTATGTTGTTATTAGAAGACTTAATAAAGACCTTTAGTAATGAGGGAGACCTAGTAGTTGATTTAACTATGGGGTCAGGGTCAACAGGGGTAGCGGCTAAGAATCTAAATAGAAGTTTTATCGGTATAGAACTAGATGACAAATATTTTGATATAGCTAAAAATAGAATTAATAATTTAAAACAATAACTATGAAAGTAACACTATTAAACCACGAACAACTAGAGCTAACAGAAGCGTTAGATAATATGCATAATGACGAATACTACTATAAGTATTTAAACCTAGACAGGGTATTGAGTTACTCTACTATGAAGTGGCTGTTAAAAAGTCCTAAGTGGTTTAATTTTATGCGTAAGAAGGGAATGACAGAGACGCAGGCATTAAGAGACGGACGCTTAGTACATACTGAGATACTAGAGCCTGAGAAGTACGGACAATTTACCTTTGTAGATACCTCTAGTAAAAATACTACTAAGTGGAAACTAGCTAAGGAGCAGAACGGAGCAGAAACTACTTATACTCTTAAAGAGAAGTATATGGCCTCTAGGATAGCTGCAGCCTTCTTACAGAACGATAGCTGTGTATCATTTATGAAGGGAGCAGAAACAGAAACACCTGCCCTAGTAGAAGTAGATGGCCTAGCCGTAAGAGGTAAAGCAGATATATTCAAAGAGGGAGAATATGTAGCAGATGTTAAAACAACTAATGACGGACTTAAGGATATTACGTTAAAGAACGGTAGTAATGTTAATCAGTTCAAATTTACTATAGAAAAATATGACTATGACTTACAAGCTTACCTATATACACAACTTTATAACGTGCCTGACTTCTATTGGTTAGTAATAGACAAGACCACTACAGATATAGGTATCTTTAAAGCATCAGAGCAAACACTACAATCAGGTAAAGATAAACTAGAAGCAGCCATAGCTATATACAAGGCTTTTTTCGTTGACGAATTAATAGATTTATCACAGTATCATAAAGAAGGTACGCTATAATGTTAGATAAAGAGATAGTAAACCTAAATTACGAAGCAACTCTATACGCTTTATCCTTAGGGGTAGAGCTACAGAGATGTATTGAAGTGCAACTAGAGGCCGCTGAAGAGAATGAGTTCAGCATAGCCGAGGGTATGAGACTAGCTACATTAACGTGGCTTAATAAAAGTGAATTTAATTGTAAAGTAAGACTAACAGAGTATGATGACTAGCCCCACAATAGAGTTCCTGCAAAAGACTGCAGACCAAACTGAGATATGCGACACGCTAATTAAGTGGTTAGACGCTAAGCCTGATAATAAAGAGCTACTAGGTATATATAACTCATTCCTTAGGATGTTTGTTTATGTTAATAATCTAGAGCTTAGAGACTACGGGTTTAATAGATTAATCTCAGAAGCACGTAACAGCCGAAATAACGCTGTTTTAAGAGCACGTAAAGCAGAAGAGGCACTTGAGATAGCAGAGGCTAAAGTTAAGGACTTAGAGGCTAAATTAAAGATATTCGGAGTATAAACTAAAAAAGATAAAACTATGATACAATTATTAAAAGGAGAATGTATAGAACAAATGAAGCTTATACCTTCAGGAAGTATTGACGCAATTATTACAGACCCACCGTATGGTACAACAGCTTGTAAATGGGATAGCGTAATTGATTTTGAATTGATGTGGGAGCAGCTTAATAGAATTATTAAACCTAACGGAGCGATAGCTTTGTTTAGTAAACAACCTTTTACTAGTTCCTTAATTATGTCTAACCCTAAGATGTTTAGGTATGAATGGATTTGGGAGAAGTCTCAAGGTGTTAACTTTGCACAATGTAATCATATGCCTATGAGTGTATATGAAAACATCACTGTATTTGGTAATTTTGGTATGTCTAAGAACGCTAGAATACAGCCGACATATAACCCTCAAGGAATAATAGAAATAAATAAAATAAAAAAAGCTAAAACGTCTACAGAGCACAGAGTCTGTGATAACAACAAAGACCACGTTCAAAAGTTTGGCAATTATCCTAGACAGATACAGAAGTTTTCTTCAGAAAGAGGCTTACACCCTACACAGAAGCCCGTTGCATTAATGGAGTACCTGATAAAGACGTACACCAACGAAGGCGAAGTTGTATTAGACTTCACTATGGGGTCAGGTACAACAGGAGTAGCTGCTAAAAACCTAAATAGAAGCTTTATAGGAATAGAGTTAGATGAGAAGTATTTTAACATTGCTAAAGAGAGAATTAATGAGATTTGAGAGACAAAAAGACATAGACAGAGAAAATAAGGCTATGAGAACTATAGCTAACAGATATGATTGGCAATACAAAAAGCTAGGGCCTCACGATGTGGATTTCTATATACAGGATATTGGCTATCTAGAAGTTAAGGGAAGGAATAGATATATAGATGACGCCTTCCCTTTACCCTTAGCAGAACGTAAGTATAAAAAGCTAATAGAAAAGCCTCTTAATAGTATAATCGTTTGGAGTTGTTTTGACGGCCTTATTTATGCTGACCTAAGTAAACTTACCTTTACAAAGAGAACAGGCGGGAGAAAGCCTAGGAATGGCTCTACTAATGATATAGAGACAATGTACTATATAGATAGGCAGCCTGCGTTGAAATACATTAAAGGAGCTACCTTAGCAAAGGAGTGGTAATGACTTCTTATATAGAGTGTTTTTAAATAAAGGCCTAGAAATCAAATGTTTTCAAATAGGTTGCAAAAGACTACTAAAATGGCAGGAGTAAAAGGAAAATCAGGGGGCAAAAGAGAAGGGGCAGGAAGGCCTTCTAACGGAGAAGTAATAAACATAAGAAAAATCCTAGATGACAATATAGACGTAGACGTAGTAATACAGAAGCTACTAGAACGTATTGAGTCAGGAGACCAAAGAGCAATAGAGCTGTTTCTAAAGTATAGAGCAGGACTACCTAAGCAGGAAATCGATATACACACCACAGGAGAAATAGACCACAACATAACGCTCAAAGGTCTAATCTCATTTGACGAAGATTAAATGATTAAATTAAGCCCTAAATATAAACCCTTATTTCTTAACGACTCTAGATACTTTATAGTAACAGGAGGGCGTGGCTCTAGTAAGTCTTTTAGTATATCTACTATGATACTATTGCTTACTTATGAGAAGGGCCACAACGTGCTCTTTACTAGGTATACGATGACCTCAGCAAGTACTTCTATTATTCCTGAGATGACAGAGAAGATTGATATGCTAGGGCTGAATGATAACTTCTTAGTTAACAAGACAGATATTACTAATAAGGTTACAGGTAATAAGATATACTTTCGTGGCCTTAAGACAGGGAGTGGAAATCAGACAGCTGCGCTTAAGAGTTTAAATGGTATAACCACTTGGATATTAGACGAAGCTGAAGAGATGCCTGACCCTTTACTATTTGATAAAATCGACCTTTCAGTACGTTCTAAGGATGCACAGAACAGAGTTATAATGGTAATGAATCCTGCTACTAAGGCACATTGGATATACAAGCGTTTCTTTGAGTCTAGAGACTTACAAGGTGGAGAGAATACGACACTAGAAGACACTACTTATATACATACTTCATATAAGGACAATGAGAAGCACTTAGATGCTACCTTCTTAGCTAACGTAGAGAGAATGAAAGAAGAGAGGCCTGAAGAGTATAAGGCTCAAATCTTAGGAGGTTGGCGTTCTGTCGCAGAAGGTGTTATCTTTAGTAATTGGGAGGTCAAAGACTTTAATCCTAACGGAGACTATTATGGTATATCCTTAGACTTTGGATTCAGTAACGACCCTACAGCTGCTTGTTTGGTTTCTATTAATAAGAAGAGCAAAGAGATATACTTAAAAGAGGTGTTATATAAGACAGGCTTAACTACTTCAGATATAGCCTACGAGCTAGGTAGACACGCTAAGAGTGATACTCTAATAATAGGGGATAGTGCTGAGCCAAGACTATTGCACGAACTTAAGCATAGCTATAATCTTAATATAAAGCCCTCTATTAAAGGACAGGGTAGTATCAATTTAGGTATTGCTTTACTACAAGACTATAAGTTGTATATTCACAAAGGCTCTAGGAACTTAATTACAGAGTTAAATAATTACACCTTCAAAGATGGTAAGGATGTACCTATAGATAACTACAATCACTTAATAGATAGTATCAGGTATTTTGTAAGCTACCACCTAAGCAATCCTAACGGGGGGCGATATTTTATTTCTTAACTAATTAGCTACACCTCAGCTACTTACATTTTATTTTACATTTTTTTTAAAAAAAGTTGCATAAAAGTTTGGTAGATACATTAAGTTATGCGTATCTTTGTAGTGTAAATAAAAACAAACGCTATGAAAATTACAAGATTAACAAAAGGAACTTACAAAATAGTAGACGCTAAAGGCACTTGGATAGCTAGAGGCGGTGTAGCTACAGCAAACGGAATGTGGACAGCTAACGACTGCGATAATGTATATGACCTAAGTAGTGATAATAATTGGGCTGTAGAATTTAAGACTTTTGCACAACTAAAAAAATATTCACAATCTTTTTAAAAATAATTCACAAAAAGCTTTTTTTAACCAATAAGCCTTCGTATCTTTACAAAAAACAAATATTATGAAAGCAGACACAGTTACAATAAACAGAGAAGAGTGGAAACAACTACTCAAAATTAAGCTACATATGGAGCAGTACTTCAGCTATAAGAACGATGGCCGTGAGGTTATAGCAGAAATAGCCCCTTTATTCCTAGAAGACGTAGAGAAGCTATTAACAGATAAAAACTAAACTATGGACACTAAGACTGAATTACTACTAGACTATCAGGAAATGGCTATATTAGCCCTTAGAGAAGAGGTTAACAGACTGACTATTGATAACAAAATACTTAAATTAGAAAACAAATACCTAACCTATAAAATAGAGAAAAATGAACATATACAATAGACTACTCATTAAGCTATCTATAAGACCGTATAAGGTCGTAGAGCTAGATACACAACTATTAGTTAAGCATTATCGTAATGGTCGCATAGAGGCTACTAGAATGTCTCAGAGGTAATGGAGTGCCTAGAGTATATGAGTTGGGCCTTAAAGGGCAATCACTTAAGAGTGTACCCTGTGCCAACTAAAGAGAATTACACCCACAAGGTAGGTAAGAAGACGGTTAACCTCAGCTATGTTAAGCTAGTCATTGAGATAGGCAACGCTAAGCACGAAGGTAAGGAGACATACAAGCAACATTTGATGCACGAGAAAGTGTGTGAGATATATAAATTTTATTACGATAACCACAAAGCAAAATAATATGATGGACACGCAAAAGATATTAGACAAATTCTATCAAGACATAGAAGATATAATGGAAGGGCTAACTTACAAAGACGCTATAAAGCTAACTATACTATCTAGTGAGTTATCTAAGGACGTTGAACAGGAGGCATTCCTTGAAGGCCAAAACGCAATAAGACCATTTTTAGACGAACTACCTTAAAACTAAAAACTATGAGAACAACTAAAGAGATAATACAGAAATTACAACAGATAGCAGATAGCCTTCAATGCTGTAAGAGACGTAAAGCAATTAACAAGAGAATATTAAACCTTAAAACTAAATAACTATGAAAGACGTACAAGTACTAATTACACCACTAGAGAAGGATTACTATAACTTAACCATCAATATGATATGGGTAGGTAAATTCGAACGCTCAGAGCTTAGGCATATTATAGAGCAGATAGACAATAAGATATGAGAGACCTCAACAAGTATACTACTATGCAACTAGAACATATACTATTGCATTTTACTTGGTTTCCTAATAAGCACCTTCAGAGGGCAAAAAGGATACTAGACCAAAGATATCGCAAAAGAAAACAAAAATAATTTAACCTGTAACTGCCTCATTATCAACTAGTGGGGCATTATTATTAAAATAATTTGAAAATAATTGCAAAAAAGTTTGGTAGTAACCTTTAATGTGTTGTATCTTTGTAGTGTGCAACGAAGCACAAATTAAATTTCTTTCTTATGACTTCTTTTCTTGACATCCTTAACAACCCGAACACAACTACAGAGAATGACTTCTGTATAATTAACCTAGTAACAAGTGAAATAACTTGGAAGGCAGGAATGTACAACCCTAAGGTAGCCAATGACATTAACTATTGGTTGGCTAAAAGAAACTATAACGGGCAGGACGCTGCTTTTAACGCTTAAGATATGAGAAGGATAAACACTAGCACCAAAGAGACACCCTTGATGAGAACGCTGAGGGTGGACTACAAAGAGATAGGAGGTAATAACTTTACACTATTGACCTGTCAGTATACTAATCAAATATACTATATTGACTCAGGTATAAAAAAGCTATCTAGCCTTTACTCTGATTTCAAATACTTAACTGAGTCTATGCTTAAGGTACGAATGTACGTTCCTATGGGTTTAACCGATAATGTAGCAATGGTTAGGGGGGTTGATTATTATTATTAAAAATAATTTATATTTTTTTCTCAGTGTTTACGGGGGCTAACAAGTTTTATCAAAAATAAATCAAAAATAATTGCAAAAAAGTTTGGTGGTAACTTAAAAAAGGTTGTATCTTTGTAGTGTAAATAATAACTAACTATAAAAACAAACATTATGATACAAGAAATCAACAAAGGAATTGAAAGAGCACTAGAAACTATCAACTACGAGTTATCAATGGGAGACTTTGCTAACCAAGAGAGAATAGCTAAATATAATAAGTATATTGCAGATATGAACGAACTCAAAGCGACTATATAAAAACTAACGGGGGTTAACGCCCCCTTAAAAACCTAAACTATGAGTACACTAGATACGCTATATAATAATAGAAAGATGGATGTTAAAAGAGAATATTACCTGAGAGGCTATATGCACGCTTTAGCAGACCTTGAGCACATAGTAGATAACTCAGAGCATTTAGGAGATAGTAACCTATTAGAAGTACTATATGAGGCTATAGTGAACAGAGAAGTAATAAGAGACTAAAACGCTATGAATAACTAAACACAAAACTATGATAAAATTAACATTACTATTTGGCTTAATACCAATAATCACTTTAGTACTATTAATAAAACAATTACTAAGGCATTTTAAAAACGAAGACAACTATGGTAACTAAAACAGAATCAAGACACGAGAAGACCAAAGAGAGAGTTTCTAAGGTAACTAACAGAAGCAAAGCTTGGAGAAGGAGAAGAGCTACAAAATAGAGATTAAATGTATAAATAGAGACTTAACCTATCTCACTAAGGAGCCTTAACGGGCTCTTTTTTTATTCCTATATATCAGTTCAAATTAGGGTGTCGTTACAAAGATACTAATTAATATATATACGCTCCAAACTTTTTTTTTTAATATTTCTTTTGCTTACTCCACTTTTACCTATACAATGTTTTTAAATAAAGCCTAAAGACTATACTATGAAGATACAAGTACCTACACATATAAACGACATCACACTAGAGCAATACCAAAGATTTGCTTTGATTAATACAGAAGAGCAGGACAAGGAGTTCTTTATGTTTAAGACAATAGAGATATTCTGTGGTGTAGACATAGCCTTAGTATCTAAGATGCGCTTAAAGGATGCTGAGAGCATTTCTAACGAGGTTTTAAATGTATTACAACAAAATGTACCCTTTACTAATAAGTTCGAGTTAGATGGCGTTAAATACGGCTTTATACCTGACTTACAAGCTATATCTCTAGGAGAGTTTATTGACCTAGAAGAAGGCCTCTCTAAAGACAAAGACTTTCACAAGGCTGCGTCTGTTATGTTTAGACCTATTGTTAAGGAGTTTGGAGAGCTATATACTATAGATGGCTATGAGGCAAACACAGAGATGCACCACGTAATGAAACAAGCACCTGTAGGAGTAATTAGTGCGGCCATTGTTTTTTTTTACAATATCGCGAAAGAGTTACTAAAGGCTTCTCAGGACTTTTCGAATCAGGAGAAGGAGGAGGCGATGACTATAGTAGAGAAACTCAATTCGCAAAGAAGTACGGGTGGTTTAACTCTCTCTACGCTTTATGCGGAGGCGATGCTACAAAGTATAAACAAGTAACTGAACTAAACCATTTAGAGGCATTACTCTTTTTAGAATTTGACAAAGAGAAGGCAGAAATAGAACGAGCACAACACAGAAGAAATAGATAACTATGAATAACATATTTAAATTAACAGACGCAATTAAGACAGAGCTAGAGAATAACGCTTTAGTGAATCAGGTAACCTTTGGAGACTTATTTGAGGTAGACTTACTTAAGAAAAACATATTCCCTTTAGCACACGTTGGAATGACCTCAGCACGTATTGGAGAAGGTGTAGCTTACGTAGATATGAGTATACTATTTCTAGACATTGTAGACGAACAGAAGCAGGAACAAACAGACCAATTCTATGGTAATGATAATGAGCACTTTGTGTTAAATTCTATGTTTGCAGCGGCTACTAAAACTATACAGGAATTAATGAGAGGGGACTTATACGCTAACGGATTTAAACTAGAAGAGGATGACGTAGCAATAGAGTTCTTTAGTGAGAGATTTGAAGACAAATTGGCAGGCGTAGGTGTAGACTTTACAGTAGCTATTAAAAACACTTTAGACCTTTGCTAAACTTAGACCTTAAAAATACAAGTACCTATCCTAAGGCCCGTAAAGTTATGGAAGCCTACAAGCGTTATGTTGTTAGTCAATCTAAGGCTAATTTAACGAAGGGTAGAATGGTTAGGGGTAAGAAGTCCTCACATAAGGCTTCAGGTAAGCTACACGGCTCTATAAAGGGCTATGTAACGGCTAAAATGAATAGAAGCATTAAGGGTAGATTTACAGGAGGCTCAGCTATGCCGAGTTTAACCTTTGAAATGGCCAACTATGGTAAGTTTTTAGACGAAGGGGTAAGAGGCTCAAAGAGTAATTATATAGAGAATAGAAACTCTAAGAATAAGTTTAGGAATGGTAAAAAGAGTGTACCTGTTGGGCCTATAAGAGCTTGGTGTAAAAAGAAGGGTATATCTGAGAAGTTAGCCTTCTTAATTGCTAGGTCAATATACGAGAAGGGTATAAAGGCCTCTCACTTCTTTACTAAGCCTTTACAGAAACGAAACAAGAGTATGTGGAGTGCATACCACAAGGCAATAGCAGACGATATAGCGACTAACTTTGCTAATAAAATAGAGAAACAATTAAAAGCAGCTCAAAAGGCTAAACAAATAAGAAAGTAATGGCATATAGACAGATAAACGTAAGAAGTCCCTTTTATGTAGAGAAGATAACCTCAGAGCCTATTATCAGGCTTAATTTAAGGATTTGGAGAGGTGGCCCAATATTGGAGAGGCCCACAGATGCTACCTATGTATTAGAGAAGGAATCTACAGACGGCAAAGCTGTATTTGAAATATCTGAGCTAATAAAAGACTACATTGTACAGGGAGACTCTATTTACGCCCTTAATACGGTTTGGGTAGAGACTGAGGTATTGGACTTTACATTAAGTGCTGTAACTATTGAAACATACTTAGCTACAGAAGGCTATACTATACACACAGAGGCGGTACAAAAGAACGGAGACGCATTTGTAGACAGCTTTGTAATGTTACCTAAAGATATGTATGGGAACTATAGAATAACGGGGGTAGTTGGAGAGTTTTCAATGGTGCAAATAATGACTAACGCAACCAACAACACAGATTGGAACTTTACCATAAACAGAACAGATGGCTCTAGTGATGCCTCAGTAGCTTATACACCTGTTTTAATTGGTAGTTCTAACACTATAATACAAACTCTTTTATTAGATGACACTATAGCAAGTGTAGACTTTGACTTAAATGGTAGTACACCTACACTATACCACGACCTTTTTGATTGTAATAAATACAATACACCACTTGTTACGGCCTTTGGTACTATACCGACATACTACAATGCAGACTTAAGCAGGCCTGTCATATTGAGTTATGTTAATAAGTTTGGAGCTAAGAATACATTTGCCTTTACTTTAAAGCATACAGAAGAGGTTATGAGTACTTCAGAGTCATTTAAAAGAAACGTAGTTAATTACGGCTCACTAGATACGGTTAACGTAGAACACGCTTCTAGAAAGCTTGTAAAGGCTTCTAAGCAATCTTTTACAATTAATACTGATTATATAAACGAATACTATGTAAAGCAGTTAGAAGAGCTTATATTAAGTGAATACGTTTGGGCCTCAATACCGCAAGTTTCAGATAGTTTAATTCCTGTCACTATAACAGACAAGAAAATAGCTAAAAAGAATCACTTAAACGACAAGCTAATACAATACACATTCACTTTAGAAGTAGCTAGGGACTATATAAACACTATAAGATAATGAAAGTACCAATTAAGATAGTAGTAGGGGAAACACTAGAGTTACTAGATATGTTTGCAGACGAGGGTATCTCTATTAAGTCAGTAGTTAAGGATATGAATGACCCTAAGAAGCTGTTTACAGATTTCTCTAGGAGTTTTACAGTACCTGCTAGTAAGCAAAATAACAAGGTTTTTAAGCACTACTACAATATAGACATACAAAACAGCGTAGATTCTAGGGAGTTAATACCTGCTAAAATCTTAATGAATAATAGTACTTATAAGGTAGGTAATATTAGAGTAGAGGGTGCACGTGTTGAAAATGGCCTAGCAGTTCACTATAAGATTACTTTCATAGGGAAACTATCTGAGCTATCTAGACAAATTGGTAAAGATAAAATCAGGGAGTTAGATTTCACTAGCTTAGACGATGACAATTTTAATCACGTTAGCGAAATGAAAAACACTACAAAGAGAGACTTAATGTTTCCTATTGCAAGTCGCAGAAGACGTTTCTTAGCAGATAGTGGTACTCCTAGCCTAGGTATAGAGAACGCTACAAATATAGCTTATTCTACTTCATTTGTAGGAACTAATACAGACTACGGCATTTCTGAAGAGGACGTTGTAGGAGCTTTATCTGTAGGAGCAATCCTAGATAAAATAGAGGCTAAATACAATTTTAACTTTACAGGGGTGCTAGGAGCTAACTACGTAAGGGACTTATACTTATGGCTACACCAAACAGACAAAGAACGCTCAGGGGAGTTATTAAATGCTATAGCGACAGGCTTTGCCTATTCAGGTACGGCTAATGATAATTTTACGGCCGTAAGTAATGGCTTTGTATATAATGCCACAGATGAAACTAGTGCACTAGGACAAGACAGAAGGTTTTATGTAAGGGTAAAGGGTACATTCTCAATTAGCTCTACTATAAAGCTTAAAATGGGTGGGGAAGTAGTGAGAGAGGTAGATGTTTCAGGATACTACACAGATGTTGTGATTCTTTACGGAGATGCTACTGATAAAATATTTCAAGTAGAGGTAGAGAGTGACTCTTCAACTTCTGTTAATCTCGAAGTAGAAATACAGCAATATGACAGGGAGTATTTAAACGCAGGGACTTCAAGTTTCAAGACTTGGGTTGTAAAGCCAACTAGAACAATGACGGCCTTAGCTGTTATAGGTACGGCTAGAACTTATAGTGCACAGAACAACATACCTGATATTAGCGTTATGGAGTTTTTAAGCTCTCTATTTAAGATGTTCAATGTAATTGCTGAGGTAGATGACAACTTAAGTATATCTACTAAACACTATGACCACTTTATGAGTGAGGGAGAAGTAAAGGACTTTACAAGGTATGTAGACGTAAGCGGTTACGATGTTAATAGGCCTAATCTATACTCTAGTTTATTAATGCAATTTGAAGAGCCTGTATTAGCTTTAGAGGCAGGGTATAAGGCTGTAAATGGCCGTAATTATGGCTCATTAAGATATGATTTAAGAGGTAAAGAGGGGGTTAAATTGTCAGGTAGCACATACGAGCTTAGTATTAAAAACCAAAGAGCACCTTTAGAGCCTATAGATGACTTAGACACTAGTAGTGACTTTAGGGTATGTTATGCCTTATTTAGTGACGTAGGGGGTACTGAGCAATCTATAAAGCCTATGTTCACTTATATATGCAAGCCTGATTCAACTACGGGGAGTATATCTTCTGTGGCCCTTGTAAGAAACAACTTTGCCAATGACTCAGGAACTACCTACACTATGCCGTCTAACGTACACCAAAGAGGTCAGGCTAGTCCCGTAGGTATTAGTGGAGATGTAGGTCTATACTTTGGTAATGAGCTATCTGAGTATAGATACGGATTTACTATGAATGGCAACGGCCTATGGAACTCTTTTTATAGAGGTACTACAGCTTTAATGTTTGACGAAGACAAGCGCAAGGTAAAACTAAAGGCTCACATTCCACAAGCTCAGCTTTTACTACTTAAGCTATCAGATACTTTAAGACTAAGTAATAAGTTCTATAATATAAACTCTTTAGAAACTAACTATCTTTCAGGAGTAACTAAATTAGACTTAACCTTAGTAGGTAACTCTCAGCTAGAGCAATTTAATACTGACTCTAGAAACTTAGAGAATGAAAGTACTACAGATTCGGTATATATTACCTATCTAGACGCTACAACAGGTTTAATAGACAATGCTTTAATAGCTCCTAGTACTACAATAGCAGTATCAATGGTAGGTAGCTTAATAGGGAGTAGTGGAGACATAGTAGAAACTTTTGCTTAGGTAAGTTACTTTATGACTCAAAGAAGTTTTCAATATAGACAAAAAAATTGACATACACAAGTTTTTAACATAACTTTAACATACTAACCACAGTAGCCGATGCTATGCATATATTTCTCTGCGTCTAGAGCCTCTCTTTTGGTTTTAAACGTGGAGACTACCTCCCAATCTGTAGTAATACGGCCTACTGTGCTATGGTTTCTTAGTCTAATTATTGGTTGATTAGTTATACCTATGTAATGATGTTGAGGTATGTAATACATAGTATAAAATTCATCTTTTAAAGACTCTCTGTAGGCCTTCTTTTTAATACTTAATAACTCCTTATTTTTATGGTGGTACTCTCTAGCCTTAGACCTATTTATTTCTATATCTGCTAGATAACGCTCTTTATCTTTTGCCCTATACATATCTATATTAGCTAATCTATAAGCCTTCTTTTTGGCTTGTATCTTCTCTTTGTTCTTTAGGTAATAGGCTTTTTTAACTTCTTTATTATACATAATTGTTCTTTTGTGCGAATATATGTAAAAAAAATAAGACTACCAAACGTATAAGCGATTGTTTTTAAATAAAGGATAAAATGATTGAAGTTTTAATGCATTTACTAAACAATACTAAGCATAGTTCTAGGAGTATAGACATAGCTAGGGGGTTATATAAGTACCCTGAAAATTGGTCAGAGTTTAAGAGGTATCTAGGATATAAATTTAAAAATAAAATATAATGGCTAAAGAAACACGCCGTGTGCATATTAGTGTAACTAGTAATGCTTCAAAGGATTTAAACAAGGGTACTGTAGCCGCTAAAGGACTATCAGGCTCACTTAAAGGTGTAGGTGCTTCAGCTAACTTAGCCACAGGAGGTATTAAGGCTATGACTATGGCCCTTATATCTAGTGGTGTGGGTGTATTTGTAGTGGCCTTAGGTGCGGTTGTAGCAGGAATAGGTGGGGTAATAAGTAAGTCGGCTCAATACGAGAAGGCTTTGTCAGGCCTTAAAGCTATAACAGGAGCTTCAGCAGAAGATATAGCTAGACTAAGCTCAGAGGCAAAAGAGCTAGGTAGTACAACGGCTTTTACAGCTTCAGAGGTTGTAGGCTTACAGACAGAACTAGCTAAATTAGGTTTTAAAACAGACGATATTAGCAACGCTACAGGAGATATACTAAACCTTGCGGCAGCCTTAGATGTTGACTTAGCTTCAGCAGCAGAGTTTACGGGGGGTGTAATTAGAGGGTTTGGTTTAAAAACACACGAAACGGCTAGAGTTGTGGATGTATTGGCTAAGGCTTCTAGTAGTTCAGGTCTAGACTTTGCTAAAATGGATAACTCACTTAAGTTAGTAGCTCCTACAGCTAAACTATTAGGTGTATCTCTAGAGAGAACTACAGCTTTATTAGGTGTCTTGTCTAATAGTATGCTAGACGGCTCACAAGGTGGTAACGGACTATCTAAGTCTTTTATAATGTTACACCAAAAAGGACTGACACTAGAGCAAGGTTTTGAGAAGGTTAAAAACTCCGCAGACCCCTTAAAAACATCTATAGAATTAGTAGGTATTGTAGCGGGTAAGACTTTCAGTACATTAGCTACTTCGGGGGAGGCGATAGACATAATGACAGAGAAGTTAGAGGACGCTAGTGGAGCTGCAAAGACCTTAGCAGACGAAAGATTAAACAACTTAACAGGAGACGTTACTATACTAAAGAGTGCTTGGGAAGGTTTTATTTTATCTATAGAAGACGGTACAAGTGGTATAAACAAAGTCTCTAGGGCTATAGTACAATTTACTACAAGCGCTATAGGCTTTTTTAAGGAACAAGTAGAGCTTACAGTTGTGTCTTGGGAGCATATGATGCTAGGCATTGACGGCTCTAAGCAAAGAATAGGGCAGGCTTGGTCTTGGTTTAAGCAAATGGCTACCAATTTAGCAGACTTCGCTTTACAAGCAAAAGAGGCTTTGGCAGATGTACCTTTCTTTGGAGATGGTATTGATAAAGAGCAACTAGCAGCCGACAGGGTGGCAATGAATGAAAGACTAGAGAAGGGGTTAGCAGATATTAAGAGATTTAAAGAGAAGGCAGACGAATTTGACAAAGCACAAGACAAGCTAGAAGAAGAGTACTACAAGAGTAAAGAAAAGAGAGAATTAAAAAGAAAAACAGATGCTTTAGAGGCGGTTAACGAGGTTTTAGCCCCAAAGAAAAAGAAGATGCTAACAGAAGAGGAGCAAAAAGAACTAGATGCAAAAAAAGAGTTCTTAGCTAAACTTAAAAAACTAGAGCAGGATACAGAAGACGCTACAGCTTTAGAGAAGATACAACGCAAAAGAGAGCGTCACTTAAAAGACCTTAAGGATATTAAAATGAACGCTACAGAGAGAGCTGAGGCGGTTAAAACTATTGATGCTATTTATGATGCGCAAAGAGATGCACAGATTAAGCTAAACGAAGAGAAAAGAAGGAAAGTATTTGATGACTTTACTAAGCAATTTAATATTGAAGCTGAAGACCCTTCAGATAAGTTGGCACAGCAAAGAGACGCACACCTATTAGAGCTAGAAACTCTTAAATTAAATGAGACAGAGAAGGCAGAAGCTGTAAAAGCTATTAAAGCTTACTACGCTAACGAGGAGGCCGTTTTAAAGGACAATGACAGGGCTTTAAAGCAGGAGCAGGACTTAGCAGACCTAGAGACTAAAAGACAGCTTATATCGCAAGGTTTAGACTTAGCTATCGAAGCAAGTGGTCAGGAGTCTAAGATAGGTCAGGCACTATTTAAGATTAAGCAAATGATGGCTTTAGCAGAAATGGCTATGCAGATGCGTACTTATATGGTAGAAATGAAAATGAATGCTCAAAAAGCTGAAGGTAAGCTATCTATGGACGCTGTAAACCAAACAGGTGCATTATCTGAGGGTATGGCTAACGCTGCTAAACTAGGGCCACCTTTTAACGCTATACCTATGGCTATAATGGCTATACAATCAGGTCTTATGATTAAGAATATGCTTAAGAGCAAAAAGGAAATGAAAAAGATTACAGGCCGTTTTGGTGGTGGTAGTATGGGTGGCGGTGCTACAGCTCCACAAGCACCTGCTTTTAACGTAATAGGACAGACTAGCGCAGGAGATAATATGATAGCAGACACTATACAAGGGGCTAATAACAGACCAATTAGAGCCTTTGTAGTGGATAAAGATGTAACTAGCTCACAAGAGTTATCACGCAACACAGAAACTATTGCAAGTATTGGATAAAATATTGTTTTTAAATAAAGGTAAATTATGAAATTATACGAATTACTAATAGACGAAAATGACCTGTTACTTTCAGGGGTGCACGCTCTTTCAATAGTGGAAAATCCTGCCATACAGTCAGACTTCATTGCTTTGGGAGACCAAAAGCCTGTCTTATTGGCTGAGGTTAACAAGGACAAGCAGATACTTATGGGTGCTGCGTTAATTCCTGACAAGCCTATATACAGGAAAGACGGAGACGAAGAGTACTACGTATATTTTTCAAAGGAGACTATAGCCAAGACAGCTGAGGCCTTCTTTAGAAATAACAATCAAAACAATGCTACTTTAGAACACGCTGAAGTCTTAGATAATATGACTGTGTTTGAATCGTGGATAGTAGAAGACCCTGAGTTTGATAAGTCTAAAAAGTACGGCTTAGAAGTTCCTGCAGGTACGTGGATGGTGTCAATGAAAGTTGACGACAAAGACGTGTGGGACAACTACGTAAAAGACAACAAAGTTTTCGGTTTTAGTATTGAGGGTAAATTCGCAAATGTACTAAGAAGAGAAAGCTCAGATATGGACTTTAGTGACCAAGTTTTAGACAAGACTTTGGATATGATACGAGAGTTTGTAAAAGAAAACTATTAATATATAAAACAACAATTTATGCCAATTAGAACAATTACAGGTGTTAACGATGGTAGTGACCCGTTTTTAAACCAAACAAGCTCTACAATAGACAATGAGCAAACCCCGTCTACAACTAAAAATAGTTCTTTTGAGGTTAGGCCCGACTCCCTTACTTTAGCTGAAATAAACAGCCTTAGCAAAGAGTTAGGACGTATAGTTTTTGATACAGATAATGGTGTATCTAGGATTTGGAATGGTGCTGAGTGGAAAATTTTTCCTGAAACTTCTACACCAATAGATGACGTTTTAGATAATAGAATCATTTGCAACCAACTAAACAAAGACACGACTCTAGGAGGTTTAATAGACAGCACAAAAGAGTACTTTATTGATGGAATTATAGACCTAGGAACTACTCAGATAACAGTACCTACTACAGGTATGACTATAAAAGGCCTTAGCTTCGATATAAGCGGTTTAATATCTTCAGAGGATAACTACACTATGTTTATCTCAGAGAGCGTAGAAATAGGCTCAGGAAACCTTCTAGGGTTAGATTATTACGTTTCAGTTACAGGCTCAGGTAGTCAGGTTTACGAGCTTATAGATGCGACAGGCTTTAATGCCTTTGAGTTTACTAGAATAAACTATATTGATTGTACTTCTTTGGGTCAGATAACAAACTACAGGCAAGGTCTAGAGAGTGGCACGGGCCGTTTTGGTGGTAGCCCTAGTCTTACGCTTAGTGGCTTGTGGGTAGGTGGGTATAGAATTAGCACGTCTATAGTTAGAAGTATGAGTGATACAACTACAGAGCCATTGTTCAAAGAAGGTCTTTTGTTTCAAATGAACTCTAGATTCTTAACAGATATAAACTGTGACCTAGGAGACTTACAGCCGTTTACTGATTTTCAGCCTTCTAACTTTCCTACTGAGTCGACAATACAATTTAAGGGGGTTATAATGACTAGAGGTGGAGTGTCAAATAGCGATGACGTAAACATAACACCAAACCTTGTGGCTTCGGGTGTTTGCTGTGATTGGGGTAACAACGTAGGGATGAACAATACCTTTGTAGGTGGTAGTTTAAAAGTAACGGCAGAAGCTGAGACCACTATTGTACAAGGTGTAGGAGCTGACCTAGCAGGAACTTGGACGGCTTCAGACTTACAACACTTTGACAGCCCTGAGTCAAGTGTTCTAAGGCATATAGGAACTGACCCTAAAGATTTTAGAGTTTCCTTTGATTTCGCAATAGACGGAGGCTCAAATGACGTGATAGCTGTGGAGCTTGTGAAGGTTTCAGGAGCTACCCCTACTATAGAGTACACTCAAAAAAGAGTTATAAACAACTTACAAGGAGCTAGAGATATAGCCTATTTTAATGGTACTTTTAATGTTAGAATGCTTCAAAATGACTTTTTGATATGGCAGGTTATAAATATAACAGATAGCTCTAATGTAACTGTAGAGTTAGACTCTCAATGGCTAGTAGAAGAGAGGTAAAAGCAAAGGCCCCTTCTTTAAATAGAGGGGGTTTTAGTAGAGTAAAATAATGTTTTTAAATAAAGAGTATGTACATAAAAGCAAAATATCCAAAAGTAGGTAGAGATTGGTACAGGCAAGGTGTCCAAGGTTTTGGTAGCTTATACGGAGGCAATCAAATAAGTGACGTAAGCAGACTAGACAGAGAAGATACCATAGTAAACGTTAACAATTCAAATTTCAATCAGTAATGGCAATAATAAACACAGGGATAGTAGAGAGAACAATAGTAGGTGTTAATGAGTCTGACTTATTCTTAGATAGTGAGTCAACTAGTGTAGCAACTAACACAGGTATAGTTGAAAGACCTATCACAGGAGTTAACGAATCTGAGATTTGGCTAGATGAATCTACTTCAGTAGTTAACAATACAGGTATAGTTGAAAGGCCTATAACGGGAGTTAACGAATCTGACCCTATGTTCCCTGATAATACAATATCTAACATAGTGAATATAGCAGGTATAATAAGCCTACTAATAGCAGACTTAAAAGCTAGGGCCACAAACTTTGAGAATGAAGATGCTACAAGGAATATATTAATTAACTTACAAAATTGTTAAAATGAGTTTACTAGAAAAAGCAACACTAATAACAACCCCTACAGCTCACAGTAACGGGACATTACATAGTATAAAAGGAGGCGCAGTAGCAGACTTTGACGTAGTACGTGGCTCAGCGGCTACGAGAGTTAACGCTGAAGGATTAATTGAAGATATAGCAACTAATATTCCTAGAATAGACTACACAGATGGCACGGCTAGTATTTTACTAGAGCCACAGAGTACTAATTTAATAGTCAATAGCGAATTAAACAATGTAGAGAATATAGTAGTTTCAGCGGTATCCCATACAATCTCTTTTTACGGAACGGGAAGCATTACACTTAGTGGAACTCACGCAGCCACTTTATCAGGTACGGGAGCTAACGACAGAGTTACTTTAACCTTTACCCCGTCAGCAGGTACATTAATTTGTACTGACTCAGGAAGTGTAGATAAAAAGCAGGTAGAGGCCCTATCTTACAGCACTAGCTATATTCCCACCTCAGGAGCTATTGCCACAAGGTTAGCCGATTCAGTAAGAGGAGCAGGAGACGCAACTACTTTCAATTCAACTGAAGGGGTGTTGTATGCAGAAATATCAGCTTTGGTAGATGATTTAACTTTTAGAAGTATATCGCTATCAGATGGAACTACATCTAATAGGTGTGTGTTAAGATACGGAGGCACAACTAATAGAGTGAATGTTTTAATTTCATCTGAAG
>Ga0196887_1000475_pt1 | contig 19456 bp, 21 predicted proteins | sample VirMetDEL_Mar_31_FD_169094 | JGI IMG/M metagenome (GOLD analysis project Ga0196887, IMG submission 169094) | Aqueous microbial communities from the Delaware River and Bay under freshwater to marine salinity gradient to study organic matter... | ecosystem: Environmental > Aquatic > Marine >... | reverse complement strand
GGACCAAAGCCCGCCCCACTAATATCGCATAATCTTATATATGCATCAAGCTAATATTTCAAAAAGTTATTCGAGCCCGATGTCACCGGCTACGTGATGCCTGAGAATAGTGCGAGGCGGTAAAGACTTGGCGAAGCGTTTCAACTTTTCGCCGTCGATTTCATCAGACAAAGCGACGCGACTAGTCGCTTCCCAATGTAACCGAACGTTACCACCATCGGCATAACATCCGCCGCGGGTATCCGGGTCCGCTGCTTTTTTCTTACTTGCGCCATGTGCGGTAAAGCCAACAATAAAATCTCGGTCTAAACGTGCGCAAAGTGGTTCGCCGTTTCCGCAATCTCGGCAGCTAAACCCTTCGCGGTATTCCGCGGGACAACGTATAACCGTCGGGCTATCTGTGGCTAAAATACTTTTTTTCTGAGACCAAGCAGCAACGTCTAATACAACGACCGTCGGAACATGATCGAAGGCCTCGCGGGCTTTTAATAAAGTGTCCGCGCTGTAATTGATAACGGTTTTTCCTTTTTTTAATTTATTACCCCACGCCGCGTAATCGAAATGCGAATAGGTAAAGGATAGGCCCTTTCTCGGAACAGCATCGATCAACGCATTCAAATAATTTTCATCGATTGATGCGGCGCCCTTTCCGCTATTATTCATCGAACACGTAGCCGGACAGGTTGCGTATTTTTCGCCCGTGCCCGCTCGATACGTAACGGCTATTCCCTCGGTTTTTTTTGCTCTGCTATTTTCTACAAGTTTTAACATGATTGCCCTCATATTGTATGTGATGAATCGCATACATTAACCCATAAAAAAGCCCGCAGTCAAGCGGGCTTCGTTTTACTTTTTGCGGCGGGTCGGCGGCTTATTCAAATCGTTAGCTGCGTCTTCACCATATAAAAGTCGGTAAATCCAATCAATCAAAAACATTTCATCTCCATTCTCCTATCGTTAGTGGTTATGCGATTGTATGCGAGGTTGTGGGACATATCAAGTCAAATATGGTGGACCAATCTACTTTACCCGCGACATGATAAAACGGGTTAACCTTTAAGCCTTCCATTTTTAAATCGACCGCATCGGCGCCTTTATACAGGTATAGCTGTTCCGGTTGATTTTTTGTTTTATGCTTTTTTATCAACACCCAGACACTACCGTGCCCATGATTAGTTAGCCACGCGACTTGATGCGGTCTTAAATCTACCGCATTGCCCGCGGTGGCTTTTAATTCAACAAAATGAAAATGACCAAACTCATCTAACAAGACAACATCGGGGACGCCCGGCATCGCCCAAGTTTCTAGACGCGTCGCTTTAATGTCGCGTCCGGTCTTCTTCATTCCCGTCTTCATCAGCCTCCAAAAGTCGGCCTCGCGCTTTGTCGCGGTTTGAGGGATTGCTCTCTCCTTCGGGAGTAACGTCGATAGTAATCGGGGCATAGCTTTGTTTTATCTCCTTGAGCGCGTTCATCACTTCGTCTTTAGACATACTGTCAATGCTGCCGGTGCGAATCTCACTCTTACTTACATAAATATCACCTTGCGCTTGCCCACGTCGGTATTCGGCTTGAACGGCTGCACTGTATGCGCCATTGTCTAACGCTGCGTCACGGATGGTTTGCAAATCGCGCAAGTGGCGTTGATAGTTGACCCCAAATTTTTCATCAAGTTCGACACGGTAAGACTGAATAGCATGGACAACGTGCGGACTGATGTTCGGGTTGGTTAGCTCGTAAGCTCGGGTATGCGCGGAGCTTACCGGATAGCCCGCATTGATCGCGGCTTCCCGCATGGTTATCTGGCCATCTTTCGAAACTAATTCTTTAACGAACAGTTCCTGTCTACGTGTCAATGTTTGTGCTTTTGTCGCTTTCGGTCTACCCGCTTTTTTCTTAACGACCGCCTTAGATGCAGGCATATTCTATTCTCCAGTTATTTAACGATACTTTGCCACAACTAAACGTGCTTTTGTATATATAGAGCAGAAAACAAAAAAAAATAAAAAAACTTTTCAGAAGCCCTATACGCAATATCGCTCTTTCTGGTTACACAAACTCGGGTACGGTTACTTTTTTGTTTCTTGTTTATGTAACTGAATATCTCTATATATAACAATAGCTTAATTGCTCTGGTTACACGGTTACACCGGTTACGGCTATTTTTACAAAATATATTTATTTTTATTTTTGAGTTCTATATATACAGAAACCCCTTTAACCGTGTACCGCGAGCCGTGATTATAGGATAATGCTGCTTGACCCGTTTCCGGAGTGTCCTCCGCAGTCGTCCTTACTGCACCCCTACCGCTTTGGGGGCGGGTCACCCCCCTTTCTTTACCTGAACAGCCAAACGGCTAGTCCGGACAGTACACCGGCTATGACGGCCATTATGGAATGCTTGTGTTGTTCTACCCATGGTTTCCTGAAAGGCGCGGCGTATTCGTACCATGGTTCTTGGTCCGCGGTACGTTTGGCGTTGTTTCTGAGGCAGTGTTCGAGGATTTCTGCTTGGTGCCAACGGTTGACCATTTTTGGTCCGCGGCCTGCGGTTGTTGGGATTTTGATTGGGGCGGGGAAGCTACCGTTTTTTACTTTGCGGTAGACGGTTGGTTTAGAGATGTTTGCGAGTTCGCAAACTTGTTTGATGTTTAGTAGTTTTTCGTTGGTTCCCACGTGTCCACCTCCACATACCAGTTGCCGGGTTTGTTTTTGCTGTCTAGTGCTTGAGCGTTGATCCATTCGCCTGTTTGTTGGTTAAGCCACGCGATGAGTTCTTCTCGGTTTATGCTGATATTTGCTTTGACGAAGTCGGGAGCATTGTCGCGTGGTTTTTGTAGGCGTAATCCGTTCACAAAAATTTTGTCAGGCATTTACGTTTCCTCATAAAGAATGACCCCAGACGGGGGCAACCGAACTGGGGTCAGGGTCAACTACTACGGAGAACATGACGAACATGTTCGGGTTTAGTATAAGCGCAACATATGGGATAAGCAACAGTTAGTCGCATACTTTTGGGTAAAAATCCATGCACTTTGCCAAGGCTTCTTGCGGAGTTTTTTGGAATTCGCCGCGGTATACTTCTTGGCCTTTTTCGGTTTTGATAATGGGTAGGTAACCGACATCTTGTTCGTCTCGGGTGACGGGTAAAAATCCGACGCCACTGACTACTCTTACTGTTAGATCGTACATTAATCTTCCCTCTCGGTCAGTGCGCCGTGTTTCGCCGCTTCTTTGTACCACTCGAAGACCAGTCTTAGCTGTCCGCCGATGGTTCGGCCTTCTGCTTTTGACATTTCTTTGATTTCTTCATACACCTCGCGTGGTACGAGGATGCTTTTCCATCGTGTTGTATCCATTAAGCTCTCCCATGTCCCAGAATGTGTAAGATAATATAAGATCATATGCAAGAAAGCAATAAAAAAAACCCCGCCGGGGCGAGGTTTCAGGGCTATAACGGTACGTTTGAAACTTAATCTAGAAAAAAGTGCAGCTCACTGTTTTCGTCCAAATTTATATATTTTTTATGCCAGTCCACAATTTCTGTTTCTACATATCCGTGTACGGGATGCTTTACTAACCGACCGTTTTTGTACTTCTTCGGCTCTCTGACGGCTTCTAGGTACTTCAGCTCAATCATGTCCATTTCTTCAAAATCAAAGCAGCCCCAACCGTATTTTTTAATGATAAACTCTTGTACCGCCTGTGTTATCTCGTAAAAGCCTAATTCAACTTTCATGTTTTCTCTCCGTAATTGATGGTTTGGATACCATCGCATACCATCGCATACGTGTCAAGCAGGCAAAAAAAACCCCCGGTCCGAAGACCGAGGGCCGTGTTTAACTACTCAGTGTAGACTTCATACCATTCGTCTTTACCGTCTTTCGCTTTATGCGTTACGACGTGTGGCTCGAATGGGCACCCATAGCTATACCCGACGCGGCCTTGGATAGCATCACGCAGGGCGTGACACTCCGCAGCTACGAGGTCGGTATATCCATATCGGCAAAGGTTGAAACCGATAAAAGCGCCACTGCCAAAAAAGTCTTTCTTTCGTTTGGCTTCGAGTCCGTCGGGAAAAGTCTCTTCAATGTATTTGTCTATATCTTCGAGACTTTCGATGACGACTTTGCCGTCCACGTGTTTGAATTCACTCATGGTGAACCTCCGTAGTTGATTAAAATGTTAAAGAACTTGGGGGAAATTGCCCTCCCCCATCAACCGGGTCTTCCGATTGATATACGCACTTTAGCATATTATCGCATACAAGTCAAGTTAACTTTTTAGAAAGTTATTTAGCTTCACCCCACGATGGTCCGATTTCGATGTCACATTTGGACGGTACTTCGAGCGGGACCGCATTGACCATTACGTCCGCTATTACGTTCGCTTCTTCGACACTTTTGACGGACATGGCCAATTCATCGTGTATCTGAAGCATAGGCAAGATGCCCTGTTGATAAAGATCGACCATTGCTTTTTTGGTCATGTCCGCGGCAGATGCTTGGATTAATCTATTTAAGGATTTGTAAGTGTAAGCACGTTTCAGTCGGGTCGTGGGCCCATATTCGTCTACCGCTTCCTTGTATGGCAGCGCCTTGTGCATGGCAAACGTGTCGGGCTCCCACATATCGAATCGGCACTTACGCCCGAGCAGTGAGGTCAGTGATCCGCGAGACGATTTCTCGTTCAATCGGTTCATCACCCCTGTCATCAAACCTTTCACAAAGGGCACCCGGTTGTGGTATTGCTTTGTTAGCTTTTTAGCTTCCTCCACCGACACGTCCAATTGCTCGGACATCTTGTTAACGCCCATCCCGTAGATTAAGCCTAAGTTAATCGTCTTGGCCTGTTTCCGCGGTATGTTAGCCATCTCTGCGACTAAGCTGTGAAAGTCTGTGGACGGATCGTCGTTATACGCTTTAACAAACTCTGCGGCACCTTCTAGCGGAACGCCTCGCGTTTTGCCATATACATGCGCATAATGTACCAAGATGCGCGGTTCTTGTTGCGAGAAGTCAATGGCCGCCCATTGCTCACCTTCCTCTGGAAGAAACAACGAACGAATCATCGGGCCCAGTTCTGGATCGCGAGCCGGGATTTGCTGCAAATTAGGATTAGCCATGGAGATGCGGCCCGATACGGTTCCTCCATCGTCAGAACGGATTTGATTAATATGGGAGTGTATTCGACCGTCAGCGTGGCAGTGTTTCATGATGGTGTTGATGAAGGTGCCGGATGTCTTATTCAGATTCCGAGCTTGGGTTACGAGTTGCGCGAGCGGATGCTCATGTTCTTGGAGGAAGAGTTTGGTGAAGCTCGGTGCGCCCTTCTCTGTACGTGGGTAGTTGACGCCGATTTTATCGAACGCTTTGGCGAGCGATTGTGCCGCCCAGATTTCAACATTACTACCGCTGATGCGCTTGATCTCCTTGAGGACCTCCCTTTCCCGCTTGAGGAGACTATCCCGCGTTCGCTCGACTTTCTCCGTGTTGACGCGGACGCCGCGCATGGTCATGTCAACAAGACATGGGAGGAGATCAAGTTCGAGATTGGCGATAGGCCAAAGTCCTTCTTTGCCAAGTTGAACGGAGAAGTAGTTCCAGAGTTCGAGGGTAAGTTCAGCGTCACCCTCCGCATACGGTCCGACGTACATGGCGGGCATCTTCCACATTTCTGCTTTCGGATCGACTCCGAATTGCCTCGCTGCCTCCACTAGACCTTTTTCTGATTTGACCTTACCCAGTAAATCGTAGGACAGCGCATTCAAGCTGTAGCTAAATCTGTTTTCATCGAGCAAGGAAGCGATTACCATCGTGTCGATGATTCGGCCATTCACCTGAAAACCCATTTGCTTGATCCATCCGAGATCGTATTGTGCGTTGTGCATGATCTTATCGGCAGGACATTCAAAGACTTTTCGCAACCATTTGTTGACCTGCTTTTCGTCCAAGTTACCACCACCAAAATGTCGGATCGGTATGTAACCGGACCACGAGTCCACGGCGACAGCGTAACCTACCACCTCACCATCTCCTGTTGGCCAACCGGGCCCATGCTGCTTTAAGTTGGGATCGCGGGTTTCAACGTCAATCGCAATCTTTTTTGCTGACGTAAGATCGGGTAATTCGATAGGCGGTATCCATTCACTTTTTGGCGCGAACATGGCCATCTGTAGCTTAGGCATTTGTTTTTGTTTCCTTCTGGCTAAACTCTGACCCGAGGGCCGTGTATCCTGCTTTATCCACCCAAGAGTCTTGATGGTCTATACTTTGTATCAACCTGCTTGTCTTGACCCAATCCATCATCAAAGCCACGTGGGCGGCGGTGATATATCCGTGTGAGTCCATGGCGCCTGCCACTATTTGATTCCATCCGACGGCTATTCGAGTATGGTTATCGTAGGCATCGCCGTAGTCCTTTGCGCGTTGCCCGTTAATGAGGTTTTCTGCGGTTTTAAATAGTTCGTCTCTTTTCATTTTTGTTTAGTGTTGACGGCTAACAAAAGTTCTGCGCAAAACATCATCGCTTGTATCCTGTTTTTCGCAAACCCTGCCAACACTTCTCCCCGCTGTCCGTTATTTGTTGCGACGAACAGGCCTTCTTCGTTCTTGCTTACAATCATCTTAACTTCCCTAAATAGATTCAAAAAACGTGTACGCGGCCATAGCGGCAAGTAAAAAGAACAGTGTGAAAATAGGCCAAAAGACATGTGCGGCAATTTTCTCGATGATTTCCATTAGCTTGTTTACCATGCGCCTGTGCCTTTTTTATGCGTGGCGGACGCGCCGGACTTACCCTTACGGACGAGTTCGTCCTGCTGTTTCTTTGTACGCCCGTATTGTAACGCGGTTGCGCCCTGCGGATACTCTCGGATAAACCCGTCGTTCGCAAAGAACTCTTCAAGCTTGGCTTCCATCTCCGATCGTTCGCGTTCCTTTTCAGCAAACGTCAACAGCTTGGGGTTAATACTTCTTTCGCTGCCTCGTGTTAACTTCTTATTCATAAATCATAGCTCCTTGATAAGTCTTCTGCGTCTACTATATATAAATTTTCTTTTGCGCGGGTCACTCCCACATAAAAAACCCGATGCGTGTCGTCCGGGTTCTGTTGGAATTGTGTGTCCGCTGCGGGACTAAGGTCCGTGAACAGCACGACATTATCCGCTTCACCGCCTTTTGACCCGTGGATCGTGGACGCTGTAATACGGGGTACGCCATTAAACTTCTCGCCCCGACGTAGCAAAGCCGTGACATACGCTCGGTCGGTATCGGGCAGCTTGTCCATAGCTTCGGACCAGATCATATTGTTCTTTGCTCGTAGGCCGTGGTTGGCGACTAACTGTTCAAAGGTCACGAGGTCCGTGTCATCCACCCCCGGCAGCTTTTTAAATCCTCGCGTCAGTCTTTCCCCGATTGCCATGTAGCTGTAAATTATTCGGGCAACCTTACCGGTTATTTCTTGACCCCGGCGTAGTTGTTCCCACCCGTTAACGGCCTCGCTAATCTTTTCACTGATGGATCGTCTGCCGCGGTAATTAAATAGGTAGCCGTTCGACTTTAGGTCGTGGGCCACAGGTGTTAGTTGGTAACCCGCTTGCGATAAAATTAACCAATCCCCTTGCGCCATGTCCAACGAATTAATAGTGGTAATCCGCGTCACGTTGCCCCGTTCTGCTCGGGGCTCGTATCGTTTCGGAAATCGTCTAGCAATGCGGCGCACGACATTTTCTGCCACATCGTGGACGTTTTTGGGGATGCGGTACGACTGAGACAGTGTTTCTGATCCGCCGGGTAAGTTAATAAAATGGTCTACATCGGCACCCGCCCACCGGTAAATGGCTTGGTCATCATCACCTGCGCAGTACATCTTCTTAGACTGGCTATCTAAAAGATGCGCTATGTCCCACTGTAGTGGAGACAGGTCTTGCGCTTCGTCTAAAAAGCACAGATCAAACTCTGGGCAGAATTTAGTACCACCGTTTGCAAACTGTTCGAGCATGTCCGTGAAGTCATACAGACCCATGCTTTCTTTGTATTCTCGCAAGCACTTATCGACAAAGTTGACCGTAGTCCAATCCTGTTCGAGGGAGCTAATGTTGTATTCATCGCGCAGGTCTACTTTCCGCAAGCGGGCCAAGTTGATCAAACCAAGAATGGGATCGCTGCTTGCTACCATACTGGGCACGTCATCATCTATCGACGTGTTTTTCTGCCCGCCCAGTTCAACACCGATGGTGCGACTGAGTTCGCGGTAGTTTTCTTCCTGCATCACCTGCTCTGGACGGATGTCCGACATGGTTAAGGCCAAGCTGTGTAGCGTCCGGAAGAATATTAAGTCTTTCTTCGGGTCAAGGTTAAACCTTTCGGCGGCTCGTTCTTTGGCTTCGTTAGCGGCCTTTCGGGTAAAGGCTAGGAAGGCTATTCGTTCCGGCGGGGTGCCCTCTTCGAGCGCCTTGTCTACCATGTTGAGTAGTGTCGTGGTCTTACCTGTTCCCGGAGGTCCGAATATTCTAAACATCTTTCTTCTTCTCCCTACTGTATATCTGTTGCACCCGTTGTTTAGATATACCCCAAAACTTAGCTACGGCGGTCATGGTCATACGTTGTCTATCAATCATGTCCACGATATCTTCGTCGCGCTGCTGTCTCCAATACTTTGTTAAAAGTCTTGTCAAAACGGAGCCTCCCCCTGAGCGAACGAAGGTGCTTTCAAATCCACGTCCGTACTATCAAAAGCGGGTATCTTCCAGACACGCACAGCACGTCCCTTGATCTTCAATACCATGCTGTCGCCGTTAATGTCTCTCAACCGCTGCGCAATGCGGTGCGACTTGTACTCAAAGAATTTGTTCTTTTTCAAATAGCTCTCAAAGTCTTTCAAACGAAAGTACGTAACCGCTTCCTCTTCATCTGTCCATGGGCGGCGTAACAGTATCTCTTCCTTGTCTTGCGCCTGCTGTAAATGGCTGCAAAATTCTTCGAGGTAATCGTAGAACTGACCGCTAATACTGGCGTCTACAGAAACTTCCATGATCGCGCTTTCGTTGTCGCGCATCTCCGTCATCAATGTACTGATACGGCTTTCCCATTGCTGCTTGGCAACGGATCTTGGCATGAAGTTAAGTTGCTCCATGCAGTATTTCTGAAATAGGGGTTGGCTCATCAGAGCCTCCGTGTCTAACTCCAGTGGTTCGCCGTTAACGTCCATAAACCAGACGGGTGGGGTACTATTGTATTTACGTAGATTAGCGATTGTAGCGCCTGCTACAGCGGCTCCTATGCCGAATTTACGGGTGCGGCACAATTCTTTGTTGCAATGCGCGTTAATCGGCGCATCGGAACACTTGTAAGCGTATTCTTTTCGGTCTAACTGCTTCGCAACGATGTTGACCTCGGGTAGTGGCAAGGGCGGCGACAGGTACTCCATGTTGTAACGTAGAATTTCTGACTCGTAGCTGTCCGGGTATGCCTTGCGCAGGTACACGCCTATGTTAAATAGACCGTTGTTTCGGCCCCCTTCACTGATGCGCTGCTTGCAAAGTATTTGTAGACACGGTGGACCGTCCTTCATTAAATCAGTCTCACCTGTGTCCATCACTTGCAGCTTGACGACCTCTTCCGGTGTTTGCGCGTACTGCTTGTGTAACGCAATAAACTCATTAAGTTCAGCAGACGTGCCATCGTCAAGGATTGCGTATCGTAAGCCGTTCTCGTGATCGTAGTAAGGGAGGTTGAGAAAGTTTCCTACGTCACCCCGGTCGAGGTGCAACTTAATCTGTTTGGGAAATATCTCACTTTCGCCGTAACCGAGAGCCGAGGACATGTGCTGAAGGGATTTCTGCATGTCCTTTGCAGCAACCCACTCGGTTGAGAATAGAAAGCAATGCGCACCACCCGACTTCGAGCGACACACTACTAAAGGTAACTTGAGCTTCCTTATCTTATCGACAAGCATCTTGTGGTCGAGTGGATACTGGTCCACGTCGATACAACCCCACTTGCACATGTTGTCTTCGTTGATTGGTATGATACCCAATCCGCTGCCCTTGCCGGACAAATGATTTTCCCAAAGTTTTTTTGTTTGAGGTTCGCGCAAAACGCCTGCCTTACCCTTGGCTTTACCGTTTGCGCCGGTATTTTCTATTTTGAAATAACCGTGTGCTTCCTTTAGGCCATCGAATATGGCCATAAATTTATCTACTGACATTGATATACCCCATACGAATAAAAACGGCAGGGCTTTTTACACCCTGCCGTGTGGCTTTTAAAACGGTATATCGTCTTTCAAGTCGTCATCGTCATCCGTATGTTTCACCACCACATCGCCTGCCGCAATACTCTCTGCGAAACCTTTTGCGCGGGCATACAAAGCACCGTCCTCAATGACACCTTCGCAGGACATTTCCCATCCGTGCCACGATCCTTTGGCGTTTTCCTCAGAGATCGTTTTCAAATGATAAATGTGGCTAAATCTGGGCGGCGTGAACGGCCCATTTTTACCCGGCATTGAGCGAGACGCCATCATGCTGTTCCACTTTCTGCTCTTTTTAAGCTGCGTGGATTTCATTGCGATGAGGGCGGTCTCGTAGGAGTTTTCCCCATCTAGCAGTATTACATAATGCTGATGAGTTTCTTCAATGTAATCCCCTTCACCTCCAACAACGTATTCTTTGTTGTCTTCGGACGAACGTTCTGTCTTGGGGCGTTCTTGTCCCGGCTCGTAAATAGCCACAGGCGCGTTGCTTCCGCTGCCACGCGGAGTCCACTGAATAAACCGACGCTGATAAGCACAAGGCACGACTCGAACACCCTCTTTTCCCTTGTGCAGAATACCTGTAACGGTGTTGTATATATCCCCCTTACGTGCATCCTCGTTTTCGTCCAATACCGGATCATTGCCCGACAATACTTTAAGGAAGGGAAGAGCTAAATCTTCTGCTCCCATGTTTTCCATACCGGCACCGGCATCCTGCTCCATCATAGCCGGATTAAATACCGCTATTTCTTTTGAGCCTTCTTCGGCTACATTTTTACTAGGCATTACTTTTTACTCCGTTTAATTACTGCGCGTTGACCCACCCATGCTCCGAACAGCTCCATTGGGAATTCTTCTCCCGCTTCGCATCGTTCTTTGACGAACGCTCGTAGTGTCTGGGGGTGTACTTCTGTTTTTTGTTCAGGGATAAAACCCTGCGTTTGTGCGAAAGCAGCGAACGCTCCCGCTTGATCATCCTCTCCACGACCAAACTGACACAAGACCGTGTTTTTAATGATGTCATCGTGCCCGTGATCGCGTAACCAATCGTAAGCCTCTGGACGTTTACTGACGAGGATGGACGCACCGTATGTCTGCTTGACTTCAACAGTCGAACCGTCATCAAGTGCAAAAGACGCCATACCTATCTCTGCGAGCATAGAAGGCATCTCTTCATCCGTGAGTTTTAGCAAAGCTTTTTTTTCTTCCTTGAGCGTCTGCTCAAGATCAGATATGTTAGCTTCTTTGTCACGGATTGTTCTTGCCAACGCAGCTACCGAAGTAAGCCCCTGTTGGTCAATTTTATCGACAGATGAAGCAATCGTTTCTTCAAAGTCTTGCTCCATCAATTTTGCTAGATCGTTATCACTCAACGTGTTTCTCCTTTCGTGGTTAAAGGCACCTCTCTGGGCCTTGACAATTACAGATATTATCTTATACTAAACCAAAGTCAAGCGTTTAAAAAAAATAGGTTAAATAATGCAAGATTATGAGTACAAGACTCAACCCTACGACCACCAACGAACGAGCTTCGAAGAGTCGTGGGACGCGAAGTTCTATGCGCTATTGATGGAAATGGGCACTGGTAAATCTAAAGTAGCTATCGACACGATGGGTGCGTTGTACGAAGCGGACAAAATAAAAGCCGCGCTAATCATTGCGCCAAAAGGTGTGTATGACAACTGGGTAAAGGGGGAGGTCCCGATACATTTGCCAGAGCGTATTCCACGACACATTATGCGTTGGATTCCGGCAAAGACACAGCGTTTTGAATCAGAATTAAAAGATTTTATTGTGGATCGTGAGGCTAAACTTAAAGTCTTTGTAATGAACATAGAAGCGTTTTCTTCGGCAAGAGGCACCGATGCGGCTACCGCATTTTTGTACCAAAATCCGGATAACATGGTCATTGTTGATGAATCGACTACTATCAAAAACAGGAAAGCTGCGCGTACAAGGAACATCATAAGTTTACAATCTCGGGCTAAGTACCGTCGTATACTTACGGGTTCTCCAATCACAAAAAGCCCCATGGATTTATTTAGCCAATGTAACTTCCTTGCCGAAAAAGCACTGGGGTTCAACAGCTATTATGCTTTCCAAGCTCGGTACGCCAATGTGCAGAAGCGCAACATGGGTCATCGCAGTTTTCAACAGATTGTGGGATACCGACGTTTAGAGGAATTATCTGAAAAGTTAGATCGGTTTAGCAGCAGAGTTTTAAAAGTCGATTGTCTTGATCTGCCTGCCAAGGTGTACATTAGGAGAGACGTTTCCCTCACCCCCGAACAAGTGAAACTTTACGTGCAGATGAAGAAACTTGCGCTCGCTAAGTTAGAAAGCGGGGAGTTAGCCACGACAGCTAGTGTGTTGACGCAGATCATGAGATTACAACAAATTTGCTGCGGACATTTGCAGCCAGACGAAGGTGAAATACAGACGGTCAAAAGTAACCGTTTGAATGAATTACTGGATATTACAGAAGAGCTTCAGGGTAAGGCAATCATTTGGGCGACGTATACACACGACATCCAACAGGTAGCCGATGCTCTGCGCGACCGGTTCGGGCCCGAATCGGTCGCAACCTATTACGGTGCTACACCTCAAGATGAGCGCCAACAAATCGTGGAGGATTTTCAAGACCCCGACAATCCTCTGCGGTTCTTCGTAGGACAGCCCAAAACAGGTGGTTACGGTATTACGTTAACTGCGGCTAATACGGTCATTTACTACAGCAACAGTTATGACTTGGAAATCAGACTACAATCGGAAGACCGTGCGCACCGTATTGGTCAGACCAATAAGGTCACGTATATTGACCTAGTGTCTCCGGGTACAATTGACGAAAAAATACTGGGTGCGCTGCGTAGTAAGATAGATATTGCAGGGCAGGTGTTGGGAGAGGACGTACAGGACTGGTTGCGTTAATCTTTTTTATTCCATAATTCAAACAAGACTTTAATTTTTTCTTTTATTTGCTCAATGTCTGCATGCATTTTTGCAAGCACAACGACTAGTGTAACGAAAGCTACCGCAATGGGCCAAACTACTCCTATAGCGTCCATGAATTCCATGACCAATCACTTTTTAAATATTAATAAAATAGTAGTGAGGATAACACCAAAACCAATAAACGCTGCCGTAAACGCAACGCCAAGTTGTTTGGCAAAAGCGATATTCTTGCGTCTGCGAATCAACGCTAACCTTATTTGCTTTTCATGCTCCAACCTAGACTCTTCGACTCGGTCCATGATCTCTTTGTAGTCCGCGCCTAAACCTGCCATCAACATTTGGTCTTTTAGGGTTTGGTTGAAGTGCGCTAGTTGTCTTTTGGCCAGTTGGAGCTGCATGCTGTCTTTTACACTCAATTTGCCGACATGCTTCGTTTCAACATCCTGAACAGCTTCGTTAGCGGTTGCGTAGCGACCCATTACCGAAGATATGTCAGTCGCGTGACTTCCTGCTTGTTTTAAGGTGCTTATTGCATCATTTAAACCCTTAACTAAAGAGACTACCGTAGCGATTTCCGCGAGCATTAGAAAGCCGAGGGTAACGAGGCTATTCCGCCATCTGTCGCCTCGACTGCCATTCCACTCGAACTGTTACCGATAGAATCCGGACCAGAGTTATACATCATCCCACCACCCCCGAACAAGGGTTGTGCTGAACCGTCCTGTTTGCCGTAACCAAAACTTTCTTCGGCGCCAAAATGCGCACGTTCGGCTTGATCTACAAGGTCTACAAATTCGGTCACTTTCGCCTGCATATTTTGCTGCGCCGGACCGGTATACGTTTGGTTTAAATAATTACCGTAAACCTTTAAAGGTGAAGACTGCAACTGAGTCATTTGCTGACCAAAATGTTGCTGCATATTTTGAAATATTCCGCCTATACCACCCATACCACCCATACCACCCATGGGGCTTGAGCCTTGCCTGTGTTCCGCGATTATTTCCGACATGGGTTGCCCTTGTTGTGCAGGCAAGACCGATGTACCCATTTGGGGTTTCATGGGGTTTGCGTAAGGTGATGAAATTACTCCACCGGCCTCCATTTGTTGTACGGGGTAAGAAATATGACCCCCTTCTGATCGCCTTTCCACGTCGTCTCCTTCAGAATGGCCCGGACCACCGCCACCGGGTCCACGTTCTGGACCGTCTTGGTTTCCGCCAATTGTTTCTATAGTTTCACCACTGCCAAATATTCCGGCAAGACCGCTCATTCCTGCAATACCCGATGTTCCACCACTAGTCTGACCGCTATATCCACCAAAACTAAAGGCAGGGACCGTGGACCCTGTTCCGCGGCCCACGTAGCCAAACCGTATAGCATCTCTTGACGCTGCGTCAGCCGCGGCCCGCGAGTCTGATTTCTTTTGAAGTCGCGCAGCAAACGCATCGTAACTTGCTTGGTCATAATTGTACTTTTCGGGGTTTTCTAACCGGTCTTGTTCGTTGCTAGTTAAGTAACTATTCCGACCACCGTATTCCTCAAAAATACTCATTACGCTTGTCCCATCAAGCTACCGATGCCGAGAAGTTCTCGGTCTTCTGGGAATAAGGCTGCAAACTTAGTCCGATCTACAGGCCCTGAACCCTGTGATACCGATTGAACGGCGGCAGGTTGTTGTTGGACCGGACCAAGTGCAGGTCCACTGTTCGGAGTGGGAGTCTGAACAGGTGGATTGATGGCCCCTTGTGGGTTATTTGGGGGCAAATTTTGCGGAAGAGTCATAGGCCGAGATTCTTGTTCCGGCAAAGTGTACTCTTCTTCAGTTACAGGGCGTACTCCTAACGGTATACGTCTTCCCGTTTGTCGGGCTAAAGGTTCAAATGCTTTTTCTATTACAGACATGGCATTGTCGCGTTGTTTCTTGTCGTTAATCTCTTTCATCATTGCTGCAAGCAACTTAGGGTTAGAGAACATCTCTGTCATTACTTTTAAACGCTGAGTCTCAGGACCGCGAAGCAAGACACGTTGTGCCAGATCAGAACCCGTTTGTTCCGCAATAAGACCTCCGCTCATCTGCGGCATATTCAAGAATTTTTTCAATTGCTGTTGTCCAAATGCACCAAACGTAGCACCCCCAATACGGAGGTACATTAATTTGGCCATGCTTGGGTTTTTAAACAACACGTTTTCAAAGTTGTTAGTAGCAAAGGCTTCTTCTACACCACGTAACGTCTTAACAGCTTTCTGAACCTCGTCCATTTCGGCTTCTGTGGCAAGTCCTTTATTAATCATAAAGTCTTTCATGGAAAACTTGGTATTAGGTTTCACGCCGTCCAGTTGCCCAAAGATAGATTTCTGGAAGGAGTCGCCATTTGGCAATCCTGCGGTATTGTTTGCTTTACGCAAAGCATTATTAAAAATAGCGGATTTCAAACCTTCTAAAGCTTGTTCACGTTTGTATTCACCACCTTTGTAATTGGCTTCATCGACCATTTGATAAAGCTTATTGAGGGCTATGGTAGGCCTTTCCGAAGCAAGTGCTTTTGCCACTGCTTTTCCGGGGTCTTCAAATTCTAATACACTTTGGAAGGCCCTTTTAGCGTATAAACGATCAACTTGCTCCGGGGTAAAACCAGCTTGTTTAGCCTTAGATGGACTCATCGAAAGCGTGGGGTCATTCAACATGTTGTCGAAAGCTTTTTGTGCGGACTGAGCGTCAGTTAAATCAACCTCTAAATCGGGTATTAAGGAAAACAACTCTTTCGTACCGGGTTTTTTTCTCCAAGTTTCTAGTTTTCTAGGGTTTACAACAAAGGTTTCAATTGTTTCTCCCGCTATAGCCGGATTAGGCTTCACCTGACGATCCATTATTTCACCTAATGAATCTCGAAGCGCCGCACTCATTAGCTCATCTGCCGTCATTATTTGTGCTTCAGCTTCAGTTATTCCTCCTTTGTCTACTAGGAAACGTCCTGCGGCTCTAATTTGGTCAAATCGTTTTGCGGTCATCAAATTACCGCCTTTAAACGCTTGATCCAATAAATTTTCGGGGTCTAAAGCAAGTCCTCTATTTCTGTCTGTTGCAGTCAAGTCGCTGAAAAAGCTACGTGTAAATACGTTATTTCTAGCAAAAGTATATGCGCGAGCGGCATTATATGGTTCAGAAGCCCCATCCTTTTGTCCGGTCAAATCCCTGAGTAAAGCGTCGTTGATTTTGTCCAGTTTACCCGCAATAGGATCGCCGTTTTTTCTAAAAGTTGACGCACGAGCAAGTAACCCTGAACGCATTTCAAAAAACTTTTGTGCAGTAGCGGGATTACGTCCGGTTCCGTTTTGGAAGTAATCACGCAAGTCATCAATGTCTTTTTGGTAACCCGATAAAGCAGAGCTAAGATCGCCTTGCTGACCTTTTGATGCAAAATTAAGCCCACCCTCTCTTGAAGGTCTGTCTAACAATTGCAAAACGTTAGGCTGTTGTATTTCACGTCCATTTTTAGCGTAAAACTGTGTAAGTGGGTAACTCCCAACTTCTTTCCAAAGTCGGCTTTCTCTTACTTTACTGAGGTCAATCTGGTTTTTTAACACCTTATACAGTGATTTAGACAAATTAACTCTATCCGATCCACCTGCCACATCTCGACCTACTACTTTAGATGCCGATTCCATTAACTTGGTTACGGAGGAATCTATGCCGTCCATAATGTTTTGTTCGTACAAACCTTGTTGAACACGTGCCGCATGAGCCAAAGCAAGGGGGTCACCTGTAGCCGCCAAAGCTCGAATCGCGGCAACAGCACCTGCTTGGAGTTCTTCTCTACCCCTTCCCGTAGCTGCCGCCAAGTCTGTACTAGTTTTAGCTAATTCGTTTTGAATGGTTTGTAGTGTAGGCGAAAAATCTAAACCTGAAACTTTTGCTAAATCCGCAACAGTGAGGTTTATATCGTTTCCGGCTGCGTCCTTTCTAACCACTTCGGCTTCTTTGCCAAGTGCTTCAATAAAGGCTGTTAATCTTTCATCAGCCATTACGTCTTCACCTGTTTCGGCACTTTTCTTTACAGCGTATTCTTCGGATTTTTGTATAGCTTGTAAAATTCTATCTGCGCTGTCTTTTTTCAAAGACTCGGTTAATATCCCGTCTTTTGTTTCGTCGGTCGCGTTTCCATAAAACGTTCGCAGAGTTCTAAACAAACCTCTTGCCGCGTCTGGTGCAGAATCTAAAGCAAGTTGCGCCGGAATAGGTATCACTAGTGACCCTAAAAGCTCATATCCCAAACGAGTGCTGTCGTCATACGGTGCTAAATCTTGAGCCAAATAAGCCCCCGTGCCCGCACCAACACTTGAAAGGCCCTCTGCGCCTAAAAACTTTTTAGGGTTTTCTCTAGCAAATTTCATTGAGCGGTCAATACCGCTCTCAATACCGCCTACTATTCTAGAGCCTACCGGACCTTTTCTTGGGTCAAAAGCGTAACCTGCCGGGTTGAACTTCGCAATGCCTATGTTCACCCCTAAAGCGCCACCAAACATAGGACCGCTTTCAGAGGCGGTTGCTCGGGCCTTTGAAGCGTTTTCAAATAATTTTGCCGTTGCTTTTTCGCTTAAACCGGCGTTTCTTGCGGCAAGCTGAAAAGCCTCGTCAGCTATGTTGGTAAACTTACCGTTCGACACCTGTTTGAAATTTTCTAAAAACTCAAGGGCGCCTGTTTTGGCTTTAGGTATACCGGTTGTTAGTTTCCAAGGCGATGCCAACATGGACAAAGCAAACATGCCTGTTTCACCAAAATTAGCCGCAGGCTGTAAGGAAGGTATTACGGGAGCTTTTTCACCAATAATGGCATCTTCCGCTTGTCCTGCGCCAAGCGTACCTAGAATAGCGCCACCAATACCCCCAACACCGTAAACAATGCCTTTTGCCGCTAAACCCGGCAAACCTACCGGAGGAATTGCAGCAGCAATAGGTGTTGCGGCGGCAAGTCCGGCTTTAAAACCTAATCCGCCACCAACGGTTTCTGGGATAAATCGTGCTGCTGAATGTCCGGCAGCTCTGAGCCCTGAAGACCCTCCTTTTTCTGGATCATACTTACCGTAATCATCGACGTTCGTAAAAATAGTTAGTACTTCTTCAGGCGTAATATTACGTTGCTCTGGAGCAATACCTTTGTAGCGGTCTAACTTGTCTAAAATAGGGTGTGTGCCGTTACCCAAACTTTCCATGGTTAAAGGTGCGTCTAGCTCTAACTCTTCGTTAGCTATAGATAACACTCCTTGCACGGTTTGATCCAAACCTTGCGTTTGCATCAGGTTTTTAAACTGAGGAGCGGTTAACTCAACTAAGGCTTCGTCAGACATTATTCGCCCCCCTTATTTTGTTTACGCATCAGTATTATTTGATTACGAACGTTATCGGTGCTTTGATCGTTATCAGTTTCCACGCTTCTAACGGTTGGCTTAAAGCCAAACCCTTCTTGGAAGGCAAGAACTTCGTTATACAGTACCTTGAGTTTCTGCATATCCTTTCGAGCCGTAGTTATTTGCTTTTCGGTATAATCACCTTGCGAACCACCGTATTCGGGAAGTATGCTTGCGCCTAACTGTAGTTGTTGTTGCAGGGTACTAGCAATGGAGTCCATAGAAGCTTCTGCATCAGCATCTGTTTTAAGGAAGAAACCACCGGGTCGAATACCTTGAGTCTCTCGTTCAATAAGCTCTTGTACAAATTTCAATATTCTTCCGCTATCATTACCGGAAGTGTTGTATTGCAAAATATCGTTTGCCAAGTTATCCAAACTTGTGGAAGCCTTTGCAATACTTTTCGCTCTTGGACTAGCTTCGCCACCAAACAATTCAGCAGACCCTTCAGAAAACATTTTACCAATTCCGGGCAAAATCCTAGAAGCACCAACAACTTCACGATAATCGACATTAGGATCGAATAAGTAAGGTGGAGTAGTACCCCAAACATCTGATTCGTTATTAATCGTTCCGTTAGGATTCATAATCTCAGAGGCTGCATTCATCAAAGTAAGCGGTGCCTCTGGTAAGTCGCCACCGTCATCAGTAAGTTGAGTACCTGTTATTTGCGTAAACAACTCCGGGTTTCCTTGTCGGATATTTTCCAAAATAGCCGGAGCTAATTTACCGGAAGAGCCTTTAACGTATTTACCTACAGCAGGGTCCCACACATCTTTAGCGGAGCTGTAGTCCAGTATAGCTTGCTCATACAGTGCTGTTTCGTCGCCTAAGTCACCGG
>Ga0196887_1000470_pt1 | contig 19530 bp, 22 predicted proteins | sample VirMetDEL_Mar_31_FD_169094 | JGI IMG/M metagenome (GOLD analysis project Ga0196887, IMG submission 169094) | Aqueous microbial communities from the Delaware River and Bay under freshwater to marine salinity gradient to study organic matter... | ecosystem: Environmental > Aquatic > Marine >... | reverse complement strand
TACACCGAGAATATCTCCATGCTCATCTTCATCAACCCAACACTGCGCAACCGCACCAAGGCATTGAATGAATAGACCATATGAAGTAACGGTTCCTGAACCGTGGAGCAAAGCCTCCTCGACTTGTGGTACAATTTCTGACCACCTTCGAGCAAGAGTATCTCCAGAGATTCTCTTTAAGTTCATGTTGTTGTCCTCAGTTCTAAGCTAGGTTACTGTTAAGTTATCGTTGCGAGTTCTGTTATGTTCCCGACGATTTCCAAGTTTCCTGAAGCATCTAGTTTCATCTTGTTCGTACCAAGCGTGGCAAAGTACAAAGACCCGCCTGACTCTGTCACAGTCCAGTCACCGAAGTCTACGGTGGGTACGCCTAATGTACCTGTCATAGTGCTACCCGTTTTTAGAACAGAGTGTATGAGAGGCTCGTGCTCGTCTTGACCACTGGCTCTCACCATCAACTCGCCAACGTTGGCATTTGCGTATACAACGAAAGCTACGGATTGTGCCATGACCGATGTAGAGGTAGGTTCGACGTTGGTCAGCCCACCTGTAGTCACCGGATCAATCCAAAGTACGTCACCGTCGACCCAAGTTTCACCGTAAGGAGTGCCTGTTGTATCGATGCCGCGCACTTTGCCAAACTGGGTTGCTTTACCGTCTGTACCTGAAGCTATCTCTTCTGTAGTGATACCGATCAAGTACTTGGCATTAGCTTGGACAGATCCAACCATAGGTGTGATAAGTATTCTACCTGAGGCACCTAACGTGCCACTCGCCATCACTGGAACACCTTCTGCAATAGTCACGCCTGTATTATTTCTAGCGTGTACGTGCATCTCTTGTCCCATTTGTAGAACAGCACCGTTGTTGACTAGATCAAGAGTTTCTTCATCGGCATTCCAAGATATTTGACCTTGAGTGCCCGTTCCTCCGGTTAGCTGTATCAGGTTTGCAGTGAGAGTAGTTACCCCATCCACAGCGCCAGTCATAGTTCCACCTGAAAGTGGCAAATATGTAGACGTTAGACTAGTGAAGTCATACAGAGCAACAGGAGTGTTACCAGTCTCTGTTGTCGTAGCAAACGGTGCAATCGCATCTTTGAATATGATCTTTGAGTAGTAAACAGTATCAGTACTTGTTGGGTCAATAGTTGGAGGAGTTTGAGACCAACCAGCGGTGATGCTTGACAACACTCCTGTAAACCACGTGATGGTTGCAGTAGGAGCACTTGGTGGAGAGCTTACTGCTGGATCAGAGTATAAAGTAACTTCAGCATAGTGAGGTCCTTCTACTCCGTCTGCACCTGTCGGTCCTATCGGTCCTGTCAGTCCTACAGCTCCCTCCGCACCACCAATCGCTGCCTCAAATGACGCGGACGTGACTAGTTGGGTATTGATAACTTGTGTTACCTGGTTCATCCAACTATCGTGACTCGGAACTCCGAGAATAGGAGGTCTAATTACCGGCATTACCTACGTCCCCCACGGTTTACTTCAAACTGCATGTTAGTCAAAGCGAAGCCGTTATCAGTTATTGCATCTGCATCATGCGTGATGCGGTAGCTCGCGTAACGACCTTGCACTCTGAGATCTTGTTTGTAATCAGATGTGATATCAAAGGTAGTAGCTGTCAACTGTCGATTGTCTGTATCCGTGGGATCACGATCTTGACCGGGCGCGTTAGAGCCCACAATGCGTGTCTCGAACTCTCCGTTGCCCTCCACTACGTATACAACAGACGTCAGCGTATCTGTCTCAAAGTCAGGAGCAACAGACATTCTACGGCGCTCTACATATGCAGGTTCCGCAAATCCATCGTTGACTGTCTTAACAGAAGTGCTGTCTGTGATTAGTAGATCATCTGATACATCTGTGAGAGAGATAGGCACAGTACCCGCTCGCTTAGTCCACAAATCAGTACGGTAGTTGTACACGTACATAGTCGCTGTCGTGGGCTTCCAAAACCAAAGTTCATCCCACTTATTGAACCGTTGAACTTTATACCCACCGTTATTACGGAAGTTATTACGTACACGGCCGGCGGCTATAGAAGTGATAGTTCCTGGGTGTCCTGCGAAGATATAAACATCATCATTACTCACAACTACGTGCTTACCATCTATCTCTGCCACGGAGTCGACAGATGCCGCACCATAGTGGCTTGTTACCGTAGATATTTGGAATGGGATAGCAGAGTTGCCCGTCTGCTGGATTGAGTGAATAGATGAGTCAGTGTAGATATAGAGAATCCCTTGGAGTTCTGCCATATCTTTGATGATACCTGTAGATGATAGGATGAATTCGTCAGCAGTGTTTGCCCCAAGAAAGAACGGATTCCAGTTCTTAGGAATACTACCTGGAGCCGCCACGTTTGAGGTACGCACTGTACCGGTCAAAGTACGAATACCATCTTCTACAAGGTTACCCGCTACAAGCAGGTTCCCGTAGGATCGAATGACTCCGCAGGTGACTGACACAACAGGATCAGACACAGAGACAATGGTAAATGTGCTACCACCAAGATTGGCTGCCGGGGTAAACGTGTAACCAGTTGCGGATACTCCGCTGATGACCCCGATGCCATCGAGCGTTCCATCTGGAGCGACAGTGTATGTAGGTCCACCCGTTACAGAGATCGTTACTACCTCTGTTTGAATAGGATCAGCCACACTTCGAGGAGTGTTCGTTACTTGAATTGTAAACCCATCAGAGATGGCTACAGAGATCGCAACAGGCTTTCGTGAACCATCGTCGATGTAGGAAAGTTCGGTGGTCTGAACAGCGTATGAATCCCAACCAGGCAAAGGAGCTAGGTCGGCTAAGTTATCTTGTAAGAACTGCGGAGTTGTAACTCCGTTATTCAAGACAAAATGGAAACCACCATTGAACTCAGTATGCTGCCACTCAGCGGATGCAGAAGTGGTCATAGTTCCGGTGGCTACTACTGTGTCTCGAGCCTCGTTATAGACATCAACTGTTGCTGTAGTACTCGCGCCATGCACAACAACATAACGCAAGCCCGACGGCGAGTTCCATGAAGCTACATACAAGAGGTTCGAGACTGCGGGAGTGAACGTTAGCGCTGCTGATTCACCGGGGAATTTACGAACAGCTCCATCAAGGAACCGGACGTTAAGAACGTCGCTAAACGCGTTGGGTGGTAAGGCAGCACTCGGGGTATCTTCAATCAACCCGAATGCCGCGAGATCACCTACTGGTAGGATTTCAGTGGCCATTGCTCACTCCTTAGTTTTATGTTAAGAACACTCTCGTTGTCCAGTGGCTGCATCGAAGAAACAAGCCTTAGCTTCCTCTTCAGCAACCTCTACTGCTTCCATAACCTCATTGAGGATACCATAGCGTTTTCCAGCCATGCGGAATGTCGTGCATCCTTTAGCGCCTTCACGCCAAGCGGTTTCATACACACCTTTGAACTGCTCGTAGGTAACATCGTCGCCTACATTGATAGTTTTTGAACATGCTGAGTCAATGTAATGCTGTGCGAGAGTAAGAACAGCAAGGTGCTCGTCAACAGAGAGATCGTTAGCTTTACGGCCTTCGACTCCACGGACGTACGCATAGTCTTCTACACGCTCAACACGAGGACCATCAAACGTTTGAATGGTGCGGTCGTAGAAGTGTGAGAATACAGGTTCAATACCACCAGAGATGTTATCGGCAACCAGCGAGATAGTTCCGGTGGGTGCGATAGATGTCAAGTGAGAGTTGCGAATACCGTGCTCACGGATCTCGTTACGAACAGAGGCTGGAAGAGTGCGGATGAAGTTACCTTTCAGATACTCATCGCGATACAGAGGGAATGCTCCCTTCTCTTTAGCCAGTCGTGCAGACGCCCGATACGTGTTGTCACGGAGACAAGCAAACAACTTCTCCATCCATTCTAAGAACTCTGGAGACCCATACGAGTAACCAAGCATCTCGCCAGCATTTGCTAGACCAGTAAAGCCAAGACCCATGCGGCGCTTGTTACGTGCTTCAGTTGCTTGCTCTTCAAGCGGATAGATCGTACGATCAATTACGTTATCCACAGCCCGTACAACGTGAGGGATATCTTTCTTGAGTTGTGTAAAGTTAAATGTGCCGTCGTCATTCACATACTTAGTAGCATTGAATGAGCCTAGGAGACATGCTCCGTAAGGTGGAAGAGGCTGTTCGCCGCAGGGGTTTGTGGCCGCAATCTCTTCACAATAATATAAGTTATTCATCTCTTTGATGCGATCAATGAATAGGACACCAGGCTCTGCCCAGTCCCAAGTATTTTGCATAATGATATCCCACAGTTCGCGGGCCTTCACCGTCTCAAATACAATCCCTTCAAATACCAAATCAAAGGAGTCATCCTCTTTCGTCAGTGCTTGCATGAACTTATCTGTGATACCTACACTTACGTTGAAGCCAGTTAGTACATGAGAGTTAGACTTAGCCTTGATGAATTCAGCGATATCAGGATGGTCAACACGTAGCACACCCATCTGAGCACCTCGGCGGTGTCCTGATGAGGAGATGGTTTGACATACGGCATCAAAGATACCCATAAAGGAAACGGGACCAGAGGCAGATGAATCAAGAGATAGGATTGTCTTACCACGTGGGCGGATCTTAGAGAAGTCGTAGCCGATGCCACCACCTCTTCGCATTGTTTCAGCAGCTTCAGCAGCTTTCTCCATAATGGAGTGCATGCTATCTTCAATCTCACCAGATACAAAGCAGTTGAAGCTAGTAACTACCTTCTTCCCACCCATTGATGCTTGAACACGGCCAGCAGGTAGAAACCTCATTTCCCCAAAGATGTCTTCAAGGTCTAAACGGTGATCTTCACCATCACTCATAGAATCAGCTAGCCGCTTAATCTTATCATGGAATGTCTCACCCTCTTGCCGATACTTCATAGCATCGATCTCTTGAGAGAGTGGTGTAGTTGGGCCTTTATAGATTCTATTGTCCACGTGTGTGTCCTCGTTATAGATTGATTGATAGGTGGATGCCTATCCCTATAAGGGACGGATACCCAGCTATCTATCAAGCTTCACAAACGGCTCTTCGCTTCTCAAGGAAATTGTCTAACTCCGCGAGTGATTGATCGCTAAGCCTTTCAAGTTCAACTTGTGTGAAGGTAGGAACATTGAGTCTACACAGAACCTCAGTCCTTCCGGACGTTACCGTTGTCGCGCAGCCGCTCAATACGAGCATCCCTACTAAGATCAGTGTCAACCGCATCTTCCGCCTCCTTCGCTTTTTTGTAATCCTTCAAGTCTTTGACTTGTAGGTCCTTCTTCATATCTCGACGACCCACTTGAAATACTAGCAGTATCGAAGCCATGGCAGCCAAGGCACCAGCCACAAGGCGTCCCAGTTTGGATCCAACAAATGTAATTAGCCACATCACTTGCTCTTTACTATCTGTTTAGCGTAAGCATCTAATCCAAATGCGACAGTAACGAACGCGAAGATTGGAGTGATGAAAAGTTCAACCATCTGTACGTCGCCCCAGAAGGCTAACCCACCGAGAAACACAAGCATCATTAATGCAAGTTCACGTTTGAATGTTTTAGTGTTAACGCTCATGACAAGCCTCCTTTAATGATCCAACCAACAAACGCTACAACAAAACCACCTCCAATGATGAACAGCAGTTTATTGAGGTTGTTGTTGAGGTTATCCTGAGAAGCCTTGATGTGTGTGATATCGCTACGCATCTCTACAATGTTTTTCTCTAGCAGGTGATGCCCTTCAATATACTTGGTTTGAACAGACCTGATCTCAACGAGGCTAGCTGCTAAGTCTTCGATCTCTTTCTTGATGTACTGCAGTTCTGGTGTACTCATGGTGGACCTTATCTCCATTGTATTATTATTATTATTTGACAAACTGAGCACGCTCTGCCTCCCGTCGCCGGATTAAACCATTGACGACACGCCCGCCTGCTTTGTTCCACCGTTGGAACTCAAGTGAAGCTCCATAGATATCCCCAGCGTTCAACTTACGCAGGATCGTAGATTTACTAAAAGCTGTACCGCCTACGTTGTAGATGAGCGAAGCTACAGCATCATACTGGTTTTGTGTTAGAGGCACTTTAACGTACTTATTGATGACGGCTTCGACCCATGCAAGATCCTGGCGTAGTAGCTCTTCGGCTCCACGCTGAGTAATCTTCATACCAGGCTTGACGGTCTTAGTGTGTCCATACCCAATTGTCCAAACCCCTACGATATCTTTGTAGGCGATTAGCTCACATCCTTCGAACTCCTTAATCAGAGATACGTCGGATACGCTAGAGACGCGACTGGACATAGGTGGGGTGATCTTCTCTACTGGTTTCGCAGTAGTAGCAGTGAAGCTCTTAAGAATGCTCCCTATGAGCAGTTTGATAACGTTGATGGCATTTTCCAATATAATAGTTCTCCTATTGAGGATCCATAATTAAGTTAAATCCTCATTATGTGGTATTAAGAGCGAAGCCTTCTTAACGCCCTCGTTTACTGTTGTTAGAGAACTATTTGTAGAAGCATCTATAACAGTAGTTCCGCCTGTGTTGTTTGTTAAGCTTGTATCTCCGGAGATATAGAAAGAACCAGTAGTACAACTTGCATCAATCTCAAGGCGTCCACCTTGGAGGTTTAACTCCTGGGCTTCAACACTGGTAGCGTTAGAAATAATAATGTGTCCTGTACACTTCCTCAGAGAGAAAGCTTTACCATTAGCATTTACAGTGACCTGCAAGTCATTCGGTGTAATGAAGCTACAGTTCTCAAAAAGTGTTCCTGCTCCTGTAGTTTTCTGTGTTATACCTGCGGCTGTGTTGATAATGGAATCTACAACACGACCTTCACACTCAGTAAAGGCACCAAGACCGTTTGCACCAAGGATACAGTTTACAATACGTGATAGACCACCGAGTTGTCCCGCAAGAATGAGCTTCTCAAAACCTGATGAAACAGTATTTACACCAGCCTGAAGCAGAAGAACATTACCAGAACCAGAACCACCAATAACAGTAATACCTGAGAGGTCATCTGTTGCCAAAGCCATAAAGAAACCTGATAAGAAAATCTTAGTAAGGCCTTCACGTCGAGCAATAGCGATGGCAGTTGCCATATTGTTGATAGGGTGTGCAGGTGTACCATGAGGGTAGGTTACGGTGCTATCAATAGCGCCTTGTTGGAGGTAGACACCACCGTCAGTAAAGGTAGTTCTGTTGATGTTCTGGCTGTCAAGGACTTCCACGTTAACCACAGCAGTCCCAGAAGAGTTATCAACCACCTTACCAATACCTCGTACTGTATACGTTCCAGCGGTAATAGTGCTGTCAAAAACAATTTGGCCAGAAAGGATATCGATAGATACGTTATCATCACCAACGGCATTGTTGATTAGTTTCATACCACCAGTGTAGTTACGAATAATGAGGTTTGTACCACCACCAGAAAGGTCAATAGTGGCAGTCTGTTCTGCCTGTCCACCAGGAACACCTGAGTAACAGTTGATAAAGCTTGCAAGCTCTCCGTTAAGAACAATATCCCCGATACCAATTTCACAGTTCTCCACGTTACCATCTACGTAGTCGATCCCCTCAATACGACAGTGAGTAAGGTTGTTGTTACCGTCTAGAAAACCTGAAACAGTAGCATTCCTGAAAACACAGTTAGTAATACTAGCTTCATCTGTCAGACCAATGTATGTCTTCGTTGAAGACTGTCCAATAAACTCAAAGTTGTCAATAATGTCCGTAGTTTCAAACGTAAAGTTACCCTTGATTTTGATTACATCAAAGCCTCGGAGTTGAGAAATAAACTTAGCGTCTGTAAGGTTGTTTACAGGGAACTGTGCGGTTCCTAGCGGGTACGCTTGTCCTGACTTTCCGTTAACAATATCAATCGTAACAGCGTTCTGGAATGAGGAATACTCAATCTCAGATGTCTGAACCAGACCAGCAGAGTTAGAAGAACGAACAGATACTTGGTTAACGTTAACTTTATCGGCTAGGTTAGTATTGGCTCCTGAGAGGTTTACAGCATACTGACCATCTTCAAAGGTTACTGTGTAGCCATTAATAAGTTCTACAACCCGAGCAAGAGTAACACCACCAACCCCAATAGGGGCAACGTGGTTGTGGGTTGTGGGTTGGGTCATACCAAGCGTACTGTCTTCGATGTCTTTTAGTTCTAGTCGGAAAGAGTTGAGGTCAAGTTCCCTGATTTCTGTAGGTACAGATTGGAGCAGGATCATGTCTGACCGTGGGATGGAGATAACTTGCGTACCCCAATCAATAGAAATAGGCATAAATGAGCTCCTTTATGTCGTAGAACTTCCGTTCATGTTTCTGACAATAGCGAGGGCGGCGTGAGCATTAGACTCAGCTTGTTGTAGCCGCCCCGTTAGCATTTGAACGTGTTGTTCCATCGCTACGATCTTTTTGTATAACGCCTCACGGGCCTCCCGCTCAGCATAAACAGCGGCAAGAAGCTTGTCAACGTTCTGTGCTGTGATTTCTCTTTGTAGTTCTGTTGTCATGGTTTACTCATCTGGGATAAGCTGAACAGTCGTACTAAAGCCTGACAGCGAGTTAATTGTACCAACAACATCCCCTGTCTTGTAAAGGTCTCCGGGGGTTGTTGAAAGACGAACACGACCTGTGATCGGTTGGTTAGCGGCTAAAGTTCTTGAGTCAGTGATCTCACCGTTAGCATCAGTAGCCCCAGAGATAATCGTGTCGCCCGCTGTCAGAGGTCCACCAGCAGCAGCTTGGATGAGGACACGAGCGCCGACTAGGTTAGCCTTAGTAGTGGCATCCACGACCTTGATAAGTGTAGTTACAGGGTCGATGACAAAGACAACTGTTGCACCGTCTGTACGGTAAGAGAAGGCAGTATCAGTAGAACAACCAACAAGGTTAATTGTAACTGTCCCTGTAGTACGCTTAATGTGAAACAGGCTGTCGTTTACGTTGTTAGAAGCGTTGTAGCCTATGAAGTCACAGTTGCGTAGGGTCATTGTTAGCGGGCTAGTTGTACCAAATTCAATAGAGTGAGTAGCAGCAGTACCCTTTTCAAAGGACATACCATCTAGCTCACCATCAGGGTCAGCAGCAACATTGTAGAGCATGGAAGAAGTATTAGCTGTACCTTCATAACCAGAGATGCTGCTGTTAGTAAGAATAGCCCCTCCAGCGACAACTTGACCACAAACTTCCCAAGCAGAACCTGTGCAGATTTGTCCTGAACTGAAGGTAGTGATACCAGCCCTAGAGAAGCGGCAGTTTCTACCAACAAATGTTCCTACATTAAGGTTTAGAACCGTTGGTGATGTAGTGCCAAGGTGAGAGAGGGTAATACCTGTCCACTCAACATTAGAAGATGCATCTACAATAGAAATCTCATTGAATGTTGAAGACAGGAAGGTATCATCTAGAACAATAATTGATCTGTTGCTATCTCTAAAGTCTACAGGCGTACCTGCTTGACCAAGAACTAGGTGACCGTGGAAAAGGTTACCACCCTGAATAGGTGTTAGTAGGCCCCAAGCGCGAGTTGTGTCAGCATCAAAGGCAGCAGCGCCAGCAAAAGTTGCATAGCCGTTAGCCAAGTCACCGTCTGTAATTCTTAGTTCACGACCATGACGAATAACGTCAATTCCGTTTGGGGAACCTTTTAGAGAGCCTGAACCAAGAATCTTCCACAACACACCAAAGAAATCAGTGGCATTGGGGTTTCCTGTAGTTGTGCTTGGAGTAGTTGTAGGGTCTACAGCATAGATACGCCAACCAGCTAGGGCTGAACCCTCACTATCGCTACCATCAATGTAGTAGTGGTCGTAAGCGTTGGTACCAGACCCGACGACAAACTGTGTGCCGCCGAGTGCTTGGGTATCCATCAAGTTACGGTTGTTTTGCTTTGCCCAAAGGTAAACTGCATCTCCAGCAGTAATCGTAGTTGCCCCTGCACTGAAGATAATACCTTTTTCAGTAGCAGTAAAGCCAGCCTTAGAAACACACTGGTTCCCTTGGATATAGTAGTCTGTCTCATCAGAAAGCGCAGCAGCGCCGCCCCCAAGGGCAGACCAACCTGTTAGCGTTTCCGCTGTAGTGATGTCAACTAAGTCTGTTGTATAAATGGGAGCGGCCATGGTTTATCCTCTTTATAGGTCTGAAGTACGAATTGCGGTAGTAGAACCACCAGCAGAACCGATAGAACCTGTAGTCTCAAACGTCTTAATCGGAGTACCAGCACCATCGCGTACACGGATAAACAGTGGACGATCAGCGTTGTAAACAACAGTGAAGTTCTCTGTAGTTGCTGTTGCCAGCTTATCAATGTAAGTAATGTAGACACCGTTACCTGCTGTAGCAGAATCCAGTTCATCAACACCGTTAAAGGCATAGTTAGTGTCAAGTGTAAACGTGCTACCAGTGAAGCTAGTGTAGTTCAACAAGCGGTCAAAGCCAGAGTCGTTAACTACACGGATTGTCCCAGAGGAAGGTGTGTCCGTAGGAATAGACACTGTAGTAACAACAGAACCCTCTGTAGCAGTGGTCAAGCCAGTGTTCAAAAGAAGTTGTGTCTTGTTGATTGTACCAGCAGTCTCTGAAGTAACCAGAACACGGTCTTCACCAATAACCAAACCACCAACAGAGAATGTTACGTTGTTAGGTGGCTGATATGTAAGGTTATCAAGAGCACGGAGCAAGTCAGAAGCGCTAAGGTCGTTAGTGTCAATACCAACACCATAACCACCGATCAGAGCCGAGCCAGTAGACTGACCAGAGAACGGGAAGCTAAGCGCACGAGCGGTTGCCGCAGAGACAATACCTGTGGCAGCACCAGCACCAGTGATTGTACCAGAAGTAGGGGCGGAACCTGTCAGAACCTGAATCCATACCTTAGTAGTGGAAGCACCAGCAGTGTTATCTACAGCAAGGATTTGACCAGAACCACCAGTCCAAGTAACAGCTTCGGGTTCAACCCAAGTGCCTGTACCAGAGCTAATAGTAAGCTGGTGTGTGACGCCACGGAAGATGTCAGCAGCAAGCCCATAGAGTGTACCTGTCTCAGCCTTATAACGAGTTACATACTTGGTGTACTCATAAAATTGGTTGATGGAGGCTGTACCACGATCCCACTGGGACCAGAAGAACTCATCAACTGTGTCGTTGTTAACGTCTAGACCAATGTAACCGTCTGTGAGGTTTGAGATAGAATCAAACGGAGCAACAAAGGTTGTACCGACAGAGCTATAGAGAGCGTTAGGTAATGTAGCGTTGTTAAGGTCGCCAGAGTCTGAAACAGCGAGAACGTTGTTACCGTTGTTGGTAGAGTTAATAGTAAACTCCGAGTAGGTCTTACCAAAGGTACGGCAGAAGCCAACGATCTTGCGGTTATCTGTAGCAGTACCACTAACGATTACTGGAACCATGAAGCGGTGAGAAATACCGTTGTTGGCATCCGCATTGAGACCCTTAGCAATGTAGAATACATCAGCAGCAGTGTTAGTGTTTGCTGTACCACCGTACATGAGGTTATCAATAGTCAGTGTGTCAGCGGTGTTAGAACTTACGAGACCCTGAGAGCCATCAGTAACGTTACGGACAACATAACCAACCCATTCGTCAACAGTCCAGCCAGAGCCAGTGTCAATAAGAGTGGAAGTAGAGCCCCCAGTAGCAGCGCCGTGGAAGCCACCTTGGTTCCACCAGTCATCAGCAATAACAGCACCGTCTTGAACGACACCGAGTTCTACTTCAGGGTTGCCAAAGTTAACGATACCATCGTATACGTCAGCACCGGCGTTTTGAATGATAGTACCGTCATAAAGATGCTCACTCTCTGCTGCACCAATGTTGAAGCCGTTGAGCAAGGTGATAATGTTATCAGTTGAACGGTCAGAAGGTGTTAGGCTTGAGATGTCAAGCAGGTCATCACCAGAAGCTGCAGCATCGTCAGCGAAGTCTTGCAGGTTACGGTGAAAGTCAATTACGGTTGAGTAGGACGGAGCCGCCCCATTGTGATCATCGCCAATATAGCGAATATCGCCATTAGCAGCGATGGACCAGTCGGTTGATACAAAAGCCATCTAGTATTCTCCAGTTTATATATTGAGTGTTCGTGTCGTTACTAAGTTTGTCAGGTCAGACCCGTTCCATGTTTCATAGAAGGAGTCTTTAAGAGTAGAGGTGCTGTAAGGCACCAGCCTGTAGTAAGTACTTGTCGTGTACACATAGGAGTACACATCTCCTTCAACAGTTGCGCCTACCAGTGTAGGCTCTTCTGTCCAGTTGCCTACGTAGTCCATCCATGTGAGTTCATCAGAAGGGTCATATCCGACGGCAGCAGCTGCACTATTCGCTGCTTGTTGCGCCCAATACTCCGCTTCTTGCCTTGCGGCTTCAGCAGCCCACATGTCGGCCTCTGCTGATAGCATGTAACCTTCAGAGTTCGTAGCTGAAGTTGATGAGGCTTCGGCAGAGATTACTGCTGCTGCTGCTGATACCGCGCCCGCGTCTGCATCTGTGTCCGCCGCTGCGGCTGATATACCCGCTGCAATTGAGTAAGCCTCTGCTGCATCCTTGGCGTTCGTAGCTATATTTGATGAGCTGAGAGCAGCTGACGCTGAACTATCTGCGTCTATTTGTGATGCTAAAGCAGTCGCCGCATAACCCATAGCTTGGGATGCTGACGTCGCTGCGTTTGTAGCTGACGCTGAAGCTTGGGCCGCGTAAGCGGCGAGAGAAGTCTCACCGAGTTCAGACCAGTACTTAGCGTTGCCTGGAGTATCACCATCATTGTAGTCGTTAGGATCTACTATGAAAGGCGGGGGTGTTCCAGGTGAGGTACCATCAGAGTAGGCCCTGGATAGTTTGAAGTACCACTCAGCTGCGTACTGAGCATTGTTTATTAGTGTACTAGCGCAAGCCATTGTTGCCTCCCTGATGGTCGTAGAACCCGCCCCTGTTATTAGGGACGGGTTAATTGGATGATTAAACTGTTGCGCTGGATTCCATGCCGATCTCCATAGAATTCACTGCAAGAATACTTGCCCACGGTGATCCCGTGGAGGGATTGTTTGGTAACTCGACCATCCACGAGGAGTCGGCTGCGGTAAAGCTTTGGCCTGTTTCTGTGTAATCTGATGAGCCTATCCGCAGCAGAGGCTTAACGAGCATACCCGGATCAACAATAAATTGTCCACCATACCCAAGAACTACTGACTCAACCGCATATCCTGGGTAGTTTTCTGTTGGGATGTCAAAAAAGTTGAATGTCCGCTTTTCACCTGGAGATATGGCAGTTATGCCTTGAGCGTCCCAAATAGAGTCCCAAAGATACCAACCCTGAATGTTGCCTACGGCCCCAACCCAACCATTGTAGAATCCATCAGTTAAGGCCATATCTACCTCCCACGTTAGGCCACGGGTATCCAAGTCGTCTACAGTTATAAAGCCCCAAATATCAGGGTACGATGCAGAGGTATAAGTACAACCAATACTAAACTTGGTGATTGTGGTGTCTGTTGCACGAAGAGTGTCAATAAGCCCAGTATCATGGACTAATACACCGTCCTTCCAGAGTTTAAAGAAGCCAACGGTAGCATCTAGTTTGAAGTTGACATCCCACTTAGGCCAACCAGAAAAGGCAGATACCATATCTGTATCAAGGAGTCCAAGATTATCCCAAGTGGACCCATTGAAGATTTCAATTCTTTGAGTTGACGCAGCAGCAGTAGATGTCTCTACAGTAACGAGACGAAATAGGTCTTGAGTAGGACCAGAGAGTGTCAGGTAAGCACGATCGGCAGATTGTCGGACACTGTTTTCATAGTTAAAAGACATCCAAAATTCTGTATATGCAGGTGTGGAGATATCGAATTCAATTTGTCCACCAATGGCATCGTATCTCAGAACATGTTGTATCAGAAGGCCACTGCCAATAAATGAACCGCCAGCGGCATCAAAAGAAACAGAGACTCCCGTATTACTGCTGGCCTGAGCAGGAATGTCTGTGAATATATAGTCTATAGCCATGTTGTAAGTTCCTTTATTTTATGGAGCGCGAAGCAGCACATAGCGTGCTATTGATTTTACTATTGTTGTGTCATGATCGGCTCTGAGAAGAGCATACCGGGCTATTGATCTTACTATTGTTGTGTCAGGATCGGCTTTGAGAAGCGCATACCGGGCTATTGATTTTACAATTACAGCCCCAGTATTCCCAGCTGCTAATATAGCAGACGCAGATACCGAGCTAAGTAATAGACTAATCATGCTAGTGCACCAATTAAACCATAAACATCGCCCCCTTTGGGGACCAGAGTGACTGAACCAAATTCGCCTGCGATGGATAGGTTTCCTGCGAGTGCTTGGATAGTGACCCCGGCTCCAGCTGCGAATGTCACAGCGCCTACACCAGTCTGCTGGAATGTTACGGGTTCAGTTCCTGTAAGGCTGGGTGGAACTGTTATAATAGCTGCCGCACTTACATCATAAAATACATTACCCACAAGATCAGCATTTGTGATAGATGCGTCAGTAGTGATTGTAGTCCCCACGTAGATTTTATCACTATTTACCCACTCTGTGCCGTTTAAGGTGGCATTAGTTGCAAGAATCTGTCCGGCAGTGCCGTACCCAACAGGAGTATCAGTTAGTGCAGTAAGAACAGTTACGCCTGATTCAGCAACCCAGTCATAGTCTGAGCCAGTCCACGACAGAATCTCGCCCGCCCCTGCCGCGCCAGTATTTAGGTGTGCGTCTACGTCAGTCTGCACGATACCCTCGACTGCCTGAGCAACGATCGCAGCGATTTCTTCTGAGAGCGCCTCAGACGCAAGATAGGCATCTCGAAGGTAGTTAACGTGCGATAGAGAAGTTGCGTTCTCGTTATGAGTGAATAGGCCTCCTTTAGAGGCCGACGTTGTGTATCCTGCTGCCATGATGGCCTCCTATTAAATCAGGCCACGCCCGTTGAAGTTCATTTGAATTGTACCACCAGTTGCGTTACGACGAACATCTTCATCATTGAGCTGTGAGATTTCTTCTACGAACCGTTCTTTGTACTTCTGCGCTTGGTCGTCTTCTTGAAGATAAGCGAAGGCCTCTGCGAGACCACCATAGATTAGAAGCTTTTCATTCTCGTTGAGAAGCCAATGATTTGGGATTTTCCCGATGAACTTTATAACGCCTGTAGCAGGATCAACTGCGGTCAACAAGGTATCGACTGCTGTGTTTCCAACTGCGAACACAGTATCAGTAAGCGGTGGGTTCTCGATAACGGGATCTCCGTTGTTATCTAGAATCTGAAGAAATCCCTCACCGAATGCTGCTGCTCCTGCTTGAGTCTCTGCTAGTTCAATGAACGAACTTGAAGCATCGAAGTTAGCAGCCTCTACTGTGTATAGAGCGTCTAACGCTGCAAGACGGCGATAGTAATAAAGCTCAACATACGTCTCTGAACTACTAAATTCACCGGCTATCGTTCCCACTTGAGTTGTGATATAGATGCGGTTTCCTTTGCGTGTCCATCCATTATAAGCGTTGACTCGCTCGGACTCCGGATTGAAGAATGTACGTACATCTACTTTCGAATCGAGGACACGGACAGTCTTACCTTCAGAGTTTGTTGTGCGTATTTTGATTACTTCAATCAAATCAGCAGGCACACCGAAAGATGTAACTGTAAGCCCACCGATCGAGGGTTCTGGAACAAGTTCACCGAGTCCGGTGAAAAGAGCGGTGCACTCTAGGGGTGGAACACGTAATGTGCGATAGGCATCATCGGCGGCCCATCGTATACAGTCTTGTACGATAGTATCACTGATAACGTCCGTACCGCGGTTCAACCAATCCCGAGCGCGAATAACTAGTTCGCTAAATGTGTCAGCCATTATATGACCTCCTTAGGTTGACAGGAGGTAAGGATATTCCTGTCGAATGATTATCATGAACTTTGCAAGACTATCCTTATCATGCATGAACGTCGGGGAGTGGAGATCTAGGCCCCACTTGTCTTTAATATCTATAGCTACGATATCAGGAACTGTTGCGAACTTCTTCATACTGTTTGGTCCAGTCTTTTGAAGTTCTCTGTCTATCTTTGCCTGTTCAATGAAAGGCGTAACATCTTGAGACACACTCCATGTATGCTCTCCGCCAACCGTTCCTGATTCGTACTCGAAAGTCCCTGTCATAGACGTGCGCTTGTCTTGACTAGGTTTAACTCTCCACTTTGCCATGTCCTCTTCTCCTTATATTATACTGTGTGCTTTACAAAGCGACCAGTCTTGCTCACGTGTCCTAGCTGTGCTGCTGATACAACAACGTTTGTTGCTCCTACAGTCCAGTAAACGTCTGCGATGGAATATCCACCCGCAGCATTTGCAGCTACCGTCCAAACACATGATTCAGCCGGTATAGTGTATACGTCGGTAACTAGGTTTGTTGTCACACCAAAGTGGTCCGCTGGTAGTGTTCCTTGAATTACATACATCATTCTTTCTCCTAACAATGTGAAATAAAATAGGGGAGAAGGAGAAAACTCTCCCTCTCCCCAGAGGTCTATTTAGACCAAGTTATAGATAGCGCCACAGCCTTTAGGGTTCTTAACCTCAAGTGTGCACTCTTCTACGAACATACCGGCAGTAGAGTCACCCTTCTGGCCGACTTCAACTTCCTGCATAGGACGCAAGGTAGCAACTGCAAACCACATTGGATCATAGATCAATGCGGAGGAGTTACCCCAGTTAGCTGCGTTACCAGCACCACCGCCGAACGCGCCAACAGCTGGTGCGTTAAGACCCATGATGTAGTTAGGAACAACCATCAGTTCACCGAAGTCAGACATGTAGATGTCTACGGACTGACGAAGCTTACCGTCTGCGTCGATGTTACGACGGACGTTAGTCTCAGTCTGCATCAAGTCAGAGAAGTCACGACGAAGCTTTGGAGACAGCATGATCTTAGATGCCTTGCCGCCTTCTTCGTAGATACCCTGCATGACTGCGTCAACGTCAGACAAAGCCAACGCGCCACGATCTTCTTCGTTAGCAAGTGTGATAACGCCTGTACCGTCGGACGAACCAGCGGAAACAGAACCACCTGTACCCGCGAAGGAAGCAGTAGAGCTATCGTTGATGAAAGCCTGATAGCCACCCATAGTACGGGCGTTAGGGTTACCGGAAGTACCGGCTGCGTTAGAAACGTTGCCTGTGTTCACGATATCATGCTCGATGTCACGGCGCATTTCTGTGCCACGCTTCTTGAGCTGATAAGCGTACTCATCTGCAACACCAGCTTGGTCAACCGCACGGCGTGTACCACTTACAGCAATTGTCTTACCGTTGATTTGTGTGTAGTTGCCGAGACGTGTACGAGTAGCACCACCAACAGCAAATACAGAACCAACAGTCGGAGTAGCCGCCGGGGATACATCTGCAAGACCGCTACCATCAGGAGCAATATAGTCCTGACCTTCACCGATCCGGGAGTCACCTGGTGTGTTCAGCTCGTCAGTCTGCCATTCATGGTAGATTGCTTTAGCTTTTGTTTTGCCAATCGAAGACAAGAACGGAGTCTCGTCACGAGTGATCATTGTAATGAAGTTCGCAAGGTCTTCACGCTGAGAAACGTTAGCACCAGTTCCGCGAATCGGGCCGCCTGGACCGGCTGTACCGCGTCCACCAATTGTAGTTGTCATAGTAAAATACTCCTAGAGTTTTATCGTTGATTTAGAGATTTGCTTGCAAAATCACGCAAGAATGCCATTTGATCTTCGTCGCTCGAGTTCTCTCGGAACGCGCGAGCTTTACGCATATCTTCAGCATTCTGCTTTTTGTTGGCAGGTGTCTTAGACTTCTTAACAGGGATTGCCTTCTTTGCTGGGGCCGCTTTACGTTTTGCTGTTCCCTTGTTAACGCCTTGTTTCAGGCGACGATAATCATCAATGAACTTGACGACCATAGGATCGACTACAGAGCTGAGGAGGCCTTCCTCAATCCCTTCTTCGATAGCAAAGTCCCGAATAGACATAGCGACTTCGTCACTAAAATCCGGAATCAGAGATGGGATAGTCTCGGAGAATGAAGCGAGCTGTTGCTGTAATAGCATATCAGCATCTTCTTTCTTCTTGGACTCCCACTTCTCTTGCATACCCTCACGGTTACGTCGCGCTTCCCAGTACTCTGATTGAGTCTGCTCACGCTTGTCTTTTAGGTCATTGATTTCATACGTGTTACCATCTTGCCGAGCCTTCTTAATTTGGGCTTCGATCTCGTGGAATTCTTTTGCTTTAACCTGCTCAGCACCCATGAGAACAGCGTTTGAAAGTTCAGAAGCTTTATCAAGCTCCTGCATACGTTCACTGCGTTCTTCTTCTAGTGCCTTACGTGCTTCGCCTAGTTCGCGACCTTGCTTTGAGAGGTGTGCATCAGTCTGGAATCCTTTTAACAGATCCCCGAAAGACACGGCACGTTCTTCACCGTCAATTTTGACCATGACCTTCGCGTCCAGATCGAGATCTTCGGAGGTAAAAACTGTATCGTCTTGGGTAGCGGACTCATCGTCGGCATCCTCATCTACGTCTTCATCTTCGTCAAACTCGCTCTCCTCTTCACTAACGTCTTCATCTGCATCGTCGTCTTCATATGCAGAGTCATCCGGAACCTCAACAAATTCGTCCTCATCTGGTAGCGGCACATCGTTCGGACCCTTTAGAAATTCGGATCCACGAAGTACGGCATCAAGGAGTGATTGTTCCGTCGGTTCAGCTGCGGGCATATCATCCATTGCGGGTAGAGTACCTGTTGCTTTTGTTGTCATCTAATTATCCCTCCACACTCTTTTTAACTTGCTTTGGAACTACCACGGGCTCAACATGTTTGGTGAGCATTTCGGTGTAGCGATCTGCAAGCTCGTAAAGAGCATGAATAGAATGTACGTTAACTTTCGCCTTACCAGCAGAGCGCATAGCATCATACTCGAGTAAGTTGATCATCTGCTCTACGTTCTTCAGTAGAGTAGTGTAGTTAATAATTTGATTAGCCATTGTCCTCGGTTCCTTCCATGTAAGGTAGATTTCGTCCGTACATCTCGTACTGGATCATTTTTGCTTTAACATCGCCTAGCGCTAACGCTGAGTTATAGATAAACTCTCGCGTCTTAGCTTCATGTGGGTCTGTCTTAAGCCACTGAATGAAGTACTGCACGAGGATATCCCCGTAAGCACTTTCAAAAAACATCTCACGTTCGCGACTAGAGAAGGCTGCGTTTACTAGCGCTTCTTTAGCCGCGGCGTCGGGATGCATCTTTTTGGGATCGAGCCTCTTCTCGGCCGACTTCCGATACTTATCCATTTAGTTTCCTTACTGATATGGTTGCATCATAAGGTCCTGTTGTCCAGGTCCCTCAGGTTGCTGTTCAGCCATTTCTGGCGTTTGTTGTTGCTCGTTTGCTGCACTCATAAGAGACTTAGCAAGCTGTACAAGCTCTTCGATGCTTGGCTTCGCAGGTGGCTGAATACCTTCCTTT
>Ga0196887_1000460_pt1 | contig 19715 bp, 17 predicted proteins | sample VirMetDEL_Mar_31_FD_169094 | JGI IMG/M metagenome (GOLD analysis project Ga0196887, IMG submission 169094) | Aqueous microbial communities from the Delaware River and Bay under freshwater to marine salinity gradient to study organic matter... | ecosystem: Environmental > Aquatic > Marine >... | reverse complement strand
CATTACAAGTAGTTAAAGATGCCATTAAGAAATTAGGAGTAATGGGAGTTGTATTTGATGGTGAGATTTGTTTGATGGATGAAAATGGTAATGAAGATTTTCAAGGTATCATGAAACAAATTAAAAGAAAGAATCATACAATTACTAATCCTAAATATGTGATGTTTGATTATTTAACCTTGAATGAATTTAATGCAAAAGAAAGTGAAGCAACATTAACAATGAGAATTGCTAGATTTGGAAAACATATTTTGCATCTAGAAAATAATTCATGTTTAAGTGTTCTAGATCAACATGTTGTTTCAGGAGATGATCATTTTGCAAAATTAAAAGCAGATGCAGAGAAAGATGGCCATGAAGGAGTTATGTTAAGAAAAAATGTTGGGTATGAAGGTAAGAGGTCTCAAAACTTATTGAAGGTTAAAAAATTCTTTGATGCAGAATATGTAGTACAAAGTATTGACTTTGAAGATCATAGAGTTATTAGAGAAGGTAAAGAAGTTGTTATTCCGATGATGGCGCAAGCATATATTAATCATAAAGGATATGAGGTAGCAGTTGGGTCTGGATGGAATCAAGAGCAAAGAATTAAATATAATGCTAATCCAACTTTAATTATTGGAAAAGAAATTACCGTTCAATATTTTGAAGAGACTAAGAATCAAAAAGGAGAATTGAGTTTAAGATTTCCTACCGTTAAGCATGTGTTCGAAAATGGTAGAAATGTTTAGGAATTACGAAATAAATTTATTATATTAATATATGAAAGAAAATGTAAGATTAGGTTATGCATGTGTAAACATGACATTAACGGGCCGGCCGAAGAAGGCAGGTGGTAGAGTAACAACGTCAAGGACTGCTAGAAAAGCAACTTGGCAAAATGGATCTGATGATCCTAAGGATTGGGATTTGCATTTGTTAGGTGAACGTACGTTACTTAATGCAAATGACTTGTTACATTATCTACAATGGAACAATGACCATAATATAAAATTGTTTCGTTTAGGTTCTGAATTATTTCCGTGGCATGATCAATATGAATTGCATCAACTACCGCAGTTCAATGATATAGCAAAAAAGTTATTAGAATGTGGTAATTATGCACGTGAGAATGACATTCGTATTACAACCCATCCTGGTCCGTTCAATGTTTTAGGTTCTCCTAAATTAGATGTTGTTGAACGTACGATTGTAAGTCTAGAACGACATTCAGAAACATTTGACCTCATGGGGTTTGAGCCATCATTTGATAACAAGATCAATATTCATGTCGGTGGTTCATATGGTGGTGATTTTGTAGGCACATCAAAAAGATGGATTGCAGGTTGGCATAGATTATCTGATAATTGTAAGAAACGATTAGTATTAGAAAATGATGATAAGCCTAGTATGTGGTCGACAAAAATGATTTATGAATATTTCCATAAAGAAATTGGCATTCCAATTACATTCGACTACCATCACCATACATTTCACCCAGATGAGTTGTCAGAAGAACAAGCATTAAAATTAGCCGCATCTACATGGCCTGAAGGTGTTAGACAATGTACACATTATTCAGAAAGTAGAGCAAGAGAGTTTCAAGACCCTACGATTAGAGCACAAGCTCATTCAGATTATATACGTGATGAGATTAAAACGTATGGGCTAGATATTGATATTGTAATAGAAGCTAAAGCCAAAGAGTTGGCACTTTTAGAATACCGCAATATTTATGCGTATAAAAATAATAATAAAAAAGAAGTTTTACTATGAAAGACAAGGACAATGTATTAAGATTATTAGATGAGGTTGATAACATGATTATGATTATGAATCAATCAGTTGAAAGAAATATGGCAATGGACCCAATCGATGTAAGAACTCGATTTGCAAATATTCGTCAAAAATTAGCTACGATTACAGATAGAGTATCAGGGAGTTAAAATGAAAAAGAAACTTTTTCCAATAGTAATAGGATTGGCAGCATTGTCAGTATCTGGTAGTGCAGCATTTTATTCTGTATTCGGATTAAGTAAGTTATTTGCAGGAGCAAGTTTGCAAGTAATAATAATGGCAGGTTCTTTAGAATTTGCTAAACTAGTTGTTGCATCTTTATTATACCAGTACTGGGATACAATAAATAAAGCGTTGAGAATGTATTTATCTATTGCTACACTAATACTTATGATTATAACATCGGGAGGTATTTATGGATTTTTATCTGGAGCTTATCAATCAACTGCAACTCAATCAGAGTTACTTGATAAATCGTTGGCAATACTACAACAGAAACAAATTAGGTTCGAAGAGAATAAACAAGATCTTAAATATGAAAAGGAAGGCTTAACAAAGTCTATTTCGAATTTAAGAATATCCCTTTCCAATCCTGCACAGGTTCAATATGTTGATAAAGAAAGTGGTCAATTGATAACAACAACATCATCATCTAGTAGAAGAGCATTACAGGATGAACTAGCTAGAACATTAGGTGATAGAAATATTATAAATAATAAGTTAGCAGCAATTGAAGATTCTATAACTAAAACAGACATACGTATTCTAGACAAACAAATAGATAACGAAGATCAGAGAGAATTGGGTCCACTTAAATATTTAGCAGAAACTACAGGCCAGGATATGAATACAGTTGTAAATTGGTTCTTATTACTTATTATATTTGTATTCGATCCATTAGCAATTGCTTTAGTTGTAGCAGCTAATATGGCATTTGCTATGATTAAAGAAGAGCCTAAAACTAAACATGCAAATCCTAATATTAAGTTTCCTACAACTGAGGATAAATTTGATGAAGACCTTAAGAGTAGAGTTAAAGAGAGTCAGGCGAAATTAGATCAAGAAGAAATGATTCGAAAGAACGAAAAAATATTAGCAACACCAAAAGAAGATATTTACAAAGAGAAGCCGGCACCAACACCGCCGTCAAGCAAAAAAAGTTATTGGTAACCAAATAAATTAAATATGGCAAAGAAAAAAGTTTTACATTCGTTTAGAACGAGAAAAAAAGGTAATAAGACATTTATGATATGTAGGAATAGCGTTCCGGAACAATCATATTGGGCATGGCAATTCTTAGGAGATAAACCTAGATGTAATGAATGGTCAGAAGTCAATCATGATACAACTGCAGTATTATGTTATAAGTGTGTATCTAAAACAGTAGGACCACCAGAAATGAAAGGTGGATATGTATCAAAAGGCCGGCCAAGAGGTTGGCAGTTTATGAAAGAGTTTGTAGACCCACAAGGCAATGTATTTCATAAAGGAAAAGAACAGCCTAATCTAAAAGGAACTATAGAACCGACTAAGATTGATCAATCACCTAAAAAGAAATTATCTAAACTAGAAAAAAGTGAGTTACGAGATAAGATAAATGAACAAATGGCTTTAGTAAGAGGGCAATTAAAGAAGGCTAAATTCAAAAAAGATATTAAGTCGGGCAATTCTCAAATGAAGAAGTTAGAGAGACAGTTGAAAAAGATACGATAATCTTTTGACGTACGATATTTTTTTATTATATTAAGTATAAATAAAAAAAAGATATGAGTATATACGAAGAACAAGATCCTAAAGAGCCTTTGATTGTTGAAGAACCACAAGGCAAGTTATATGAAGCATTACATAATCAGTTAGGAACATTATTAGATTATGAAGATTCTGTAATCTTTATTAATGATGAAATCAATGATACAACATTAACAGATTTCATCATTCGAATGAGGAGTTTATTACAACATAGAAAAGACAAGTCATCGCCAGTTAATTTAATGATTAACAGTCCAGGAGGAGATGTATATGAAATGTTTGGTATTATTGATTATATAGAATCTTTAGATGTTAAAGTAAATACTATATGTAGAGGTAGAGCCATGAGTGCTGCAGCAGTTATATTAGCATGTGGTACTGGTAATAGAATGATGAGTAAACGTTCAACAGTAATGTTTCATCAATCATCTAGTTTTATGGGAGGTAAGATGAGTGATATAACAGCTTATCTAGATAATGTTAAAAATCTAGAAACTCTTATATATGGCATGTTAGCAGAAAAAACAAATAAAGAAGCAGATTGGTGGAGAGAAAGAATGAGAAATGATATGTTTCTTACGGCAGAAGAGTTATTAGAAATTGGAGTAATAGACCAAATAATATAAAATAGAAATTATGAAATTAACAGCAGAACAAATAGTACAAAATTGGGAAGACCTTATTAAAGTTATTGACGATAATTTTACAGGCGAAAGAAAGGATAACTTAAAAGCAATGTATACAGATTTAGAAGATAGAATGTCTGTACAACCTGCATCTAGTTTTGATCATTATCATAATGCATTTGAAGGTGGTTATGTAGACCATGTTTTAAGAGTTATTAAGTGTGCAAAAAAGGTTTATTCATTATGGACTGAAATGGGAGCAGATATGTCAGGCTATACTGAAGAAGAATTAGTATTCGTTGCATTAAACCATGATATAGGTAAAATGGGGTTTCCGGGAGAAGGTAATGAAGTATATATTCCTAATGATTCTGAATGGCATAGAAAGAATCAAGGACGTATGTATAAGATTAATCCTAACAATCCTTTTAGCCTCGTAAATGACCTATCTATTTGGTTATTGCAACATTATAACATTAGTATCACTTGGAACGAAATGTTAGGTATAAAGTTAACAGACGGATTATATGACGAAAGTAATAAACCATATTTCATGTCCAGAACAGCAGATTCCAAACTAAAAACTAATTTAGGATATGTTATGCACCAAGCAGATGCAATGGCAGCTAGAATAGAATTTGAAATGTGGTATAAAGGAAAGCCGGCACAATCAGCGCCTATCAAAAAACAATATGCAAAAAAGGCATTATCAAATACAACAGATAATGTAAATGCTAAAGAGATGTTTAAAGATTTATTTGGAGATAAATAATATGACAACAATTATAATATTATCAGTAATATTAGCAATATCAATTTTTGTTAATATCAATCAATTACGTAAACAAGAAGCTTCTGCAGAATATGTAGAAGAATTAGAAAATTCAAATACCGAATATTATACGTTCTTTCAAAGTTTAAAGACTAGAGTAGGACAATCTAATTCTCAACTAAAACAGATTGATAGGTTAGGGTCATTTGAAGCAGATGATGAGACAGGATTTGCATTCAAAGAATTACGTGATATATATGATGAATTAAATAAGGGATTTTAATGGAAATACTAGATAAAATAGAAGGGGAGGGTTTAAGTTCGGTAGATAAGTTCTATATATGGCATGCAGCAGAAATGAAAGATCTAGAAGAAAATGGTCCTAAAAAACGTAGAGGAAGAAAGCCTAGTAAAAAACAATATTTTACTTATATAACAGACCAGGCAATTATTGCATATAACTTTGAACCTTCGTTTGCAAAAAGAAATAAAGTATTTCGTGAGTATATTAACTACCCATTTAACAAGTTAGTAGAGAATATATATTATACGTTTAGATTTAGTTATTTCGATGTCCCTTATGAAGATATTAAAGCTGAGGTAGTTGCGTTCCTAACAGAAAAAATAGGTAAATTTAAAGAAGGCAAAGGAAAGGCATTCTCATATTTTTCTATTGTAGCTAAAAATTATCTTATTATTCAAAATAATGCTAATTATGCTAAACTAAAACAAAGGTCTGATTTAACAGCTGTCGATGAAAATAGAAATATTCAAGGTGAAATATCTTTGAACGAACATCAAGAATCTTTAAGAGATTTTACAAACCAATGGTGTGAATGGTATGATGAAAATCTTAATTATATATTTTCTAACAAACGAGATATTATTGTAGCAGATACAATATTAGAGTTGTTTAGAATGCGAGATAATATTGAGAACTTTAATAAGAAAGCATTGTATATTTTGATAAGAGAAAGAACAGGACTTAAGACTCAAAATATTACTAAAGTTATTAATGTAATGAAACGAGATTATGCTAAGATGTACGGAGTATATTCTAAATCTGGGTTTATTGTTAATGCAAACAAGATATCCTAATCTAAATTAGTAGTTCTTTATATTTATAATAAAGGAACTATTATATGAGTACAGAATTCGAACTTTTTAAGGGGACTAATTTTTCTGATTTGATGAAGGATATTTATCATAATTCAAAAAAGAAATCTAGACAGATTGATACTTTAATCAAAAGCCTAGAGCCTATGATTAAGAATACTGGTGATGCTACTGTCATAGTTCCTATGATCAAAGACTATCTAGAAGTATCTGTTAAGAATGATGATGCTTTAGTTAAATTAGCTGCAGTATGTCAACGACTAGTATCAGCATCTGGTAAAGATGATGAGGGTAATGAGTACGGATTAACAGATGAAGAAAGAGCACGTTTATTGGAAGAGGCAGAAGCAGAGATAGAAAAATTAAAACCAGAAACAGAGGTAGCCAATGGCATCGATAAAAACGGAAATAGGTCAGGTACTAGAGACATGGTTACCGACCCAGTTCAAGGAGACTAAAGACCTTAAAGGAAACCCTTTACCACAAGGTACTATTCGTGTAAGATTTTTAGGTGTTGAAGATTATGCATATCCTGCAGACCCACTACGTACACCAGTTCCTTTATATGGAGAACAAGTTATATGCATGAGTCTGCCTGCAGGCGATTCTACAGCACGTGATCAAAATAAGTGGTATTATACTTCTATAGTTAATGCTCATGGAAATATTAATAATTCATTGTTGCCTTTCTTGCAAGACAAAAAGACAGAAGAAACGACCGACCCTGCTAGTCCTATTACTAAAACAGGTGTAGGTAAGAAGCCAGAACAAATAAGCTTTACAGAAAAGGATATTGTTTCTATACAACCATTTCAGGGAGATACATTATATGCCGATCGATTCGGTAGTTTATTACGATTTTCATCTACACATATAGATGGTTTGATTCAATATCAAAATGACCCTTTTTGGAAAGGTGAAACAGCAGGCGACCCATTTGTATCTCTCACATGTGGTATATTAGGATCTGTTACTGGCAAAAGTAGTGAGAAGTATTATACTATAGAAAGTCCAAAAAACGATGCATCATTTATTTATCTCACATCTACTCAATATTTCAATACACTCAAATTCTCTCAAAGAAAGGTAGGTAAGTCGGTAAAATCATTAAATGATTATAAATTGGGCCAAGTAATAATAGGTTCTGATAGATTAGTATTTGATGCTCGTAAAGATGAAGTATTATTGATATCTAAAAAAGATGTCAAGATTGCTACCCCATCTTGGCAAACTGATATGGACGAGTTTTTTACTCAAATGTTAAAGTTGATTGAAGAAGTTATTAAACAAAATCAAAATTTAGAAATGGCACATATAGAGATTGCCGCATTAGGAATTAATTCTGCAACATCTATACATCCGACAGGAGTGGGTCCGTCTGGTCCTCCTTTAAATACAGCAGCCTTTGCCGCAACCAATGCTGCAGCAATAACTAATGCAATAACTACATCATCGATAAGAACTCGTATTGAAGGAATCAAAAGTATAATCCAAAAAATGAAACAGTAATGCCATTAGGACCTAAGCGTACACAATTAGAAGCAGATTTAGCATCATTATTAGGATCTCCAGAAGCACCTATGTCTGGAAAGGGATTGGCTAAAGCGTTATCTGAGTTTTCAAAAGGCATCCTTCCGCCAACGATAGGAATAATAACAGGAATACCTATAGCAACAGCAGTATACGATAGCGCCCCGGCGATGGATAAAACAAAAGGAATAGAAGATGCAATAAATGCCTTTGCCGATGCAAATGCACAGGGCATGGCAGTGTTTTTGTTTACAGGTACTGCACCACCGCCTATTACAGGCATTAAGCAACTATTTGAAATTATAACAAAGAACAAAGGTACGGTAAGTGATATGGCTAAAGCATTATCGTATGCAATCTTAGCTAATTATACATTAGGTCGTTCTGTATTTAATCCGTTAAGTATTCCTATACCAACATGGAATATACCTATACTGCCAGCATCGATACTTGATGAATTAGATCAAAATGATATTAATGATAGATTATCAAAGGCTCAAGCACAAGCACGTGATCTCGAAGATACAAATCTTAATGGAAGATTGGAGACAGATGAATTCTTCAGACAGATGAATGAAGGCTAGATATTAAGCCGGCCATTTCACCGGTTTAGACATATTTATTAAAAAGGGAATTACTATGAAAACACAAGGATTCGTAAAGTTATTACGTAAGGTAATTAGGGAAGAGGTTCGTAACGTTATTGTTAAAGAACTAAAACCTATACTAAATGAAGTGAATATCAAGAAACATGATATTAATCTTCAGGAGGTATTAGATACTCCTAAGAAACCTAAACAACCGGTTATGAAAAAACAATATACAAAAAATGCAGCGTTGAATGATATATTAAATGAAACGGCATCAACTCCACCAGAAGAATGGAATTCGATGAATTTTAGATCTGATATGGCAGAAGCATTTGGTATGCAAAGTTCTAATACTCCACTTGCAACAAAAGGAATTAATGGAGAAAGAATTGATATGAATAATGAAGCAGTTGCAACTACAGTAAATGCGATGACGAAAGATTATTCGGCATTGATGAAGGCAATTGATAAGAAAAAGGGAATGTAATAAATGGCTCGTCCAATATACCAATATAAACCAAAAGAAAATGGCGATACTGCATTAGGTATATTATTACCTCTTAATAAAGACGCGAAGGGCAAGTCAGTTGCAGACACATATAATAGTTCGGCAGTTTCTGGCAAAGGTGTATTTGAATCTTCTTATACAACTGAAGAGGCTGTTTTATCAAATCTTACAAATTTACTTTTAACTACAAAAGGACAACGTTATATGCAACCAAATTTTGGGACAAATATATCTTCTGTGTTGTTTGAAAATAATACAGATGATGTTAGAGAGTTGTTAAAAGAAACAATGGAGGAAGATATAAAATATTGGTTACCATATGTTAAATTATTAGATATTGAAATTGCATCATCACGAGACCGCCATACAATAAGTTTAAGATTATCATTTAGAATTGATTCAATTAGTGCTAATATTGTCATTAATGTGTTGGCGAGTGAAAATTCATTACAAGTTGATTCTGTTGAACGTGGTGAGATATTAGACCAAGTCGGAACATTTGGAGGTAGTACAGCATTTAACACAGGCCTGGGAGGGTCTTATTAAGAATTAAAGAGAAGGGTTAACTTATGGCAAACTTAGTTAAGAAAGATGTAAAATACTTAAATAAAGATTTTGCTCAGTTTAGACAAAATTTAATAAACTTTGCAAAGAATTATTTTCCAGATACATATCAAGATTTTAATGAATCATCTCCGGGTATGATGTTTATGGAAATGTCTTCATATGTAGGAGATGTATTATCATATTATACTGACAATTCTTTTAAAGAATCTTTATTATCAACTGCCGAAGAATCTTCTAATATTTTAATGTTGTCACAATTATTTGGGTATAAGCCTAGATTGAATGCGCCAGCAACTTGTACATTAGATGTATTTCATTTAGTACCAGCAAAAGGTACAGGAGCAAATGCAGCACCGGATATGGCATATGCGTTAACAATTGCTTCCGGAATGGAAGTATCTACGGAAGATAATATTACATTTCATACGGAAGAGTCTATAGATTTTTCTCAAGACCCAGAAGTTACAGTATATGAAATTGATGTATCGGGTAATGTAGTACGATATCTTCTTAAAAAGCAAGTTAAGGTTATCTCCGGTACAATTAAGTCATCTACTTTTTCGTTTGTAGATCCTAAGCCATATGATAAAATTATATTGCCTGATACAAATATTATAGATGTTATAAGTTGTTCGGATAGTGCTGGTAATACTTGGTACGAAACAGATTATCTAGCACAAGATACAATTTTTGAAGATGTTGCAAATATACCATTCAATGATCCAGAATTATCGGCATATCGATCAACAGTGCCTTATATATTAAAACTAAGAAAAACTGCTAGAAGATTTGTATCTAGAGTGAGAGATGATAATAGAGTTGAATTATTATTTGGCTCTGGAGTGTCTTCTGATGCAGATGAAGAAATTATTCCTAATCCTAAAAATGTTGGACATGGGTTAGAATACCTAAGACGTACTACAACATCAAATGTAGATCCAACAAACTTTTTATATACTAGTACATATGGTATAGCACCATCTAATACAACATTGACAATTAAATATTCATACGGAGGCCGTGTAGAGGAAAATGTTGGAATTAGTTCAATAGTGAGTGTTACTAGTGTAAGTTATCTGAATGAAACGGGATTAGTAGACCTTAGTTCAACTAAAGCTTCTTTGGCAGTTGTTAATAATGAACCTGCAGTAGGAGCTCGAGCAAGACAAGATTTAGATTCTATAAGACAAAATGCAATGTCGACATTTGCAGCACAGAATAGAGCAATCACAAGAGAAGATTATATCTCTAGAGTATATTCATTACCTTCAAGATTTGGTACGGTTGCAAAGGCATATATAGTAGGAGATTCGCAGATTAATACTGCAGATAAAACATATCCGGCCGAAACTATATCAAATCCATATGCACTGAATCTATATATATTGGCACAAAATGCTGATGGACATTTTACTGATAGCAATCAAGCTTTACTAGAAAATCTTAGAACATATTTATCACAATACAGAATGTTAACTGATGCACTTAATATTAAGTCGGCATTTATTATCAACTTAGGTATTAATTTTGAAGTTATTCCTAAGCCAAATGTAAATTCAAATGAAATTGTTCTAAAATGTATTGCTCGATTAAAAATATTGTTACATAATGATAGAATGCAAATCAACGGGCCATTAAATATTTCTTCTATTGTATCAGATTTAGATAGTATAGATGGTGTACAAAGTATTCCAACTTTTGAGTTTGTAAATTTACATTCTTCAAATAAAGGATATTCTGGAAATCAATATGATATCAATAGTGCAATAAAAAATAACATTTTATATCCATCATTAGACCCTAGTATATTTGAAATAAAATATCCTAATGCAGATATAAAAGGAAAAGTAGTTAAGCCATAGGGATAAACCATGAATAGAATATATTACGCAGAAAGAGATACAACCATATACGAACAATACCCAGACCGTAACACAGGTATCGACCAGATTCTAGAATTAGAAAAAATAACATCTGGATCTTTAAATTCTAAGACTGGGTTTATTGATGCTAATACATATAATAGTAGAATACTTATTGACTTTGGTTCAGAAGTGTCTACGTTAGCACAATCGATTACAGATGGAGATATTCCAACAATTGATAATACTAATATAACATCGGCATCTATATTTTTAAATCTACATGCTTCGGATGCATCAGACTTATTACAATCATATACAATCAAAGCCTATCCTATATCTGAATCTTGGGATAATGGTGCTGGTTATATGGATAATGAACCAGCAACAAAAGTTGGAGCATCGTGGTATAACAGATCAGGAGATGCGGTTGCACAAACCGTAGTTGTATGGAATACTGCAAATGCACCTAGTAAAAATACATCGGCGGGAACTACAAATAGTGATGGAGGAGGAACATGGATTACAGGCTCTGGATATGAAGCGTCTCAGTCATTTGAAAATCAATCACCGGACATTAGAATTAACGTAACTGACATAGTGAAGCAATGGGTGGACAATAATATTAGTAACAATGGATTCATTATTAAAAGACCTTATTCAGATGAAATAAGTGGTGATTTAGCCGGTTCGATAAAGTTCTTTGGAAGAGAGTCTCATACAATATTTGTTCCTAGATTAGAAGTATGTTGGGATGATCAAAGTATAACATCAACTACAGGAATAACTTCTAATACATATGTTCCGTATTTTAAAAATATAAAACCAGAATATAGGACTTCAGAGGTAGCAAGATTTAGATTAGGCGTTCGTCCGGAGTTTCCTTCCAAATCATATGCAACATCATCATTTTATATAACAGAAGATATCCTACCTGTATCGAGTTCATATGAAATTATTGATTCTGTAACAAATGATGTTATAGTGCAAGATGAAAAAATATTTAGCAATTCAACAACTAAGATTAGTAATGATAGTAATGGCAACTTCTTTGATTTAAGAATGGATAGTTTTATGCCAGAAAGATATTATAAAATAAAGTTAACATGTAGAAGATCATATGATACACAAACATATGATGACTTTTACTTTAAGGTAGTGAACTAATATGGCAAGTGAAAAAAATAAGTCGGACATAAAGACTGCAAACAATCGATACACTGCTGCGTCAAGTAAGGAAGAGTCTATCACACCAGATTTGAATCAAATGTTATTGAGTATCATGAAAGATGAATATCCAGATGATGCATTATATGCCAATGATCAACTTAGACCAGATTCGCCAGATCGACAAGCTCGACAATCATTTAAAAGAAATGATGAAAAGTATCCAACATCGCCAGCTTCATTAAGGCCAGCACCCCGTAATGAAAAAAATGTATTAGATGTATCAACAGAGAGTACTACATATGCTAAATATAGTTTACTTAAATCTTATCCAACGGTAGATGAAGATATATTAGATGATTTGATTGATGAGGAATGGGAATATTTTGAAGATGAGGAAGAAGAAGAAATTCAAATTGTAGTGCCTGTTAAAGAAAGTGGACTATTCTTAGTTAATTCAGACATCGATTTAGGAGACATTCATGATGCATATATTGATCGAGGACCTCATAACATAGAAGAAGATGAAGAAGATTTCAATCCATTCTGCGTATTTTTTATTAATAATGGAATTGCATATCCTGTACCTACATATAAAACATTAGAGGTTATGTTAGTCGAGAGGGGCGCATCATATGACGTTATTACAGAGGCTACAAGACAACAAATTAAAGATTTTGATTTATTATTAGACGGCGAAACAGATGAGTCTGTTGATTACGGTGCTAATACAGATTTGGATGAAGATGATGATGGAGATATTACTCAATTAGAAGAATTTAGAGCTAGATCATTACCAACACGTGATAGCGAATGGTCTCCTCAAATAAGATTTCGAAGTGGATATCAACCAAAGGCTCCATTCTTAAGAGATCCGGGCGATTATATTAAGCCAGAGAGTATGCGTTCAGTTGACGGCCGTACAGGAGTTGATGAAGATGGCAATAATTTACCACCGGACATTTACCAAGAACAAGATCCGAATGATAGATATTTTGATCAAGTATTTCAAGAACAAACTTATCGAGAAGCATTACGAGAAAAATATGAAGGTAAGATGATTATAGCCGATTGGCCTAGACCTGATTATGAGAGTAAAGAAGTAAGTATGGGTACTGATATTAAATCTGATGATGCTGTTCTTAATTTACGTATGATGATCAATGGTCATTGGAAACGTGTTACTGATGGTAAAACTATGAAGTTATATGCATATCTAAATGGCTATGATATTTCTGATTATACTCCTGGCCAGGGTAGGTATGGCGAAACTGGATATATAAATTTATTAGTTGAGGCAGGAGGAATAACTGTAGTTCAGCCTAGTAGAGGATCTGCATTTACTAATGATGTACAAAATCCTGATTCCAAATCTGATATGGTTAATAAGACAGAACCATTATGGAATGCATTTCCTCATATTATTGAAGCCGATGATGATGGTAGATCTGGTTTAGATGGACGTGAATATAGAGAATATATTGATAATTTTTCAAATGGACAAGACCCATTTGGATTGTCTTATATGGCTCCATATGAACCTAAAGGATCTATAAAATATTATCCAGAACAACAATATGCAGATTTAATTGCACAGTCAATTGAACAAGAGCAAATTGATGCTATAAAAGAACAAATATTTGAATTATGGCCTGGAATTGTTTCTAGTATAGTGTCTGCAAAAACACAGCAAGATGCATTGCCATCTGATTATGGCCGATATGTCGTAAAAATGTTAGGGCCTAAGAGTCCGTTATATAGAATAATGATATCCAAAGATGGTCATTGGAAATATGTTAAAAAGAAGACATGGCCTGGGAAAGATAAGATAAAAACTAAAACTAGTAATGAAAGGTTATTCAAAGTATGCAACAGAAGAGTTGGAATTAAATCTTCATTAAATGAATCACAAGAAAGAGATTTAGTTGCAAAATATAAATGGATGAAAACGGTGCAACGTGATAAGTTTATGGCATGGGCATCTGGTGGAGCACAAGCTGGCCTAGGTGTAGGAACGGTTGTAGCAACAGGAGCCGGGGTTTATTTAGCTGGACAAATTGGTGTCGCAGTAGCGGCAGCAGGAACGGCAGCATTTGAAGCCTCGTTGATAGCAGCTGGAATTCCATTATTGCCAACTGTAACGGTTACGGCTGCCGCTCCAAGCTTTGGAGCAACATTAGGTGCGTTAGCAACCAATCCTATCACAATAGGTGTTGCAGCATTAGCAGGAGCGTTAATATTAACAGATGCAATAATAGGTGAAGTGCCTGAAGGTGAATATGATTTGCCTCCATGGAGGTTCATGGATGATAATTGGTATATACAAGCGTGTATATTAAATGAATGTGATGATCATATAGAAGGGTTTAAGCAAGCAGCAGATGCGGCTGATACAGCCATACCTTATATAGCAGAAATGATAGATACATTATATGATGGAATGGATGATATAGATGAAGCTATGTTGAAGGCCGATGATATTGAAGAGTTCCAACAAATATTCGAATATATTTTATCTATTAAAACAATGGTCGAAGAATTGAATAATTCTGGAGTATATGCATTAGGAACTCAATTAAAGACAGAGATAGATATTTATTTAAGTAAGAAGTTAAAAGGTCAGTATGATGCAATTCAATATTTAAGAAAACGAGTATATAAGACCGGTAATTTCTGGAAAAAGAAAAGAAAGTATGGCTTGGTATGGCCGAAAGGACCTCAAAATATTTTGAACCAATATGTACCAGGTTGTAGATTTGATAATTATGTACCAAAGGTATAAGATGATATGGCATTAGATAGATTTTCAAATATAAAAGAAATACAAGAAACTAATGGAGTTGTCCGTGGCGTTGTATGGAACGAAAAAGATTTAGATATATTACAACTAGATCTAAAAGGCGTTTCACCAGAACAAAGACCGGTCGTAGAAATACATTTATATACTATAGGATCTGAATCTAGTTATATTGTAGGTGGGTGTATAGATGATTTTGAAATACAAAGGTCTCAGCTTTATATTGATTATGGTAAGGCATGTCAGTCATTAGGAATCGAACGTGGGCAGTTTGAAGTTGTAGTAAATGTATATAAAAACTTATTAGGATCAAAAGAAGAACAAGGCCTTTATATAAAAGAAATATCTGATGATAGACGAGAAGTATGGGTTGAATCATTTCCAAATTCTAATTTAGATGTTGCAGAATATATTAATAGTTTTGGTTCTGGTCAATATGCTGAAAAGGTTTATGAAAAAGATTCTAACGATGAATTAGTTTTAGATGAAGGCGGTAATCCTATTTTAACTGCAGTCATTGAAAGGCCTTTATCTGATGATATTGCTATTAACTTAGGCGACAATCAAATATTAAAAATTATCAATCAAAAAGATTGGCAATCAGAATCTGCTTTTGTTGCAAGATTATATAAACCACTACCTGCAGGAGTGGAGGTTAAAGACAAATTATGGACAATAGAACAATTATCTGATGCATATATAGATAATATAACATTATCAGGGCCAGGCGCTTCAAAAGAGAAAAGCCGAGAATTATTAGGACCAAATTTTGCAATTGATGTATCACGAGGAACAATAACAGAAACAGATTTCGAATCATGGAATAGTTTGCTAGATGCAAATACTTCAACATCACAGCAAATTGTAGATCGAATATTTTCTGGGTCGTTAGGGCAGGCCGTAAATATAGATTACTCTGGTTTCCAAAACTTTATTCATTTTTCATCCGCAGCCGAACGATTAGCTAATTTTAAATACAAATTAGAGCTAATTGAATATTATGATGGCCGTGTTAAAGTATTACAAGATGCGACTGGAGAAGATACATCTGCATTACAAGGTAATATACAGACCAATAGAGATCGGAGAAGTGATGTAATAGGAAATTTTGATGGATTTGAAAGATGGTTATACAATGATCAAACGTCAAGTTTATTTACAAATCATGCTGTATATAATGATAATACAAATAAGGATGGCTTATATGCTGCAGAAGGCGGGTTCCTAGGTGCGGATCATTATAGATTAGAATCATTTCCTAAATATCTAAGTGGAAGTAAATATTACCTACACCACTCCACATCTAGTATAGCAACAACATGGTATAATGGGTGGTATGCCTCGGCATCACTTTATGATAATGAAAATAATAAATCGCTAGCAAAATCTATTCCAGAACATATTAGATTAGATAAAAATAATAGTGAATATGAATTATTTGTTAATATGATAGGACATCACTATGATATATTATATACTCATATTGAAAATTTAACAAAGATATATAAGCCAGAAGAACATCCTAAATTAGGACAAAGTAAAGATACATTATATCAGGTAGCAGAATCATTAGGATGGAAATTAGAAAATGGAAACCAAGCATCTCAATTATGGCAATATAAATTAGGCGTCGACTCTGGTTCCGGTGAATATGCTACAACCGGTTCTTTATTTTCTAAACCGGATGAAGAGATTACAACAGAAGTTTGGAGAAGGATAGTTAACAACTTGCCATACTTACTTAAAACAAAAGGTACTGCAAGGTCAATTAAAGCGTTAATGAATACATATGGTATTCCTCAGACTTTATTGAGTATAAGAGAATATGGTGGTCCTAAAGTAGATGAAGATACTCCAACATTGATTGAAGATAGATTTTCATATGCATTACAATTTAAAGGGGCATCGTTAGATAGTATAACATCGCCTCATATTAGACATGGTGTACGAGATTATACAACAGATATTGGGACATGGGGTTTTGTAAGACCATATTTAAGCTCTGGAGATAAAATTCCTCCACAAACAAAAGAGATTAGATTTAAGCCAGCAATTAAAGAAAGCATGTTGTTGTTGTCAAATGCAAACCTTGCTACCGGTCCTGCTGATGCTAGAATTAATTCTCAAATAGCAATAGAATATACAGGGTCGTATTCTGGTTCAGATCAATATGGTAGGATTGTTTACTCCCATGGAAAGGCATTTGGTCAATACCAACCAGCAACAGGATCAACAGATTGGGTACCTTTATATGATGGTAATTTTTGGAACTTGAGATGGTTTTGGCAAGCTACAGGGTCTGACTCTGGAATTTATAATACAAGTGCAAATCTAAATACAACATATCATATACAAGTACAACAGGCATCAGATTATATAGATGATAAAATCATTCATCGAGCTAGTGCATCATATACACCAACAGATGCCGCGCATAGATATGGCTGGAATGCATTACATATTGATAGTGATAATAGACAAGCATATTTAGGAGGATTTCCTGGAACGGGGGGTACAAAAGATCAGTGGAAAGTAAATACTAACTTAAGAAGATTTTTAGAAAGAAATGATTCTATTAATTTCTCTAATGCTAATACGCCTAATCTATTAACATTCTCTGGTTCGATGCAAGAGTATAGAGAGTGGTTGGAAGATATAGGACAAACTGCATTTGATTTACATACAACAAATCCTACTTCATATGTTTCTGGGTTAGATCCTACATCATCATTTGATACATTAATAAGACATTATCCTTTAGGTACTAATTTAAATGCTGTAGATCATTCTAATTCATCATATCATATAATATCATCTTCACATCCAGCGCAGATAATACTAGATGCACAAACTCCATATGATAATCATATTGAATCAGGTAGTACATATGCTACAATGTCAAATTTTCCTACTCCTACAAATGTACAACGAGGAAATTATGAGCCGGTAGAAGAAACATATTATATACAAGGAGTTTCATTAGGAGGAAATGTTCCTAGATCGCAAAAAATTAGATTAGAAGATAATGAACTAGTTCGTACTTTATCTCCTAAGTCTTCTGCAGAAAAATCCAGATTCGATAGAGCTCCAATTGATACAAATAAGTTAGGATTATTTTATTCAGCAGCTGATCAAATTAATAAAGAAATCTTCAATCATATAGGCGATATAGCATTAGATGATTATGTAGGAGATCCGGATCACGAGTTCACATTTGAGTATCCGGACTTAACTCATTTCTCAAAAGAATATTGGAAAAAATATTCTGATAAAAATGATATAAACGCTTACTTGAGAGTCTTTAGCCAATTTGATTATACACTGTTTAGTCAAATACAACAATTGTTACCAGAACGTATTGACGAATCAATGGGAATATTAGTTGAACCACATGCATTAGAAAGAGTAAAGGTTAAGTTGGCAGATAAGCCTAAGGTCAGTAATCCTCAATATGATAGTCGTATAGAAGATCCAGTTAAAGAAGTTTCTGGTGATACTCTTTTATTATCTGCTAGCATAGATTCTCCTGTGAATGTTACTGATAGTGTTCAAGTATACCATGTAGGTAGTAGTGGATATTTAGATACCGGCAATTATTTAGCAAATGCAAACATATTGCCCGGAGGTGATCCATATAAAGGCAGTACATATAAACATATTTATACATTGTTTCCATATCAAACAAATTATACCGAAGCAGTAGCTTTAAATTTACCAATGGAAATAACTGGTACTTTATCTCCTTTAACATATTCACCAACCGGAAGTGTTATATTAGAACAAAGGCCTAGTTCAATATTCAAGCTAGATGTATTACATTACTCCGGAAGCATTTTGTTAAATAAAAGAGCTAGAAATCTTTTATCTGAAGTTAGTAGATCTTTAGGTCAAGGAATACCTAGCAAATATAACTACTCAAGAAGTTTAGACGAAACTGGATATATGGATGATTTTATCCAAGCAACAGAAAATTTAAAGTATGAGGGATGTAGAATATCAGGGCCTGGAATCAATCTCCCTTCTACTATTAATGCACTTGGGCAAAAGGCGGTAGTAGAAATATTCGAAACCAATCCAAATACATTAATCTTTAATAATCAACCAAATGTAACAAATCCAGGTAATTTAGAAGTTAGATAAACTTATGCATAAGCATATTTATTAAAAAGATAGGGAATAACAATGGGATACTTAAATAACTCAACAATCACGGTCGATGCAATCCTTACTAAAAAAGGAAGAGAACTTTTAGCAAGAGGTAGAGACGAATTTAAAATTAAACAATTTGCATTAGCAGATGATGAAATCGATTATGATCTATATAATCCAGAACATCCGCTAGGAACTGCGTATTATGGCGCGGCTATCGAAAATATGCCTGTTGTTGAAGCATTAGCAGACGAAACACAAATGTTAAAATATAAATTAGTTACTTTACCAAAAGGGACTGCACGTATACCTGTTGTAAGAGTTGCACAAACCAATATTGAGTTAAATGCAAATGAGAGTACAGTAATAACTCCATCAACAGTTAACTTTGGCGGCGGTAATAGAAGTTTTGGATATACAGCAATTTTATCTGATTCAGATTGTGCCGATATTGTTGCAACAAGAGGAGCTAGAAATTCAGCAGCATCAGTTCCACAATTTATAGG
>Ga0196887_1000455_pt1 | contig 19849 bp, 26 predicted proteins | sample VirMetDEL_Mar_31_FD_169094 | JGI IMG/M metagenome (GOLD analysis project Ga0196887, IMG submission 169094) | Aqueous microbial communities from the Delaware River and Bay under freshwater to marine salinity gradient to study organic matter... | ecosystem: Environmental > Aquatic > Marine >... | reverse complement strand
CAGATGATTGAAGCATGAATTGTTGGGAAAGACGTTCCTCAATCCCCTGCATAGCCTGATAGGCCACACGGAAATCGTTGAATTTATCCATCTGCAATACAGATACGTCATTACTATTGCCCTCGATGATAGCTGTATTTTCAGCTTGAGCGATTGTTCGCATCCGTGTTGTGCCATTGGGATTTACCATGAAGAGGACTTTTGCAGCTGCGGCTGCGCCCTCAACGATAGCTTGTGATAAACCTTCAAGAGACCGTAAGTCACCTAGAAGTTCTTCAACAAACCCACGTCCATAATCTTCACCATCAATTCGAGAGAAGCGTAAAGGTAAGAAAGGTATATTTTCCTTTTTATATTTACCCTTAGACCCAGTAACGACTGAGCCTTTGCACTCTTGATATACGGTGTAAAAATCATTCTTGCGTGTAACGTGGGTATAAATCTCTACCGTTTTTTCATCACCTTCGAGTTTACCAGAGATGTTAGCAGCAGTCGCTTTGTCCAATGCATTTGGTGAGACATGCTCAACTATGACTATTTCTAGGACTTCACCATTTGGTGAGCGAGATACAACATAACTGTCTAAATGTACTACTCGTGTTTTGTCAGCACCAACTTGCAAAAGCACGTTGCCACCAACGATTAAGTGTTTAAGTGCCTCATGCACCGCAACTCTGTCGCCAGATGTTTCAATCTCAGACATAACCGCCCGTTCATATTCTCCTAGCTGTTGCTCTATTTGTGTACGAGCAGCATCATCTTGAGCCAAATCTTTAAGGGTATAAGGCTCAACCATGAATCTAAAGAATGGTGAGTTAGGTGGCATGAGAGCCAGTGACAATTTGGATGCTAAGTTATTAACACCCCTCGCACCATGGCCTTGAAACGGAGTATATAAATCACTTGTTTCGTTATGGACATCAGGTGGAATGAGAGATGGTATTGTTAGTTCCGAGCAGTCTCTGGCTCTATCTAAGTAAGATTGTCTTGTCTGTTCGAGTTGTCGGTAACGAGCTTCTGCTGTTCCTATACTCATTTAATTCTCACTTGTTAATTTGTAGACCAGTGTTCTTATCTATGTTTGATAAAGTAGGGTCTAAGTCTACTCTTAGTTGTGATGTTCCAGCGGCCTTATCAGCTACTGCGCCTTTTTCTGCTGCATCACCACTCTCAGGTGTTGATGGGTCATACATATTTGTCATGACAGGATTTGGCGCAGGTGGAGCTGCGGGTGGCGGGGCTGGTGGTGGTGGGTCGGATTTTCCTCCTCCAAAGCACATGATATTATTCTCCTAATGATGAAGCCAATTGGTCTTCATGGATTGTATTTAAAAAATCGATAATTGAGCGTTGTCCTCCACGCCACATAAGTTCTTGATAGTTTTCATCAAGACTTGGACTTTTATCTGGGAAGCGTTTGTTCAATTCATCAATTAGTTCATTCGAAACGTGTGGAAACATATGTATTCCTCTTTAGTGCAACTAACGAAACTTGCCCCATATAGGGACAAGCTAAGTAGTTTATTATCATTCACAGCTCTTTTGACCTGTATCTTTGTCAATAAAACAAGCCTCTGCTTTAGGTGTTTCTTTGGAAGGTACTTCATTTAAAATTCCGTATCTTTTTCCAGCTGAACGAAAGGTGGTTATACCCTTACATCCTGCCTTCCATGCATCAAAATACAGTTCTTTAAACTCATCATAGCTAACATTATCTCCAACATTACATGTCTTTGAGACTGCGCTATCTACATATTGTGAAGTCAAAGCGAGAACCGCAAGATGGTCTTGAGCAGATATTTCATTGGCAGTTCGACCATGCACACCGTGTCGATATGCATAATCTTCCACTCGTTCCACTTGATGACCATCAAATTGTTGAATGGTTCTATCAAAGAAGAGAGCGAAAGGTGGTTCAATCCCACTACTTACATTGTCAGCAGTCAGTGAAATAGTACCTGTTGGTGCAATGGATGTAAGGTGTGAGTTCCTTATTCCATTAGCTTCAATCTTAGCTTTAACCCAGTCAGGTAACGTCTGGATAAACTTACTCTGCATGTATTTATCTGCATCATATAAAGGGAAAGACCCCTTCTCTGCAGCTAAGTCTGCACTTGTAGAATATGTGTAGTCTCTAAGAGTTGATAAGATAGCTTCAGCAAATTGCATGAACTCTTCTGATGCATAGGGTTTGCCACACATTTCAGCTGCGTTTGCTAAACCTGTAATGCCTAAGCCCATACGGCGTTTGTTCTTTGCTTCAACCATTTGTGCTTCAAGTGGGTAAATGGTTCTATCAACCACATTATCCATGGCACGAACGACTGTTCCGATGTCATTAATAAAGAGGTCTAGGTTGAACTCACCTTCACTTACATATTTTGTAAGATTAAATGAACCAAGCAGACAAGCACCATAAGGTGGAAGAGGTTGTTCGCCACACGGATTGGTTGCTTCAATCTTCTCACAATAATGCAAATTGTTCATATTATTAATGGTATCTATGAACAAAACCCCCGGCTCTGCCCAATCCCAAGTTGACCTCATAATCATATCCCAAAGGGCTACAGGGTCTACTTCACGGTGTACCTTTCCCTCAAACTTTAATGGGAATGGTTTGTTCTGTTCGAGGCATTCCATGAATTCATCGGTCACTCCAACAGAAATATTAAAGCCACCAAGTGTGCTACCATCATTCTTAGCTGTTATGAATTGTTCAATATCTGGATGGTCAATTCTAAGGACACCCATCTGTGCGCCGCGTCTGTGTCCACTACTTGCAATGGTCTGGCATACTGCATCAAATATTTTCATAAAAGAAACAGCACCAGATGCTTGGCTTTCTAGGGATTTTATACGGTCACCTCGTGGACGCAATCGGCTGAAATCATATCCGATGCCACCGCCACGCCGCATTGTTTCAGCAGCTTCAGTGGCTCGCTGCATGATGCTATCCATGCTGTCACCAATAATGCCAGAAACAAAGCAATTATAAGCCGTGGTTTGACGTGCTGCACCCATTGCATTTTGCACACGACCAGCAGGAAGAAAGCGCATGTATCGCATGGCATCTTTAAAGTCTTCAAAATGCGTTGCATCATCCTTGAGAGCGTCAGCAACTCGCACAACTTTTGAGTAAAAATCTTCACCTGTTTGGCGATATTTAACTTTATCAATTTCTTCTGAAATAGGCATTGATGGCCCATAGTATTGGTTGTGATTTTTGTTCATCTTTTATCACCATTGCCTTTCAGTTTTCCTCGCTCTTTTCGGGATTGAAGTTTGGCAATATTTTCTGAGGCCAATTCAGATAATGGCTTGTTATGAATGCGGGCCAATTCTGAGATAAACCAAAGAACATCTCCACATTCTGCTAAGATGTCTTCCATTGGATAGGGTCTATCTGAGCGATAATACTTGGCAATGTGTCCTGCAACTTCACCTGCTTCTGCAGCAAGCCCAAGGCTTAAATACTCAAGTGCAGTCTTCTTTGAGTATATTGCAGTAGTCTCTGCAGCCTTTTGATAATCGTCGAATAATTTCATGTAGTTACTAGACACTCCTAATCTAATTGTTCGATACGCATTTCGCAATATCGTATTGTTTTTTGCAGGTCAGTTATTTCTGATTGCACTTGTGTTTGGTTTGGATACAGCTTCATACCTGCACGACTTGCGTACTTAATTATGTTGCCTCTCCAAAATTCCATTTCGTTGAGCATGATGTATTCAGCAGGTTCTATTCTGTAGCTTGAATAGTGTTGTGGATTTATCACGTCTTCATTCATTTTGGTGTCCATGGGATTACCTCTTTTGTTTCAAAATTGTATTCGGAAGCACGACAAATACGAGCGACTTGCGCTTGAATAAGAGCCACCTCTTCTGACAATTTTTTCTTTTTAAATGTTGCTAAAGTTGCATCCCAAAGGTCAGCACTTGTTTGGCATTCTGCTAAAATTTTTTCTGCAGTTTTTGGGCCTATGCTGGGACATCCAGAATAGCCATCAACAGCATCCCCACAAAGTGTCTGAAGCATGTGATTATAGTCAGCTTCAAACTCTGTAATGGTGTGGATTTTATTGTCTTTTGCAGGGTTATAAATTTTACACGGAATTGTTTTGAGGTCTTTGTCCTCTGAGACAATGATACAGTCTTCTTTAGAAGATGTAGCAGTGATGCCTAGCAAGTCGTCTGCTTCTAATCCGTCCACAATGATAGCATTGAACTGCGCTTGCATCCAATTGCGCAGAAATGGAAGGAGCATAGGCTTACGCTTATCCTTCCTATTGGCTTTATAAGAAGGGAGAATACTCTTACGCCAGTTGTTTCCCCCAGTTAAATATAGAGAAATGAAGCCTTCACCTAACTCTTCACTAATATCTGCGAAATAATTAAGACAATATGCCATCGCGTCATCTTCAAATCCATGAAGCGTCCATAGGCCATTGCCCCAGTTTGTAGGCTGTTCAGCTGCAGTGGCTGCTTTGAAGGCAACAATGTCTGCATCTACAAGAAACTTGGTCATTGCATCTTACCTCCATCTATACTGTGCATGATGGAAGGCTTTTTCTGTGTATCGAGCATTGTGTTTAAACAAATACTAGCTGCGGTGTGGGTGATTTGCTTCATGTGTTCATCATTTTTTAAACACGATTTATTTAAATTAGCTATGCACTCACTCATGGTAGCCACAACGGCTACGTCGAAATCAACGTCTGTCATATATATCCTATGGGGTTGGTTTAATATTAAACTATTATTTATTTTAAGAATTTTAATTCACGATTGAAGTGAACAATTCGATGACAATTGGCACAAAGTAAGTGGCATTTGTCTGCTTCTTTTATGATGTCTTCCCACTTTCTATCCATATTACGTTGGGATAATGGGAATTTCTTTTGGCTTGGGTCTTTGTGATGGAAGTCAAAGGCGACATATAAGGGAGACGCATTGCATCTCTCACATACGCCACCTTTATAAGCGACTAATTCACGTCTACGTCCATTACGCTTGGTACGGTTTTTGTCAGTGCGTGTCTGCCCATGTCTGACCCTGCTTGTATTCACCCGTGAGCGGGCATCGCAGTTCGTAGTATTCCCCAGCAAGTTCAAAAGATTTGACTGCTTCTCGTCCGACAATATCGGCTAACTCCTTTTTGCATATGACTTGGATTTCGTCATGGACATGCGCCACAAGAGCGTAGTCCTTTCCAAATTCGTAGCCCATGCGGGTTAAGTTTTCGTAGAATATGACTGTTGCTCTCTTGGCTAGGATTGCCCCAGCTGATTGCAACAGCATGTTTAATGCAGAATGTTCAGACCTAATTGGTAGTGTTCGACCATCTAATCCAGTCAATGACCCCTTGGCCTTCACGCTTTTTATAACAGCTTCACGTAGTATCTTGATTGCGGGTGTTGCTTTCATGAATTTGTTTATAAGTTTACGACCTTCAGCCTCACTACCCCCTACAATAGAACCAATCTTTGCAGCACCTGCCCCATATAAAAATCCATAGATAAATACCTTGGCATTACTTCTCGTAGGCAAACCAGCCGAGCGTTGATTCATGGAATGCACGTCCCCAGAGGAAACCTCATTGGCATATATTCCATCGTCATACTTAGCCATATAATGAGCCAAGCAGACTAATTCTAAGGATGATAGGTCTGCGCCAACAAGCACATTGCCCTTTGGTGCATGAAATAATGAGCGACATTCAACACCGTAAGGCGCACTTACACTAGGCGTTTGGGAAACATTGGGTCTGTTATGTGTGCATCGGAAAGTTGCAGTGCCTGATGTTATTACCTGACCATGCATTTTTCCATTTCGCTCTAGCTTGAGCCAAGCATTTGCCCCAGTTGCCAGTTGTCCTATGCGTTTATTAAGCAAAAGAAACTCAAATAAAAGGTCTGCTTCTTCATAATCAAGCTGTTTTAGAACGTCTTCATCCACTTTAGGCTTACCATTTGTGGTAAATTCAGTGGGCTTCCACCCATGAACAACCTTCAATCTGTCTGCAATATGGTCACGAGAAGCTGGATTGAAGACTATGCCCTTCACTTTGAACGTCATCACACCCTTCTCATAGCCGCGTGTTTTATTATTAACTTTAGGTATAAATGGTGTGCGTATTTCCCAAGGCGGGAATGCTTCTTGTAGCTTCCCTTCTAAGATTGCCTTGCGAGTTTGTAGCGTCTCCAAAAGTTTGTTTGCAGCTGGTACATCAAAGTGAAACCCATGGGCTTCTTGCTTGCGAATAATAGCTGCAAACTCATGCTCAAGTAACACACTTTCTGGTGTCGGTTTCTTACTCAAAATCTTTTCATAGAGCGTGAGATTAGAATAAATATCACCCTCACAATAGGTCTGCATTTCTTGCGACCAATGTTCCCAACCAGCTTCATAAGTGATTTTGTGAGTGCCTAATCTATGTCCCCACGCTGCCAATGAATGTGACCCAATAAGTTTTCTTGGGAACTCAGCATTTTTCTTTATGTAATTGAAGTCGTTTTGCTTTAAATCAGACCACACGAGACGGGATAAAATCAGTGTATCGTGTAGCTCTCCAAGGTAAGTAAAGCCATAGATTTTAAACAATGCTGGCAGGTCAAATCCTTGGATATTGTGACCAATTAATAGTTCTGCGTTGCCTAATATCTCAAGGCCATCTTTAATAGATGTGTATCCAGCTTGGTCTGCGCAAGATAGCATATCTTTTGTGTCGATGTCTAGCATAACCAATGAGTGACAAACATTAAGTTCATCAAGTAAACCATTGGTTTCTATATCAAATAATATACTTTTCAAATAGCTGTCCCTCTCGACTAGCAGTTAAAAATCTTCCGTAACTTCAGTTTCATCCTCAAAGGTTTGGGGGTCTTCAACTTCAGACATACGGCCTGTTTCTTTGTCGTAATAAACGTAACAACCCACACCTGTTTCGCCCGTGAACCTATTCTTTAGAACACGGATAGTTGAAACATTTGGGGTGTCAGATTGTTGGTCGCGTTCAACGCCCAAACAGATGTCACTGAGTTGCGCAATTGCTGCACTTCCTCTGAGTGAATTTAGGTTTGTTTCGAGGCCATTTTCCCAGCCTCTATCCCCTGATGGACGCTTCAAATGTGATACGAGAATGAGGCCAAGACCTGTCTCTTCACACAGTGAACGCAGCTGGGTCATTATGGAATCGATAGCCTTGCGTTCATCATGATTTTCTTGAGAACTTACGACTATTGATAAATGGTCTAAAACGACCCAGCCTACGTCACATGCTTTGGATAAATAGCGTATTCGATTTAACAGGTTATCAGTCGCCATTGACCCAAAGTGGTCATACAAAAACACACGTCCACTTCCAACAGTTTCGTCAAAAGCAACACGCAGTTCTCCTTCAGTCACGCCTTCTCTGGCAATATGCAGTGGTTTGTTCATGGATAATCCCATGAGTGACAGAGCTGTGCGCTTCGTGTTTTCCTCAAGAGCAATGTAACCAATGCTCTCTCCACGTTTTATGAGTTCATAACTAATCTCACGACACACTTGGCTCTTGCCGACCCCAGAACCTGCAGTAATACAGATAAGCTCACCTCGCCTCATGCCTAATGTTTTCTCGTTAAGTTTAAGAAAAGGGTAATCAATAGAGGGAATTTCATCATCTTTGATGATTTCGTCCCACATATGTTTGCCATCTATAATCCCATCAGGGCGATAGACTTTGGCATCCCACATGGCGTTTACAAGTTCGCCATGCTTTTTTGCAACGAGCATTTCGTTGGCATCTTTCAGTGGCAAGGTGGTTATATATGCCTTTCCAACAGACAATACGGATGCAACTTCTTGGGCAGCTTTGCGCCCTGCCTCATCCATATCGAAGCATATGACCACTCTGTCATAGCTCTCACAGAACTCTAATGAGTTTGCGACAGCCTTCTTTGCACCCGCTGCGCCAGTTCCAACGCTTACGACAGGAAACTTATTGCCTTGGACTTGGCTCATAGAGAGTGCGTCTATCTCACCTTCAGTAATGACAAGCATCTTGCCACCCTTGTTGCGAAATAGATGCTGACCAAAGAGGCCAGCTTTCTTTGTATCGCCAATAAACTTGAACTGTTTATCTTTGAAACGCAGCTTTTGTGCGACTGGGTTGCCTGTACTATCACGATACGTTGCAATTTGTACGGACTGTCCATGGTAGTCGCCTAATGTATATCCATATTTTCGACATGTTTCTTCAGTTATGCCACGCCTTGGTAAGGCTTGTGCTTCCCCTAAAGGAAGTAAATCTTGGTTCATATATGTTCCACTTGGCTTTTCATCTCCCTCACCTCTGGTTCTTGCGGTGCAGGAGAAACAATAAGTATGCCCATCGCTATAGATGGCTCTGGCATCAGAGCTACCGCACGATGGGCATGGTTCTTTGCGTAGATATTCGCTTTCGCTATCCAGCAAATGAGTAGACCGCATAGCGTGAACCGTTTGGTGCAGTTCGAAGGGTGCTATGGATGTCATGTCCAAGTGTTTTTAATTTATGAATGACTGCAGCTAAACGCCAAATATTATAATTTGATTGCGCCTCAAGTGGTGAGATTTTGCCATAGTTTTCTAAGTGTTCTTTTACGATGTCCATTTGTGTCATGGTGTTAGTCCTATTTGTCAGGTGTAATTATGAAAGGCCACCGAATGGTGAGCCAGTTATTTAAATTGTTGGGATGATTTCATCGGCTTCATACCAATGACCTGCATCAAAGTTTGGGCAGGTCTTACCCTTGTCAAAATCAATGTGGCCTTTGACCGTAGCAGTGGGAAATTCTTCAGCGATTAGTTTATCTATTGTCTCTCGCAAGACATCCATCTGCTTGTCGGTATAATTGATTTCGGGATTTGGGTTGTCTTGGCGCATACCTCCGATAAGGCATATGCCCACAGTGAATTTATTTTTTCTGCGAACATGTGCGCCAGCTCTATGTAAGGGTCGTCCAAACTCCAGTGTGCCATCACGTCTTATTATGAAATGATAACCACACCCTAAAAACCCACGTTCTCTATGGAGACGGTCAATTTCTCTTAAGCCTATATCCATAGATGGGGGTGTTATTGAGCAGTGGACGACGATGTGTTTAACGTCTTCCTTATTCATCGAGCCAACTTTCTGGCACTAATCCTTTGGCGTATTTGAAGCCATGCTTCTGACACCATTTGCCATATGTTGTTTTTGATTGTTTTGAAATTTTGGTATTCGGGTTGGAAAAAACCATACGAATATCAAGGTGAGGATGCTGCGCTTTTACGAGCAACATCTTTTGGCGGTCTGCGGTCACAAACCTACCCTTACTTTCTACTACGATTACTTTACCACTCTTGGTGGTGATGTAGAAATCTGGTGTATAATGCGCAATGCGACTAGGAACTTTGTATGGAAGCCTATGCTCCTCATACTCAAAACTTACGCCTTTGCTATGAAGGTCTGAGGCCAGACTTTCTTCTAAGCCTGACCTCCATCCATTCTTTATTGCTCTTGCTCGTAGTGCAGAACGGGCGGTTGATACCCTGCCCGTATTAGAAGTCAGCAGCAGTATCCATTTCATCTGATGTGAAACTGTCAGTGGCTGGGGCTTTTGCCTCAGCTTTGAACCCATCTTCCTCATCAAACATAGAGACAACATTGCCATTCTTTTGTTCTACAAGGTTTAAGATTTGTATTGCTTGTGGACGTAGTGATAAGCCAAAAGCCTTATTGGTAGACATTGCATAAGGATAAACACTTGCGGCTATCTTTACTTCTGACCCACCTCCAATGATTGCATCAGTAGGTGTGCGAGACGCATCTACAATAGCAATTTTCATATCTATTGTGCGTCCATCATTGGTGTGTATTTTCGCCCTCTGTTTAAACTTAAACAAATAGTAACCTGTAAGATTACCTTGGTCGTCCATCTCTTCCTCATATGGTTGAGAGACTGAGTAACGTGATAACTTTGGGTCACGCTTTATAGATGTATCTTTGTATGTCTCTAAGATTTCATCTAATTGTTTGATAAGAGGAGCAGCATCTTCCGCTTCTACTTTTAATGTAACTTTATATTCGCCATCTGCGTTAAACTTAGTGTCTGGCCTATTGAGCCATGGGTAAACGCATATTGCTTTTGGTGTTACGATTTTGATATTTTTGTGTTGAGCCATATAGCTTCCTTATTGATATTTTTGGATGTCCACACCTGCTTCAAGTAGTTTGGTAAGAGTATCTATTGGGACGGGATGTCCATATTTTGTTAGGTACTCAGCAAGGTGGATGAGAGTTATTGTTGGTGGTTGCGCCATAGAAATCCTTTCACTAGCTATGGTGCAACCTTTGAAATCACTTCAAAAGTGAATACGTTTATGCAAAGAAAAACTCACTATTTCTCACTGATGTTAAATCCAATGTCCCCTTTACTGGTGGCATCGGTAAGACTGTATCAGTCAGCTCTTGAGTTTGCAGACGGAACAACTCAAATGGGTCATTGGCAACATAGAGGTCAATGAATGCCTCACGCAGACATGCACTTAACATTGGAATATCACTCGCATGACACCCAAAACTATCATGAATCATCGCAAAATGTGTGACACCATTTTCTTTGGCAAGGTTTACTGTCATTCTTAGGTGACAGCTATCAAGTGAATGCACAACATTCGGTGAGATACCATTTGATTGTTTACTTCTGTCCATCTTCCCTACTTTGTCTTCTCTTAAACTTAGATAAACCATCTTATCACCTAGCTTTGTCTTGATACGTCTACGCTTGGTGTCTGGATAGCTTTGCATGACAGGAAACCCATCAATAGTTGTCCATGATATAGGTAGGTTCTCTGTCGCTAAGATACGTGCGCAGTCTTGCAACCATGCCATTCCATCTTTCGCTGCAATCACAGTTTCATTGATGCTATCCCAGATGTGCTTTGCCAAATATAACGCTGCTTCAAACTCAAGACCATCAAGTGATGAAACATATGATAGGTCTTCTTGTCTGCGTTTCGTATCTGTATCGGTAATATATTCCGATAAGAACTGTCTTCCTGAGTATAGTGTTGAGCCATAAACCCTGCACATTGTCATACGTTTCGCAGCCTTACGTGATAAGCCAAATGATAGACATGCTTGCGCTATACTATCTCTATCACCCCCTAAATCAGCTGTGATTTTAGTCACAGCAAGGTCAATTACACTTTGGTAAATGTCCTCTGGTTCATCAGAAGGTATAAGATTTACTGCCTGTCCCCCAATTGGGTCACGCAGAGCTGCAGAGAAATGTTGCAACCCTGAGCAAGACCCATCTTTTGCGATTGGGATATGACTTATATGCTCAAGACCATGGCGTTGAAAGCCATTCCACTCATAACAAAAGGCAAGAAAAGACCATGGGTCATCAGCTTCCTTTGCCCACCACAAGTCTTCCAATGGGTCAGTAGCCACTTGAAGTATGCGCTGAGTATTTTCTTCCACCCAGTCAATGCGGTCATCCATGCTACATTTATCGTACCCAAAGCAGTTTGCACCATGAACAGCTAACTCAAAAGCTGCATCATTAGTTCCAAGTGGCTTACCTGCTGCAAACTCCAGCAATCCTTTTGATAAACTATTGCCTTGTGGGTTGAGATACATAGGAGCTGGATATGCCCTGCCCCTAAAATCCATGGTATGTGGAAAATAAATAGCTTCATATTGTTCAAAGCGACCAGCAATAGATGCAATCTTAGCTGTCATAAGACGCTTAGATTTTAGTGCAAGGTTCTCTTCATAGATAGTTGTGGCTCTTTTTTTCCATTTCTTAAATGCCAGTTTTTCATCATCAGTTAAATCACTTGAATCTTGGTGTTGAGCCAGTGGTGAAGGTGGTTTTGGTATATCCTCTCTGCTTGGAAGCCCCGCAACGGGCAAGTTTTGGTCATGAATTTGATTAAAGACATCCAATACAAAACTATTCACACGCCACGGTGTGCGTTGAATTGCATTGATTGCATCATACACAGCACTCATTTGCTCTGTATTGCCCTGTAAATCTTCAAGGTAATTTCGGCTCTGTAAGTTCCCTCGTACCTTTATGAAGGGCAATTGTGGTGTGTAATATGTGAGATAGCCCCCACTATTTGGAGCTGTCCAATCTTTTGGTGGAACAACCATTGGAACATGTATTGGATTTAATAACCCCGCTACATCTTTGTTCTTTTCAATGAACTCAACCACAGCATCTGTTGCTTTAAGATGGATGTCAGTTCTGTTCTTGGCTCTAACAACGCGAACTTCCTCAACAAAGCCTGTGGCTTCAATGAATATAGAAATCATCTTCATTCCTACATGCAGTTTGTCTTGCTTTGACCATGTTGACCATGTTTCACAGTAACGATTGTATGCAGCCACAAAGGTTTCACGTTTGCGTTTGCGTGTCGTATCTGTTTCAGCTTGTATCTTTTTGAATAGCCATGGGTGTTGTGCATCAAAGGATTGATAACGTAACTCATCTTCACATGCCTGTCCTATTCTCAAGGCCACGTCTTGGATGCGTGTATTGGTAACAATTCTATCTATAATGACACGACATGTAAGGTATGCCACAACGTCTGCATTTAGTTTATCGATGTATTTGAACGCAATCCCAGCGTTCATTGCTTTGCCTTTCTTAGCCTTCTTTGTATTTTCATTTATGATGGTTGAGATAGGTTCTATCGCTCTTTTTATAAGAGCTGTTCCAAAATATGTGGACGATTGGTCGCCTCTTTGTATTTTGGTATTTAGTTCCTGTTCAAACCGCTGGATGGTAGCGGCTCTGCTCTGCTTCTCAATTATTTCTTGCTTTATATATAGGTCTGTATTCATGCATATCCTTCTTTTTGTTTACTATGCGTTTTGCGAGAGTGCTAAAAATTATAAAACGGTAAATTATAATTCTTTAGTGCAACCTAATTGATTCCACTGACACTATGAGAAAGGTAACATTTGTGAATAGAGTTCGAAAGTGACGGTGTGTCACTCCAACTGTTACCAGTGGCTGAAACGAAAGAAGCCCACGACTTTCATCGTGAGCTACTGCTTCATTAAGTAATAATGCCTAAATTTACCGATATGTGAAGCAATGGTAAAAATAAATATTATCTATTGGGGTACTAGAATGCATCACAGACATTGATTTGCACTTCTGGCATCATCTTCACATACTTACTTGTGGTGACCAAAGAACGGTGGCCCATCATAGCTGCGATAACAGTATTGTTTAGTTTAAATTCGTTTGCGAGGCGTGTTGCAAAGGTGTGACGTAAAGAGTGAAATACATAAAGTTTATCACCTTGAAGTAAATCTTTACGCATTGCACCCCATGCCCTGTAAAACTTCCACATCCTAAAGTATTTCTCTGGTTGGTTGTCCAGATTAAGAAGAGCATATTTAGATTTCTCATTGAGATAGACATACCTTTCATCACCATTTTTTGTGTCTTCAAGGTGAACATATGGTTTGCCGTTTTCATTCTCAAAGACACGATTAGGTGTAATAGAACGTATTTCGCCAAGCCTCATGCCAGTGTTAGCTGCAATCAATACCATATCAGCCATCCAAGTATCTTGGTCTGCAGCTCTAAAGTATTTAACGAGTTCATTTACTTGTGGTGGTGTGAAGAAAGTCATGCGGTGCGTTCTACCTGCCTTCTTCCATGTAAAGTTGGGAACTCTTTCTATATCTTGATTATTAAAGGCTTGCTTGAAAACCTTAATAAGCATTGCGCAATAGTGATTGGCTGTATTGTTTGTGAGTTCACATTCATCAGTAAGGTGGTCTAAGAATGCATGGATATGTCTTGGTTTGAAGTCACCAATTTTACGGGTATCGTAGTCAGCAAACTTGGAAAACCTCTCAGCTTTCATGACAGACATTCTAAGATGTCTATTGTGCCATAAACGGCTGGCTTCTTCTAAAGTGTATTCTAAAAAGGTTAAATTCGTCATGGGTTACTCCACATAAAAAGTTACAATTATGTAGGTAAAACGCTTATTTTCCACTATACTCCCTCGCGGAAATATTAAAGTCCCTCGCGGGATTTATAGTGGTGGGCGACCCTGGAATCGAACCAGGCGTGCGTCTCCGCGAGGGAGTTACAGTCAAGCAAGCCGAATATCGGCCTAGACCCCTATAAATAAGGCTTTTAGCCTACAAATAGGAGTGAATCATATATTAATCCCTCGTGCAAGTGTTTTGTATATCGGCTGGGTTACTGAATGTAACTAATTGATTATCTCAAAATGATATTGTAGATTTAGACCAAATAGTATGACCGCATTTGGAGGAATAACTAATGGGAATGTTAAAAGTATTTGCTGGTTTATTTGTTTTGTATGGTGTTGGTGGCTTAATATTTGAGTATATGTTTGATAACCAGTATCAAGAAGTAGACGTCCCTCATGCATTTTTACATATTGTTGGAGGTGTTGTCTTACTAGCATTAGACAAACTAATTCTGACACTTGAGGAAATACGAAACTACTTAAAGAAATTCTCAGATATTATGGATGAAAAGTAGAATGTTTAAGGGAATATTTTGGATTACTTTCCTGTGTGTCTTTATCCATTATGCTGACAAGATTGCTTACAACGAGCAAAGATTGGCTTATAAGTCTTGTGTTAATTTACTTGGGGAATCTCTTTGTGAGAAACAAGTGCCAGACCCACCACTAGAACGGTTTTTCACTTGGGTTGAAGGTAATTAGAATAGGAATTTGAAATTATGAAATTTAAAATATTAAAGTTTAGTGCCGTTTGTGGAATTCTATTATTAACGGCCTGTACTCATGAAAAAGTACAAGTAGTACATAGCTCAGATAGAAACCTAACTTGTAATGATATTATCGCCGAGTTAGCTGAAGTTAAACATATTCTGAAAACTATTGATGACAATACTGGTATATCAACACGCAATGCAACTCTGGGTGTTCTCTTTTGGCCGGGAATTATCATTAATCAAATGAATGCAGGTGATGCTCGTGATGCTGCAAACTCAAGATTAATAGTTTTGACTAACTTACAGTATGAAAAAGATTGTAATCAGGACGGGTAATCGCGATAGGAATGTGAAATGAAAACTATACTTACAACATTATGCTTACTAATCGCCTCTATGAATGCTTCTTATTCATTTGTAGTGAGCGAACAAGTCACGCCAAACAAAATAGATAGTATAGCCGTTTATATAAATGATGGGGCAAAAGACGGTTGTTGGACAAACCTTGGGGAAGCTAAAAGATACGCTGAAGATAAGTTGGAGTTAGCGGGCTTTACAGTGAGAAGTTCGAACGACAAGTGGACACCTAAAGGATATGCGCTCGAAATAACTATTACTTCAAGACGAACGAATTATTCAGACTGTTATGGGTATATCAGGATTTCACTCTATCAGCCAAAATGGATTGACGGTGTTTATGGTAACTTTGAGGTTGGCAGTGACGGCGGTTCATTTAATGGATACGAAAATACTAACCAATTAATTTTAGATAACATCCAAAAATTCATTAAGGCGTTCCCAAAATAAACTGTTAGTAACCACTTCTGAGTGACTCAAGTTTACCTACAGCATCATCCATTCTCTTTGGTATAAAGTGAGAATAACGCTGTGTAATTTCCAGAGTAGCATGACCCATCCATTCCATCACAGTTCTTAAATCAGTCCCAGTTTCAACTAGGCGTGTGCAACAGGTGTGACGTGTAGCATGAAGCACAAAGTCTTCATCATGACTTAGACCAAGAGCATCACGCATTTCTATCCATGTACGACCAAAGTGTCTTACAGCTATATGACCAAATACATCAGCATCATTAGTCTGTTGATTGCTGCGTTTTGATAAAGCACGTTGCAAAACATCATGAGCCATTGGTGTCATCTGAATAGTACGTGGATAGTTAGTCTTAGTCTTCCATATGGTGATACGTCTTGTACGCAAGTCGACATCAGACCATTTTAAGTTGAATGCTTCTGTCTTACGCATCCCTGTCTCTATATAGAATAAGAACAGGTCACTATAATCTGTATGACCTCGCATTTGTAACCACTGCACTGCCCTATACTCTTCATCCTTAGTTAAGAACCTAATTCGACCTACCTCTTGGCTCAGATGCTTCATACGAGCTGGCTTTGTAGTCATCTGCTCACGCTCATATGCATCATTCATAGCATTATATAAGATGGTCGACATGTAATTGATTGTACTATTTGCCCACTCTTGGTTGCCCATATGGTCTGCAAATAGATTAATCTTAGCTGCAGTGATGTCATCTAAGTATGTGTCATCACCAAAGTAGTCAGTGATAACCTTGCAGTTCCACTTAAACTTCTGTTCATCCATATTATCTGAAATACTGTTAGCCACCCTTCTCTTCACATAAGCTGCTAATGCTTGGCTTATTGTAATAGACTTAGGTGCTAGTGCCTTTTGGAATGAACCGTCGAGCATCTGCTTCTTGATAACTATGGCATCTTCAAGTGTGTCTGTCGTAGCATTGAGACGCTTACCAGCCAACATGGTCTGGATTGCGTACTTGCCGTTGGACTTGAGTGATATGCCTTTAGGTATCTGCATTATTCGTCATCATCCATTGGGTGCATAACAGCTGCACTAGATAACGCACCGACATATCTTCCATCTTTGTCGTAACCAATACCCTTATTCAATGAACCAATGCCCTGTTTCATTTTTAATTTTATTTCAGTTTCTTTAGACAATTGCGCCAAAAGCACACCATATCTTTGATGTAATTGTGGATTACGCTCAATTGCTGCAATCCCATAATTATCATACATACTATTAAGTTCGGCTTGAGCATCTTCAGATACTTTCCAAGGGGTTTTGGGCGTTGGTGTAAGCAACAGAGCCAACTCAACAGTTTCCATCTGCATCATTTTACCTACAAGTTCATTGAAGTCTGCAGAGCGAGTACGCTTCAATAACACTGGGAACGTGATTATACCGCCTTTATAGTATTTGTTTGGAGATACTTTAACATAATTAGCACCAACTTCTGGTTCAGTTTGGAACTGGCCAAATATTATAGCCTTGAGACTTAGCTTAACATCGACCCAATCTGGGCGCATACTGTCCTCATCCTGTTCCATCTCTTTAAGTGTTCTTTTCTGATGATACTCTAATGCCAGATGCATATTAATTTCATCAGTCTTTGTTTCATAAATACTATCGTTAGCAACACCTGACATGCAGTCAGTCAAAGACTTATAAAAAGACATACCCTTTTTTGTTAAAGATATAGTCTTCTGTCGTGCATCATCTAGCGATTGCTTGATTTCTACATAACCTAGGTTCTGCAATTGACCTGCGGTTCTATGCATTTTTGCTTGTGGGTACGCTAATTGCTTTTCAATATGACGCAGCTCTAACAAGCCATAACTGTCTAATTCTTGCTTATCTTCTGAGAAAACTACAGTAGTTGTGCCGTTTGGATTATATGTTGCCCCAATAAATAGTAATGTTTCCATATGCTCAATGGATGGCCTGTTGCCACTATCATCGAATGCATCTTTGAACATTTTAATAAAGTTCAGACCATTATATGCTTTTGCTTTAGTAAGCCTAGCTATGTCAGTCTCATCATTACTCATTTAAAATCCAATCGTTTTTGCAATCATTTCACTACTGAAGCATACATGGTGTAACGTAGGAAACGCAACTCATATTCTGTCAGTGTTCCGTTAGAAAGCATTCTACTTTCTGGTAGTTTGTAAATGTTTGGCATCAGAGGCAGAGCATTAGGCTCGTACTCTGTGTAAATATCGATTTCTTTTGCTCCGAGAGCTAGTTTTAATAGTTGCCTCAATATGGGTATCCTTTGGTGGTTTATTATTGTGATTTCTGGACATAATTTACCAACCAAAATATGCATGTGTAAACTACTATATATAGCAATTTTTAAGTGATTATTCTTGACACAAACAAAGCTCATATAAACAAGACCTTAACCAACACAACATCTAGGAGATTGTAAACAAATACTTTACATATTACCACATGTAGTATGCGTATGTTAACATTCATACAAGGACATAAAGTGAACATCAGGCGTAAATTGCCTCTTTTTGACCCGAATCAACTTGGTGTTTTCGCACGTCATCAATCAGCTCTTTTACGTCCTTAATTATGCCCTCAAGTTCATCCGAAACAAAGTCATTATGACAGTCCTCACGCACGTAATTTGCAAGTCCAGTTATGTCGTCCAACAGGTCATTAATACGCATTTCATCTATCGCTTTTGTTATTACATTCATTCATTAATCCTTTTCTAAAATCACAGACGTTGGCCTATGGGATGCCAGCAGAGGAAGAGAAGCTGCTGGTCACCAATAAGTCAGTATTTAGTATTCGTAGTGTTGGATAATAACTTTACGTTTTGGCTTCATTTGGCAGTAGTCGCCATTAGCTGCAGTGATGTTCATTCTGCGAGTGAGCCTGTTGTAACCATCAAGTGAATAGAATGAACCATCAGTTGATGTACGGAACATTGTCCCCTGATTTAGGTTATTTAATCGTGTGTGTAATATAGCCATTTTCTGTAAATCCTTTAGTTTCTAATTAGCGTTAAAAGTGAATGGAATTAGTTATTATTAAAGCAAGCTACAGAGTTATACTCAGTGCCTAACGGTTCAATGATTGGCTGCGTAAGCATGAATATGTGGTCTGGCACAAATATCTGCACACCATCAAACTCATGGACTGTACCTTCAGTCTCTTCAGTGTTGCCACGAGTATCAATTAGCATTTCTCGTGTGCTGCGCTTACCATGTTCATTTGGATAGTATTCTTCTAGCGTCCCTGCTTTGGCTGACTCTAGGAAAAACTCCAGTTCATGTTCTGCAATCATTTGGTTCTTCATGTAACCCATATTGTTATCTTTCTGTTATCTCACGGCAACATCGCCGCACTTTTGATTTATATACATTAATGAATAGATGTCAAGACTATGGGTATTCTATGTGTTAACCCTATGTTTTATTGGTTATATGATAATGTATTCAGTTGTGTTTCGAAAACGATAGAGGAGAGACAGACGAGCAAAAGATTCGCCTAGATTTCGAACAAAACATGAACATTGATGAAAATATGGCTGGTAACAGTTGTAGAAACTGTTGCATATACCCCCCGTACCCCTATTTTATATAGCCCTAGGTATCCTTAACGGTAAATATGACGGTAAATAAGCCCACCAGACGCTGAAAACGGTAAGGCTATAGGGGGAATTTTTCTGTGAGACTTCTATCGTAAGCACTTCAGATTTTTACTTCTAAATTATTGCTACCTATAGGTCTGACTTAAATATATCTCCTCCTCAGTCTTATAATTAAAATAGACAATCAGGTCACCTATAGAGACTTATTTGGTCTTTCCCTCTCCCTTTTAGTGCAACCTTTAAAATTGGTCATATAAATAAGGAGAGGAAAGAATTTACCATCGTAAACTTTTAGTATGAGCCTGATGTCCTGAGATAACAGCTAACCCCATGTTTGCTTGGTCTTTCATTCTGCTGACCTCTGCCATCATAAGTTCTTCCTTACGGATAGACATGCGCTGCTCTACGTCCTGAGCCATTGCATCTACCCAATACTGACAGGCCATTGCTAATGCATCTAAGCGGTCATCATTGGTCAATGCGCCTCTGTCAGCCGTGATGCGTGTTAATTGATACATCAGCTGATAACGTAAGGCTTGCTCTGGTGGCAGATGTTGGCAGCTATCAAAATCTTTCTTGATAACCTTCTTGTCTACTACCAGTCTGTGTTGGTTCATTACAGGTTCAAGAACGTCAATAATCCTGCGTTCCT
>Ga0196887_1000454_pt1 | contig 19907 bp, 5 predicted proteins | sample VirMetDEL_Mar_31_FD_169094 | JGI IMG/M metagenome (GOLD analysis project Ga0196887, IMG submission 169094) | Aqueous microbial communities from the Delaware River and Bay under freshwater to marine salinity gradient to study organic matter... | ecosystem: Environmental > Aquatic > Marine >... | reverse complement strand
ATATATAGAGTTTTCCATTATTTCCTTTGACAGCTTACGGAACTCAATTATATTCTTTATGGAGTACTTCACCCAGTTCCTGTACCCTATGTCGTTTGCGTACGCAAATGCCGATGTTAACTGCTTCAGGTAGATAACTGGAGATAACGCCAGTCTAGTGACACTAAAAAGTGAATTTGTACCGTTTACAATTCTATCAAACTCACTAACCTTACCACCTTTCTTTGAAATTACAGCTATTGAGTCATCTATTAGTTTCATAAGCTTTGGCCCGTGAATGCTTGTTATAGCATCCCTTATGGCATCATTCTGAAATAACTTGTTTATATCCCTAAGGTTCTCTGCATAAGCGGCCCAGTACTCCATCTCCTGCATGTAGGAGGTCATGTTTTTTATGTTACTCTCCTCACTTATTTTTCGTTGGTTGTTAACCCTCTTAATTGCAGAGCCAGGTGCCATAGACTTCTGGAACGATGTTGTGCCCTGTAGTAAGTCAAACTCTGTTTCCGTTACACCATCGTACCTAAGCGGCCCAGCGTAAACCATAGACCAAGGCATCTCAGCGTCATATATCCTTTTATATATAGGGTTATAGTACTCGTACAGCGATGGAAATAATTCATTGACCTGATAGTCAGCAAACTCTTTGTCTTCCTTAGTAAGGAACTCAAAAAGTTTCTCCATCTTTTCTTCATACTTAGCCCCATACTGAGATTTGAAGTTAGAGTGGTTGCTGGGGTCTCTGTACTGATTGTATAAGTAAATTATTTGGTCCCTTGATAGCGGATATCCAAGAATGGCTTCCGTCTCCTCTATAAGTTTTCTGCTTTCCTGAATTTCTTTCTCCCAACTCTTGCCATATACTTCCATTAACTTCGTCTCAAGCACCTCCTTAATCTGAAGCATTCTTCCCTTATACGCCCTTGTCGATGCATCAATTCTGTCCGTAACTATCTCCTGCGTCTCCCCCTCAAATATGTCCCCTGGCAGCGTGGATATTATATCCATGTATCCGCTTAGGTCTTCGATTCCAAAACTTATATAAGACTTAAGTTTTTGAAAAATACCCTTCAACCTTCTGTCTACCCTATCTTTTTTAGCCTTGTTTCGTATATTCAGACTCATCTCATCCAACTTCTCCTTTGCACCCTCCTGGCTCATGTCAATCTTGTTACCCGTGATGTCGTAATACATCCTCTCTAACTGCTCAACATAGCTCTTGTGCCTCTTGTTAATCCTATCCTGTAGCACGGCCCTTCCGAATGTAATCAACTCCTCAAGTGAGTTGTGTACGCTGTCCAGCGCAGCGGTTTTGTATATGTTGTCGTTGTCCAGCAGCAGGGACTGGTTGTATTGCATGGCGATATTTAGGTCAACTATTTTAGACATGTCCTCAACACTAAGCTCTTTTTTAGAGTTCAGCTCGTCAATCTGTTTTTGTAGCGATTCAACCTTTTCCTCAACGGCTTTAACCAGTTTATCCACATCCATTGACGGGTCTATTATGTTTGCTACTATGCCCCCTAATCTTTTTAGGGTTTCTGGGTCTATGCGTCTACCCTTTATTATCTTACCATTCCTGTCCTTTTTTGCGTACTGCTTCAGGTCAAGTATTTTAGATATCTTCTGAATAAGGGTTGTGTTGTTCATCTCTGTCACACGCTTCTCCACCTGCTCGAATATATTTTCTATATTTCCCTCGTTTGCATCGGTGACTAGCTTGATTAGCTTCAGAACCTCTGTCTTTTTGTATAGGTCATTTGGCAGCGCACGTCTAATGAAATGCCTCAGCTCATTCTTTATCTTGTTAAGGTCTATCGCACCCTTCTTTCTGTCACGAAGCATTCTCCTGGCCTTCTTCAACTTCTCGGCAACACTCTTGGTTGGCCTGACACCAACATTTGACTGAAACGCAGATACTAACGATGCCTGAGCCACGGTCAATCCCTCCCTAAACTTAGTCTGTTTAGTTCCCTCTTTCTCGCTACCAACGGTATATGTCTCACGCTCTGCTAAGTACTCTGGCTGTTTCTCCAGAAACTCAATCGCCTTGTCCATGATTTCCTGCTCGGACATTCTTGGCTTACGCTTCTCGTTAGCCTTCCTCTCTGTTTTTTCAAAGTTAGTTATGGCCTTGTTTCTTAGGTCTATCTTGGCCTGCTTCTCGGCCTGTAGCTTCTCCCTAAAGGTCCTCACCCTATCGTTAACCTGAGCTGCGGTTAGCTTGGTTTTTCTTTTCTTGTTGTTTGACTCCTCCTTGTTCCTGAACTTCCTGACATCGTCATCAATTTGCTTGTTGGTCTTTGTGCCATACTTAACGGAATCCTTAAGCTCTGCAAGCTTCTTTGCGACCTTGGCCTTAATCTCTGACTCAGAAAGTTGAGGGTTTTTAAGCTTGTTATTAGCCTTAGTTATCTTGTCTCTGTATGCCTTAACCCTGTTGTATAGCCTTAGTCCTGCTACAACACCGCCAGTAATTGTTCTAAAAGCCTTCGGGAGAGACTCGAATGCATTGATGTCAAACTTTAGGGCCTCGTCAACCTGCTTCACAGAGTACCCCCTCACCCTTATAAGGTAGTCCCTAATAGCTGCGTCACTGAAGTTATTTTGCCTGGCCTCTAGTATTATTTGTGGTGCGGTCATTCTTGACGGTGACTCAACCATTCTATCCTCACGAATTGACGGAGCATCTGGGTCGAATGTCTTGTTGCTTCCGTCTGCAAGTTTGATTTGGTTAGGCTTAAAGGCTATGTAATTATCTTGTGGTGGGAGTAAGAATTGACTAAACCCACCCGAATCGACAATATTTTTTATTATAACCCCATTGTAATTATTGCTTTTTGATTCCTTAACTATATCCCATATAGCTTTACCCCCAATTACATCAACCCATTTTCTATTATTGGCATTTTCTATCCTTGGATTTTTAACATTTAAAAAAGCAGCATAGATTGTAGGGTCTCTATCATACGTCTTAGCACTTTCTATACTGTTAGTAAAATAAATACCTCCCCCACTTCTAAAATTTTCGCCTTTTTTAAATACCTCAACATCCTTAGCTGCTGTACCATGATACACGACTAACGGCTCCCCATTCTCATCAACCACCTTACTTGCATTCTTAGGGTCATTCTCCCAGTCACCGAACCAATTCTTAAAGGCTGGTGTCCTTACAGTATCGTACTGAATGTCATTTAGGTTAGACCTCTTTCCGTTAGGTGCTAACCTTTCTGTCCTTCTTTTTTGTTTTCTGATTGTAGGTTTTACAGTAGCTACTTTAGGAAGTGAACCTGCGCTACTCGCTACGTTTGAGCTTTTAAACTTACTTTTTTGGAAATCTTCAAATGTACCATCAAATGGGGCTTTACCTGATTCTACTACTTTTTTACCTTGTTCGTTTATTTTGTATTTTCTAGTGTCTTTAAGAGCTGTTTTATATAGCTTTTCTAAAGACCTTCCTTTGGAATCTTTAAGGTCAGTTGGTCTTGAAACAACTACTCCATCTTGGTTGAACTTAGTATAAGAGTCGGTGGATTCAGTGCTTTGATAAAAGTAAGTAGGTTGAACAATAGCTGTTATTTTTGCCTTTACTGTCCACGCAAAAGAAGGATGATAATCAGCATCCCCTTTCTTTGGTCTTGAGGGTTCTTCAAAAGTAGTGTTATCAAATTCTATAATACCAATTAAATCAAAAGGTTTACTTCCCACATTCATAGGGTCTTCAAGTAATTCAGCAAACTCAATTTTATTTGTAACACCTAAAAATTTCTGAACTTTTTTATTAGAAGCTATTCTATCATTTAATATCTTCCTTAAATCTGCTGAATAATTGTTATCAATATCTAACAGTTCAACTAATTTTTTAGGATTTTCTATAAAGTCATTTAAATTAGTAAGGTTTGTTTTATTTTTTTCATTAAATATTCTTAAAGCTTCTTTACCATCCTTACTATTTAATCCGCTATTGAAGCTTTCAATTAACTCTTCATTCGTTATAACATTATTATCTAATAGTTTTTCAACTAATTGCTCAAAAATATTTTGTTGAAACTGCCAAGAGCCTTCTTTAGTTCCTACATGGGGAGCAAATAGATTTGCTTTGCCATCAATGGCATTTTTAATAAACCCTTCAGCATTTTCTTTACTATTAAAAGCAGCAACATTAGAAACCTCTCCTAATTTAGTTCCTGTTCTCTCCATCATGTAAGCAACATAATTTTTACCCCCATATAATTCTAATACAATACCGCCACCTATATCAGTAGGTCCATAATTAGTAAAATCATACATGTTAGTAACAAAATTTTGCCCTGCATATGTTGTCAAGTCTTTCTGAATAGTATTTTTTGCGGAACTTCTAGTGTCATCTTCTACGCTTGGAGCTTTTGATTTTTTTCTTTTAAAATTAAAATTACCTACCTGGCCAGAACCTCCTTGTTCTTCATCCATTCTCATATCAGCCGCAACCTGCTGTACTGTGAGTGGGCCTCCCATCCTCAATGATGTCACATCTTCTTTACTAAGTACCTTACCCCTACTCATTTTTTCGGCTAAGACGTTTAACATGTTGACTGTTGCAGCATCTGTCTTACCCAAACCAACGGAAGACAACGGAGCGCCCTTTGGTTTTAATCCAAGTATCTCAGCTAGCTTTTCTAACCATCTTCTAATTAAGCTTTTGGTTTCACTATTTTGCTCATTGTAGTTATTGGCTAGAATACCAATCAACTCGGCTATGTACTCCTCGTTCTGTTGAGGGGTTTTATACATGTCTGTAAACTCTTCAAGCTCCCTTTGTAGTCTCTTAGTTGCAGTTTTCTTTACCGCTTCTATCATTCTACCTGTTACAGCTCTGGCCTGTGCTTCAGATAATCCAGACGCTCTTAACACAGCATGTAGTCCTTCGTGAAATACGGTTGTAACATCAGCTGAGTCTGGGTTCAGTATAATAACCCACTCCTCTTCAAATGTTTTACTATCTGGGACTGGCATTTTTCGGGATATACCCTGAGACAGATCCCTTTTCTTATATCCCTCTTCTTCAGCAAATAATGCGAACTGCTCTGAACTTTCAGCCACATCAATGAATATGTTTGGCATTACCTTACTTAATGATTTCTTAAGCAAATCAACAGCCCTTTCAACCTTATCTAGTCTTTGATTATCTTTCTCAGTATTACCCTCTCTTGATGCTTTTCTTTTAGATTTATCAAGACCCATTAATTTTCGTAGTTCAGACTCTGCCTCCTCAGTTAATCCTTCTGAAGACTCAACACCTTCTGTGGTAGATTCTTCCACTGGAGCTTCTTCTGTTGTAGTCTCTTTTTTTGTAGTTTTTGTAATGGATTCAACTTTATTGCGTAGCTTACTTATATCTATTTTTTGTAATTTGCCGTCTTGTGTTACCTTATAAAAAGTAAAGTCTGATATATTTCTACTGTTGGGTTTTGGTACACCGACCCCTCTTGAAGCATCAAATGATTTTTTATTACTAAATTTAAGATTAGGTGTAAAGTTTTCTTTACCACTTCTTGTTATCACAAATTTCATTCCTTTTGCAGGGCCACCATATAAACCACCCTCTTGAAAATTAGGGGCATTTCTATTATGTCTACCCGTTGCAAATGGAGTTGTTTCAAAATCTTCTGTAAATTCATTAAGATCCTCATCCTTATTACGTTTTTTATCGTACCCAAGTACCTTACCTCCTGTAATCCAAGAAATAATTGCATCAGGGCGTCTAGTTTGATGAGTAAACAATCCCGTTACTTCTAAATCCGTTATAGGTATAATTTCGTCTGTAAGGGCATTGTCAATATCCTCTTCTGTTATAGTTTCTTCTGTTGTGGTTGGGGCAACTTGTGTGGGAGCTACCTGCGTACTTGCTTCAGGAGCGGCTTCTTTTCTTTCTTTAATGTAGTTTATTTCTTCAGTAACAAACTCTTCAACAACATCAGTAGGGACAGCAGCTGTTTCAGCTATAATGTTGTTTATAGCTAATGGGACACCTATCTCTGGGTCGTTAATCGTAATCTCATTACCTTCTGCATCCTCAATAATAAGGGCTGTAAAATCACCCTGCTCATTAGTGTATAAGAAGTTCTCTGGGAATGTAAATTTCGTTACCCTAGCAGCTCGGCCTTTCTGACCCTGTGGCGTAATTGATATAGTGTTTCCTCCAGTAAATGTTACACTTACAGTCCCGACCCCTGCGAGTTCTGCTTTTGAGGTTGACTTTTTGGGTATTTCTCTTTTAGTTTCTGCACCACCCTCAGCTGATTCTTTAGGGGTAACCTTGCGAGTTTCAGTCTTTGTTCTAAATTCATGATTATCTAGTATTTCTGCTATGCTAAATAGCTGTTGTTTTATTGACTCTTTTGCATTATCTGATATATCCAACCCATCTACACGGTCAATCTCATCAAAGATTTGGTCGATGCTACTATCAATCTCGTTGTCATTAATGTACTCAGCGTTGTTTATCTTAGTCAGAGTGTTATCTACACTTGACAACCTACCCTCTTCCCTTTGTTGATTACTATATTCGTCTATAGATTTAACATCTGCCAATCCAGCCTTAGTCCCTTCAACCATTTCACTAAACATCTTAGTGAACTCATCCACATTTCTACCCTGAATGTTTATACCAGCCTCTGGGAACGCTACATATGGATTATTTGTAACAAACTCAATAGCCTGCTCTTCATTCATAATTAGAGCTGGACCTTTTCCAATCTGAACTGAAACAAAAGAACCACCAGTCTCTGGATTATTTAAAAACTCTTGTGCATTCTTTTTAAGCGCATTTGCCTGCTCTGTTATTGTTGATCTCGTTACCTTATCATCTGTAATAGACTCAGCCTGATTATATAATTCATTCGCCCGATGTGATAACGCAAAGTATGTATTATTTTGTTCTTCTGTAAGGTTTAAACCATTTATATTTCTTAAAAATCCTTCTGCCGTTTTTGAATATGTATATAATCTATTAAGATCTTCCTCTGTTATGCTACCATTTTTTTGTAGCGTACTTAACCAAGAATTTGTAAAGTTCTTGCCAAATTGATTCATAGACGCAAAAATCTTTTGACGTATAAAGGACTCGTTGTCATCAACCAATCCAGCCCTTGTTTTTGCAACCATCTCCTTTACAAGCTTGTCTGCCTGTCTATCCATCATAAACTCAGTTACAGCCCTACCGCCACCACCTAAAGCAAATGACCCTGGTCCTACTTCTAGAAATGTTTCCTTTACTAGCTTTTGATTAATTCTATCAGAAAACCCCTTGGCTGTAATTTCCGTTTCATCAAAAACAGTCTGCATAATCTGCTGCTCTTGAGCTGTTTGCCTCGTTTCTTGAATTGTCTCTATACCTGAAGATTCAAAACCAACAATACCAATTCGAGCTGCTTTGGATGATATGCCTCTCAATGCTTTACCAACGTATGGAAGACCATCAAATATATATGTCCACCAGTTCCCAAGCTGCGCCTCCCACATAGCCCCAGCAGCCTGTTCACCTTTAAGTAAACTACCAGTCTCTCTGATAACATCTCTTTTTATGTTACCTGCCATATCTACGGACTCGACCAGACCTGAAGCCATAGCAACCGCAGCCATTGCTGGGATGGTACCCAATCCTCCAGTACTAGCAGAAACAGCTGCACCAACAAGAATTGAAGGTAATGCTGAGCCAGCTAGTCTACCAATACTTTTAGTTACAGCTGGAATATTAGCCAAATCAGACCAGTCTTCAACCCTCTCATCGGCAACAGAAAATAAGGTATTCATCTCATCGCCAAGCTCCACCATCCAAGGTTGATTGTATAAGGTTCCAGAACCAGATATAGACCTAGATAGCGTTGAATTAAGAGATTTACCAAGTAATGGGATCAATGCGGTAGCTCCATATTTGTAAATGGACATCATTTCCTGATCCTTCAACTTACCAAATCTATCTTTATCAACCTCTTCACCAATTCTTTTGAAAGCATCATTTAGCTTCTGTAAATCATCTGGGTCCATTGGGTTGTTTTGGAGAAACTCCTTAAAACCACCCTCTATCTTTTTAAAATATTCAGTTGTAAGCTCTTGTAAATTTAGCTTCCTGTTTTGAATTATTAAATTCTGAGTGTTTTGTAGGTCGGAGTAAAGCTGCTTGTTATAGTCTCCAAGTTGTTTTTCTGCCTCTTCGGGAGTTATGACACCCTCTTCCCTTTGAGATATAAGATCTTGTTTGTATGAGTTTACATCTGAATTATAATCAGTGGTTAGTTTATTCAGTTTAAACTCAACACTCTTATTGATTGCGTTTGCAGCAGAAGTGTACTCTGCCTTATACTTTATACCATCCTTATTTGTAGACTCAAATTCATCGAGTCCTTCAGACTTGTAGCGAGAAAATACATCCTGAATCTCTGGATCAGATTTAATCTTCTCCTCATTCATTTTAATTTCCTCCTCATTCTCAGCTCTCTCGAATATCTTTTCGTAGGCTACCTGTCTAACCCCAGGATTTCCTTTAGCAATTGATTCAGCTATTTCATCTGCTAAAACACCAACTTTTTCAGCATCGGCTCTCCTGACTCCATTATAATCTTCCTCAGTCAGACTATAAAATTCTACGCCCCTAGACTCTACCTCTTTAAAAATATCTTCTGATATTCTGTTTTCAAGCTTGTATACCTCTGGTCTTAACTTCTTACCAAGTGGACTGCTATGACCTATGTCAATAACGGCTCTTCTGGCATCGTCAGATAGATCGTAATCATTTGTTTTTTCTGCCTTATACACTATTGCGGCAGCGTATTCCTCTTCAAGCTTATTTAATTTTTCTCTTTTGGATATTCCAGGGCCTCTTATATTACTCTGAAGAATTTGTTTTCTTTTTCCAATATCAATTAAAGCACTATCAAGCTGTATTGGATCATAGGCACTATACTGACTCACAAGTTTTGAGGATGGGGAATCCTCCTCACTTATAAGCCCAGACACTGATTTTAAATACTCCTCCTGCTCCCTTCTTGGTCCAGCTAAGTAATCATCGGTTTTAGGTGCGCCAAATAAATCTACATCAACGATAGGCTTCTTTAAAGGCTCTGTAGGCTGCTCTTGTGGCTCTACAGAACCTTCGGTAAAATTTACAGGTTCGCCCCCTTCTTGTTTTTCTAGATTAAATTCAGGAAATTTTGGATTTATAATACTATAATCGTAATTATCCTTCTTTGCTGTTGCTGCGTAGTCTTTTAACAACCGCAGGTCATAATCTTTTAATTCAGGAAACTTTGGTAAAATAACATCCCAATTATAATTGTCTTTTTTAGCTGTAGCCAAAAAATCTTTAAGTAGCTGTTCGTTCATTTATGTAGTATTTTATTATCTTGCTGTCCCACCAGTTGCTTTATCTTCACTTGCTCCTACATCCTTGCCTGACATTTTTCTAGCGACATCTTTGTTTATATCGCTCTCAAAGAATTTATTCGTGATGTATGTCCTCATTTCTTCCTCATCATCAAAGTCTACATCCCTTAAATCAGCTTCGACAATTGACTCAAGGCCTAACGTATCTCGTAAATACTTTGCAAATTTCTCCTCATCGTCATATTTAGCGCCAAGCATTCCTGTTAAACCCTCTTCCTTTTGATATTCATCTGTTTTAGCCTTGTCAACAATATTTTTTACAGCCTTCTCGATGCTGACACTTTCTGATGGGGTCATCTCCTCTAGCTCATCAAACCTAGCCAATAGAGACGGCTTTTCATTCTTATCCACACTCTCTATGAGTGCGTTCTTATAGAAGTTATATTTCTCCTCACTCCTGTCCTTTTCCCCATCACTACCTTTAACATAAAAGCCCTCTGCGTCTCTACCTATTCCTGTGAAATTCTCATCATTCAATGATATAGTCTTAACTTCCAGAACCTTATCCTCTCCACCTAACATGAGTGTTTCTTTGTCATCATCAGCTGATGTGCTTAGAATATTGAATAGACTTGTATCCACCTCATCGCCTGTTTCCGTTTCATCTTTAGTGTACGGATTACCAATCGGTGTGTTTCTTCTGTTATCATACGCACCTAAATTACCGAGTTGGTATTGACTGTACATTTCTGTGAGTTCAGGCTTGAGGTTTTCTTGGTCAATCATAAGCTGATTATCCTTCATAACAACTGTGCGTTCCTTATTCATTATTACAGCGCCTTTATCATCGTACTGTAAGTAACCTTCAGTTGTTACTTCAGGTGTATTGTAATAATACTCGTTTTTTCCCTTATCATACCTTGTATACGACTTAATATCGGTAATAACTTGTTGTGGATTATTACCACGCATAGTTGAACCTGCTGCTGCACTACTTGAGGCATATACCGCACTTTGAACCTCATTAATTTTTAGTCTGTCTTGGCTTACCTTTTGCCTCTTGTTACCACCAACAGAAATAGTTGTCTCACCCATGTTCTCAAAAAATTCAGGCTTAAGTGTGCCTTCATTAGTGATAGCGTTTTTTTCTGAATCAAACAAACCACCACTCTGAGTATAATCGTTTGACGCAACGTATGCCAGCATGTTTTTTGGGTTTCGAGTTGGGTCGTTTAGTGCTTCCGCAAGTGACTTTGTGTCAATAGTCCATGTATCCCCAGAAACACCCTCTGCCTTATTAGCCTCCGCAATAGCCTTCCCTGAATACTCTACCGTTGTTTCATACAAACCATCTTTATTTTTTTTCACCTTATATTTTTCTGTAACCCCCTCACCTATTGCAACAGCAAGCGCTCTAGGATCAGTTGCACCTATGTCGAGATCGCCTGGTTTATTACCAGTTTTACCTGCTTGATATAGATCTTGAATACCAGCAATCAAGGTTTCGCTTGCTTCAATATCACTACCAATGTTACTAAGCCAATCATTAGACTGATCTATTGTCTTTAAATCATCCTCTCTAGTTATCTCCTGCCCTGTTAATGGGTCTTTATATATATAAGTTCCAGTTGATCTATTTACTCTTAATTGAGCGTCACTAAAATCTTTCACCACAGTAGAACCAGCTATTTTTAATTCATCTCTATTTACCTCATTTTCTAGAGTTGCAAGCTTACCTACATCTGTCATTAATTTAACCCTATTGGCCTCAGACTGAAGCATTAACGCATTATTTATCTGCTTTCGCTCTGAGTTTCTTTTACCTAAAGAGATAAGTTCACCACCTAGAAATGCGGTGGCAGCAGCGGTAATGTCCCGTGCGTACGAATTGTCCTCTTCACTTGGAGAAACATCCCTATATTGACTTCTGGTTGATTGAGTTCTATAAGCCATCTTTTATTCTTTTCTAGTGTAATTTATTAATTGCAGCCCTTTTATATTTCGTCAAAAACATCCTGGTTATACCACTTATCCTCTTTACTGTCTTTGCCAAATCTATCTAACACATTGGAACGAAACCATGTAGAGTTCATAGTAGCCTCTACATCACCCTCAGCTTGATACCTTCTTTCATCAGCAAGCTGCATTTGGTTTGCCTCGAAGTCAAGATCTGCATTTGTTCTATCTTCCTGTGCGCTAAACATAAACTCCATACCAGCTGCTTTAGCGGCTTGAACTCTTTGTTGCTCACTAGCTTTCATTTGCTGCAATTGAGAGTCTCCTTGGGCCTTTAATTTAGCGTTATCAGCCTCCTGTTGTTGGATACTTGCTGCAACCTGATTCTTACTCTGTAATGCTGCCTGTGCAAGTGCGGTAGCGCCACCAGCTCCAGAGCCAGTTGCCCGAAGTGTATCTAGTGTATTTGCCAATGCAATGTCTGTCTGTTCCATCTGCATTTCAGCCGCCTTTGTAGCTACACCAAGATTTGAGTATGGGTTATAAAAATCACCGCTTAAGTCTTTAACGGCTGATGAGGGGTCAATAATTTCTTGGCGTGTGTCACGAATAGCGTTAAGTCTATCCATAGCCTGCCTCTGCTGCTCCTCGTATTCATACAGTCTGTCTTGCGATCTTTGTATTTCCCCGTATTTTTTTTTCTTTTTCCTGTTAAACATATCTTATATAGACTTAATTAGACGACATAACATTATTTGTAGATGCCGCAAATATTTGTTTGTTACCACCAACATCTGTCGTGTCATCTGTCTTGACTTTTACCGTGGCGTAGTATCCTTTTATTCCAGACATATCCACACCATATATTACTTCATAAATTCTAGCAGAGCTATTGTTAACTAAGTTAGACATATATTTCCCTTCTTTTCTATCAAAACCAGCTCGGTACGTTACACCACCCTCTATGTAAGCACCCTCGTCATAACTGTAGACGCTTGCACTAACGTCTTGGTAGTCATTTAAACTTGGTGGTCCTGAATAATTATTTAGATCCACACCCTGAGCATCTGACTTGAAACTTTCAACCTCCCATCCGTTTGTACCCTCGTATGATACGGTCTTAAATACCTTTGATGTACTGACCTGTGGGTTGAACACAAATGTAACGCTAGTATCAACTGTGTTACCATAAAAACTACCCCTATTCTTAGCCACAGTATTGTCGTAGTGCTTCCAAATTGCAGCGTCTTTACATGTGTAGAAATTAGCATTTAGAGTTTCAGCAAACGATGGCTTGTAATCCCAGAAGCTACTCCATCCATTATTTGAATCACTAAAAGATATGGTGTCATAATCCCCATCTCCAGCTGATATATCAGAAACAACTGGCTGTATGGACGTTACAAATGAGTCTGAGTAGTTGTCGTAACCACCAACAATCTTATCCTTCTGTATCTTGTATAGATTAATGGTAGCAGGCACAGAGCTAAATGACTGACTAAATGTTACGTCAGCAACAGAACCTGGTGTTGTGATGTTTATGTCGGTCACATAGGCGCTAGATACTCCACCATAGTTACCATAAATAGACATCCCAAATTGGATTAAATCAATATCTCCAGTTAATGTTATTGTAAAACCAGTTCCAGATGCGGTAAAGCTCAACAAATTACTACTCTTATAATTACTCGTTATTGGGGCAAGTTTATCTCTAAAATAATCATGCATACCATACTCACTAATCTCTGTGATACCATCCCTAGATAACCTAAGTACAGCGCCTCTAGACTGGTCTGCCCAGTATACCCTATATCCCTTCTTAGCAAATGATTCTGGGTTCTTACTTATTCCGTACTCACCACCATACGGTGTAACCTGTCCAATAACTAAGTCACTTGATGTAACCGTAGCATCACCCTGTGCTGAGTATATGGCAGATTTATTAATCAAAGCCCTACTTACCTTATCCTCTTGGAAGACCATCAGGTTACCATCGTTAGTGTATAACCTCTGGATACTTCCATATGTAGGGTCAACACTCTTAGTTATGCTCTCACCGATTGAGAACACATTTGTTTCATTGAAGTTAGTAAGAGCGTTATATAATCCAGAATAAATTAAAGAGTTAGACGAAACAATTTCATCGTCCCTATCCTCTGTTATATAAGCCCTGACACCGTATCCTGTCTCTGTATTGTTGTACCCACCCCTAATCCTAGATTCTTCCACATACCATTGCTTGTTGTCAGTTACAGAAAGTAGGGGATACGTTGGGTATCCAACTGGGTTCCAAGGAAGTGATGGCCATGTAGCAACACCACCGCTGGTTAGAACTTTTTTTACTATAAAAGAATTAAAGTATTTTATTTCAATTTCAGCTGCCATATCAATTAGTTCTAGTTAGTGTTGCTGTTTCAACGGTTTCATAACTCAACCCAGAACCACTGGCATCGGTTAACTTGAGTGTAACCCTAACATCTGTATCCAATCTATTATTGTAGTTATACAGATTAGCCTCAGTGGTGGATGTTACATCAAGGCATATTAGTTGATTATTGTACTGTAGTGTTTCTGGAATGGACTGACCACTACCCTTAACTACTCTGAACATGTCTGATACTGGTGTATTGTATTGTGTCCAAGCACCACCATTACCAGTCCACTGAAACTCAATTTTTGTTACCTCCCAAACCAAACCATTCTTTTGGTCAGAAACTTGAGCCGCACCATTATCTCCGTCCAGTACAGTAAATGTGGCCCATGTAGATGGTGGTATAATTTCTGGAAGTGATGCACTACCAGTGGCGGTTGCTGTTGGTTCTACATTTGCTAGATAATTACCAAACCCCGTAGATATAAATGAGTCTGGTCCAGAGTTGTTTGTAGCATTTATGGTAAAAGAGTAATTATCGAACACCCTACTGTTTTGAGTAAACACAAAGTATGTGCCTGGTGACGATGTGATATAGAACTGATTATTCAAGTTATCTCTATTCAATGCAAACTTATTTGTAACAATACCCCCATTACCATTTCTAACCTCTACTAATAAAGCTGTGGTGGATGCGTTGTTGATTATCTCACCATTAGCAGCAGCCAAGTCAAACCGAGCCACCTCTATAGGTGCTAATCCCCCAACGGGAGGTGTGATACCCTCTGAAAGATTCCATTCTAGGTTAGCTATAGACACTGGAAGTTCAGAAAAGTCTTGCTTCACATACGAGTTAAGTGTAGATATAAGCCCTGAAGATGTACTCTCCCAAAATATATCTAGGTTTGAGATAAATGGGGCTGTCTCATAAACATTTAGACGTGTTTTTAGGTTTGTCACCCCTGGTGGATCAAAACTACCAGATACAGTTAAATTCCCACCACCAACGGCACCAATTAGATTCACAGTAGAAACCCTTGCTAAGTATGGGTTTGACCCTCTTAATCCTGCACCATCACCAACTATAGTACCTAAATTATCAGTTGGGATACTGTAAAATGGTGAGCTGAAGTAATCATCACCCTCAGATGTGGTGTCTAATCCAATTTCATTTCTGTCACCAATTAACGTAACCTCATCACCTGATGTGGTAGGGAAGTATTGCTTGTTGGTTGCTGCTGTCGAACTAAATGTTGTGTTGTAAACCCTACCAAAAACCCTAACAGAACTTGAAAACTGAAGGTCTTGTGGACCAACCTCCTGAAGGTCCCTTGGTATTTTGTTTACGTTATCCGAAAACAATGTTATATAAGCCTCGTCCTCAGCTGTAGTGTAAATAGTTGGATGAGGTGTTGAACTAACATCTTGAGGGTATCCATTTAGTATAGTTGGTAGGTATACGTTATAGTAGCTCTGCTCCTGTTGTTTTACTACAAACTTGTAGCTGTACCACCCAAGTGGATTTGTGGAGGCATCATAGAGACCTATATAGCCAACGGTAGATGACACAGATGGTATCGGTGCGTTAAATGTAGCCTGCAATGAATCACCAAGGAAATCTAAATCCATAACAGCATCCTTGTATGGATGGTATATTGTAGATGTATCCGATGTGATTACGTCTGACTGCCTTCCATACTTGTCAGCCAAAACAATACCTACCTGGTACGTTCTATTCTGCTTTAGCGAATGATTTGGATACTCCTCTTTAGACCCAGGGCCACCAAATCCATACTCTAATTTTGCCCCAGCAGCAACGCTGTAGTTAAGCCTACTAAGGGATGCACTCCTTAGTGTAAGGTTGCCATAAATTACTCTATTGCCTGCCACAGCTTGCGCCCTTGCCCTTAATGGTACCTGATCACTAACCCTGACAGTTTCTTTTGATGGCAGAGATCTAATCGGTTTTGATGAGTTATATGTATATACATACTCAGTACCAGTTGATGATGATAAATCGTCAAAATCAATTGTGTCTACAACTCTTATTGAAGTGCCTTCGGAGTCCTTAAATAGTACGTCAATTTCTTTTACCTTATACTTGTTGTATATGCTATCACTGTTAAATGCTGATGACCGAAGAGTTAGAATTAAGTTCCCAGTACCGCTACCTAAGGTACCCCCTGAAACTGTTACGGTATCCCCAACCAGGTAACCAGATCCACTGGATCTAACCCCAACAGCAGTCACTGTACTACTTGAGACAGTTATGTCCATTGTTAGACCAATACCACTACCAGAGGTAACACTAACTACTCCATTGTAAACTGCTTCAGCAGGTGTGAAGTCAATTTGATTAGTTGTTATACTCGATGTTAAAACACCGCTCCCCTCAGCTATTGTATTAGATACAAATGCATCGTCAGGCATTGGTATGGCAATATCTACTTTGTTTACTTTGTTTTCAAAAAAGTTAATTATAGTGCTTTTGATGGTGTTGTTTTCATCGCTATCTGACGCATCGTCTAAGATACTTGTAGGAACCGATTCCTCTAAGAAGTACCCATCCTGCTTCGGTATAAATGCAGCCTGAGAGAACGGTGCAACTAGGGAGTATTCATTGTCTTCAAACTTGTATCTGTAGCTAAATCTAGCAAACTTGTCAGATAAGAAGTTTTTATCACCCGTGAAGTCTGGGTTGTAGTAAGGGTTTGCACCAATCGTAATTTGACTGTTAGGAGCAAACGATTGAGCTGGGTCTGAAACTGTAACATCACCAGGTGATGGTGAATCAATAGCTGTAACCGTTACCCCATCAGCAACGGTAATTAGTGGTAAACCAGTGGCTACATCAATTGAAGTTATAGTGGCCCCAATGTAGTTGTTATCTGGCATAAGTCCCCCAGCTATAGTAAAATAACCAACAGTTGGAGACCCACCAAATAAATTGAATGTTATAAATGGCAGTGGTAGATTCTCACTAACCACATCCCACATGGATGGGGTCCTAGCAAAGTCTTGTCTGCTAATGGTAAAGGTGGCATCCCCATCAGCCACTCCACCAAAAAATGCATTAAGGGCTGCCGCTGTAATTGTTATCTTGTCACCTACCACATAGTCAGCACTACCATTAGTTACAAACATTGACCCAACATACACCGTTCCTAATGTGCCAGATGAAAATAATGTCACATTACCAATCAATTGTCCACCACCCCCATCGGTAGTAACACCAGGTGTCACATCAACTGTAAAAGTCGCTGCTGAAGGACCAAATGGAACACCAGTCATAACAACTGGGCTATCTATCGGTATAATAGTTCCGATAGCTATACTACCGTCACCCTTTAGTGTGCTTAAGGATGGCGCTTGATAAGGGTAGTATTTTGCAACTGATAAATGATCTTCAGAGGTGTAGTATGGATTTGCAGAGCCGTATGGATTAGCTATAGCAAGGTTTACATTAATCTTTCTTGGTTGATTCCTATTATCTGTAAAGAATAAAAGGTTCTCTATAAGATCGATACCAAGTACCTCGTGTGTGTCTGAAAAGTTAAGGAAGCTGCCACCAACTAGGATTGTGTATTCGTTAGTTATTGTGCTATACAGTGCTATGTAGTGGGATGAATTACTTGGTGCGTAATTCTCTAGTGCTGTGGAGGATGAGTCTGTGTAGTTCGTTAAAAATGCAAACAACCTATCGTTAGTGGTATCTACATAAAAACCAATAATTTTAAGGTTGCTGTCTGTAAGTCCGAAGGTGGTTAGCTCGCTGTTACCAAAAACATTTTCCAATACCCCTGAGTCTCCACCAGCTGAATCAGTGACGGATGCGTTTCTAGCCTCAATATACTCTCTATTGGATATTAATCTTGGGTCAAGATCTTTATTCATCTTAGCCCCAAGAAAAACATTTTTAGTTTCTGCCATTTAATTCTAGTTTTTAATCATCTTAGATTTACCCCTCATAACCTGAGTGAGTTCGTCTAATTTGAGATTTGAAAGCCTAATCTTAGCGTTCCTAAGTTTAGCGTATCTCTCTTGCTTCCATCGTCTTACAGCATACTCTGGTTGGTTTGCTCTTGTACTCATAATTGAATACACCAGATGTGCATACATAGCGTCTTCTGCAAGCTTTGGTACCCGTGAGTTTTCACCGTAAGCCAGACCATCAGATACATACTCTATGACAACTAATTGGTTTGCTAAGTTGCTAGAAAATGCAAATGAGTTTGTTCTTTCACTAATGGTAAACCATCCATTTCCTTGTGTTATTGTTGGGTCAAGCCCATATCGCTGACCAAAGTACCCACCATAACCCCAAGCATAACCCTGACCATATCCCCACCAATCATACCCTTGATTGACTTGGTTATTATTAAAGATACCTGTAATGTTGTTGGTGTTGTTAGTGTTCCATTGACTCTCAGTCTGAGAATCTAGTTGTATGTTTGTACCATCACCATCCTGAGTTAATTCACCAGTAGAGTCCTGCTGTGGACTTTGTACTGGGTTGATTGTTAGGTTGTTAGCTGGATATATGATGTGCTTCACACCAAGACTATCAATCCAAGACATCCTTACATAGTTTACATAATCTTGTGGGATAGGTAAACTAAGACTTCCTGGTATTGTAAGTTCTATAGAGTTAACGCTTTTTAGCGTGTCGTAACTAAACTCTTGTAAACCTCTTTTAGCGTGGAATATTACGTCTGTTCTTTTTACGCTTGATATAAGCTTACCAGCCCCAACGTAAGCCACTAAAAAGTTATTTACAATATCCGATATGGTAATGTATTGATACCCACCGTAATTGTTCTGTGCTGCTGTAACAAACAACGCAACCCTAACCATTATGCTTGGGCCAAGTGGTACTGGAACCGCATTAGTTCCACTAATAACTTGATTTGTTGTTGCTGTAATCACCTCAGATGCTACGGTTACCCATGTTACACCATTATCGTTACTTGTTTGAAGGTAGTAGTTTCGTGGGTATTCTCCTGCAACCCCATCCGTTAGCTTAGTATTGAACGATGTAGGAAACCTAGTTAGCGTTTCAGCTGCACCAAGGTCATAAACTTTTTGACCTACATAATATTCCTCATTTGTTTCGGTAATTAAACCTCCGTTTGGTACTGCCATCTTTTATTAGCTTTTTTCGTTTATCTCATCAGCTCTAGACTCTTGAACAGCAGCCTGAATTATGTTAGGATCATTTATAATCACACCAAAGTAGAATAAAAGCTTAATGATAAAGTCAGTTTGTTCTGACACATGAAGCTCAATATCTGTAGACCCATATGTGCTGTTTGCGTTAAAGTTCGCAACGGTAAGCGTTATAGTCAAATCATCACCAACACCACCACCAAAGCTTGCTCCAGAGAACGTGATAGTATCACCTGATACATAACCAGATCCTGCGTCAGTAACTGATACACTTGTTACAGTAGCCAAACCAGGACTACCAATAGTTGTTATTGTTACTTCTATACCAGTACCAGAACCAGATGTAGCGGATTGATTAACACCTGTAGTAACTGCGGCATTTTTGTTTGTTGGGTTAGTGCTTATGCTGGATGTCAATGTTCCAGTTCCTGTGTTTATTAGTGAAGCCCCATATGTTGTTGAATCGTAGATATACTGACCCAAAGATCCTTCACTGTATCCCCATCTACAATTTTTTGGTTTGCGTAGGTAGCTTACAGATATGTTATTGTAAACTGGGAATGCATTATACTGACCATTAATTGTCGATGGACTTATGTAAATCTTATCGCTCTCATATAAGTATGAAGGAAAACTTGTTGTCGATGCTGTTAGTGGTGAGTTTTGAATATTGTAAAAATCAAACCTTTGTAGTCTTTGTGCCTCTAACTGCTTGCCATTCAGTCCATTATAAACTATAGCACCTAGTCTATAGAAGGTGTCTGTGTTCCCAGTAGGTGACGTACCAGTAGATGGGTCGATCCATCCAGGAAGCTCATAGTGATCAGTATTGTAGTAAGGCTTATCAATCTCCTTAAATACAGAAAGCTTCTCATCCGTATTCATGACCCGATCAGAATAATCTGCATCGGCCTGTGGGATTCGAAGTTGTTGGTTTAGTTCCTCTGCATAGTTCTCAAACATCTGCAACTGAACCTGTGTGGCTATTTTATTAAACTCATTAGGAGTAACATAACCCCTCTGCTCCTTGTTAAGAATCAGTAATGCGGTCTTA
>Ga0196887_1000451_pt1 | contig 19976 bp, 24 predicted proteins | sample VirMetDEL_Mar_31_FD_169094 | JGI IMG/M metagenome (GOLD analysis project Ga0196887, IMG submission 169094) | Aqueous microbial communities from the Delaware River and Bay under freshwater to marine salinity gradient to study organic matter... | ecosystem: Environmental > Aquatic > Marine >... | reverse complement strand
AATATTGGAAGCCAAGAGGTAAAACAACGCACTATTGCACGATAGATAGCAAAGACCCTATTAAAAGATGTTTTGGTGTTTGCAAAGACTTTGTAGATAAAGCACAAAAATAAATGTTTTACAACGGCTACGGGTATGTTGTCGTTTATTAATAAAAAAGAATGAAGAAAATAGCAATTATAGGACATAATAACACAGGACTGACTACGGCTAAGGCGCTTGCTAATAAATGCAATATACCCATTGTTGTAGGTAGTACGGATAAACAAGCACAGACTATGGAATTAGAAATAAACGGTATTAGGTATGCCGAAATTGAAAAACAACCTAAAAAACAAATGAGTTCTTCTATGGCTAAAGTTGTACTGATGGCTACAATGTTTGGCGCTATGGGAGGGAATGAAGTAATCAAAACACGAAAGCGACCAAGTGTAGATTTAATTAAGGAGTTTGAACTTATACAACAAAAGAAAAGCAAACTTTCACGTAATGACCGAGATTGGGTTGTTTTTCAATTTAACAAACGGTTTAAGCAAATAACTTAGTATTACCTACAACGTTGTTGTATATGGTGCGTTTGAGGTACGAAAATGCATTATATACGGTGTTACCTGTAGTTTTTTAAAAAAGGGCATTGGCGAGGTACGAGGCAAAATAATAACAAACTAAAATTAAAATAAAATGGCAAAAGATTTATTTGGAAACGAAATTATAGAAGATGTGCTTTTAAGAGATTTATTTATTGAACCTCCTTTTAGTATTCTTGACGCAAAAACTGGAAATTGGCAAAGAAGGAAAAGAGAATGGTTTAAAATAGGAATAAAAAGTGAGGTTGGAAGAAAAGAAAATATGCTTAAAATGAGTAAAACAGCATCTTTAGGGAATAAAGATACAAGTATATTTGACCCAGCATTAACTGAATTATTATATAAATGGTTTGTACCCGAAACTGGAAGTATTTTAGACCCTTTTGCTGGTGGCTCTGTACGTGGAATTGTAGCAAACTATTTAGGTTTTAAATACACAGGAATTGATATAAGGCAAGAACAAATAGATAGTAATAGAGAGCAAGGATTTGATATTTTAGACGTTAATAACCAACCTAATTGGTATGTAGGCGATAGTAATGAGGTATTGAATGACTTTAAAAAAGAATTTGATTTTGTTTTTAGTTGCCCACCTTATGCTGATTTAGAAGTTTATAGCGATTTAGAAAATGATATTTCAAATATGCCTTACGATAAATTTATGAAAGCGTATGAAGAAATAATTGCAAAGAGCTGTAACTTATTAAAATCTGGCAGTTATGCCTGCTTCGTAGTTGGCGAGGTTAGAGATAAAAAAGGTAATTATATTGGATTTGTGCCTGATACTATAAAAGCGTTTGAAAAAGCAGGTGTTAAATATTACAACGAAGGCATTTTATTAAACTCAATAGCTTCTGCAAGTATGAGAGCAAAAAGAATATTTGGAAGCAATAAAAAATTAGTTAAAGTACACCAAAACGTATTAATATTTAAAAAACCTTAATATGATAACTTTAGAAAAACATAACGGAATAACAGTTTTAAGAGATGACTTACTAACTGGTGGAACAAAGAGTATTTTAATGCCCTCAATAATTGGCGATGCAAACGAGTACGTTTATGCTTCTCCTGTTTACGGTGGCTTTCAAATTGCTTTATCTGCTTACTGCCAAAAGGTAGGTAAAAAAGCAACTATATTTTGTGCTAAACGAAAGGTAAAACACGCCAATACTTTAGAGTGTATAAAATATGGTGCAACTATAAAAGAGATACCTTACGGATATTTAACAGTAGTTGAAAAACACGCAAAAGACTACTGCAAAGAAACTGGTGCTGAAAAACTTGTATTTGGTGCAAATAGTATTGAAAACAAAATACTAATAGGAAACCGAATGCGAAAAATAATAAAACAACTTGTTAGAGAACCAAAAGAAATATGGTGTGCAATAGGTAGCGGAACTCTTGTAGATAGTATTTTAATGGCAACAGAGACCGCAAAAGTTTACGGTGTACAAGTTGGTGCGGAATACAAAAAAGAACACGATAGATTGACTGTATTAAAGTATCATAAAGGATTTGACAAAGTAAGTAAACACAAAGCAAATTTTAAAAGCGTACCTAATTACGATTTAAAGGCTTTTGAGTATTGCGAAAAATACAAAGTATCTGATGACGTTTTATTTTGGAACGTATTATGAGAAAAAAAGCGATGGAAAAAATATTTAATTATGGGCGGTTAAGCACTAAACTTGATTAAAAGAACTGAACTAAGCCTATATTGTACATAACTCGTTATATGAAAACAAAAACTAACGTTTACCCACTAACTAACCATTAAAAACTAAGATATGAAAAATAGAAAAAAATGGTCTGAGAAAGACAAAAACTATCTAATACAAAACAGATCCACAAAAACTAACGAAGAACTATCTAAGGAACTAAACAAGAGTAAGCATTCTATTTGTTGTATGTCTACTCTACTTGGCCTAGAATATGAAAGAGAAGACAGGAGCGCAATAGAAGAAGCCCCTAAAAGAATAACAGACCCTTACAAACGTAGAAAGATGTTTGCATTATCTAAAGGGTTTAAGAACGTCGCGGAATGCGCATGGAGTTATAAGAACTCCAGGGATTTTATAATTGCTTACAAAGATTACAGGCTCAGAGAAATAGAAGTTGTAATCGATTAATACTAACAAGAAAACTCTCTTAATTCATTGGTATTTAAGGGATTATTCGTAAATTTAAGATAGAAAATATGGCAAAGAATTGGACACAAAAAGAAATAAGATACCTAATATCAAACGCTGAGTATAAAACATACTTTGAAATAGGCTTTGATTTAGGTAGGACTGAAATGGCAGTAATAAAAAAGGCTACTAATATTGGGTTAAGGAAATATAATCCAAAGAAGAAAGCAGATGAGGAATTTGTCGAGCATCAAAACAAAAAAGAGCTTGACGAGTACGAAAAAGCAATAGTAATAGAGGGATTTGTAAGTGCTTACTTTAATCTATCTCAAAAAGAGATATATTTCCGAACAAGGAAAAGAAATATAGTTATGTGTAGACAGATATTACACTACGCCCTTAAAAACCTAACCATTTTATCCTTAGATACCATCGGTAAAATGTCTATGAGGTATGGTATTGATAAATTAGATCACGCAACGGTGTTACATTCAATAAAAACGGTAAACAACCTAAAGACATCAGATAGGAAATACCGTGAAATTGTAGACTACTTCGAAGAAACGATACCTAATTTAATTCATTTTGCAATAGGGGATAGTGTTTCTAATATCAAACTAAATATCATTAAGGCACTATCTACACATCAAACTGAAGAAGGGTTAAAAATAGCAATAGAGGGAATCTGGAATAAAGCGAAGGACAATGAAGAAGCAATACGATTAATACCTGTTGTAGATATTGAGGAATTACAAGCAGTTTAACCTACTATAAACCATTGACAATGAAAGCCAGCAAAGAAAAAAGCAACTGTTGCAATTCTACTACCTACATTAAGAAGGATATTCTATACTGTAAAAAATGCAGTTGTTCTTGTAGTAGTTTAGATAACCAATTCAAATAACAATAAATAAAAATAAGGATATGGAAGTGAGAAAATTAAACCAAGATGAGAAACGGCAATTTCCAGATATGGATTTTGCAGTAATCACTAAAGTAGATATTAGGTTTTACAGTAGAACTGCAATATTCCTACTAAAGTCAAAAATTGATAAAGCATTAAAACAGTAGGATATGGGATTTTACACAGGATCAAGTGCCGATGGTAGTGACATGAGACCTATTGAGGGAATGTACACAGACCCTAACGATTCAAATCTATGGAGTAATCAACCATACAATAGGGAACAGAAAAAATATTCTCGATGTTATCGAAATATTGTAGATGAAGTAAACGGCAAAAGGTCTTTTATGGATGAATATTTACGAGTCCTTGAAAAAAAGTCCAATCTAAATAAAGAGTCTAGGGATTGGTTAGTTGAACAATTAAAACAGTAGTATATGAAACACCTTAATTGGCCACTTAGATGGCTTGAAGTAAAAACACCAACAATTTACGGCTCTAGTTGGTAATTGTTTATAACTCGTAATAGAATAACATTTTATCACCTTTACCCGTTAATCAAACCAATAAATAAAAAAAACATTATATCGGAAACAATGATGCTACCCTCACGTATGTGGATAGCATCCAAATAATAACCAAATAAACACTTTTCATAAAATGAAAAAACATTATTAATAAAATGAAAAAACATTATTCGAAAATCATTTATAACTTTAGTGGTCAGCCTTTTGGATGGGATATAACACCTTGCGGACTTGACTTAGTAGATGTGACAGAAGAAAAAAACAAGGTCACATGTAAGACTTGTATAAAAATTATAAATAATGAAATACACTAAGATACCAAGGAAACTAAAAAAACGTTTAAAGAAATTAACTTTAGCTAGCCATTCCAAAAGCTATATTAAATACAGAAAACTAAAACTTAAAAATATTAGAATTGATTATATAAAAAACAAAACAGGCAATCTAGCATGGGCGACTAGATACTTATAATTTTATTATTTCCAACAACAAACCAAACACTTTAAAGCAACCATTAAAAATAAAATGCATATCTTTGATATAACACCCTAAGTTACGACAAGGGATCGCAAAGTAGAAAATTAGCCTATTAAGTGCGAAGGGTGTTTTTAAGAACTAAAACAAAATGCAAGACTCATTTTATTATGATCCTATTCAGGGATTAAAATATCACTTTAGCTATGAGATTAAAGAATCCAGAGCAGAGAGAAGAAAAAAGAAAGTATGAAAGCAAGTGATTTAAGGATAGGGAATTTATTTATAGATAACAAAACAAAAACTATTATTTCGGTTATTGGATTGACAGAAGAAATTATAACATTCTCAGGACATTTTAAAAATGATTGGCAAGCAGAACCCATCCCACTAACTGAAGAGTGGTTATTGAAGTTTGGGTTTAATAAGTTTCAAGGTATGTTTGTTAAGACTTTGAGAAATGGTTATCAGATGATGATAGATAAGACTGGAACGGATAGCGGAAACTTTAGGCTAATTGCAAACGATATTAATGGCATAACCTACTTTAAACACGTACACCAATTACAAAACATTTACCACGCTTTAACAGGAGAAGAACTACAACTAACCAATAAGAAGAAAGACTAATACAATGGCAGCACCTAAAGGAAATCAATTTTGGAAATTAGCAGACCCCGAATGCTTTGGTCGTCCGAGTATATTCCAAACTCCAGAAGACCTTTGGAAATCGGCTAAAGAGTATTTTTTAGAATGTGACGAAAACCCTATCGAGGTATCAGAAATAACAACTACAGACAAAGGTATTTACTCTAAAATAAAACAACATAAAGTACCTTATACTTGGGAGGGATTGTATGTATTTCTAGGAATATCAAACCTAGATAGGTACAAAGAAAAAAAAGACTTTGTTGGAATCATATCGCATATAGGTAATATCATACGTAATCAGAAGTTCACAGGAGCAGCAGCAGGAATATTTAACGCTAACATCATAGCAAGGGATTTAGGACTTTCTGAAAAAACAGACACAACCTTGAAAGGAGAAGTAAATATCCCCGTCATCCAATGGGCGAAACCTCAATAATAAATCACGAGTTTACACCGCTATTTACTTCTAATAAGCGGTATTTTTCCCTTACTGGAGGGCGGGGAGGTGGAAAGACCTATGTAGTACACGAGTTCATTGCTAGGCTTACATATGAAATAGGTCACGGGGTATTGTTCACTAGGTATACAATGGTAAGTGCTGAAAAGTCAATAATTCCTGAATTTGTAGGAACACTTCAAAGGCTCGGTATTAGTAACGACTTTAATATCACTAAAACAACTATCACTAATAAACGTACTGGATCATTTATCTTTTTCTCAGGTATCAAAACATCTTCAGGAGATCAGACTGCAAATCTTAAATCATTGCCAGGGATTACTACTTGGGTTATAGAGGAAGGAGAAGACTACACCGACGAAAAGAGTTTTACAGATATTGACGATTCAATACGTAAGAAGGGAATCCAAAACCGTATTATTTGGATTCAAAACCCTGCATACGCTGATGAAAGTTTTTTCTATAAAAGATTTTACGAAGGTCACGAAGTAGATAATACTATCATTTTCAACGATATTGATTTTAATTACACAACTACCAATCATCCCGAAGTAGAAAACATACACGTAACATATCTAAGCAATAGAGATAATCTGAATAAAGATAAGCTAGAGCAATGGGATGCAATGGCCACAAAAGACCCTGAGTTCTTTCAGTATAAATATATTGGTGCGTGGCTTACGAATAAAGAAGGCGCAGTCTACAAAAAATCAGATCTTAAACGTTTTAAATTACTTGACCTAAACCGAGATAATGTAGAGCATAACATAGCCTTTATGGATGTAGCCGATAGGGGCACAGACGCTTTATCAATGCCAATAGGGGTTGTAATAGGTACGGACATTTATATAACAGACTGGTATTTCTCCACGGACAACCAAAACATAACAATTCCAGAGGTCGCAGGGGTATCTATTCGCGAAGGCATTGAACAGATGGGAGTAGAAACCAATGGTCTAGGACTAGGTTACTACGAGTCACTACAAAAGAGTGTAGGGTGTGTAACATACCCAATAAGCCAACAGACCAACAAGCATAGCCGCATACTTCAAAACTCAGGGTTTGTGCGCAACTTCATACACTTTAGAGACGATTACGAAGTAGGGAGTATGTACGATTTAGCAATGAGGGAGCTTCTATCATACAACAAGGATATGAAGGTAAATAACAAACAAACAAAGTTCAATGATGATGCTCCAGATAGCATAGCGGGGCTGTGGGTATTAATAAATGACTTAGTTCCAAACAGATGGTCTTAAAATATTCTTATTTTTATTTAGTCTAAATAAGAATAATAGTTTATATTGCACCTTATATGGGTTTATTTGGTTTCAATCTGCGCTCACCTTTTTACTACGAACGCAACAAAAATGGGGATCATTGGTACGAAATCGGCAACGGTGATACCAATTGGGAATTGGGCGATAAGCTGGACGCTATGCTCAAGAACCCCGTAACTTTTAGATGTGTTGATCTTATTTCTGACTTATTCAGTCAAGTAAAGTTTCAGGTAGACGGTGAAGATGTAGAGAATGACGAACTAATAAACTCACTAAACAATCCTAACGAATTTCAAAGTAAGCAAGATTTCCTAAGGGAGTATCTTTTCTTTAAGTATGCTTATGGATGGGTGTACCAAAAACCTTTAAAGGGTGTGGGTAGTATGCAGGGGAATGTAATATACAATCTTAACCCGTGCAATGTAGAATATCAAAAGGACTCATTTCCTACCCGTTTAATATTTGGCTCTAAGGATGCAAGAGAAACGAAAGAAAGACAATTCAGATATGAAGAGGACTCACAAAAGCATTTCTTTCAAGTAAGCGACATTATACCATTCTTTGATATTGCTAACGGGCTTAGCGATGACTTCTTATTAAAAGCACCATCGAGACTAGACGCTATTCAAAAGGAGATACGTAATATGGGTACTGCTAGAGATGCGGAATTTAATGCTTTAGGTAAAGCAGGAACATTCTTACTTTCAGCCAGTCAAAAGGGTTCAATGGTTAATAAGCCATTAGAGCAGGAAGAGAAGAAAGATATGGAACGTCGCGCAAGCGGTTACGGTCTAGGAAGGAACAAAGGGAATATTATTATCACTCAGGCAAACTTAGACGTTAACTCTTTACATACTCCTATGAATCAATTAGGAATTAAAGAGACTATCTCAGATAACGCCCTGACAATCATTAATACTTTTGGAGTGCCTAGAGAGTTGTATTCTTTGGATGCTTCAGGAGCAACGTATGAGAATCAGAAGTCAGCTATGCTTAACCTTATTCAAAACGGTGTGCAGAATCAAATAGATGATTATTGCAACTCTTACAACTCACATTTCAAGAGAGAAGGAAAGAACCGAATTACAGGAACGCTTAGTCATTTACCTACTATGCAGCTTGTAGAGGATATGAAAGCAGATAGAGCGTTAAAGATTAGCGCAACGATTAAGAATATACAACAGGCAGGATTAAACCCAACCGAGGTATTAGAAAGCCTTGGAATCGTATTAGAAGCGTAATATGGAAAAGACAAGCAAAGAAATTGAGAAGGCTAATATGCCTAAGGTAGATAAGAGTAAATTAATACAATCTATCAAAGATAAAAAGAATCTTAAAACAGTTACAAAATGATATACTGTAAATCGTTAGATAAGGAGTTCGATAGTAAGGCAGATATGTTTGCTGAACTAAAGGATCGCAAAGAAGAGGTTAAGGCTATTAAAAAGGCTACTATCAAAATGACAGACGGTATACCAATGTCAGGAGTATCAAAAAAGGATAGCGCGAGTAAAGCATTAGCACCTTCGCAAGAGGTTAAAGCAGGAGATTACGTATTTCCAGTTATTAATACTACTAAATACATTGATAGTCACGAAGATTTACACTTAGACGGCATTTGGAATAAGAGCGCGAAGGAGCAAACAGGAAAAACATACCTTCTAATTAATCACGATCTATCAGTAGGTAAGGTAATAAGCCAGCCTAAGGATGTAGAGATAATGATTAAGTCTTTACCGTGGTCAGAATTAGGACGTAAGGACATGGACGGGAACACCGAAGCGTTAATTTTCAAAAGCAAACTAACTGAAAAGTCAAACCGTGATGGATTTTTAGCGTACAAAGACAATGATCCTGTTGAGCATTCAATTAGGATGCAATATGTTAAGATGGAATTAGCTATAAACTCAGATGAAGAAGGTTTTGAAGCCGAAAAAGCAGAGTTTGACAAACATTATCCAGTTATAGCCAACAAAGACAGAGCCGACGAATTAGGTTATTTCTGGGCTGTTTATGAAGCAAAGATTTACAAAGAGGGTAGTATGGTACTTGCAGGGAGTAACGATGCAACACCTACCCTATACGATATTGAGCCGTCTAAAGACACTCAAACAACCGAAGCCGCGAAAGCACTTCAGCAACGCAATTTTTATACTAATTTAATTTAAAGAGAATGAAAACATTTAAACAATTCCTTGAAAGCAAGGGAATTACAGAAGATGTATTTAATGCAAAGTCTGCTGAAGAAATGGCAGCCTTGCATAAGGAATACAGCGAAAGCGTTTCGGAAGAAATCAAAACAGCTATCGCAAACAAAGCGTCTAAAGAAGATGTATCGGAACTTATTAAGGATGCTATTGCAGGTATTACAGGGTATGCGAAAGCAGACGAAATCAAAGCAATTAAGGATTCCTTAGAAGAGCAAGGAGTAGAACTTACCAAAATGAAAAACAAAGGCGGCGAAGGTTCGACTAAATCTCTAAGTGATGAAATCATCGAAAAGAAAGAAGCAATTTTAAAGGTTGCACGTGGTGCAGCAGGAGAGGTTGAAATGAAAGCCTTAACAACTCGTGCATCCGTAGCAAACAGCCCAGCAGGGTTTGTATTACCAGACATCGGACAACTAGGTGTTAAAGAACGTAGTCTTTATAACGTGTTGCCTAAAGTAACTCTAGGAGACGGAAACCATACAGGGACGGTTCGTTACCGCGATTGGGATGAAGCAACATCAGTAAGAGCAGCCGCAGCAGTAGCAGAAGGCGCAGCATTTCCAGAGTCCACAGCGAAATTCGAATGGTACACAAAACCACTTCGTAAGATTGGTGACACTTTACCTGTAACCGAAGAGTTCTTCGAGGACGAGCAGCAAGCAGCGGGGGAGTTGGAAATGTTTTTAGAGGTTAACGTGAACGTTGAAATAGATGATCAGTTAGTTAATGGAGACAACACAGGGCAAAACCTTGATGGAATCGTTACAACTGTACCAGCTTATACAGCGGTAAATAGCGGTATTGCATCAGCAAACCTAAAGGATTTAGCTATCAAAGTAAGAAACACAATCACACGTACAAGAGGGTCTAAATACCGTCCAGATATGTTATTGGTTTCCTCTTCTACAATGGAAGATTTGGTTTTGGCTAAAGACGCTAATAACAACTATATTTTTGACGAAACTACTGGAACGGTAGGGGGTCTTATGGTGGTTATTGACGAGAATATGGCAGACAATGTTATCGTAGTGGGTGACCGTCGTTATGCGCGTATTTACGAAAAAGGCGGTGTAACTCTTTCGCGTGGAAGGGTAAACAACCAATTCAATGAGGATGAAATGACTCTTAAAGCAAGAAAGCGTATGTTACTGCTTATTCGTACAGTTGATAAAACTGGTTTCTTAAAGGTAGCTGATGTAGATGCCGCCTTAACAACTTTAGCAGCAACACCAGTATAAGACTATGGCAACTATAACATTTACAAAAGACTATAACGGTTGGGCAAAAGGTCAGGTTTGGGATAATTGCCCAGGCACACTTGCAGCACGTCTTATAGGTAAACATAAGGTTGCTAAGTCTGGAGTAGTTAAATCAAAAGCTAAAGCAAAAAAGTAATAAATGATACTCACAATCGATAAATACCAAGGTTCAATTTATGCCCTGCCACACGCAGAGCAGCACCCTAATGCAGCGGATAACACCAATGTAATACAGGGGTATATTGATAGGTACGAGCGTGAAATCCTATTGGAAACATTAGGAGTAGACTTATACAACGAATTAGTAACAGGACTCACGGACTTAGACAATGCACCTATAAAGGTTCAGGACTTAGTAAAGGGTGTTACTTATGAGGTTGACGGTGTTAAGGTAATATGGAACGGCTTACAAGACAGTAAGTCGCTCCTTATTCCTTATGTATTTTGCAAGTACTTAATGGAGCAGGAGGATTCTTTCACAACTTTCGGAATGGAACGCCCTAATGGGGTTAATTCCAATAAAGTTAGTGCTATCCCAAAATACACGCAGGCATACCGAGACTTCTTTAAAAAGTATCAAGGAGTTGACAACAACAACCCGCGCACGATTAACGGGCGTTACGGTTGGGGTATTGACTACACTATTGCAAATTCAGTTGAAAGGTCGCTATATCAATTCTTATGCGATAAGTCAGAGGTGTACACGGATATAAAATTCCCGTACATTGAAAATATAAATCGTTTCGGGTTATGATAGTATTTGAGGACGGTATAAAAGAAATCATTAATCAGATGCCTACGATATTAGGTTTTAATGCTCGTTTCCATTGGGGGAATGAGGATGAACTTAATAGGTATATCTCTTTAGTAAAACAGCCTTACCCTTTGGTTTGGCTTATTGTTGGTAGTGAGTCGCACAATCTTAAAGATAGTGAGATTACAAGAAACACACGTTTTATACTAGCAACTAGAGAAAGTAACGTTAATAAGCTTAATGATGTACGTTTAACTGAGAGTTTCGACAAGGTGTTGAATCCTTTAGTAGACAGATTGATTGAAGGTATACAGAAATCAGATAGAACCGACTTCCCAGATAGAAAGATTGATGTTTTTAAATATCCTAATTATTCAGGATATGACGAAGGATCAAAAAGCGAGTCTAAAAATAAGACTATTGATCTGTGGGATGCGGTAACTATAAGCGCGAATGTAAGAATGAATAATAATTGTCAAAATACTATAAAATGGCAAAACAGAAATTAAAGAAACCGACTAAAATTAAGCTATTCAAGGCTACTTTACTTGTTGATTATCCTACGAGTAAGGGAGTAAAAAAGAAAGGCGAGACAATAGAGGTTTCAGAGGAAACAAGAACAGACTTAAAGTCTAAAAAAATAATTTAAACAATGGCAGTTTTAAGCACAATTTTAAACAAAGTCGATTGCACGTTTGCTGACCTTTTAGGAGGTGGCGAATTAGGGTGTGGTTTTGACTTCGGAAACCTTAAACACGTTCGTTTCTGGAAGCGCGGGTATAATATCCCAGCGGCAACAGATTACAATAGAGCGTTTTTAAGAACCGCACAACAGGCAGGTAATCTGGTTGTAATTATGAACGACTTATACGATTTCACTTGGAATATCGGTGAGGATTCAAGAGAGCAAGCGGAAAGTACAGGATTAAGCTCAACTACTCGTAAGGGTATTTATGCGCTTAACTTCAAACGTCGAAAGGGGTTATATGACCAAAAGGTATTGAATGCCTTAGACGGTGGTAACTTTGACGTACAATTGATTGACATTAACGGGAACGAACTTATGACACAAACTTCTTCAGGAGGTTTTAAAGGGTTCACTACTTCAATGATTGCAGTAGATCCGATTATGTTTGCAAATGGTACAACAAGCCAAAAAACAGGGATGACTATTGAGTTCAGCAACGCTGCACAATTCAATAAGTCATTGACTTGGATTACTGCACCTGAATTGGATTACTTACCTGAAGAGGTTACTGGTGCAAATCAAGTATCTTTAAGCATTCCAACCGCACCGAGTGATACAGACACGACCTTTTCGGTTAAAACTGTATTAGCGCGTGGAGGTGAGTTTGTTTCTAATTTGGTAGTAGGCAACTTCTTAGTGAAGGTAGCAGGGGCAACGGTAACACCTTCAAATGTGGCAGCCGATGCAACTAATAACGCTTATATCTTTACGGTAGCAGCATTATCAACAGGTCAAGCGATTGAGGTTAATATGTATGACACAGGAAATGCAACGAGCATTGTAATTACAAACCCAGGAGCTGATGATGTAGTATACAAGTCGAACACGACAACTACTTCGGTAGTATAATTTTAATCCCCCTACTTTCGCTTTGATTAGTTGGGAGTAGGGGAATTATTAAAATATGGGAACTATCAAAGACATACTCAAAAGAGCTAAAAACGCACAAGCGAGTTTTGATAGTGATTTAGAATTAGCAATTAAATTCGTTGCAGATGATTTGTTATATTTACAACGAGAAAAACAACTCTTTGAAGGGTTGGGGAATGACGGTAATATAATTGCTGTTTATTCAAGAGCCACGGAATCTATGACCGAGGGCATTCAAGGAATTGGTTATCCAAAACGCGCAGGTTCGCCTATGAACTTCTACGCTTCAGGAAGCCTTTTTAAAAGTTTTTCATACCGATTCGAGGGCGGTTCACGTCTCGAAATCTTCGCAACGGATGCAAAAACAAGTGAATTAGTAGGTAGATACCCAACTATGATAGGGTTATCTCCAGAGAATACACAGGAGTTCAATTATAAATTTTTACTAAACGCATTAAGAGGTGCTATATCCAGACATTTCATTTAATTCAATAGACAATTTACCCTACTTTAATTTTGTAGAGGTTCTAAAAACGGGTGATTTGAAATGGTTAGGTGAGCAGGTAGACCCGTCGGAAACGTGGTTAAATATTCAAGACGAGTATTGCAAAGCTGCTAATGTAGACAACTCACAAATAAAGCAACAAGCTATCATATTAAGCCTTCGTAAAAAGTACGACTTCATAAGTGGATGCTTGGAAATACTAAGGCATTCACACCTATTAAGGGAGGTCGAAGGGTTTGAAGAAACTAGACAACTAGCAATAGAGAAGATAGGCGGTTACGGCTACCTAGTGGACGAAAGAAAACCTTTTTTAAATGAGTTTGAAAGGCTGTTAAACCAATTAGCAGGGCTTAAAATGAAGATTATCATTGAGGAAAGCAAGGTCGAAAAGGTAAATAAGAAGCAAGGAATATCACTATGGAAGGAATTAGTGTATTTAGAAAAGGTAGTACAGGGTGTAAAGGTTGATCCATACAAAGACCCTGTATCAAAGGTTATAGAAATTAAGTTACTCGCAAAAGATATTCAAAATGAACAACGAAACAATAGACACAATAGTCGCAGATAAAGCGAGAAAGGAAATAAAGGAGCTTGTTAACGATATTCAGATAGCAGACAAAGCCTTTTTAAATCTTTCTAGTACTGTTACCGCTTTCTCAAAGCAAGGTTTCGGAGTTACTACGCCTAAAGGTTTGGACGGTGCAATAGGGGATAACGAAAAACTAAATAAATTGTTTGCAGAACAAGCGAAGCAAATAAAAGATTTGGAAGATAAGATCAAGAAACTTTCAGCATCCAGAACAAGGGCAAAAAAACTAACAAGCGAAGAGGTAGTAAATCAAGGTATTTTAAGAAGACAAGCCGACCTACTCACAAAATCAAACTCCAAACTAGCAACAGCATACGAGCGCACATCTTCTAAACTTGCTATCTTAAAAAGAGAGTACAAGAACCTTGCAATACAACAGCAACTAGGGAACAAACTAAATAAGAGTCAAGTTAGGCAAATGAAACGCTTAGAACGTCAGATATTAAAAACTGATGGAGCGTTAAAGAGAGTTGACAAATCAGTAGGCGAGTCATTTAGAAATGTCGGTAACTACTCCAGTGCTTGGAAGGGATTAGGTAATGTAGTAAGGGCAAGTATAGTCGCTTTTGGATTATACTCAGGCGTTCAAATAGCGCGAGACATATTCGCAGATATAAAGGCTATTGATGGAATGAATAAAGCCTTGAAGCAAGTAACCGATACCACGGAAAACTTCGCTAGAGCAAAACAATTTCTTAACGATGTAGCCGAAGAATCAGGGGTTAAGATAATCGGACTCACCCAATCATACACTAAATTCCTTGCATCCGCTAAAACTACAAACCTAACGGCAGCAGATACCGAAAACATATTTAGACAAGTAGCCAAAGCAGGGGCTGTTATGGGGCTTAGTACTGATGATATTAATGGATCATTTAGGGCTTTAGAGCAGATTTTATCTAAAGGAAAGGTACAAGCTGAAGAGATTAGAGGGCAATTAGGGGAAAGGCTCCCTGGGGCTTTTCAAATCCTTGCTAAATCGATGGGTCTTACAACGGCTGAACTATCTAAACAACTAGAACTAGGTAACGTTCTTTCTGAAGAGGTGCTACCTGCATTTGCTAATGAATTAGAGAAAACATACAGTTTAGACAAGATAGAGCGAGTGGAAACACTTACAAGCGAGCAAAACAGACTTTCTAATGCTTGGACTCAATTTGTAGAGAGTGTAGATAATGGTAGTGGTGTAATTAGTACGGCTTTAGTTAGCATATTTGGTGCACTTACTGACTTAATCACAGGATTTAAAATACTTAATCTATCAGTCGACGAGTATAACGACTCTTTGACAAATGATATTGCAAGTGAATCACAAAAAGAAGCATTAAAAGGAATTAGAGAGGAAGCCGAAAAGACAGGGCGCGCGGTTTCTGATGTGGCTAAAGAGTACCTAGAAGCGAATAATGACTACTTAAAAGGACTTGAAACGGAAGAGCAGGCGTTAAAGGATAGAAACAAAGTTTTAGTCGATTCAGTACAGGCAGGAGGACTTAGTGTTAAGGCTCAAAAGGAAATTACAAAAGAGTACGAAAAAAACCAAGCAGCAATAAGAAATAACGCAAAAACTCAGGGTATTTACAACGGTATTATAAACGCTGCGAATAGTTTGATTAATGAAGGAACGGAAGAAAAGAAGCAAGAGAATGAATGGTTAATTAAAACTATTCTATCCAAAAGTAAGGAGTATACTCAGGATCAACTAACAATTAAGTCGAAAGAGGATTTACTCGCAATATTAGCGAGTATAAACAGAAAACGAAAAGAAGGAAATATAGCCCTTGAAGGTTCTATTGGTTATTATTCTCAATTAATTTCATCGCTTAAAAGGACAAGGGATGCGACGGCACGAAATAACCAAGAATGGGGAGAGCAAACACGCGAGATTGAGAAGCTAGAAAAAGCCCTTGAAATGCTTAAAATACAATTCAACGGGTTGAGTAGAGTTAAAGCAGGAGGGTTTGCCGATGGCGTTATAGAAAAAACTAAGGAGCAAATAGCAGCCGAAAAAGAACTACTAAAAGCAGCAAAGGAGACTACAAAAGCCTTTGGAGAAAGAAATGAAGCGCAAATAAAAACAATCCAAGATGCATTAGACAAGGAATTGGAAGCGGAAGAGAGAAAAGCGGAAGCAAAAAATATTGTTATAAATAGAGCGGAAGAAGTCGCTAATCAAATAAACGATATAGCAAGTGGATTCCTAGACGCGGAGCTTAGTCGTATTGATAAAAAAGAAGATGCAAACAACGCATATTTTGATGGACTTTTAGCAAATGAAGAATTAAGCGACGAGCAAAGAAGGCGAATTGAAGAACAGAGAGAGGTTAAGTCTGAGGAGTTAAGACAGAAAAGAGAGGAGGTTGAACGAAAAGCGTTTTTAATGCAGCAAGGTTTCGCACTTGCTCAAATAGGTATTGATTTAGCACGTACAATCGTAGCAATTAATTTAGCAGCAGCAACAATCGACGCTGTTACCTTAGGAACGGGGGGCGCTATTTATAGAGGAGTAAACATACCTTTGGCGATTGGGCTTGCAGGGGTTCAGGCGGCAACGGTAGTAGCACAAACAATCCCAGCCTTTAAAGAGGGACATCAATCAGGAACTTATGAAGGATTAGCGCGTATTAACGACCAAAAAGGAGGGCTTTACACCGAAATACTAGAGCGCAAAGGGGGTAGTATGGAAATGTACAGCGGAAGAGATCAGTTAGTAAGTATGAACAAAGGAGACAAAGTACATACGGCTTCAGCTTCTCAGGAAATAATGCACAACATGATTTTAAGCGACTTACTATCTAGCAACGGTATATTATCACCAAAGGAAAACAATATCGCAGGAGACATCGCTAAAGGCATGCGTGAAGGGTTTGGAAGAATGCCGAGAAACAAGCCACAAGATACAGGAGGTATGGCAAAAGCTATTGCAAAAGAATTATATTTACTTAAACAAATAGACAGGGTATAATGTTCTACGAGCAAAAAAGATTCACGTTAATTACCGAAACTACAAAGCTAGTTCTTACAAACGACCCTATAAATTGGAAGGAAGTAGAAACTACTTTAGCTAGGTCAAAGACAAGTGATGGTATCTTTTTAGAGATTAAGCAAAATTTAGAGTTTGTCAAAGACGGATTTGATTTTCTAAACTTACTAAGGATTCGTAAAGGAACAAACGTACGGGTTCAATTAATGGTAGAGGACTTTTATAATAATTGTTGGAATTTGTCAAATATTGGATTTCTAAATATGCAAAGCGCTAAATGGGATGAGATAAAATTCACTTGCGACTACTACGATGATACCTTTAATGAGACTTTTAAAAACAATTTCAAAGAAAAGTTTGAAGTAGACCGTACAACCTCTATTGATGGTGATGATATTGGAGAGGTTAACAGTTCTACTATAAATTTATCAGGTAGGCAGTTGTTTTTGCAATCCAGATTAAACGACAACGATTTCGAGTCTATAATTAATGTAGACGCTCCAAGTGATTTAAGGGTGCGCGCTGCAATTCCTTTACTAAGCGTGTATAATAGCGATAATGAGGTTTCAACGTTTATATCTGGAGCTAGTTTTTATAGTGTAGACGCTAGTGCTGCAAATTTCATAATTCTAAATGACGGACAACTACAAAGAACAAGACATATAAAAATAGAAGGTACTTTCACTATTACTCGTTATTTTGCCGATGATTTAGCAACTGAAAACCTACAATTAACCCTAAGCAAATACGATACTGAATATACCGATATACTCAACGTATGGGTAGAGGAAAACTACCTTTATAACACCTCTAATCCTTCAGCCGATGTAGGACAAACAATTTCGTTTTCTTATGAGGGGGATGTAACTCTTTTGCAAGAAGAAAGTTTATATCTAGGTTGGAGATTTAACAACAACGAAGCAGGGGGCTTAGGCTTAGGAGATACTGATTTTGAAATGGATGTGGTGTATGATGTAACTATTGATATTGAAGAAGAAAGCTACTTTGAACCGACTACAAACCCTGTAATAACACTAAAAGAATTAGGACAAAGGCTTGTATCTATTATAAGTCCAAACGCATTATTTGAAAGTTCGTTAATAGATGATAATTGGAATGATGTTACTTTGGCTAGTGGGGAGACTGTTAGGAATGTTTTAGTTAAATCTAAAGATGATACTGATGCTGAAATATTAATACCTTCACCACTACTTACAACGTCTTTTGAAGAGTTTTATAACTTCATTTATACCTTAGAGCCTTGTAGTTTTGATGTAATATTAAGAGAGGGTAAGAATGTAGTTATACTAGAAAAAATAGACTACTTTTTAAACAATGACGAGGTTATTAAAGTTGGCAATGTAACTGAGATTGAATATGAAACAGATAGCGGTAAATTATTTGGATCTATTGACATAGGTTATTCGAAGTCTGGAGAAAATGAAGAGGTGTATGGATTAGAGGTTACACATACAGTAAACTCATTTACCACACCTTTAGATATTGACAACGCCTATGAAGCGACTTGTATTTACATTACAGATTCTAACGAACAGGAGTTAACGAGAAGGAAACAATACAGTATTCTACCCAATACAGATAGTCAATATGACAAAGATGTATTAGTATTTGATAGTGTTTTAAATAACGGCACTTACGCAATACGTGAGGAGTCGGATAGATTTACAAGTGTTTCGGGTGTTTTTAGCCCTGAGACTATCTATAATTCTATTTTTAGCCCTATGAATTGCTTATTAAGACACGGTAAATGGTTTAAAAATGACTTAGGGCGCACTATTTACGACAATGAAAAGATACGTTATGCCAGCTCAAAGGGTAATGTATCTCTTGAAACGCAATTAATCGGGGAGGTTTCACGAAAGGAAAACGACGACATAACAATTTCGGACTTAGATAATCCAATAATTGAGCCTGTTACGATTACTTGTATTGCGCCTTATTCGTTTGAATTAGAAAAACAACTAAGAGCAATCACAGGAGGTAAGAGAAACGCGTACAAATTGATTGAGGTTAAGAATCAAAACGGGAATACTGTTTTTGGTTATCTTTACAAAGCAGACATTAAAGACGTTATTAAATTAGAACTAAAACAGGCTTACGGCTTTTAAATTATGGCTTCAATATTAACAGTTACAGTAGATAGTGCAGGGGTTCAAAATGAATACCTAATACTTCGCCCTGTGGTCGGAACAGATCCAGAGGTAAGATTGACATTCAATGGAATCCAAAGGGGTTACGGACTTGTTCCAATTTGGACGGATATAAACGCTCAAGCAAACGCCTTTGCAAATCAGTTTCAAGGCGACTACAACACTAGGAATATCTATACGGTTAATCGTTCTGCTAATGTGATAACTATTGAACACTTTGACAACGACCATTTTTTAAATTTCGACGATCAAAGTACAAGTTTAACGGTAAGCCACGCAAACACAACGCAAGGGCAAACATTCGCAGGGGTTCACACTATAAGCGAATATAGTACCGATCCTTGCGGTTCTGTCAACTTGAATATTAGCGTATTGCCAAGCGGAACAGCCGACGAAATAACAGTAACTTATAATGCAGGCACACTTGCTGAAGCTCAAACACAAACAACGGTTGTAGGAACAGCGACGTTTGTAATTGAAAGAGGGCGCAATGTAACCTATGCAGTTACGGTTGGAGCAGAAACAAAGCGTTATCCAGCGACAATACCGCCTTTATTTTATATTGATAGGGTAGATGTTGCAAATACAATATCGGGTGCGACGGTTGACGTAATTACAACGGACTTAGGTACAGGATTTAACGCAAAAGAGTATCAAATACAAGTAATAGACGGCAGCACACCCCCACCAACCGAGACAAGCTATCAGAGTAGTAGCACGTTTACAAACGTAGTGCCTGGGGAATGGATTGTCTATGCTCGCGACCAATTTGGATGCGTTCGTAATGAGTCAATAGAAATTGAACTACAAAACAACTACAAGCGTGCTCCTTTTTATAGTTTCGTTTCTCCTGTTAATGATTTCCCTTTTGTTTTAATAAA
>Ga0196887_1000445_pt1 | contig 20104 bp, 35 predicted proteins | sample VirMetDEL_Mar_31_FD_169094 | JGI IMG/M metagenome (GOLD analysis project Ga0196887, IMG submission 169094) | Aqueous microbial communities from the Delaware River and Bay under freshwater to marine salinity gradient to study organic matter... | ecosystem: Environmental > Aquatic > Marine >... | reverse complement strand
TGGTCCGGCAAGCATAATGTGGTGGTTCTCTAGTGTCTGCTCTTCTGTTTTGAACAGTATTTCAGCGTCAGGTTTAAGTCGGTAAATCTCATAGGGTTCAAAAATATCACCACCCATCCTAACCCACGCTCCAAACCCGACACACCTCTGTACCTCCAGACCTTCCCTAACAGCCATCTCCAAAAGAGACTGAGCATCCGAGTGGATCGTGTGCCAAGGTTCATTAATTTTTGTTAAGTATTCCATTAAACTATTCATCATCTAGTCTCCCAAAAATAGTCTACACAACGTAGAAATATAACTACCGGTATAAACCCAGCGACACAAGCTAGACCAGCAGCAGCGCCACCCAACACAATATCAATAAATAGTTCATAAGTCATCATACTAAGTCCCCCAGTTGTACCTTTGGTGTGTTAGGATTCTTGATGATCTTACCATCTTCCCTACGTTTAATAGTGCCATCGTCTTGTGTCATACGTTCCATGTTATTCTCATGTACTCGTGTAACAGCTTCATTCAAGTCCCACCCCATATTAAGTGCATAGCCATAGACTACGTACACTAGGTCACAGAGTTCTTTAAGTTCTGCAGACTTATTCCCATTAGGGTTTAGTACCTCAATCAACCATTCATCGAACTCTTCACGGATTAACTTGCGTGACATCTCAATGTTAGTGGGTTGCTTTGCAGTCTCCTTGAACTCCCGTACCATATCCATAGGTGTTGAGTAACTCTGGCCTTTGTCGTAGTAACCCATGTCAGTTAGGTCTTCATAAGTAATCATAGTCAATCTCCTGTATACTCTACTTGGATTTCTTTAAGCCTAGTGTCATCAATGTCATACACCAAATCCTTAAACATCTCCATCATAACTTCTGTGTCTCCATCTACTCCAGCCTCTAGAAAAGATGCATCATCCTCAACTAGTACGACAAGAGAGATAGTAAATTCCTTCATGGGGGTCATAAGTTATACCTTAATCTTTACTGTTGTCAACGACTTTATCCGCCAACTCTAAAACTAGATAGCCAATCTCAGGATGATCCACTGCAAGTAGGTTTGTACCTTCTACAAAAGTGACTGGGTTACCTGCTGCAATAGTCTGTACGAACATGTTAATATAGTCATGGCTTACTTCTCTTTGTTTAGTCACAAGTACAGTACCTTTCTTGTAGGGATTTTACATAATCTTCTTTAGGCCAACGTCTATCGAACGCATAAGACTTAAACCCGCAACAGTCGCAACCAACCTCAAACCGATCAAGGTCACGATACGCTCGTGCTTCAACCTCCTTGCAATACCAATTAGGGTTACTAAGCTCAGTCATTTTCCGTATTCCTTCTCAAGCATAGCCATTGAAACAAACTGAGGTTCGAACCTACCATTGTCTACATCATTCATAACTACAATACCCTTCCACCAATCGTTGTTTGCTTGTCCAGCCCAGCCTTCTTTCTTGCCTTTATAGCAGCCGACCACCATGCCAATAGAACCGGGACCATCCAGAAAATGAAGACTACGTTTATGGCTATGACCACACACGGCAGAATTATGTCTATTGTTGATGACTGTGTAAGCATGGTGAATGCCAGAAGTAGCTGTCCCATAGTTACCACTACCAAAGTAGTGAGCGAAATCGACACCGCCATAAGAAGCGATAGAGGGGGCGGAATTTTCGTATTCATGGTAGTCGTTGAACCAAGTCTTTGTTTGAAGATGCCCAAAGGATACCCCGTATTTTTCTCCCTCAAGTCGTGGATCATGCTTGAGAGCTTTTTTAATTCGATTCTCATGATTACCTTCAAACCCTACCCAGTGTGGACGCTTCTTACGGTTGTGCTTAAACTTGTGTCGAAGACGTTCTTGACTGTCGTTGTAGGATTCAATGTCACCCTCATAACTCTGGGAGACAATAGCTTTAGGGTACTTATCGTCGTAACTATTAAGGCTACGCATGTCAGCACCATCACCCAGATCAATAACCATGTCAGGTTTAATGTCATAGATGAAATCTCCCAACCAGTTAAATCGTTCATTACTTGTACCTGAATCTGTATGTGCACAAGACCATACTACATATGTTTTAGACATAAGCTATACCCCCTCCCATGGGGAATTTAAGTGGGTAGATATGTGCTGCAAAGTACTTCACCATATCATAAGCCTCATTAAAGTTATCAAAGTGCATCTCTACTGGGGTCATTTCCCCTGCTACTTCTGCATTAACCAATAGGACCATCCCTTCTTCAGTCTCATAAGGACCTGAGATAATATTCCAGACAGTCATTACTGGTTCAGGCTCAACTTCCTTACTCTTAATAGTAAAGAGTTCTTTAAGTTTTGTCCACATCTTTTTTCCAATTCTTTAGAAGTTCCATGTAGTGTTCCGTAGGTACAACAGTAATCCACTTCTTATTGTCTGCCCTGAAGAATAGTGCAGGGGTTCCCGGACCATGAGCCTTAGCCTGTTCAAGCCAAGTGTATACAGTAGCAAGTCCACTCTTCCTACGCTTAACCTCAATGTCAATAGGGGCTAGCTTGTAGGCAGCAGGAGAGAGTTGAACATCAGCCCCACCCTCACCCATTGTCGTAGACTTGATATCACCCGGCTCTAGGTGTGGGAAGATTTCTAAAAGCATATCCCTGATTGCCTGTTGTCCTAGGCGACCCTTAGCTTTAGCTCCTTTAGTATTGGCCATGATTACTCCTGCACTGCCATAGACTGCTCTGAGAGGAGGTCTAGCTTTAGAATCTCCAAGATACCAATAGCAGAAGATAGTGTAAGGTTACCTTCCTCGCTGGTGTTGTAGATGGTTTCCTTGAGGGAGTCATACAGCTTCTGTACGTCACTCTCTACTGGTGTACCTCCACCTTGAAGTACTACTAGGTTATCTGTCATTAGTCAATCACCTCCATTACATTTGGAACTTTCTTAACGTCTACCAAGAAAGCCGGGCCTGAAGAATAAAGAAAAGTTCGGGCCTCTGGGTAACACTCTTTACGAAAACTACAGTATCCGCATTTAGTAGCAAGCTTTGTGTTAGGGCTTGTCTTACTCTGTGGTACAGGTGGGATACGCTCTTTAGGGATAGGTCCACTTACAACCTCTTTCTTCTTGAGGATTTCTGCCTCTTTAGTCTTAAGCTCTTCTGTAAAGTCGTAGCGGTCAAGGCACAACTTAAAGCGGTCTTTGCGGATAGCTAGGAAGGCACCTTCTGTTTTATTGGTGACAAGTGGATCATCTTTACCTGCATAGACATAGGAACTAAGTTGGCTAATGTACCCAAAGGGGTCCTCCTCTCGAAGCTTACTTGCCTTGAACTTCTCAAAACTGAACGACGAAGCAGACTTAACATCCACAGTCATGCCGTCAATCACCACATCTCGGTGGCCTTTGATACCATGTACGTCTAGCCTATCCTGTTCTCCTTGTACGTCATGTCCTGAAGCCTTCGCTAGAGCGATTACAAGGGCCTCTAGGAGGTCTCCATAGAAGAAGGTACCCAAGGTCTCTGGACCCATAGGTGCTGCCTTCTCGGACATATTTACCTTGTACCAGAGGTCCCTGTCACAGGGGTTACCCAAACCTGAAAGACTGAGGTATGCTCGTGGTTCCTGTGGCTTAGAGAAACGATCTTCTGCGACTTTGCTGATAGTAGTGGCTAGGTACTCGGTGATAGCTTTGTCCCAACCACCTAGGCCCAGTACCACCTGTTCCATATCGTTGATTAGTGTGTCAATAGTCTTCATGCTTTAACCCTTACTGTGTATGAGTCTTGGTTCTTGATAACCATCAGGTCAACGCCACTCATACGTACATCAACTGCATTAGCTTTACCAGTCTCTTGATCTGGGTTCTGTGTTTGAACTCGGAAGACTGCACTCAGGGCATTACCCATGTCTTTTGGTTCACAATCTAGAATAACTTTCATCTCAACTCCTATGTAAGTTAGGGTGGCACGTTATGCACCACCCTGAGTTTAATCTTTAGAAGGGAATTTCTTCATCTTCAAGGTCTTCTACAATGTCATCCACTGGATCAGGATCATCTTGAGTAGCACTACCATACAGGTCTGACTCATCTTTAGTCATGATATCATCTGTATTGTCGTAGCTCTCTTTCTTAAGAACCTTCACTGTGTCCAACCGTGTAGACACCACACCATGTTTAGGTAGGTCAGTAACGTCAAGGAGAACCTTAACGATGGAACCGTTACCAATATACCCATCTGTTTCAAAGTTCCAAGGGTTACCATCTGCCTTGAGTACAGTAGGTGGACCGGAATCAAAGTCACGTCCTGTCTCCCACTTACGGTCAAACTTGACATTCATCAAGTCACCATCAGGCTTACCACGTTTCATTGTACCACTTGATTGAAGCTTCTTGTAGTTGTCAGCGTCAAGCAGTACGTTGATTGTTGTACGCCCATTGGTATCTGCATAGGCACCTTTGAAACCCTCAAGGTCTCGGTTGTCTTCGAAGACTTTGGCCCACATTGCGGTACCCTCAAGAATTACTCGTTTACTAGCCATGTATGTTTCTCCTATATGACTGTTTGTTTTCTGTATCGTAATAGTAGCAGGTCTTACCAATGGTCGTCAAGTGTTTTTAATGGATGTCTGCATATCTTGCTCCATATTGTACGTCAATGTCTAGCGGGACATTAAGTTTCAGCTTCTTGTTGGCCTGAGTAATAGCCCATCGTAGAACTTTCTCATGTACCATCTCATCTCCTTTTCTAACATAGTTGATTGTCTCATCATGGAACTGACCCACAATGTTTGGTCTCTTGGTTAAGTAGAATGCCATCCAAGTATCGAAGCAGTATACACCAGTGGACTGGTTAAGCGTAGAGAACACATCCTTCTCGTACCTGAGGCTGTACCAGAAGCCACTCACGGGGTTCTTAACCCACATGTGACCTCCTAGCTTACGTACCCCCTTCAGCATGTCCTTAGAGAACTCAGTGATCCCCTTATTGCGTGTCCAGTAGGCTTCCAGTAGGGTAGCTGCCTCAGTCTCACTCATACCTGCTGTACGGGATAGCTTACGTTGTCCTACGCCATAGATCGCACTATAGTTGACTGGCTTGAAGAGTTTACGTACTCCCTTGATCTTATCAAACCTTTCTTTGTCGTTGACTGTATCCTCATCTGATCTGGTGTAGAAGTCGTAGTCGTCTGGATCAATATAGTCAGCCCTAACTGCAAGGTCAAGGTGTTCATCGAAACCGGGCTTAGACATCTCCTCTACGTACTCAGGGTCATATGGGAATAGGTAGTGTCGTTTAGTGGTGGACTCAAGAGATACCATGTCAGCACCGCATTGAGTGTAACCCTCAGGAGCTATGAGTGCACCCCTAACTTCCTTACCCCAAGGCTTGTCCACACCGGGAAGGTTGACTAGGGGTTTCTTGTGCTTGAACCTCAGGGTATTAGTGAACCCGTCAATCTCAGCCTTAAGGTAACCGTCTACTGCACACTCAAGGAAACCCTTGAAGATGCTTAGTCTGTGTTGGATGACAGTGAGACCATCAAGGATTTCTACACCGGGATTCTTCTCGATCAAGAGTTGAACAGATGGTGTGAGTTCCCCTTGCTTACGCACCTGAGGTACAGTACGTTCTTTGCCATTATCATCTTTCTTGTAGTCAAAGGTACAAGGTTCCCAACCTAAGCTATCTAGCCATGCCTTGACTTGAGAGGATGAGTTAGGGTTAGCTGGTTCAACCTTCTGTAGTACGTCAATGTCTTGCTTGAAGTTGTTGGGTAGACCTTGTTCCCTGAGTAGTGCATACCAATCAATAGCATGTTTAGATAGTGTACCATCCTTTTTCTTCATAGTCTTAGGTAAGGACTTCTTACGGTAGGTGTGGTACATAGGCATGTGTTGACGTAGTTCCTCAAACTTCTCCTCTTGTTGTTGGGTAAGTGTGTCGATACATTGTTGTACTAGTTGTAGATCAACCTTCCACCCATTATCTTCTGCCTTAGCTGCACTCTCCATCTTGAAGGTGAGATACTGTAGGAACCTATCAAGCTCTGGCTTATCCTTGTAGATCATGTCAGCTTTCTTGATAAGCTTCTGCCAGAGTAACCAGTTGATACGAACGTCTTCCTCGCATCGGTGTTGGTATTGCTCTGGGGTAAGTCCTTGCCAATCATCAACCTCTGGCTTAGGTACACCGAAGTCTTCACCCCAAGAGGCTAGACCATGACGAACCCTGTTAGGCTCAAAGACCCACGACATAGCAAGAGTGTCATAGAGCTTGGCGATAGGTTTGATACCAAGTATCTTATGTACTGCTCGTATGTCGTAGCGGGTGATGTTGTGCCCTGCAAGAAACTTAGAAGAGAGGAAGAAGGTACGCATCTTGTCATAGTCAAAGATAGTGTGGAAGTTTTTACCATCGTCAGTGTAGGATACGCAGTGTATCTTTGTGATCCCGGGCAGTAGGTCGTCAGCTTCAAGGTCGAATATACGCATTGCTTCTCCTTTTCTCTAATAGTATCAGGGTTCAGGTAAGTCTGTCAATACCCCCTGCCAGTGCTTGTCGTATAGTGCTTGGATACGGTCACGGTATGTAGTCACCCCCTCCTTGTAACCCTTGTATTCAAAGTGTACGCTGAAAAGAGCAGGACTTTTACGTAGACTCTTCTCGATCTCAAGGGCTAGCTTAAGGCCTAACCTGATACCTTTTTCTTGTTCAGTCATTTCTTAGGTTCTTTCTTTGACATTTGATCTGCTAAGTACATCGAGTGTAGGACACCCTCAAGTTCATCTGCCATAGCAGTTAGTACCATGTTAGGTGTTAGACTGTGGTATGGAGTAGGACACTCAGGCCATCCTTCCCAAAAGCATTCGTCCCCCATACCAGCCTCAACCCAAGCCTCACAGATTTCTTTTGCGGTTAGTTCACGGGTGTCTTCGTACATCATGGTTTATACTCCCTCTACCAACGCCACAGCACCCACGGGGTAATACTCTTTAAGGTACTTGTACACCTGTTGTGCTACCAACCGTGCCTCGTACTGTGCCTCTGGGTGGAGACGTAGGGTACACATCTTAGCGAAGGCACCCAGTGTACCGGACCACGTCCACTCAGTCATAGTAGATTGGGGCAGTACCATACGTGCTTGTTCTGGTGCTACACCCGCATGGATCATGTCTTTATAAAGAGACACCACAGATTCATTTAATACAGAGTCATATGCGTCCTTAACCCCCATAGTCTCTTTGAGGTGTTCAGGTAAATACCTATCATGACCCTCCACAACAAGATCCTTAACCTCCTCATCACTACTCCCCTGTTTCTTATTCTCTGCTGCCTTACGCCATACCTCAGGTTCATAAAACTTAATACCATCTGTGATGTATCGACGAGAGAACTCACTCATGATAAGGTACTCGTGCTTAACCAACTGCGCTCGTACAAAGATAGGTGCCTGAACCTCAAACGAGATAAATGTGTGGTTGAATGGTGTGTCATGGGTTGGGGTATTACGCCACTGCCAGAGTTTTTTAGTTAAGAACTGATGCTCATGCTCACTACCCCACTCCTTGTATAGATGTTTACCCTCAGAAGCGCAACGGTACAGAAAAGCATCAAAGTCCGCCGCAGTCATACCACGAGCAAGGAACTCCAAAAGGCGTTTGTCTTTAGGTTTAAGCGTATTCCTAACTTTGTGAAAGGAGACGTGGTCTACCAACTCTTGGTCCCACTCACTACGTGTATTAAAAGACCTACGTGCAGCATTGACTACCGACAGGTCACTACCTGCTGGTGTTACGTCTGGGTTCAGTTTTACTTTAATTTGTGTCATTCCTTTACCTCCATCATCTTTACTGTGCGGATACACCTATCTCCACGACCCGCTTCGGCACTAGACTTACTGTGGTGAACAAAGAGACCACTCGGAGGTGGAAAAACATTCACCCACAAAACCAGAGGCTCCTGATATTCCTCAACAACCTTGAACGCGGCTACATCCTCCCAATCAATATTACCTGCTAGCGTACTTGAGTAGGTTGTATTATAAGCACCCATCAAACGAGTAGTAGATACTTTAGACTCTGGGTGTACTGGGCATTCTTTCAACATGGCATGTGGGTACCATTTATTTACTTTATACTCGGCCATATTATATCTCCTCTGGATATTCTGTTTCTTCTAGGATTGTAGTCTTAGGATCATAGTACACCCCACCAGCCTTACCTAACTTACTGAAAGGGCGGTTTTTGTCGACGAACAACCCTGTAGTGTTCTTAAGAATCTCATCGTCTGTCTCTACGTCACGCTCAAGCTTGATGCAGATGATAGCCTCTTCTTCAAGTGAAGCTGCATACTTAGTACGTCCATCATCATTTACTTGGGAGATAAAGATAACACCGATGTTTAGTTCCTTAGCTAACTGGGCCATACGTGAACCCAAAGTAGTCAAGGTAGAAGTAGCACCGTCAACCCCTGAGTCAGAGAGGTAAGCCAGTCGTTGTACGTGGTCTACGAATACAAAGTCTGCACCGTAGGCCGTAGCAGCGAGCCGTACATAGTCGAGAAGCTTGAGAGGGTCGTCATGTGACCGCATCTCGAAGATGATGGTGCGTTCAGCCTGTGTGGCCTTCTTAGCGGCTACTAGGACCTCATCCTCAGAGATGTTGTTCCATTCCGCATCATCCTTGGTACGAACATTGATACCCAACTCATAAGTAGCCATAGCACGGTAGGTAATAGACTTCATCTCTTCCATGTGGAGGAGGGCGACAACAGCAGTCTCAGTCCTAAGTAGTGCCGCCTCGAAGTAACGGATAATCTCTGTCTTACCTGTACCCCTTGGTGCCTTGATGAAAGTGATACCACCCTTGACTAGACCCCGACACATACCATCTAGTGCTGCGTGACCCGTGGGGATATACTCGTAAGGGTTCTCTTCACGGATAGCTTTCTCTACTGCATCATCAGAACAAAAGAAGTTGTCAGGTGAATACCGCTGAGGCTTAAGTGCAGCCCACTTGAGTACGTCACCATCCTTGTTTGTCAGGAAGTCATTAGCATCCTTGTGTTGGGACATGGGTACGAAGTAGAACTTATCAGGGTATGCCTCATAGAGTTTATCCGCAGCCTTACGTCCAGCATCGTCAAGTTCCCCAGCATAGACAATCTCTTGGAAGTTAGTCAGGTAAGCATGGTTGTGCTTGATGAACTTCTCCCCGATAGATGCACTAGGGATAGCCTTAACTGGGAAGGTCTTACCAAGAATCTGGTAGAGGGATGCAGCATCGAACTCACCCTCAGTAAGGTACAGTCGCTTAGATGAACCAGAGTTAAAGTCTGGGCCAAATAGCTCTAGCATACCTACACCACGATCTTTGATCCAAGTCTTAGCTTTGTCGTTGTAGTCACGGTACTTGATTGTATGAGGGTACTTGTAGGCATACCGCACTGGTACGTTACCCTCGGAAGTTTGGACTTGGATACCGAAGAGTTTTGATACATCCTCATCCAACCCCCTGATACCTTTGTAGGTGGTACCAGTAATTTCTGCTGTCATTGCATTGATCCTTTTCTTTAGTGGGTAGGTAGTAGGCACCCAATCGAACACATCTCCCATACCCTTAGTAGGATAAGGTTGAGCGCAAGAGTGGCACTTACCGTACCCGTCATGGTTCCAACTGAAGGCGTCACTTGAGCCACAGTCTTTGTAGGGGCATCGAACATGTGTCTGATCGCTCATACTTAATCTCCTTAGTCTCCATGTAAAATAGTAATGCATCTAGGTCTCACCGTCAAGGGAAATTTTCTTCTTGACAACTACGACAAAAGGAAGTACCCTAATACTTTAAGAGTACTTAGAGGTTATACTTAAAGTTAATTATTACTTATAGTTATTAATATTAAGTAATAAGTACTTAGAGTATAACCTTAAGGTAAACCTTTAAGTATAAGCAATTTCCTCTTTTTTCCACATATCTAGTAGATCAGTCTTGACATACTCACCAAAGCTGTTTACAATTCCATATGTGATAATTGCTAAGTCTCCAACTTGCATTGCTGTTTCCTGATAGTAGTTGATACTACTTTGATTCTCCTCTAAGAAAGTCTCGCTCTGTGACCCATCATTTTTAATGATTTTCAATTCATACATTGTCGTCATCCTCCAAGTTTAATCCAAGTTCTTTCTTAAGTTCTGCCGCAGTGTACCCAATGTAGTGTAGGTAATCCGCAACTTCTGCTGCATGGTCATAGATCAAGTCTTCAATATCACCTTTCTCAATCAAGTCAATGACCTCTTGTGTCGTACCTTTGTCAGCCCTCTCAAAGTTAACAACCTTAGGGTCCCTCTTGATAACAAGCTTAGACCAATCAGCCTCAATAAGAGCAGGTACTAGTACACGCAGAAAGTCAAGGTCCTGTGTCTCATATTTGGTATGTTGTTTCTCATACCCCACACTTAGATTAGTGCACTCAGGTATGTCGTCCCGATACTCATTGGAGTCAGTGAATACACCGTGCTTATCCTTCTCCATACCTAAGTCTAGAATGTCAATAAGAGAATCAGCAAACTCGTCAGAACAAGTACGGTAACTCATCTGGTGTGTCACCACAGACTTAGTACCATATCTGTCAAAACTGATAGCAGCCTTAGCGTATTCCATCCAAGATTGCTTACTTAATACCATACCACTAGAGCCTAGGCAACCTACTTCTTCACCTCCATGGACAATATAGATGCCCGGTACCTCAGCTTCAATCATCTCAAGAATGATCCATAGCCCTGTCGTACAGTCAGCCCCAAGGCAATCACCCTCAGGAGTATAAGCTGTATCAAGGGTTGTCTCTACTGTTTGGAAGCCCCCATTGAAGTGTACCGTGTCATGGTGAGCCATGAAGGCAACCTCAGGGAAGCTACCATCGTCATTTAAGATAGTTGTGAAGTAGTTACCAAATTCATCTGGGTTACCGAATACAGGCTCAAGATACAACTCACAAAAGACTGTCTGTGCGATACTACCTTCAGGACGCTGCCACCTAAGCATATCTAATAGGTAGTCAATGTCTGGTGTATAGGTCATGCTGTTTCCTTTTCTTTTTCATAGATGTAATCACCTTCATCGTCAAGCACCATGTACTTCTCTGCGTACTCCTTGGAGACGAGACCGTAGGGGCCAGAGTTAGAGAGAAGGTCGTCAACATGCCAGACGTCACCAGTAGGCTCACACTCTCCATAGTCTCCACTGTAGCTGCTCATCCACACACTGTCAGTACCATAGCGAGTAGACACGTAGACCATTATAGCATCGTCAATGTGAATCTCATTACCATCTTCATCCTGCACGAAGGTATCATTGTAACAGCAGTCACAGTAGAAATCACCAGCCTCTGAGGTGCAGAGTTCGTCTTGATCTACCCCCTCTTCACAACCACAACAATGGTAACGAGCGCCCAAGCCTGCAAAACCTTCAGTACCCTGTGCTTCATAAGGGCCACTAGAAGTCAACCGGAACCCATCGTCATACTCTTCAAACTCTGCAGGACCGACATCAATGTAGGGCATAAGAACTTCTTTATAACAAGTCTCAATACGGAGAAGCTTAGCACCAGACCAGTCAGAGTAACTACCCATAACACAACCCATCTCCTTAATATGAGCCTCCAACATGTCAAGAGATTTCTCATCCACACCATAGCAAGGACCAGCTTGAGGTTTCTTACCCTCAGAGACACGAGTGTAGACCACACAACGACCAGCTACACGATCCTTATCATCCTTAAGGTAGATGATCGTAAAGTCACCTGAGGCATAGACGATTGCTGGGTGTCTCTCACTAAATTCAAACTCACCCTGCATACAAGAGTTCTTAAGGGACTTCCTCATCTCGCATGTAGAGGGGGTAGCAGAGGGTGCAACTTCTCCAGCGTATGCGTACTCAAAATCATCTGACTTGGTACCTACATGGAGCGTATAGGACTTCTCAGAGTATATCTCACGGTACTTGTTCACGAAGTCTTCAACCTCAGCATCAGATACATTTGGTTTAAGCATACGGAAGAACTTACCGGGCTTCATCTTAGTCTTACGGTTACGGAGGTAATCACGGAGATTAACGTAGCACTCAACTGCGGCATCATCAATGGGGTTAGCACAAAGAAGCCTGTTGTACACAAATACATCATAACCCCAAGTATGACTAAAGCCAGACCTATCCCCCTCCAAGTTACCTAACTGCTCAATAGTCTCAACACCACGAGCCTTGAACCAATCCGGCACTGTACCCATATAGCGTTGATTACCTTCTGCATCTACATGGATGAGACGTTTATTGTTCCAGTAGAGAAGAAGGTCATGTATATTACACCAAAAAAGACCCGGAATATTAAAGTCGTTGGTTGGCTCATAAAGATTCTCAGTATCTTCAAGGCGGTGTGGGTTCATCAAAGTCCCACCATAAACCATTACACGGTAGATACCTTCAACCAAGTACTCTTCTACAATCTTAGTAGCCATTGTCTTTCTCCTAGTAGTTAGCCTCAAGCATCCGATTAAGGTCATGCGAGGTAGGGTTAATATTCAAGTCTTCAAGAAGTGAGGCAGCATCATACCCCACATTCCTTAGTATGTCTGCAACTTCTTCTGGGTAGTCACTGCACAATTCAGCAAGGAAGCTAGTCTCTGCCCTAACTGCTGACTGATAGCCCCCACTGTCGTTGTAGTAGTTGTCACCCCATGGGTCAAGGGAGGACCTAAAGATCATATCACGAGGGTCCCTTACAATATCCAGAGCACCCCAATCAGCATCAATAAGATTACCGATAAGTTCCTCTAGGTAGTTAAGGTCCTGAGATTCATTGACACTATGTTGGTTGTAGTAACCCACTGAGATATTAGTACACTCAGGGATGAAGTGGATGTACTCAATGCTATCAGTGAAGGCACCAGTAGGATCAGGTGTCAGGTATGGCATACCCAAGGTGGACGACAAAGAAGTAGCAAACTCATCTGAGCAGGTACGTTCTCCCATCTGGTGCGTTATGATAGAAGTAGTTCCATACCTGTCGAAGCTGATAGCTGCCTCAACCTTGTCAAGATAGGGTGGTCTACGTTTAGCCAAAGCCTTAGAGCCTACACACCCAATCTCCTCCCCTGCATGAATGATATACACACCCGGTACATCAGCCTCAATCATACGAAGGATAATGTATACACCAGTTGTACAGTCAGCACCGAGACAAGACCTACTCCAGTTCTTCTCTGCAAGGGATACATGACCCTTACTACTTACGTGGATACGTTGGAAGCCTTGATCTTTGTGCACTGTATCATGATGAGCCATGAAGGCAATCTTAGGGTACTTAGAGCCTACCAAGAGGAAGTAGTTACCATCCTCATCAGGTTCACCAAAGACAGGCTCTAAGTATTTCTTACAGAAGAGGCGTTGGGCATTAGAACCCTCTGGCCTCATGTAGTTTAACATATCAAGTAGTTGTTGCATTTGCTTCACCCATTAGTTCACCCCTTAGTTCTTGATACCTCTGAATTGCACTACGTAATTCTGCCATATCACGCTCATATCCGGTGGAGACAGTTACTGTAGAGCAGGCATTTGATGAAGGCTGAAAGGTACCTTCAGTACTTGGTTTTTTAATCACACGCCTAAACTCTGCAAGACCAGTAGCACCTGAAGCATTTACAGTTCCTGTGCAGTCTTTAACCTCATAGCCACCACCGTAGTAGTAGAACATGTCATCCGCTGGGTTAAGCATCAATTTAGTGTGATCTAGGTCAATGTAAGGTAGTACCTTGTAGTCATGACAATCATCAGTATGATCAATGTTTTTAAATCGGGCACCCTTCCAATCCCTAGAGATAGCAATAGTAACACCCTCTGCGGTAAGCCTTTCAACAAAAACAGAGTAAGCCTTGTTAGAGACACAGTAGATAGGTGCCCTTGTGTTGGTCAAGGTACAGATCACAGTACGAGCAAGCATTAAGCCTTCCTCATTGTACAGGGTAGCAACCTTGAAATCACCAGTATCATAAGCAGTAGCAGGGTGAGCAGGGTAACCGTCCTTTCCTACATAGTCATACCGCATACAAGAGTTGTATTGGCTCTTCTTGTCGTTAGTAGTATCGAAGTAACTCTCCTTCATGAACTTACCAGTGAAGGCTTCTTCAAAGTTGTTACCCTCAGTGTACACCCAAGCTGAGGTATCAACAAGGTACTCACCATTTACAGCAGAGGATACCTTCTCTAGGTCATAGTCATCTATATCAGGGATGATCTGTTTGAGCATACGGCCCACCTTACCTACACGGTGCTTAGCGTCAGGCTTAGGGCGAAACCCTACTTGATTGTTGACAACCCTAAGGTCATGGTACATCATCAACTCCCTGCGTGATTGAGCAAAGGGTAATATACCTGAGATAAAGTCACACAAATCCTCATCTCCACGGTGGATACAAGGACCGTACTCACCTATAATCTTGAAGTAGTCTGTATACCTAGACATTCTTAATACTCCTTATGCTGATTTTCTGAGTACAGTGGACACTGAACATTCAAGACTCTTAGCTATTGCAGCAATAGTCCAACCTTGTTTACGAAGGATTTTAACAGCCTCGCCAGATACATTCATATTGAGCTTACGTACCAGTGTTGGTGTACCTACATCGAAGGACTTAATCTCCTCTTCACTCATAGGAAAGGGGACCATATCATCCAACTTGATAGGCTCACCATTAAGCAAGGGTTGTTCATCTTCATAGACGATAATAGTCTCACGGTCACGGCTCCAGCGAGTACGCATCCCCTTAAAGTTAGAGTTATAAGGTGATACACTCATACGAGTAACCTGCTTCTTGTTGGTCATCTTCAGAACACGCAAGGGTGTCTTATAGTAGAGCACTTGCTGCCCATCCATCTGGTTGTACTTGATGATTGCTTTTACTTGTACAGTTTTCATTGTCTCATTCCTTTGTTTTGTGTTTATGATAGAAGTAGATTAAAATGTCGATATGGTTTCAGTGGGTTGATTTGATCGGCGCTCTTCGATGATATCAAGGATAGCCTTAACCATATCTAAAGCCTCCTCCTCACTCATGTGGATTGTGTTACCCTCGTTATGGTGATCCCAAAGAGCTACGACACCGTCATAGTTATAGTTTGCAGATACTTCACCCACTACAAAGGTACAGACAGAGTTTCCATCGTATGAAGAAGCTACCCCCCTGAATAGTTTATTCTCTGGCATCTATTCACTCCACAAATAGTAGGTATTTCCGTTTGGGTCAGTAATCTCGCCATCACCTGCCCGCACGTCATTAGGGTACAGAAATGCGATACGTTCCTTGGCGTCCTCAAGGGACAAAGCCTTAACATCACCTAGACAAGCACCACTGTCTGTTTCAAACCAATAACTATACTCATCCATCGTACTCACTCCACTCATAGAACCAGCCCCATTGTCCGAGACCGAATGTTACCCCATCCACAGTAGGATAGGCCCAAAAATTACTGCCCAAGGTATAGGCAAAGATTGCGACAAGAAGGTATCTACTCATTATACACTCTCCTGCTTATTAAGCCTAGATCGCAGTGCCATCCAGCGTTCACCACAGGCTGCACTTGTAGCTCCACTCCTTGTGGCATGGTACAATGCTTCCCCCTCATCCACACCTTGTTTAGGTGCATAGATAGGGCAACCACCAGCTAAGGCCCTCGCTTCACGCTCCGCAAGTCTTAGTTGTTCAATAGGAGTACTCACTTCACCCTCTCCACGATTACTTGGTTCACGTCACGCATCCGGTAACGCCATCCATGTTTACGGACTAGTTGGTCCACGATAATGTCTTGAAGTGATTGCTCACTGTTGTATGCAGGTGCATCACAAGGGATAGGCCCACGTCCGTCATTATAGTCAAGGTAAGTCATATCACATCACCTCTCTCACGCAGGTAATCTCAAGGATGTTGCAATCCACATCTTCACCCACCTCACCATGGAAAGACTCAAAATACTCACAAGCCTCTGCAAGACTTTTACCGTAAATGTTTTGACTGTATCTTCCTGTAACACGCCAGTCAGCGTCATGAGTTACCCACTCAAAATAGTATTCCATTGTTCCTCATCCTTCCTTATACGTAACGCCATTCGGTGACTACAGGACACCGCATAGAGTAGTCACCATTCTCGTCGGAAACCTCTTCAGGCCAGAACCAATCCATTTCTTCACCCTCTTCGGTGATGGTAACCGTGTCTTCGTCCCCGTCGAAAAACTTTACCTCGACAGTGTTGACCATCGCAGGACGCTCATAGTTAAAGCCACCACGGTATTCAACCCATACATTTTTATTTTCCATCACATCATTCCTTCTGTTGGTAGGTGAAAAGAATAATGCACCCCAAGCCTAACCTTAGAAAGATTAGAGTTAGGGTACACATTTCAACTCACTTATGAAGCGGCATTAAGTGCAGCTTGGAGTGCAGCAATATCTTTTGTCAATTGTGCCTGCATCTCCATCTTTACAGCCAATTCATCATAGCCCTTGTCCACGGCTGATTTTGTGGTTCGTTCAATTGTGGATACTGCAAATTCATGTGTTTGTTCGGCTGATTTAGGTGCAGCATCTTCCTCACTTTTAGGTGCAAGAGCCGCCTTGATCGCAGTGCCACCCAATGAAACTTTCTTCTGGACCAGCGCCATCACTTTGGCAACAGCACCTTCATTAATATCAGCATCCCCAATTGTTACACGCAATCCGGTTGGTTGTTTCTTGTCCACGTCAATCTTGATCCCCGGCAACACGGCTTCACAAACAATCCGCAAGTTAGATACCGCCTTGCGGTCCCCGTCTGCGATACCATTGGCGAGGTGGTTTGCAAGCAACGTCCAATCACCGTCAGGACCTTTAGCGACACGGATACGGTCGATTGTGCCTTCAATAATATTGGCACCATTATTCTTACGTGCAGTCCACCAAGCACGGCTTTGCTTTTTCATGGCTTTGGTGTCAACTTGCGTGGTCACGGTCAGAGCATTAGCGGTCGATACATTTACAGCGTTCATTGTAGAAGTCATCATCTTATCATTCCTTTTAAAGATGCAGAATTACATCATAAGGCACAACCTAAAAGATTGTGACCTAGCTATAATTCCATAGCCCCCTCATGGCGTACAATCGTTGCACGTCCAGAATTATACTGGCGGGTTTTGGCAAGCCCCGTGTTTACCACGACCTGCGACCAGTCCACTGTTTTCTATTAATCTGGACCAGCCACAATGGGAGCCGCGTTTTGTCATACGTCCATGATCGGTTTTCACCTAGGAAGTTCAGATTGCCTTAGGGGCACAAAATGTCAAAGAGCGTTGGCGTTGATCTGATTTCCGGTATCCTCTTTTCACTCCGCATCTAATCCAGTCGCAACCTTCTTAGACACCGCAAGCGATCCAATTCAACTTTCTATCCAGCACCGACCCCCTTAGTCCCGTGGGGGCTTACCGTCCCGACCCCCTGTTCCGTTTGGGCCGTTTCGATGAATCACTTAAATCACAGGTCTTGATTGGGGTAAACAACTATTTTTACTTTCTTATAAGTGATTGAAAACAAAGGATAAATCGACCTATGTTCTACTTTGTTCCTGATTCGTTCCTGATTCGGTCCCCCATTTTCTGCTGTAGGTTGTGAAATTAGTTTAGTGCAACTTAAGGTAGTCCTTTTTATATTATATAGTATACGGTTTTTTAGCATTCCAGCAACCTAGAGGTGATCAACTAGGGATGACAGTAGTGGACCCCTAACTATACCTGAAGGATACCGTTCCTGATTCGTTCCTATTGTGTTGCAAGAAAGACACGTCAACAGATTAATCGTTATATTCAATAAACTGAATGTGATTAAATAATAGGCAGATAGGCGACAAAGTAACGGGATGTTACAAGATGGCTTAAACCTTGAAACAATGTGATCGGATAAAGAATGAACAAGATAGGAACAGAAGTGAATACCGCGAAACAAGCCCGCTAAGCTGTCAAGTCGGTGCGCCCCCTAGTCGTTCTATATCAGATTGAAGCCGCCCCCTTGCGCCCCCTTATATCGCCGCTATGGGCTTGGATATGTTAGCAGTAGAGTGAAGATATATTTAGTCGCCTGTTGGTTGTCTTGTATGTTACATTCGGTGTACGGTATGTGGTATGTAGTGTGTGATATGTGGTATGGTAGTTACATGAAACTTTCTTTCCTGCGAGTGAACAACCTAATAATGTAACAGGCATTAACATTCGCACCCGTATGGTGTTCTCTTTTTGTTCTCCTTTTCGTGTGATTGTATTGTATCCTCGGCGGGAAACCAACACGTGTATAACCCTTAGGTTGTAGGGGGGAGGCAGGGGCCATGGCACCTAGGTACGTACGTATATACCACCAATGACAGCGGGGGGTATTTTAAACTTGTTAACAGGGGAGTGAATTATAGCTAAATAGGCCTTATTTAAAAGAACAAGCGTTCAATTAATGGGAAATGTGAGTAAATTAAGTTAGAGGCTCTGTAAGGGGCCTTAGAATGCCTTTACGATCTTTCGGGGGTAGCCCTAGCCTAGCACTTAGAGGTACCCCTGTGAGCCTCCTGAGGATCGCTGTGAGGATACTTCTAGATATGGAGGGTAAATCTTAGGGGTTTGGCGGGGGAAAGCACTCAGTTATTAGGAGAGGTGGTCTGAAAGGTAAAATTGGCTAGGTTTTATTACCAATTAGGGGGATTTGGAAAGAAATGTTAGTTTAAGGTGTGACACGTTGTCGCACTTAGTGACTTTTTTACCACTCTTGTAAATATTTAGCTTGACAAAAGGACCAAAATGCGGTATAACTCCCTTTAGGGAACTTAAAGAGACTACTTAAAGTTTAAACTCTAAGGTTTTAATATTACTAAGTATATAAAGATAATAAAGAACTTAAAGAGATAACTTAAAGCTTAAACTTAAAGTACTGCTAAGAGATTTTATTACTTATCTGGTTCATAAGAGATGATAAGAACTTAAAGTTGAAACTTAAAGTACTGACTCTAGTCCTGTTCTTACCTTTGTCGTATAAAAATAATAATGAGCTTAGAGTTTAAACTTTAAGTAGGGGGCTTATAGGGCTAAGTCTAGTTTCTTCTGTCGTCCCCCTTATTTTATGTTGACTTCCAAACCTTAATGAGTATAACTTCATGAAAACCCCACAAAGCGACATGATACTTGAAGAAGTCTATGAGGCTCTTATCTCAGATAAGATTCATAACTTTGATCACATGCATATCCCCCGTTCAGATGTCTTCTACGCTAGAAATGCGTACTACAATTACTCAGGTGACTGGGTAGACCTTGATCGAATGGAGAGATGTATGTATCTTGAAGGTATGCTGAAGGCTAGTGACGTCAAGGACCCTAAACGAAAGAGAGACTGGGAATGAGCTACACACTCGGAAAAAGAAGTTTGAAGAACTTGAGTGGTGTGCATCCTGATCTCTATGCTGTGGTCAAACGTGCTATCTCTTTTACTGATCAAGACTTTACTGTGATTGAGGGACTTCGTACTATTGAACGACAGAGGCAGTTGGTGAAGAAGGGTTTCTCCAAGACGATGAACTCCCGTCATATCACTGGTCATGCTGTTGATGTCGTACCCTATCCTATTGCACACCGTCTTAGCTATCCAGACTTCCAATGGAAGAATGTAGCTGATGCTATGCTTGATGCTGCCAGTGACCTCAAGGTAGACCTTGAATGGGGTTACGCTAAGTGGGGGTGGGATAAGCCACACTACCAGCTAGCTTGGCGGAGCTACAAGTAATGACTGATAGCGATGACCTAAAAAGGCGGGTAACTGGTGTTGAAGCTTCTATCGGTCACCATGTAACACGATTAAATCTATTGGAAGTAGCGGTGGCTTCAGAACGAGTTAGAAGTGACAATATTGCTACTGACCTATTAGATATTAAAGATACATTGAAGTGGCTTGTGAGGCTTATTATCTCTGCCTTAATACTGGCTGCTATCGGCTTTGCTCTTGGTGGAGGGTTCGTCCTTGGGTAAGCATAATCTGGTCTTAGGGTGGTCACTTCTTCTG
>Ga0196887_1000434_pt1 | contig 20535 bp, 16 predicted proteins | sample VirMetDEL_Mar_31_FD_169094 | JGI IMG/M metagenome (GOLD analysis project Ga0196887, IMG submission 169094) | Aqueous microbial communities from the Delaware River and Bay under freshwater to marine salinity gradient to study organic matter... | ecosystem: Environmental > Aquatic > Marine >... | reverse complement strand
GCTTTGTTAGAAGAGGAAAAACTGTCGTAGAGTCAACGAGAGAGACTGTAGAAGTTAATGATTTTCTGGTCTCTCAAGGATATATCCCCGAGGTTATTCGAGAAATAAAAGATAAGTGGCTAAAAGACCCTCAAAACAGCGGCGCAATACAGCACATGGGTAACGAAAGTCTAAATCACTACAGAGAGTTTCTAGACCATGTAAAGATGTCTGAGAATTACGCTAAGGCATACGACGCCCACGTTAACTCTGCTAAAGACTAATTATGGCTTTAAAACCCTTTAATCCAGCGGCCTTCCAGACACCTGATTTAGAGTTAGGTGTGGCGGAACCCACCGACACTGTTGGTGTCTCTGAGGGCACAGCCGAGCCTACCGGATTGAAGCCGTTTGATCCGTATATGTTTGGCGAAGAAGCAGTCCCTGCGGGTCCTCGGGTAGGAGCAGACCCGACGCCTGTCGAGCCAATACTTCCAACAAAAGACGCCTACGACTTCGCTGGTAGAAAAGTGGGCGCTTTTGGAGAAAGCTCTAGGCCAGTACAGCAACCCGGCACCCGGCCTAATTTTGTTGACGAACTAACTAGAGACGTCCTTAACAATCAGCGTATTGTCGAAGCCGCTGAGCTAAAACCAAAAGACATCTACGAGCGGCAAGCAATACGGGAGGCTTTAAACCTTCCTGACGCTCTTATTGATTCTATGAGCCCGTCTATGCGGGAGCAGGCGCTTAGACGTCAGGACGTACAGGTACGCATAAATCAGCTAGCGCAGGCCCCAGCGTTAAAATTAAAGATGGCGGAGAGCGCCGAAGCCTCCGCTATATTGATGGGCTACATACCGGCGCTGGCGGCCAGTGAGGCGGGCCTTCGTCGTGCCGGATACCGGCTAACCCCTCCCCGGTCTTCAATTATAACACCCATACCCAGTGACCCGGTGTCCTTTATAGAAGGTTCGGGTAACGCCATTGTGCGCGGATTTAACATGCCGCAAATTGCTTTTTTGCGTCTGCTAGCGGAAAAGGACACCGTCACACTTCGCGCTGGCATGAGCGACGGCTTTGGCGAGTTTTTAAAAGGGGAAGCTAGTAGGCTATTTAAAAGAGACACCCCTATAACAGACAACGTATTTTTAGACACTGTAGTAGCGCCTGTGGCTGCGTCAATGATTAAAGAGGTCGCAAGGGGAGGAGATATACTTTCTGTCATTTCGGCACCCTTTAGTGACGCTGCTAGCGACGTCTTAGATATTGGCAGCATTTTAGTGGACATGGGGTATGGCCTTAAAGACGTAGGGGATAAAGATGCCGCCCAAGCAGCGGCGCAGTCTGCTGTAAACCTCTTAAACAAGGCGTCCAAACTAGACGCGGAGTTAATTAAAAATTACCCGTGGTCTGATAAGTCTAAAGAATTTCTAAACATAACAGAGCAGCTTTCTAAGCAGGAGGGTATGGGAGACTTAGACAAGGCCCTACTCTACCTACAGGCGATGAAGCAAAACCCCCTAGCCGCGTCTGCCTTTTTTACTGAGGTATTCTTTCAAGAGACACCTAATTTAGCCGCTGCTGGCGTAGTTAGCAGGGTTTCACCGTCGGCGGCTAAGAAATTTATGCGTCCGCTAGGAATTGCTGTTCCTATGTATATTCGAGAGGCTGGGGGCAGCGAAGTCGAGGCGTACATAAAAGAAAAGTACAATTACGACTTATCGACACAAAGCGGTGCCTACCAGTTTATGGCCGACTGGCAGGCCCAAAAAGACTTTGATCGTGTCGGTCAGGCTAGAGGAGTAACAATAGGCGCGTTTAGTGCGTTCGGTATGTACGCAGCAGGGGTGCCGTTTGCGCGTAATGCATTTAGAAACTTTGGCGCACAAGTGGCGACACAAGGGGTTATTGGCGGCGCAGGAGAGTACGGCGCGGTGCGTTTTGCGGGGATGCGCACAGACATTGTTGACATAATGCACGAAATTTTTGGTGAAATGAATCCTGTTAGCGTTGCCACTGAAATGATTATTGCTGGTCAGACGATTAGAAACGAAAGAGCGACAAGGGAGTTTTTAAAAACAGGAGACAGCGTAAAGGAAAAAATAGCGGGTGTGCCGGTAGAAGACATGAAGACCGTCTCTGAGGTTATTGCAGACGGCTACGCAAATGAGGGCATAGACACGATCTACATTGAGGCAGACCAAATTTTGTCGTTTAGTCAAGAAAACGACACCGTTATAGAGACTTTGGGTCTGGATCAACAAGAAGTGCAGCAGGCCGCCGCAGAGGGCGGAGACATCTCGATTGATGTTGCGACATACATCAGACACATCGTCGGGCAGCAGGGTTTTGAGCAGTTATCTAGACACGCACGCAGCACGCCCGAAAGCATATCCGCCGACGACTTTGAGTTTGCCGAAAACACTGCGGAGATGGATGTTGTAGATGAAATAGCTAAGCGTGTTAGAGAAAGAGTAAATGCGTCGGAGGAAGAGGTACAGGGCGCTGTTAGCGACATTAATGAAATGCGCCGCGACCTAGCGCGACAAATTGTAGAAAACACAGACCGCCCCGCTGAAGAGGCGGAACTGCTAGCTACAGTAAACGCCTTAGCGTTTGCAACAAGGGCGGCCAAAATAACAAAAGAGACCGGCCAAGAGACTAGGGCGCTGGATCTTTACTTAGAGCAAAACATCATAGTGCAAGGCACAAAAACCGAAGACCTGATTACAGTGCAACAGAATTTTGTTAATCAGGTACGCGAGGCGGAGGCAGAGCTATCTAAGGGTTTTAAAGACGATCCTATACCGGAACTGGAGGAGGCGACAAAACGCAGGGAAGCAGGAGATATAACCCAAGAAGAGTATAACGACATAGTGTCGGAGCTAAAGCCCGTACGGCCCTACACTAGAGTGCCTACCCCGGCTACTCGGGGGCAGATGTTTGATGCATTGGACGCGCCTAAGAAACCTAAATTAAATATTGGAAACCAGTATGTTGGTCAGGAAGTTGGGCTAAGACTAGATATACCAGCTTACACACGTAAGGGTGTGTGGGTTCCGACTATTCACGTAAAAGGCGGCACTGCCCACGAGGCGGCGGCGCGGATTACAGGCGTTACGTTTACGCAACCCGGAGACACTGCGGAGCGCAAAGCCGGTGAAGTCGGTCGAGGTGATAGAACTAAATCTCCGTTTGCTCAAATGCGAGGCACCCTCGATAGTGTAGACCCGGCAGAACTAGAGGCGAGGGCGCAGGAAGTCTTAAATGACCCAGAGTGGACGCAAGTAGGGTACGATCCGAGACGCCACACTTTCTTTTACGACCGCGCCACACAGCAGCCTGTGCTGTCTGCTGATGAGGTTATACAGGTAGGCCCACTAGTTCTGGCGAAGAACGCCGTCAAAGGTGAAGGGTCAGACTTTCTATTTCAGGACAAAGACGAGACACCTAAAAAACGCGCTAAGAAAATCAAAAAAGATATAGAGGCGTCCGAGACGCCCGAGAAAGCCAAGAAAGAAATCATTGCGCGTGTAGAAGACGCGGGTGGGCAAGTTCTGGAGTTTGACCAAGTAGACCGCCTTGTAGACAGCGATCAAATTAAAACAATTACGCTACAAGATTTACTGGGGATTAAACTATTTCCGACAATAGCGGATAGAACTGCGGCTGGTGCGCTGTACACCGGCATAGAGGGCGCTGAGCTTTCTATGGCAGTTCCTTTGTTAGGCGGCCCATTCTTTCCTCTACGAATGAGTAACGTTGAAGCCGGTACAATTTGGGCAGACAGAGGTAAGAGTGTCGAGGGTGCAAAGCTAGCAAAAGTCACCGAGCAGGGCGCTACACACATGCTTGTGACGATGGGTGACCCCAATATGCACGTATCTAACACAACAGTTAGTTACGCATATTTTCAGACATTGTTGGCTAGGATAGAGGAGATTCGCCAAAGCCAAGAACGCTCCGGGCGCAACATACAAGAGACGCTAGACCAAGATACACTGCTGTCCTTGTTAACCGAATGGAATAAAACGAAACCTTTACCGGATCGTCCTGTACAAGAAGATTATAAGACAGAAAAGGCTTTTAAAAGCGCAGACAAAAATTGGCGCGATAAAAAGAATATTAGAGAGGGGGTAAACAATTTTCCCGGTTTTACCGATACTCAGAAAATGATGGATCATCTGCACAGCATATCTTTTGAAGCTCGAAAACAAATTATGAAGATAATGGGCAGTAAGGCGGCTGAGAATATAACGGGCATAAATTTACAGAAAATATTAAACGCGACCCGAGAACCTTCTCTCTCGGGTCTCGGGTGGGGCGATGGTGTTCTTTTATTAGAAATAGACACCGAGACCCCTTTTGTAGAATTAGGAACCGAGGGAACCGAAAGGCACCCAGATTTCCCATTGGGCATGAGGGGTAAGGTTGTTGGAAAATTTGACACCCCGATTAACTACGAATTGCTGTTTCAAGACTGGATAAGTGATTGGACAGCGGAACAGTTAGCAGCCGGTAAAGAAGAAGCTGACCTCAATTCTAGACGGGCATTCGAGTTATCTAGGCCGGTTATTGACGTAAGCCAAGAACTTTTAAATAAGGTTGGAGACGTATCTGCTCCCGGCGTACCGACGCGCTTACACGCACGCTTAGTTTTAGACACCATACAAGACAACTGGCTAAGAAATGATATTACCGCAAAAGCAGGGGGCATAAAACCAGCAGATTTTAAAAACGCGTTTTTAGCGGGGAACACGTTTAACTCTCTTGATGTAACAGAGAATGGCAACGTAGTCATACCCTCTGGGCTGGCAGATAAATCAAAAATTGAATTGGCTCGCTTAGGCAAGTCACACACTTTCTACGCCCTAGACCGGAAAGAAGATGGCAGGGTGTACCTCAGCACCGTTATTAACAACGACAGTGGCACCGAGGGTATCGGTGAAGTGATGGCGGTGCTGGACGCGGTAGCCAAGGGCGCAACCGACATTAAAATTGCAGACACTGATAATATGGTGTATGCTATTGCGATTGATATTGGCTTTAAACCTAACGAAGACGGCAGTGGCCTAGTCTGGACAGGAGATGAGAATGTCAGAGAAAATATCGTCGCAAGATATCTGGACGACGGCAACGAAAGTATTCTCTCCGTCGGAGATCAAGCAGATGTCCAAACCCACGAGGCGCTCTTTGATTCTGTCGTTGATGAGGCTGTTGGAAAGGAATCCCAACCCGAGCCGGGAGCAGTTGGTGCGGCACAAACAGACACTATCGAAGACAGTCTTACATCCCGCGCTCGTAATGTTGCGGCAGCAGTCAGACAACTCTCCCCAGAAGCTAGGGCAAACCTCGGATTTACCGACGCAGAGTTAGAGTTTAGGCAGGACACAGAGGAGGTTGGTCGCGGCTCGTTTAACCCGTCTGACCTAATAACCGACCAGCAAGGCAACCCTGCTAACGTAATCAATATTTTCGAGTCGGCGGACAAGTCTACTTTTCTCCACGAGAGCGGCCATATGTGGCTGGAGATGTTGAGGTCAGACGCGTCCAACTACAAAGGCTCGTTTGATAAAGACTGGAATACCGTTAAGGATTGGTGGGCGAGTAATACGTCAACCATAAAGGCGGAGGCTGTACGCCGCGCAAAGAAGGACGGCGACACAGCGTCCGCTAACGCAATCAGCAGCATGTCCGACGCTGCGGTGCGGCGCTTTATAAAGTCTGGCGACTTGCGTGCGTCGGGAACAAACAGGTGGCTGTCTATCTCGATGCACGAGCAATTTGCCCGTGGCGTGGAGGACTATTTTGCGCGGGGAGAAGCTCCGTCCGTAGCCCTTGCGGACATTATGATCGAGTTCGCTTTGTGGATACGGGGGGTTTACCGGCGGCTTACTAACTCAAAGCTCGACGTTAGGTTTTCGCCGGAAGTCCAGAAAGTCATGGACCGCATGTTGGCTAGCGACGAAGAGATAGAGTACATGGCTAGCCAGTATAACATGACAGCGATCTTAGAGACCGCCGCTAACGCTGGCATGACAAAAGAGCAATTTACTGGGTATCAAGAGCAGCTACACAAAGCCAAAGAGCAATTAAAAATCCAGCAGCTAGCGAAGCATCAAAAAGATGAGGAAAGAGCAAAGCGCGAGTGGTGGCAACAGGAGCGTGAGAGTATGCGCGACGACGTCACTAAGGATGTCGCAAACACCCGTGTATACAGACTTATTTGGTCCCTGTTAGAGGGCGGCTTAGCTGACGGCAGCAGCATACCTACCGAGCTTAAAGTGGGTCGGTTAGACCAGAAACAGATAGAGGCTCTGCTTGAAGAAATGGACGGCGTGTCCTTGTCTGATCTAAGTGGGTTTGAGACACGCGGCAGGGCGCTTTACACAAGGGACAAGAAACAAAGCCCCACCAGCCCTGCCTACGTTGCCGCGTTGTTTGGCTACGAAGACGCGCAAGAAATGATACGCGACATAGCAACAGCGTCTAAGAAAGTTAGCGACGAAGTTGACGCTAGGCTAGACGAAGCTATGGAAGAGATACACGGCACTATGAATAGGGACGGGTTAGCGGAAGCTACCTCGACTGTACATAGCGACCCGATAGCCCGAATAATGGCTATTGAGTTAGAGGCTATGCGTACGACAGAGCCAGCCTTTAAAACTAAATTTTTAAAGGCGTACGCACGCAAAAAACTTCTGGATATGAAAATATCCGACATTAGTCCGAGAGCGTTTCTGGCCGCTGAAAAACGCCACGCTAAGCGCGTGGGCGTGATGCTGCGTAAAGGGGACAAGGTAGGCGCGTACGCAAACCAATTCCAGCGTATGATTAACCACCACCTAGCCACCGAAGCAATACGCTTTCAGAAAAATCAAGATAGCCGACTTCGGCTCTTTAGGAAGTATCAAAACAAGACCAAGAAATTCCCGACTATCGACGCTGATTATATAGACGCACTTAGAAACGTATTAGATGTGTACGACTTTGGTAGCCGACTTTCTGCTGAGCGTATGCAGCGAGAAATTATCCAAGCAAATTTGGATAAGCTACAAGAAGTTATCGACTTTGTCGAAAATGAAAAACTTGCGGAGGACACTTTCTTAGAGGTGCCCCAATGGATTTTAGACAAGCAAAAAGCCAGCAACTGGCAAGACATTACGGCGCGAGAATTTACCGAGCTTTATAACACGGTAAAGCTCTTAGAGACGCAGGGTCGGCTTAAAAAGAAGTTGAAGGTTGGACGAGAGGACAGAGACCGAGCCGAAGTACAGGCAGAAATGATGTCGGCACTAAACGACCGACCCGAAGCAATACTTTCGCGCCTACGCTCAAAAGAGAATTTGATTGCCGATTGGTTTGAGAACCAAGGTGAGGTCTTTACCGCCATTGATACGCACCTTTTAAAAGTAGAGTTTCTATTAGAGGCTATTGACGGCAAGCCTCTCGGCGTGTGGCACCAAACCATATACCAGCCTATGGCGGATGCGTATGCGGAAGAACAGGATATTTCAGTTCAAATTACAGCCGATTTAGAAAAACTGCTGTCTAAACTACCTAAAAAAGTAAGCAAGCGGCTAGGCAAAAGAGTGCCAAAAGAGGAACTAATGGGCCTCTCGCAGCGCGGTGGTATTATGCGGAGCCAGCTAATAATGATGGCTTTAAACACCGGCACCGAAAGCAACTTCGACAAGATGGTGCGGGGCTTAGACGACACCGGGGATTGGAATATAAATAAACAATTAGTTGAGGATGCGTTAGACAACGTACTGACTAAGGAAGAGTGGGACATTGTTTCGTACATCTGGAAGAAGGGGGAAGAGCTATATCCTCGCGTTATTGAGATATCTAGGGAAGAGTACGGTCGGGCACCCACACGCGTCGAGCCACGGACTGTAAAGACAAAATACGGAGACATACAAGGCGGCTACTTCCCAATGATGTACGACCGCCAAAGAGACGTAACAGGCAAGCTTAAAAAGCGGGCTAGCGACAGCGACATAATACAAGAATTTAACGCCAGCGTAGGTTTGGGCACAGTCGATACTTCGATGATGCAAGAACGCGTAGAGCAGTTTGCCGCGCCGATCCTCCTTGACATCACTAAGTTGACACGAGGACTACAGAACACGTCGCACATGATTACGCACTACCGAGCAATACACAATGCCCGCAAAGCCTTGAAGGACCCGGACTTACACGCAGAGTTTAATAAAAAGGTGGGTAAACAATATCTCGACATGATCGAGAACTGGCTTAGCGCCCAGACAACCGATCCGGCAACCGATATAAGCGACAGGTGGACGGGCGCGTTAGCTAGGAACGCCACAGTGGCTATGCTGGGGTATTCCTACACGACATTGTTTGCCCAAATACTGGGGCACACAACGCTGTTTGACCGTCTTACGATGGATAAAGGGGGCTACGGGGGCCTTAACACGGCAACAACTATTAAAGATATGACCATAGGCATATCAAAATCTCTCAGCCCCACCGTACATAGAAAAATTGTACAGGAAAGCGGTGTTATGCGGCATCGCATGGCGAACGTTGATAGAGATATGCGTGCGGCGCAGCAGAGTTTAGACGGTAAAAAAGATAGCATGAGCAAGAGTTTTGCTCAGGCATCTATGGCTGTTATAGCCGCCGCGCAGTATTACACGGTGGACGTTCCTGCGTGGGTGGCAGCGTATAACACGGCCATAAACCGAGACAGTGCTGACCACGCTGGGGCAGTCAAGTACGCGGATAGAGTTGTCCGCATGAGCCAAGCCAGCGGCGCTAAATTAGATTTGGCAGAGATACAGCGAAAGCCGGGACTGTGGAAGTCTCTTACCATGTTCTACACATTCTTCTCTGCCCTGTACGCCATTACAAAATATTTGGGTAAGGACTTAGTAAGTAAGCCGACACCCGGCGTCATACTTAGGACAGCCGTAAGACTTTTCATTGTGTATACGCTGCAAGAAGTAGGAACGGCGTTCGTTAAGGGTAAACTACCGGACTGGGAGCCAGAAGAAGAAGACGACGACGACCTTATGTCCTTTGCCTTACGTCAAACAGGTGCGGCGCTCTTTGCCGGAGTACCGCTAGCCCGTGACATCTACAACGGGCTAATCAGCGATTTTGGATACAGCGCATCTCCAGTCGCGTCGTTTGGCGAGAGCATCTCTAAACTTGGAACAGAGCTAGCAAAAATACACCAGAAAGTGAAAGACGAAGAGATAGACGGGTATTTTGACGAAGAGGCCAGTAAGAAGAACCTAATTCAATCAACAATTATGAGTTTAGGTATATTAAGAGGTCTACCCGCTGTACAGCTTAACCGGACGGTAGACGGGTATTATGCAATGGTAGATGAAGAAGAGGGCTGGAGCGTACTGGACTTGATGCGCGGCTATGATCCGGACATAGCGGCTAAGCGGGACTAGCGCAGATGCGGTCTTTTTGGTATACGACTAGACGGAAGGCAGGAGTCGGCACATGACAATATCTAACCAAGACGGACGCACTGGACCCTACAACGGAACATCCAGCGATGGTGGCTCTACTGGGACGTTCACTTTTGCGTACGACTTCAAGGCGCTGGATCAGGCGCATTTAGTAGTTACTGTGACCACAACCAGCACGGGCGCTGCTGTGACAAAAACGATAACCACACACTATACGGTGACGGGTGTGGGGAACGACAGCGGCGGCAATGTTGTCTTTACTTCTAGTAATGCGCCCCTGTCCACAGAGACGGTCACAATTACCCGCGCCGTGCCTCAAACACAGCTAACCGATCTACAAAACCGTGGCGGCGTCCAGCCTGAAACGCTTGAGACAGGCTTCGACAAATTAACGCAGATATCACAGGATATTAAAGAGGTACAAGCACGCACGCTGCGCTTCCCCATAGCGTCTGCACTAAGCGGCATAGAGATGCCTTTGACAGCAACAAACAACGCCGCCATAGCATGGAGTTCCGACGGGACTAAATTGATAAACGGTCCGACGTCGAGCCAGATATCTTCGGCTGAGAGTAGCGCCACCGCAGCAGCGGCCTCGGCTGTCACTGCTGCCAACGAAGCTAGCGCCACTGCTCCTAAATACACGTTTAGCACTTCGACTTCCGTTGCCGATCCGGGCGCTGGCATTGTGCGCCTAAACCATGCAACTGCATCCTCAGCCTCGGTCGTGGTACTTGATAACCAGACTGCCGACACGGGCAACCCCAATGTCGAGGACTGGCTAAAAACCTTTGACGACAGCACCAGCACAATAAAAGGGTGGATCAGGCTGGTCGAAGCCGGGACGCCCGCCAACTATGCTATCTACAATGTGACAGGCATCACCGACAGTTCTGGGTTTATCCAAGTAGCCGTGTCTCACGTAGATAGCAACTTCGCTAGCGGATCGACGTTTGGCGCGTCTGCCGCGCTACGGTTGTCCTTTGCTAGAACGGGCGACAAGGGCGATACCGGCTCAACCGGAAGTACCGGACCGGCTGGTCCGGGGGTAGACACCCTCACAACACGCGGCGACCTACTTGCCCACGGTGCGAGCAGCGCGGGTCGTTTACCGATAGGTGGTGCTAATACGGTCTTGACCACAGCGGGAACCGATCCGGCATGGACAACTGTAAGCAACGCCATGCTTGCCGGGTCGATTGATTTGACCAGCAAAGTCACTGGCGCTTTGCCGCTGGCAAACGGAGGCACGGGCGCGACCTCGTTAAGCGCTGCGAATATTGTAGCTACCAATGCTCAAAACACTTTTACAAAATCGCAAGTGCCGTCCACCAGTACCGCAGCGCTGTCCGCATCTAGCGGCGTTCTTGATTTTGACACGTTTACAAATTTCATCATCACATTAGCAAGCGGCAGCAACACGCTGGCGGCACCAACGACAGAGGCCTCACAAATCGGACAGTGCGGCGTCATTATTTTTATCCAGCCATCAAGCTCATCGGCTGGGACGTTGAGCCTGCACGGCGATTATGAGTCGGCGGGCGCAGCGGGCATCACGTTATCGACAGCAAATAACGCTTACGATGTGGTGCCGTATTTTATTAAAGCCGACAACAGTGTGCTGCTTGGCGCACCTCAACTGGCGTTTGGGTAGGTCGCATGTTCTCTGAAGGAAAATGGTTCAACCCCGGCGGCGCGGGGTTTGATACAGAGCTTATCGGGAATTCAGTTTGGTTGGATGGATCGTCTGATGGGCTAACGAAACCATCGAGCGAATTTGATGCCGAAGATGGCAAGGAATTTACGCTAGGCACTTGGTTCCAGCTTACAGAATTTGGGGTCACTGGCGCGTTATTCTGCGCTGGAAATGGAAGCGGCGTATACACTTCATTGCGGCATAGCAACGACAACAAAATTTATTTTCAGACTGAGGCTGGCTCATACATTTTGAAAACTGTAGCTGTCTATCGTGATACAGGTTGGTATCATATACTTGTAAGTGTAGACACTACTCAGTCAACAAATACAGATAGAGTAAAGTTATATATTAATGGAATAGAAGCAACACTTACAGGAACATATCCTGCTCTAAATCATGCCTATGATTTTAATTTAGCTTCTGTCCATGAGGTTGGTGATAGCTACGAGAATGGTGCGTTTGAGGGGTATCTTGCCCAGTCATTTATGATTGGAACAAAATCTATTCAACGTGATTTTGCGATAACAGATTTCTTAGATAGCTTCAGTTTTTCTTCGGGCAGTCAGTTCGGGCCGAAAGAACATTCGGAAATAAAAACACTCGTGGACAGTGGGTCTGATAACAGCTTCTTACTCCAGTACGAAAATTCTAGCGCACTAGGTACAGACAGTTCCACTAATACAAATACGTTTACAGCGACCAGCATGGCGGGGGCAAATCAGAGCAGCAACACGCCGTCGCTCGTGTATCCCAAAATCTCAAACATTGGCACTCCTAGTGGAGATGCAGCCGCTAGTTATACGATGGGGTTGGGCAGCAACCGTATGGTTTACAGCGGTGGCAATCAAACCTACAAAGGTTTAATTTCTACGCAACTTATAAAGCCAGATGATTCGCCTATTTACTGGGAATATTATTTGGAAAGTGGTTCTGTTGGTGGCACAAGCGGTGGCAGAACTAGTGTTGGACTATGTGTACCACATTTTAATGTGGGGAATGGCAACGGTTTTGCTGGAGCAGGGGGTAACAATCCATCAAATCTGAGGGGCGTTATTTATGATAATGGTTCACAAGGATCAACTACCGCAGACACACTTGTTCCTGTTGGCGGTGTTCAAAATCTTGCTTATGAGCCATCAACAGGTAAAATTTGGTTTGGTGTAAACGGTACTTGGAACAATGGATCAGAATCTGCATCAACAACTTTAAATCCTTCTGGACATGATTACCAAGCAACTGTGCAAGATTATGTGTTCTTCATGGCTGCCGGTAGGTCTACAGATATTGGTGTTATAAATTTTGGTGATAATCCAACTTTTTCTGGAAATGAGACCGCTGGAACAAACGCTGATGAAAACGGACATGGCCTTTTTGCCTATGCCGTACCGTCTGGGTTTTTAGCTCCGAACTCTGCAAATGTTGAGCCGCAGACAATTCAAGGCGTCGATGGATTCATAACGACGTTGGCAACAGAGGCAAACATCGTGAGCGCCGTTGCTACAGCGCGTGGCGACTGGAGTAGCGCTTATGTTGATATTCTAAAAAATCGATCTTCAATCGAAACGTGGCTTTATCGATTTGGTGACGATTCATCAAACGAGTTTACGGCCCCGGTAGGAAGCTACCCTAGTTATTCGGCGACATACCAATCAACGAGCAGTCTGTCGGGAACAGACAATTGGCTGGGATATTCGATCAGAATAGGCGCGGACTATTTGACCGCTGCCGGTAGCGCGTCTCATTCAAACGGGGCCGCAACAACAGTTACACACAATCTAGGAACGTCGCGATATTGCGTTTTGCTTTTTGAACGCGGCTCATCAAAAGATGTGTGGTTCCATCATCCCGACTTTGCATCTGGGTCTTTGCTAAAATTTGTTAAGGACGAAGCACTCGCGGCTTCAACACAGATCACAACTATCGGAGCTAATTCCTTTCAAATTGGTAGCGGCGCAGCGACAGCAACTTATTCGTATCTTGTTTTCGCGGACGGTGGCATTGCGGCAATGGGTACGCACATCGGAAACGGTGTAGTTAACGGACCCTATATTTCAATGCCCCACAGCAGCGGACTTTTCGCAAGACGTTCCGGCGGCACGCGAAACTTTTGGTCAAATAATGCCGAGGCTCCCGGTTATAATGAGAATGCGACATACACCCGGTTCAACAGTCTGCAAGCGGAAGGCACTACCAGTCTTAAAATCGATATGCTCGCTGGGGCAATTAAAATTCGAGATGCCTACGCTGATCAGAACACAAGCGGCGAAACATATTACTGGTTTTCATTTGGTGAGTTAAGCGGTGGCGGTGAAAGTCTGCCGCCAATATTCGGGAGATGACGATGGAGATTTACAGAGTTGACGGCAGACAAATCCACGCCAATCGAAGCTGGGTTGATAGCTCCGGAACGCGGCACCCAAAAACGTGGTCGTCGCAGTGGACCGCCGAAGAAAAGAAGTCGGCGGGCATCACGAGCGTAGTGCTTCAGCCCTTCCCCGATAACAGACTATATACATCGAGCCACAACGCTGATGGCAGCGTGTCGTCGAGCGCACGGGCGCTTGATGGCGAGCATGGAGTAAAGGCGGCTTTGATTAGCGAGGTCAAAAGCCAGCAAGGCGCTCTACTTGCCCAGACCGACTGGCAAATAATTCGCAAGGCCGACGCCGGAACGGACATCGACGCAAAGGTAAATAGCTGGCGATCTGCGATACGCGACAAAGGCGATGCGTCTGAGGCTTTGATAAGTGGAGCTGCGGATCACGCGGCGCTGGCGACATTGCTCGATGCGGGTACGTTGTTTGACTGGCCGGAACTCGATGACTAAATATAAACTTTATTGATGCTTAGTGTAACTTTAATGGAGCCTCGGATATGGCGTACGGAAAACAACAGAGAAAACAAAAAAAGCCTAAAAAGACGGCAAAGAAAATGCCCAAACGAAAACTGTACCCAAAAAAGAAAAGGTATGCGTAGTCGATGGAATTGGACTTTCGTATGCTGTTTAGTTTGGGGACTGCGCTGTGTACGGTAGTGGCTGCGTTTGTGGTAGTTAAACAAAAGGTGTCGGAAGTCGAAAAAGCTATTAATGTGCTATCCAAAAAATACTCCGTAATGGACACTGCGCTAGATAACAACAATATGCAGACTGAAAGTCTTGCTAAGGCGGTGGATGTTCTGCGTGAAATTAACAGCCCCAAGCAATTGAGGGAGGCGACCAGAGAACAAGAGAACCACGCGGTGCGCTTGACTACGATAGAAGGGCAGACTATCCCGGCAGTCTTAGAACGTGTGGCTAAACTGGAGCATCAGCATAATGGACGCCACCCGCCTATTATATAAGTGTGCATTTTTACTAACACTTATAAGTGCGACATTCTGCGCCGCAGCAGAAACCCCTGACCGAATAGTAGCGGGTCAGTGGTTTTGTAACGCGAAGTGGATACACTCGGTGGTCGAGGCGGACAAGCATTCAGATAAAGCCGGAAAACACGCAGTCGATGTGGGGGTAAAAACCGGCCAGTGTTTTGCGTACCACCTTCCAATTCCTGTACGTGTTGTAAATGTTTTAGGCTTATACAAGGACAGTAATGGTAAAGAAGTAGAGATATTGGGTGTGGTTCCAAAGGTAGACAAAGAAGGCAAAAAAGAAGTATACCCTGTTCAATACATTATTGTTCCAAAAAACGTAAAAGGGACAGAGGTGTAATATGATTAGTTTACTAGGCTCTCTATTGGGGTTTGGCACGTCGTTTCTTCCGAAGGTAATGGGTTACTTTCAGGAAAAGCGGGACCAGAAGCACGAGCTTGCTATGATGGATAAGCAGCTTGAGCAGAAGATAAAGCTAGGCGATCAGAAACTACAATTTATCAATGTAGAAGCTGACATCCGCGAGACAGAAGTTTTACAAAAGTCTCACACAGAGGTAACCAAGCAGTCCAGTAAGTGGGTTGTAAACCTGTCGGCTACGGTGCGCCCCGTGATGACCTACCTCCTGTTTTTTGAGTTTATTGGGCTGACGTATCTGCTGGCCTTTGGTGCCATCGACGGGACCCTGTACTCACTAATATGGTCGAGCGAGATGCAGGCAGTGTGGGCTGCGGTGGTGTCGTTCTGGTTTGGACAACGCACATTTAACCGCAAATGAAAATAAACGACGCGGGTCTGTATATCATTAAAAAGTACGAAGGCTTCAGTTCTAGCGTGTACGTGTGCCCGTCAGGTCGAGCGACTATTGGATATGGCTCGACATGGGACGACAGCGGTGACCCGGTCACTCTTGACCACGCTGACATCACAGTTGATGAGGCGGAGGGGTTACTGCGACAAGAGGTAGCGCACGTTGAGAAGGCAATTGGACGCCTCACCAAGGGTTCTCTTACCGACAATATGTTTTCCGCGCTGGCGTCTCTTGTCTACAACATTGGAAGCGGCGCGTATCAGCGATCCACCCTAAGAATGAAGCTCAACCGGGAAGACTACGCTGGTGCGTGTGGGGAGTTTCCTAAGTGGCGTAGAGGTGGCGGAAAGATATTACCCGGCCTCGTTAGACGCCGAGAGGAAGAGGCCGCTCTGTTTCTCTTATAGAAATGACCAAGCCTGACGAAAACTTACGCCCATTCTGTACACCCCTACAGTGGGAGTACATGCTCGCAGTCGAAAAGTGGGGCGGCGTAGCCGAGGCGGCGCGTCAATTAGGTCGAAATCAATCTACTTTAAGCCACGCAATTAACGGTGCAAAACAGAAAGCAGCGCTAAGCGGATATTCGCCTGAGCATGGGTGGGATACACCAACGCCTGACGGTTACGTGGTGGCGGGCATGTCTACGCTGTACGACGCTAGGACAGGCGCTGCTAAGCTCCGGTGGGAGAAGGTGTCACAGGATAAGCAGGCGCAGCTAAAGTTAATGAGAGAGGCTGTGGAGGCGCTTAAAGCGGAGATACCCCCCGCCAAGAAAGTCAAAGCACCTAAAAAAGCGGACGAAGATTTGGCGAACGTGTACGTCATAACAGATTACCATTATGGTATGCTGGCGTGGAAGCCCGAGACGGGTGAACAGTGGGATATTGAGACAGCGCACAACACCCTAATTCAGTGTTACACCAAAATGCTTGCGGCTAGCCCCGACACGTCTGTGGGTATCTTAGCCCAATTAGGCGACATGCTGCACACAGACACGATGATCCCGGTCACGCCCACCAGCGGGCACATATTAGACCAAGACAGCCGATACCAGAACATTGTCCGCAACGTCATATACACGCTTCGATGCCTTGTAGATATGATGTTGAGAAAACACTCCTGCGTACACGTTATCCAAGGCGAGGGAAATCACGATATGTCGTCTAGTGTGTGGCTGCGGGAGTTGTTTGCAGCGTTGTACAGGGACGACCCCCGTGTAACCGTAGACACAAACCCACTGCCGTACTACGCGTACCAATTTGGTGAGGTGATGCTGGCATTCCACCACGGTCACCTACGCACGCCTAAAGACTTGGCGTCGGTATTTGCGGCGCAGTATCCTAAAATGTGGGGGGATACGTCGCACCGATACGCCCACTGCGGACACCTACATCACAAAGTCGAAAGGGAAGACGCTGGGATGACTGTAACCCAGCACCGGACGCTAGCACCAAAAGATAGTTACGCTGCCCGTCATGCGTACTACTCTATCCGGGCGGCAGAATGCCGCACTTACAGTCGCAAGCATGGAGAGGTCGGCACGACGACAGTCACGCCGGGTATGTTAGATGTTTAAACATGAAGAAAGAGAGCCGGGGCTGTACCCGTTTCACACTGACGATGGTGTCTTTATAGACGTTATCAGTGATGTGGGTAAGACCCGGCAAATAGATAGGTATCAAATTAAGGACGTCTCAGAGCTACTCCGAAACCTCGGTGTTCTCCCTAGCGCCCTTGACGTTTAGGATGCCGCTGACGTTACGGCGTATTTCGGACAGCTTGTCCATTGTGCGGTAAACATGCGCCTGCGCCGTCTGTTGACGAATGGCGTTTTCGGTGCGGTCGAACATCTCAGCGAGGCTGGAGGTGTCCCACCCTTGACTGTATAACTCCAGCATTTTTGATTTGTCTTCTTTCTCCCAGCTACGGCCTCCCATCACGCTGCCTCCTCTTCGTCTGTGCCTAAAATTGACGTTTGCTTATCGTCAATCACGCTCTCCTCGTCTCGCCAGTCGCTGTCGCTTAACTCCGCCGCATGATCCTCGGCTTTAACTTTCACCCAATTCTCCGACGGCGGTGCCCACCCATCAACAGTACCTATCACGTTGTGCGGCACGTCAACCTCGACAACGATGGACTGCTGGACTTCCCGAATAACTTGGACTTTATATATCATCTACCTTCTCCTTGTGTTTACTCTTCCGAGTATATGATGTCCGATCTCGGACGACTTTGTGGCCGTGGTCTCTAAGCCACCTCCAATATGGGTCGCGGCGCTTTATGCCCGACCCCTTCGTGCGTTTACTTGGCATCCCAAGTCCCCTTTAACTTCACGAGGGCAGCGGTAGGACTTACCGTGTGGCCCACTGGAGCCCTTGTCCTCGTCGTTGAACATCTCACCCATACGTGAAATGAATGTGCGATCTAAGCCGTACTTGGTTGCGGCCTCGCGATCATAGCGTATAGCCATGAACACGTCGTACAACTGAGCGCCTCGGACAGCGCGGCGATTATTATAATCTTTTCTGCACTTGGTAGAGCAAAATTTAGAGTGGGCTTTTTTAGCTGTGTACTCTTCGCCGCACTCTTGACAAACCCGCTTGTTTTCTTGAGCCATTTTTGGCCTCCCGTCTAGCTATATCAGTCACTGATATATCATATAGTACGACTAGACGGGAGATGCAACCACAAAATTTAATCCTTGTAAAATTGCTGCAAAAAATCCTTAGCCAGTGTTTTGAGTTCAGCTTCAGCGCGGCCTTTTGGAACCCAGAAGCAAACCCGCCTCCACCCTGACTCAAGTTTACGTTTATTATAGCGTCTCTGCGCGGCGGCGTGGGATAGCCGCTGATGCAACTCTGAATTATCGGACATCCGCTATCTCCATTTTAATGCGGCGTGCCCGCTCCTCATCTAGGACTAGACAAATGCACCGGGCGTACCCGGCAATGTCTTTCATACTGTCCAAATGGGTGTAGTCATGCGCTAAACGCGCTAGCTTGACGCCAATCATTTCAAGGCAATGTCGTATCTCCGGGTGTTTGCAATCCGACACAGCCCGCTTGATAAGTTCAACTTTCTTAAAATCGTCTAGCGGGTGACCGTACTCTTCCATGCGCTCAACGGTCACGGTAGCGCCCAAGTCAAATTTACGCGTTAGCGGACCCCGGTTGTCACCGAGGTCCGCATCCTCATTAAATAACTCTTCCTGCATAGCTCCTCCTAAAAGTGTTTGCGACACTCTGGACCGATACCGCTTGCCAGACTGTCTGGGTGGGTGAGGGTGCGGCCACAGCGGCAGCAGTGTCCCTCGTGCTGGATTTCAACTTGCTCAGGCAAGTTGTTCTGGCTCAGGTGCCGCAGCACCCAATCCAGAGCCTTGAACGACGGCGCGTCGGGGCGGCCTTTGCGCCCTGCAACCAACTCGGGGCGGCGGAAGGCCATCTTGTTTAACGGGATGAACCCGATGAACTGGAAGTCGGCCTCGTTGTCCGGTCCGCTAAGAACCGACACAAAAAACGGGGTTGTGTGATCCCGCTTGTTGGACTGACCGTCCCAGCCCTGCGACACCTTAAAGGTGAAATGCGTGCCAGTCTTCTTAGACTGAATGGTAATTTTGGCGTTTCCGCCACTCAAGAATGTTACTAAATCGTGTGCTGTTTCAAACATTTTTTGTCTCCTTGTTGATACACAAAATATAGTGAGTATCAGTGTCTGAAACAACCCCTTAATTTAATTTTCCCCAATTAATTCCAATACCGCCCTCAACTAAATCCTCCGTAGGGCCGTCGGGGAAGACATCTAGGTATCCGTCGATCATGTCCTTGTGCATTATTTCAAGCAGTTGAGGTGCGTCCCGACTAGACGCATCGTCAATAAGGGCGTCGTGAATAGTGGACACCATGCGGGTGGTACGCTGATGCCCTGCCTCCCTAAGCGCGTCTAGGGTGTCCTTATGGCGTTTAATAGCTTTAGCCATAACTGACAGCGCGGCACGCTGCACCGGGTAGTTAGCGCAGCGGGGAAGCTCTGGCGTGCGCCCCATGTAGATCGTGCCACCATCGACAACGCGAATGTAGCCCGTGCGTGTTGCCTCACCCATCATAGTGTGACGATAGTCGAAGGCTTTGGGATAGCGGTTAGCCCAGAAGTCGATATAGCCCTGCGCCTCCTCTTCTTCGCAGCGCATGGTCACCGACAGACCACCCGCACCGCTACCGTATATGATGCCAAAGCTAACTGCCTTGGCGGCAGTCCTAGCGGCCTTACCCTCCGGGGTAGTCTTATCGATAGGTGCGCCCGCAATAACCGACGCAACCTCGGCATGGACGTCTCCGTCTACGACGTCCGTAAGCAGTTGGTTGTCTTTGGACAGCAAAGCTAGCACCCGCAACTCAATGCCGCTGTAGTCTAGGCTGACTAACTTCCTGCCGGGGCCAGCGACAAACGACCGGCGCACGCTGGTATGTTCGCCTAGTAGCTCACGATCCCGAGGTATCTGCTGTAGGTTGGGGCCACTGCTGGAAAAGCGTCCAGTCTTCGCCCTGCCAATATTATACCGAGCCCGTACCCTCTTATCCGTATGCTTGTCGGACTGCGTTATGAGGGTCTGCCCAAAACTAGACAGATACTTCGACAACGTCTTGTAGGCTGCCAGCGCGTCAAACAATTCGACCAGCGGCGGGTGGTCACGAAACGAGGCGGACACCTTACGCAGGACTTCCGTAGTGGTGGATAACTGCCCCGTCTTCTCTGTCCGATCCCAATTCTTTAATACGTTATCGGGCATGACACGGGCTAGAAAGTCCGACCATTGGGATAGTGAATTTATGTTCGCGACGTCTGCCTCAGAGACATGGTTTCGTATGGTCTTAACCTTGTCCGCCTCAAGTTTCTCCCACTTCTTTATCAGAGAGCGGTGGTACTTCTGATCCACCAGCATCCCCGTATCTTCCATTTCGATTATGGCCGGGACCATATCCTGAAAGAGATGTGCGGCCTGCATGTGGTTGGGGTCAGTGCGCTCGACCCAGTGTTCGTACAGACGCCACGTCAGGTCTGCATCAAGGTAGCTGTAGTCAAACTGCTCTTTTGATAATTTCGGAGCGGACCAATCTGACACCTGTAGTTGCTTATCCATCGTGACTTTCAAGTCCCACTCGCAACATTGTGCCAAGCTGTAGCCGCCACCACCTAGCTTGGCCCTGCGGATGTAT
>Ga0196887_1000432_pt1 | contig 20546 bp, 44 predicted proteins | sample VirMetDEL_Mar_31_FD_169094 | JGI IMG/M metagenome (GOLD analysis project Ga0196887, IMG submission 169094) | Aqueous microbial communities from the Delaware River and Bay under freshwater to marine salinity gradient to study organic matter... | ecosystem: Environmental > Aquatic > Marine >... | reverse complement strand
GAAAGAGAAAGAAACCCTAGTCCACAAAACGACAAAAGAGCGTGTATGTGCAAAGATGGTAAAACATATTCAAGAAAATGTTGTGATGGTAGTTATCAAGCACAAGGGATAGGAAACATAACAGGAACTGAATAAATTTATAACAAAACGTTAAATATATTATTATATAAATATGGATTTAATAACAAAACAAATACTACAAAAGTTTTCTACTCAAAGGGTGGAGTTAGGGCTACTACAAGATATAGAATCAGACTATGATTTTTTATTAAATAAAATAAAACCTTTAGAAGATAAATTTTATGATGCACTTTCTGATGCTAAAAATTATCAGAAGTTTTTGATAAAAGATTCAAGTAAACTTGAAAATGTACAAAAAGATATTATATCGGCTAAAAGAAAATTAAAAGAAATAGGTCTTGACAAACAAGTATCTGCGTTAGATAAAATGTCTTCCAAAGTTGATGCAATGGTTAAAGATATAGAAAGATTAAAAAATATTAAATTATAATTAGTAGCAATTCCTTATATGGGTTTTTTTTAGGCATTTTTTACAAGTAACATATTCTAATCTTGTATCAAAATCTCCTACTGAATCTACATCTTTATTACAAGATGTTTTTGCTATAATAAAATAGTTTCCTGCACAGTCAGGATGTAAATAATGAATTTTAACCATAATTGTTTGTTTGTAACAAATGTAATAAAAAAAATAACACTATGAAACCAAGCGTACACAAAATACTAACTAAGTTATCTAATCATAAAGTTGAGTTAGCAAGAAAAGCACCAAGCGTAGAAAAAGATTTTGCAAAACTTGATGATAAATTAAAAAAAGCAGAAGCAAAAATCGATTCATCTTTTATGGCTTATAGAAAAGAATGGAATAGTTTTCAAGATATTATAAAAGAAGTTGAAGGAGATAGAAAAAGATTAGAAAACGACATAAAAGAAATTGGTCAAGCTGCTATGGATTTAGGTGTTGATTTTAATTCTGTAAAAGGACTAAAAGAAGCACAAGACTTGTCAAGAAAATTAGATGGATTAACTTCTGATTTGCCAAAGTTATATAAAGAGCCTAAATAAAAACACAACAAACACATTACTAATTTATTGTAATATTATATGAAAGCAACAGATATGTTAAACAAAGTAAAAGAACTTATTGGGGTAGAACTATCCGAAGAAGTTAAGTTGGCTCAAGCCACACTAGAAAACGGTACTGTTATTGAAAGTGAATCATTTGAAGCAGGAAGCGAAGTGTTCATTGTAACAGAAGATGAAATGGTAGCTTTACCAGTAGGCGAATACAAACTTGAAGATGGGGAAACTTTAATTGTAGAAGAAGAAGGAATTATTGCTTCTATAGGTGCAGTTGAAGAAGAAGTTGAAGAAGAAGTAGAAGCTGCTGAAGATAAAAAAGAAGAAATGGAATATGCTACTAAAGCAGAACTTTCTGAAATTAAGGCAATGATTGATGAAATAAAAGCAATGATTGAACCTAAAGAAGAAATGAGCGAAGAAGGTGTAAGTTCTATTAAATCTGAAGAAACTACAACTAAAACAGTTTATGCTGAAAAGGAAGAAGTAAAAGAAGAATTATCTGCTGAAACACCAGTAGAAAAAATTACTCACAATCCTGAAGCTGAATCAAAACCAAATTTAAACCTATATGCACAAAAAAGAGCATTAAGCACAGCGGATAGAGTTTTACAAAGAATTTCACAAATAAAAAAATAAATAAATAAATTATGGCAACTACAACTAGTATTACAACTACTTATGCAGGGGAGTTTGCAGGACAATACATTTCTGCTGCACTTTTAAGTGGTACGACAATTGAAAACGGTGGAATTACCGTTAAACCAAACATTAAATTTAAAGAAGTATTAAAAACAGTTTCTACAAACGATATCGTAACAGATGCAGCTTGTGATTTTGTTGGAACTTCTACTATTACACTTGACGAGCGTATTCTACAACCAGAATACCAACAAGTAAACTTACAATTATGTAAGAAAGATTTCCAAAATGATTGGGATGCAATTTCTATGGGCTATTCAGCTTTTGATTCACTTCCTCCTTCATTTTCTGATTTCTTAATTGGACACGTTGCTGCTAAAGTAGCACAAAGAACTGAAACTTCTATTTGGGAAGGTTCTACTGCAACAAGCGGACAATTTGATGGATTAACTACTTTGTTAGGTGCAGATGCTGCTCACACAGGTTCAACTAAAATTACAGGAGAAGCTATTACTGCTGCAAACGTAATAGCTGAATTAGGAAGTATAGTTGATGCACTACCTTCTGCAATCTATGGAAAAGAAGATGTAAAAATCTATATTTCACAAAACATTGCTAAGGCTTATGTATCTGCACAAGCTGCTTTAGGTTACAGAGATTTATACAACGTAGGACAAACTGAAATGAACTTTCAAGGTGTTCCATTATTCGTTGCAAATGGTCTTGCTGCTAACGCTGCTATTGCTGCTGAAACTTCAAACCTTTACTTTGGTACAGGTCTTTTATCAGACCATAACGAAGTGAAAGTAATTGATATGGCTGATATTGATGGTTCTCAAAATGTACGTGTTGTAATGAGATTTACAGCAGGTGTACAATACGGAATTGTTTCTGATATCGTATCTTACGGAATCGGACTATAATAATAAGATTAACTAACTTAAAGGGTGGGTAAGCCGAATTTGTGCCTACCTACCCTTTTTTAATATAAAATAATATGGCTTGTGATTTAACCAAAGGTAGAAAAGAACCCTGCAAAGATGTAGTAGGTGGTCTTAAAGCTGTTTACTTTACTGATTTCGGAGATTATGGAACGGTAACAGAAACAGATGACGAGATTACTGATATGACAGGAACTTTTGTAGCTTTTAAATACGAATTGAAAGGAAATAGTAGCTTTGAACAGGCTATTACTTCTTCACGTGAAAACGGAACGACTTTCTTTGACCAAACTTTGACACTTACTTTAAAAAAATTAAGTAAAGAAGATAACAAAGAATTAAAACTATTAGCTTATGGTAGACCACACGTAGCTGTTGAAGATTATAACGGTAATGTATTTGTTATGGGCTTACAGCACGGAGCGGAAGTAACAGGTGGAAGTGTTTCAACAGGGGCTGCAATGGCTGACTTATCGGGATATACTTTAACGCTTAATGCACAAGAAGTAAAACCTGCTAACTTTGTTTCTGCACCAACTGCTGCTGACCCATTTGCAGGAATGACTAGTGCAACGGTAACAGTAACAGAAGGTACAAATTCTTAACAAGGGTAAAAATTACTTTTGTTCTAATAACAAGGGTAAAAAAGAATTTCATTTTGATAAATTAGGGTGGCTATACGCTACCCTTTTTTTATGTCTTATAAATAACAAAAAACAAATAATCTTATTGTATATATATGATAGTATTAGAAGAAAGTGCATCAACACAAATAATTAATTTTATACCACGTCAATTTGTAAGTGGAGATACTTATAATGTAACTATTATAAATGAAACTACAAATACAGAAGTGTATAACCAAGATACTACTGAAATCACAGAACACTTATATCATAATCAATTTAGTGCGGTGTTTCCAGTAAAGCAAGATATAACCTATACAATAACTGTAACAGGAAGCGAAGTAGTATATAAAGATAAAATCTTTTGCACTAATCAAGCGGATGTTACTTCTTATAGTGTAAATGAAGGTGCATATATTTTTAATGATACAGATAACGAATTTATTACAGTATAATGGATAACTTACATATAGTTAATTTAGCTTCATACAATAGACCTAAAATCAGCGAGGATAAAAATCGTGATTGGGTAGATTATGGAGAAGATAACGATTACTATTCTTACTTAATTGAACTTTACACTAATTCAACAACTAACAATGCTATTATTAATGGTGTTAGTAATATGATTTATGGTAAAGGATTAGATGCACTAGATAGTAATAGAAAACCAAATGAATACGCTGCAATGCGTTCTATATTTTCTGATAGTTGTTTAAGAAAAATAACACTTGATTTAAAATTATTAGGAGAAGGTTCTATACAGGTTCTTTACAAAGATAAAAAAGTAGTAAAAGGAGAGCATTTTCCAAGACAAACATTACGAGCAGAAAAATGTAATGAAGATGGACAAATAGAAGCATACTATTATTATCACGATTGGGCAAAACTTAAAAGAAGTGATAAACCTAAAAGAATCGCAGCATTTGGATTCGGAAATGGTACTGAACCTGAAATAAAAATTATTAAAAAATATGTTTCAGGATATGACTATTATTGTCCTGTAGATTATCAAGGTGGTTTAGCTTATGCAGAACTAGAAAGTGAAGTATCTGATTACCTTATTAATGATGTACAAAATGGATTTAGTGGTACAAAGGTAGTAAACTTTAACAATGGTGTTCCTGACCAAGAGAAACAGATACAAGTCAAGAACGATGTAATGCGTAAATTGACAGGAGCACGTGGAGAAAAAGTAGTAATTGCATTTAATAATAATGCAGAATCTAAAACTACTGTTGATGACATTCCATTAAACGATGCACCTCAACACTACGAGTACCTTTCAAATGAATGTTCTAATAAGTTAATTGTAGCACATAGAGTAACAAGTCCATTACTTTTAGGAATTAGAACTGAAAACAATGGTTTAGGCTCAAATGCAGACGAAATAAAGACCGCTGCGCTACTTTTTGACAATATAACTATAAAACCCTATCAAGACTTAATTACCGATGCCTTAGACGATATATTAGCGGTTAATGGGATTAGTTTAAAACTTTACTTTAAGACTTTACAACCTTTAGCATTTATTGAAACTGACAATGCTATTACTGATGAAGCACGTGAAGAAGAAACAGGTGTAAAAGATGAATTAACATTATCTAAAGAAGAAAGTTTTGATGACAATGAAATGTTTGATTTACTTAGTGAGTTTGGAGAAGAAGAAGATTTAGAAAATTGGGAATTAGTAGATGAAAGAGAAGTAGATTATGACCAAGAAGAAGCATTAGATAAAATGATAAATTTAGCTTCAACAGGAACTGCAAGACCAAACGCTAAAAGTGAACAAGATGAAGTAACAAATGATTTAACAGCATTCAAGGTACGTTATCAATATGCACCATTAAAAACACAAGCAAACAGTAGGGATTTTTGTAAGAAAATGGTAAGTGCTAAAAAGATTTATCGTAAAGAAGATATTACTCAAATGAGTACTAAAGCAGTAAATGCAGGTTGGGGGTTAAACGGTGCCGCTACCTATGATATATGGTTTTGGAAAGGCGGTGGAGCGTGTCATCATTTTTGGATGCGTAAAACATATATGGCAAAAGGTGTACAGCCTGATGCAACTAACCCTAAAGCAGAAGTAAGTGTAAACAAAGCAAAAAAGGAAGGTTTTAAACCTGAAACAAACGACCCTAAAGTGGCAAAACGACCGAAGGATATGCCTAATCAAGGATTTGTAAATAAATAAGAAATGGCAGAAGCAATACTAATAACACGAAAAGACGTAGTAAAGTTTACTGCAATGAATGGTAATGTAGATACTGATAAATTTATTCAGTACATAAAGATTGCACAAGATGTACATATCCAAAATTATATTGGTACTGAACTTTTAAAAGCTATACAAGCTAAAATTACAGCAAGTACATTAACAGGGGACTATTTAAGCCTTGTAGTGGACTATATAAAGCCTATGTTGATACATTGGGCAATGGTTGAATACTTACCCTTTGCAGCATATACAATCGCTAATAAGGGCGTTTATAAGCATAGTTCTGAAAATGCTGAAAATGTATCAAAAGAAGAAGTAGATTTTTTGATGGAAAAAGAACGTGATATTGCACAATATTATACAGATAGGTTCATATCTTATATGAGTTTTAATGCAAGTTCAAAGTTTCCTGAATACTATACAAATAATAACGAGGATGTATATCCTGACAAAGATGCAAGTTTTGAAGGATGGGTGCTGTAAACAAATACAAACCAAAAGAAATTAATATAATTAGATTAGAAAAATATTTAAAAAAAATATCTAATAAAACGAATAATGAATTATGGCGCAAGAAATAATTAATATTGGTACTACACCTAATGATGGTACAGGCGATCCGTTAAGAACTGCATTCAATAAAGTAAACGAAAACTTTACGGAATTATATACAGATGATGCAGGAGATGTTAATTCAATAGAAGCAACAGCACCAATTGCTAGAGATAATGCAACAGGAGCAGTTACAATTTCTTTGAGTGATTTAGGAGTTACAAGCGGAAAACTTGCAGCAGATTCGGTAATTACTGATAAAATATTAGATTTAAATGTTACAACTGCTAAAATTGCAGATGATGCTATTACAACGGATAAATTAGCTAATTCAATTAATACTACAATTACTGATTTACAAACTGACAAATACGATAAAACAGGGGGTACTATTTCAGGAAATGCTACAATTACAGGTAATTTAATAGTAGACACAAATACTTTATATGTAGATTCAAGTAATAATCGAGTTGGGATAGGGACTGATAGTCCTTCTTCTAAATTAGAAATATCAGGTGCAACAGGTTCGTATGATTCTGGAATAGGTTTTAATGCTACAGGTACAGGAGCAAGGGTTTATAGAACTTTTATTGATACAAGTGGAACTTTTAGGTTTGATGATGTATCGGCTGGGTTTTTAACAAGATTAGCTATTAGTACCAGTGGCAACGTAGGAATTGGGACTACGAGTCCTAATGCTAAACTTAAAATTGAAGGTGATGGCTTTACAAATGGGTTATCTATAAAATCTGCTGGAAATTCAGGAACATATCCTTTTATGGTTACTTATGCATCAGGTACTGAAGGAGATGCTTTTTGTATTGATGATAATTTAAACGTAGGGATAGGGACTACGAGTCCTAATAATAAACTTACTGTTTCAGGAGATGGTGGAGGTAGTGCTATTTCTTATTTTAATAATACTAACTCATCAGGATATGGTATTTTAATTAATACGCCTGATGCGAATAATGCAAGATATGCTTTAAGGGTAAATACAGGAGCAGGAACAGTTTTTAATGTAGGCAACGGAGGCAACGTAGGGATAGGCACTACTAGTCCTTCAACTGAATTGCACGTCAAAGCTCCAAGTGGATATGCTGAATTAAGGTTACAAGGCGCATCTGGAAGTGGTAGCACAGTTGAGTTTTATGATGACACTACAAAACTTGGAGATATATATATTGACCCATCCAAAAACATAGTGTTTAGGAATGCTTCAGAAAGTATGAAAATTACAAGTGGGGGCAACGTTGGGATAGATGTGTTAAGCCCACAAGAACGCCTTGATGTTGGCGGTGTGATGAGAGCCTTCGGATATGAATCTAGAAGTGGGACAAATGGCATTACACAATATACAGGGAGCTTTTTTAATATATTTTGGACAGGTTCAAGCGCACAATTATATATAGATACTGCTTCAGTTGGTACAATAACACTTACTTCTGATTATAGGGTTAAGAAAAATATTGAAACACAAAACGCTTCAGCGATAGAAAGAATAAATGCATTAAGACCAGTAAAGTATGAGTATGCTGATTATGAAAATATATTTGTTGCTGATAACATACAAAGAGAAGGATTTATAGCACACGAAGTTGCTCAAATTATACCTAGTGCCGTAGAAGGAGAGAAAGACGCTGAAAACGCTTTCCAATCATTAAAACTAGATGCAATGTTGTCGGTTGCTGTTAAAGCAATACAAGAACAACAAGAAATAATAAACGAACTAAAAGCAAGAATTGAAACTTTAGAAAACCAATAAATAATGAATTACACTTGGAATAACAAAACAGTAGATACTTACCCTACACTAGAGGGTAATAACGACGTAATCTTCAATGTTCATTGGAGACTTACAGGACAAGATGAAGATGGAAACGTAGGTAGCACTTACGGAACTCAATCTTTAGAAACCTCAGACCTTTCTAATTTTACAGCATTTGCTGATATTACAGAAGAAGATATTAATGGATGGGTTGAGACAGCGCTAGGAGAAGAAAGAGTTGCTGAATTAAAAGCTAGTATAGACGCTCAAATTGCAGAGCAAATAAACCCTACAATAGTTACAAAAACTATTGGAGTATAACAATTATTAATTAACCTTTAAATTTAAGTAAAATGGCAAAAAACGAAAAGACACCAATTACTATTGATGACAAAGAATATTTCTTTGAGGACTTAACACAAGAACAACAAACAATTGTAAACCACATTTCAGACTTGCAACGCAAGATACAATCTTCTGAATTTAATTTACAACAATTATCGTTTGGTAAAGATGCCTTTGTTAAAGCCTTAAAAGAAACATTAGATAATATAGACGAATAAAATGCAAGATTTGAAGATAGCGGTGACTAATTTATTTGCTTTAGGATTAAGCATAACAGAAGCAAATCCTGTATTGCAGACAGTTTCTCTAGTATTAGCTATCGGATATACTTCAATCAGTATTTATAAAAAGATAAAATGAATTTGCCAAAAAATGGAGTAGCGAGAGAGATAAGAAGTTATGTGGGTTCATTGCTAATATTTCTTTTTGTTATTGGCTTGATTATAGCTTTAATACAGTTCCCTGTACTTGACACCAACAAGGAAGTTGTAATGATGTTAATTGGTACTATAAGTGCTTCTATTGGTATTACAGTAGCTACAATTACAGGAAGTAAACCTGATGACATAAATTCTTTAAAGCAGGATTTAGAAAAGAAAGAAAACCAAATAGAATTATTAATAGCTGCTAAAGACAATCTTGAAGAAATGGTAATTAACTTGCAAAAGCAAATGCTAGAGAACCAAGATAGTATGATGGATAAATTCATCCTAAAGGCAGCTATGGACTTTGATAATAAAAATAACCCACCAAAAGGTAAATTATGATAAGAATATATTTTGAATTAGCAAAAGCAAAAGTAATTGATTACGTTAAAACAAGTTGGAATAGCGATAGTATTTTTGATAAAGGTAAGGTTATCTTTATTGGAATAGGTTTATTTTTTGTACTTTGGAAGATAATCTATAATATATTTGTATGAATCTTAAATTCTTTTCCCTATCAGAGTTTGACTGTCCTTCTTTACCTAATTCGGGTAAAAATATGGATATTAACTTTCTTTATAAACTTGAACACGCAAGGGAACTTGCAGGAATACCCTTTAAAATCACAAGTGGTTACAGAAGTGTCAAGCACAACAAGGAAGTTGGTGGAGTTCAAAACTCATCACACCTTTTCGGACTTGCAGCAGATATTGCAGTTGGAAGTGGAAAAGAAAGATACATTATACTTAACGCACTTATTAGAGCAGGATTTAAACGTATTGGAGTTGCAAAAGGATTTATTCACTGCGACACAGACGATTCAAAATCAGACTCTGTTTGGACTTACTAATACCGTAGGAAGTACCTTATGTCTGAAAAAAAGAAATTTAAAGATACCCAAGTAGGACAATTCCTTTTAAATAAGATACCTGATGTTGTACAAGCAGTTGCAGGAGATACTTTAGCAGGAAACGTTATACAGGCTATTATAGGGGGTTCTGAAATGTCTGATAAAGATAAACAAATAGCCTTAAAAAAACTTGATATAGAACGTGCTGAAATAGATGGTACCACAAGACGTTGGGTAGCAGATGCAAGAAGTGGTTCTTGGTTATCTTCTAACGTTAGACCTTTAACATTAGTTTTCCTTACAGTTAGTTATGTAGTAGGATGGTATCTTAACTATCCTTTAGATTCTATTACAGGTTTACTATCAATAGTTATTGGAGGATATTTTGGTAGTCGTGGAGTTGAAAAAGTATTTGGTAATTCAAAACATAAGTAATGGCAAAGCAAATAGTTATTAACTATAAAAACGTTAAAGTTAAACGTAAGGGAATCCATAGTAAAAACAAGCAATCACAATTAAAAACTTCTAAGAACTACGTTAAGAAATATCGTGGTCAAGGAAGATAGTGTTTATAACTTACTTACCAAAAGTATTGATTTTTAAAAAAAAACGAAGTAACTTTGGTGGGTAGTGGGAAATTAATTAATATTAACTACTAAATATATAATAAATGTCAGAAGATTTAACAATAAGAAATTTAGCAGAAAAAATTGCTAAAGATTTTCAATTATCTGTAAAAGATAGAACAGATAGTATTTTAGAATTAGATGCTATATCATATACTAACTTAGGTATTGATAGTACTAAATCAGAAAAAAATAAAGTTAAATCAGATAGTAAGCATTTGTATAAGTTAATTAAAGGTTTTAATGAGCAGGATGGTAAACTATTATTAAATCATCTTGATTCGTAAAACAATGCCTAAAACAGCTAAAAAACCTACAAGAAGTAAACTAGTTAAAAAACTTGATACGGTATTTAGCCAATACATAAGAAGAAGCAATGCGGACAACAATGGATATTGTACTTGTGTTACTTGCAATAAGGCGTTCCATTGGAAAGAAATTCAAGCGGGGCATTTTATGAGTAGAAAACATTATTCTATACGTTGGGATGAACGTAACGTAAAACCTCAATGTGTAGCTTGTAATGTATATAGAGCAGGAGAACAATATAAATATTCACTTTTTTTAGGTTCGGAAGTTGCAAATGTATTATATTTACAAAGTAAAGAAATAGTCAAGTTTACAAACTACGAATTAGAAGATATGATAAACGATTACAGCGACAAGCTGAAAAAACTTACTTGATTTTTTCTTGTATATTGTTCTTTGTTTGAAAGGGGTAGGATTAATTTCTTACCCTTTTTTTTGTTATGTTAATTTTTTTTTATAACTTTACACTATGGAACAATTAAAATATGCAGAAATCTATGGCAAGGTACAAGAACTGCAACACGAAAATCAACAATTAAAAAATCAATTAATTTTAACACAACAGAACAATGAGCAAAGAAACAAGTATTAACGAAAAGCTGTTTAACTTACAGCAAGAAATTGGAACGATTAGCAAAGACGCTAAAAACCCATTTTACAAATCAAAGTATTTTGATATTAATTCACTTATTAAACAATTACAACCTTTATTGAACAAACATAGATTACTTTTATTGCAACCAATTGAGGAAGATATGGTAGTAAGCAAGTTAATATGTGTAGATGGAACAGGTGGTGTTATAAGTGGTTTAAAACTACCTGAAATAACAGACCCACAAAAGTTAGGAAGTTGTATTACGTATTATAGAAGATATACATTAGGTTCTTTACTTGGTTTACAAGCAGAAGATGACGATGGTAATGCAGCAAGTGGTAAAACCGAAGAATTAAAATGGTTAAACACTAACACACCTGAATACAGTAAGGCAATAGAATACCTTAAAGGTGGTGGTTCAATAGATGCAATTAAGACTAAATACAAAGTATCTAAAAAAGTTGCTGATGAACTCGCAAAATTGTAAAATAAAAAAAGTATATTACACAACTAAATATAATAATAAATCAATTAAAATAACTATTTATGGAAATTACAGGAAACATCAAATTAATTCAGGACACGGAAACGGGAACGTCTAAAGCAGGAAAAGAATGGGCAAAGCGTCAGCTTGTAGTAACAACAACTGAACAATACCCACAAGACATAGCTATTGACTTTATGGGAGACAAAACATTACTATTAAATAACTTTAAGGTAGGTAACCCTGTTTCAGTTTCTATTAATATTCGTGGCAATGAGTATAATGGAAAGTACTACAATAGTATTAACGGTTGGAAAATTGCTAATTATATTGGAAACGTAACTAATAGCGAACAACAACCTGCAAGAGAAGAAACAGCAGATTTACCATTTTAATTTAATTGGGGGTTAATAGCCCCCTTTTTTTATACCTTATATGAAACAACACAAAGAAGGAGACCCTTTTCCTGATGACTTTTGGAATTACAACGTAAATGCAATTACAGGTTATAAAATAGAAAAGCGAGAAGTAAATTCAAAAGAAGTAGAAAAAAAGTACAAACAAATTACACAAGCAATATGATAGCACAAGCAAAGAAACTACAAGATAAAATATTAGACATAAAGTACGGTAGGGTAAAGGAAGGTTTAAAAATTGGAATACCAGAGATTGATGAACATATAAGATTTAAGAGAAATACATTAGCAGCCATAGGACACGCAAACGTAGGTAAGACTACAACCTTAATTTATTTTTATGTATTATGGGCAAAGATGCACAATCTTAAATTTTTAATTTGGTCAAGTGAAAACACGCCTGAATCTATATTAAGAAAGATTATTGAATTTTATATGGGTAAGCCTATACAAAAGGCAAGTGATACATTAATTAATAATGCGGTTGAATGGGCAAATAGTAGGTTTAAGATTATAGACGTAGAAGATTTATATACATATAAAAGTTTACTTAAAGAAGCACAACAAATTAAAGACGCTTGGAATTACGATGGTTTATTAATAGACCCTTATAATTCTTTATCAAAAGATGCTGCAATATTAAAGATGGTAGGTAATTCACACGATTACGACTATCAAGTACTTTCTGAATTAAGGATATTTAGTAGAAAAAATAATATTCAATTGTGTGTAAATATGCACGGTGTCAGTTCTGCACTACGTCAGGTTCATCATTCAGGACACGAATTTGAAGGATTAACAAGACCATTAGCAATGAGTGATGCAGAAGGTGGTTCAAAGGTTTCAGCTAGGTTTGATGACGTATGGACATTGCATAGATATGTAGCGCATCCTACTGATTGGATGTATAGTCATATTCACGTACAAAAAATTAAGGAAAATGAAACAGGCGCAAGACCTACTCCATACGAACAGCCTATAAGTTTAAAAATGAAAACAAACAATGTAGGATTTGAGTTTCTAGGAAAAGATTTAATTCATAATACAGAACCAGTACAGACATTTCAATTATGATAGTAATAGGATTTTTATTAATTGTGGCATTTATTTTTATTATTATAGGACATAATAAAGATGCTGACATTATAATAAGTCCCATTAAAGGAATGATGTTTGGATTTTTATATCACAAAGAACAATATACAGAAGGAGACGAGTACACCCTACAAAGTTTGTTGGGGGTAATTAGTATAACTGTGATATGGATAAACCAACAGAGTGGCTCGGAATAGTTTTTAAAAGACATAACGAGTGGATTAAAATAGTAAATGCCTTTGGCGAATTTAATTATGCTGAAGATATTGTACAGGAATTATATCTTGTGCTATATAAATATGCAGATGAAGAAAAAATTATTAAAGATGGGGTTGTTAGTAGGGGATATATTTATTTTACTTTACGGTCAATTTTTTATCAATATTATAATAGTAAGAAGAAAATTAACAAAGTTTATCTTGACGATGAAGAATATACCCAACAAGTGGAATACAGTGATTCGTTGGATGAACAAGTAGCTTATAATGAAATATGTCAATTAATAGATAAACATATAGATAATTGGAGATGGTACGAAAAGAAATTGTTTACTTTATATAGGGATTCCGATTTAAGTATAAGGGGTATAGCTGCTGAAACAGGAATAAGTTGGGTAAGTATATACCACACTTTAAAAAATGCAAAGCAAGAATTAAAAGAAAAATTTGGAGAAGATTATGAAGATTACAGAAATAACGATTACGAATTAATTTAAAAATTATGGAAGAATTTAAAGGAGACAAAAGAAGTAAGGCTTACAAAGAATGGAAAAAGAACCACGCTAATAAAAGTGAAGGTGTTGGAGATACCGTTGCAAAGATTACAAAAGCAACAGGAATAGAAAAAGCTGTTAAGTTTTTAGCAGGAGAAGATTGTGGATGTGATGAAAGAAAGAAAACATTAAATCATATATTTCCATATCAAAAGCCTTTATGCTTTACAGAAGATGAATACAATTATTTATCTGAACGTATTGGAAAGATAAACCAAGTTACAGTACCTGAACAAAAAGAACTATTAGTTATTTACAATAGAGTATTTAAAGACAATAGAGAATTGACAAGTTGCAGTAGTTGTTTTTTAAATGGTGTTTGGAAGAAGTTAGAACGAGTATTTAAAGAATATTCTTAATGGCAGTATCAAAAGGTAGGTATCAATATTCATTTAAACAAGGAAATGATGCTGAAAAAAAATTTAAAGATTTGATGGAATTGCGTGGTAATACTTGTGTTAAATCAAGCCGAAATGATGACATTAATAAACATATAGATTTTTATGTAAATGAGTTTTCAGTTGATGTAAAAGGAAATAGGCACTTAGAAACTATATGGTTAGAATTAAAAAATGTTAGAGGGAATAAGGGTTGGTTAGAAGGAGAAGCAGATTATATTGTATTTGATGTTGTTGAATTAAAATCTTTTTGTTTCTTTAAGACAAAAGAATTATTTGATTATGTTAAAAATATTAAGGAAATTGCAAAAGATAAAAAAGATTACAATAAGCTATACACAAGAAAAGAAAGAAAGGATGTTTTAGTTAAAGTAAGATACAATGACATAAAACACTTAGAGAAACAAAAAATAAAATATGAACAAGAAACTAAACAATATCAAGGAACTTGAGTATTACACTAACTTCAATTTAATTGGGGAGCATATTATTAAAAACAAGAAACTAAAACCTGAAAACCAAGCGTTAAACGATATGTATTATGCGTGGCAAGAAGTAGGGTTTTATGTACACAACTTAATTAGTAATGAAAGGGCGTATGAACAATCATTAAGCGAATATAGAAGTGATAAAACAAGGGCTGTTATACGTGCTAGGGAAGCTGAAAGTAAAATAGCTGAACTACAAAGAAAAATTGATAAACTACAAACAAAAATAAATGTTGGTCTTTAATATATTTATTGGTTATATAATACTTTTATTTAAAATAATATTTGCATACTTTATAATGCGAATGATTCACTTGGAAATACTTCGGCTTATGGGTTATGACATTAATGGAAACAAAAAAAACAATGAGTGATTCAATAAAAAAGTACGAAGAAATGATGGAAGATGGGAAGTGGTCTACAGATAGCACAGGATATTCTTATAACAACTTACCTAAAGACCCAATAGTATTAAAAGTAATAGATAAATTCAAGGCACGTTCAAGGGATGGTATTATAAAATATGGTACAACTTTACACGATAGTCCTGATGGTTTCTATGCTTGGGTAAATCACGCACAGGAAGAAGCAATGGATTTTATACTTTATTTAGAAAAAATTAAACAACAGAAATGAAAGAACAAACATTAGTAAAAATGCAGTACGACCTTAAATTAGTACAACAAGCATTAGTGGTTGCTTTAAATAAGATTGAAGTAATTGAAAAAAAATTAGAAAAAAATAAAGAAGAAAAGTAGTAGTTGTTAAAAAATTGTTTATATTTACAAAAACAAAACAATTATGTACGAAGAACTATTTTATCAATCTTACACTATCCAAGAACTAGAAAGGGTAGTAAATGACCCTACACAACTTAATGGGTATCGCAGGAGATGCGAACAAGAATTAAATAAACGTAACGAACAACAACAAGAAATAACAAGATTATGATAACACTATTAAATGGAGAGCATTGGGGTAAGGAAGAAATTCTTGCACAAATGTATGATGACTCATTTTATTATGGCGTATTAGGCAAACACGCTTTGAGTAGTTCAAGTCTTAAAATGATACTTAAAAGTCCTAAGACTTATAGAAACGTAATAAAGTATGGAGACCCTAATGGGGATAGTCCTGCATTAGCAGCAGGTAAGTTAGCGCATTGGATGGTATTAGAACCACACAAAATAGATGAATTACACTTTGTAGATGCTTCCACAAAGAACACAAAGATATATAAAGAAGCTAAAGAACAATATGGGGAAGTATTTTTAACAAAAGAAAGAAGTGCAGCAGAGCGTCTAACGGATGCAATATTTAGAAATGAAGCAGCACTACAATTACTAACCGATAGTGAATTTGAAGTACCTGAAATAGCAATGTTAAATGGATTACCATTTAGGGGTAAAGCAGATATCATACAAGGCGATACAATCATAGATTACAAAACTTCAGCTGAACTATCAAGTTTTAAATGGTCAGCTGATAAATATGGTTACGACTTACAGGCGTATATGTATCTAAGATTGTTTAACAAAAAGAAGTTTACCTTTCTTGTAATAGACAAAGCAAGTACTGACATAGGGATATTTGAAACCACTGATGACTTTATTGCAAAAGGCGAACAGAAATTTATACAAGCAGTAGACAATTACAAATACTTCTTTCAAGATGGAAACGACTTAGACCAATATGTAATGAGAGGAATATTATGAGTACAAGTTTTATAAATAATCAAATTAAAAAAAATAAAAATAGTGTATATAATAAAGATGGCACTATGAAAGATTACATTTTAATAGACAAAGAAATTGTAAGATTAGAAGAACAGAGACCTAAAAGATATAAAAGAAATGGTAAAGAAATAGAAAATAATAATATTGAAGAGTTTTCTAAAGAGTTAGATAATTTAAGAAACATAAGGGTTAATGGAAACAAAAGTAATAAACAAATTAAATTATTTAAAAATAGCAATAAATTAAATTTAGAAGCATTTAATTCAGGTTGCATATATATGCTTTATAATGACAATGAATTAGTTTATATTGGAGAAACAGTTTGCTTTATCTCAAGATTATCACAACATATTCAAGAGGGAAAGAAAGAATTTGATTCTTTTAAAATAAGATATTATATTGAAAATGATAGATGTAGAAAAAATACTGAAAAAAGAATGATAAAAAAATTTAAACCAAAATATAATTTAATACATAATCCTAATAATAAAAAATAAATTTTAGGTTGAATAAAGAAATAGTAGAAGAATTTTACTTACTTGCTTTAATAGATATAGCAAACGGAAAAGATATAGCAGAACTTGAAGAAGCTATTGATATGTACCAAGAAATAGAAGAATACGAAGCGTGTGCAGGAATATTGAAAGCAATACACGAATCAGGATATATGACAATAAGAGAAATAATTAACACAATAAACGAAATAGACAATGAAACACGAAATGATTAAAGAGATAGTAGAAGATTTTTATAAATTAAAAATAGATTCAAAAACAAGACAAAGAAAGTATGTTGAAGCACGTGCAATCTATTATAAACTATTAAGGGACAATAGTAGAATGAGTTTAGAAGCAATAGGCAAGACAATGAATAGAGACCACGCAACAGCATTACATTCATTAAAAAACATAAAAGATTGGTTAGAATATGACGAACAATTAAGACAAGACTATGAAACCTTAAACAAAAGGGTGGAACACGCTGCAAAATTAAACCCTGATTTTTTAACACAAGCTGTTTCAATAGAAGGATATTATGAAATAGAATACAAGAAACTAGAAGAAAAACATACTTACATAGTAAACAATAAAATTGCAGAAGCATTAGTAGAAGAAGCTAAAAAATATGATACACTATTAAACAAGTATAACTTCTTAAAAGTACGTTTAAAGAGGTACGAACCAAAAAGAATTTCAAGTGGAGAATTTGATTTAGTATGATAACAAACGAAGATAATATGGAATTAATGGCTAGGTATGAGGATAATCACTTTGACTTAGCTATTGTAGACCCTCCTTATGGTATAGGAATTAAAAGTTGTGTAGTTGAAAAACAACAAATAAGAAAAAAGAAACGAAAAATTAACACAAATAAACAAATAAGAAAAAAGAATAAACTTAAAGAATGGGATAAATCAATCCCATCAAAAAAATATTTTAAAGAACTTCAAAGGGTTTCAAAAAATCAAATTATTTGGGGTGGAAATTATTTCACAAAATATTTAAAGCCAACAAAATCTTGGGTATTTTGGTATAAAGGGCAACAAGGCTTAACAATGTCAGATGGAGAACTGGCGTGGTCAAGTCATAAAAAAGTTACACGAATGGTAGAATTTCATAGATGTAATATATGGAATGAAAATCCAATACACCCAACCCAAAAACCCGTAAAACTTTACGAATGGCTTTTAATGAACTACGCCAAAGAGGGAGACAAGATACTTGACACGCATTTAGGTAGTGGTTCAATAGCAATAGCTTGCCATAATTTAGGATATGATTTAACAGCTTGTGAATTAGATAAAGAATACTACGATGCAGCTATAAAAAGAATAGAACAGCACAAGGCACAAATAAGAATGTTTTAGGAAAACAAAGTTTTCTATTAACAAAAAACTAATAATCTTATTGTTATAGTATAATTAATAATAATCTTTTTTAATTATGGATAAAAGAAAAAACAATGGTGGGCATACAACAGCAGGAAGAAAATCCAAAGCTGATGAGGTTGCACTTATAGAAAAGCTAACACCATTAGAACCATTAGCGTTTGAAGCATTACAAAAAGGATTAGAACAGAAAGACTTTAAGTATGTTCAGTTGTTCTATAATTACTATGCAGGAAAACCAAGAGAAACTAAAGATATTACTGTTAACGAAGATTTACCTTTATTCATTGATTGATGCAGGTTAAAAAAACCATAGCATTAAGAAAGTTAAGGAAGTTAGATAATAGGATTAGAATAGTTAAAGGTGGTACAAGTGCTTCTAAAACAATTTCAATCCTTTGTCTACTTATTGACTACGCTATTACAAATGATGGTAAAGAAATTAGTGTAGTAAGTGAATCAATACCACACCTTCGTAGAGGTGCTTTAAAGGACTTCTTAGGCATACTTAAAGGACTTAATAGGTATAAGGATAGTCAGTTCAATAAAAGTACCTTAAAATACATATTTACAAATGGTAGCTATATTGAGTTTTTTAGTACAGACCAACCCGATAAACTAAGAGGAGCAAGAAGAACAGACTTATATATTAACGAGTGTAACAACGTACCCTTTGATGCTTATACACAATTAGCAGTAAGAACAAGTGGAACGGTTTGGTTAGACTATAACCCATCTAACTTATTTTGGGTGGACAAAGAATTAATAGGTAAAGAAGATACAGATTACATTACACTAACCTACAAGGACAACGATGCACTACCAGAATCTATTGTAAAGGAAATAGAGAAAGCAAGGGAAAAGGCAAAGACATCAACATATTGGGCAAATTGGTGGAGGGTATATGGATTAGGAGAAACAGGTTCTTTAGAGGGTGTATGTATTCCTGACTGGAAAGAAATAGATAACATACCACAAGAAGCAAGGTTGTTGGCTTATGGAATGGACTTTGGTTATTCAGTAGACCCTACTACATTAATTGCATTATATAAATGGAATGATGCGTATATCTACGATGAGGTTCTATATAAGAAAGGAATGTTAAACAGGGATATAAGTAGATACTTAACTCAATTAGATATAAAAGAAAACATTGTAGCTGATTCAGCTGAACCAAAATCAATAGCAGAACTACAAGGATATGGACATTCTATATATGGAGTAAGTAAAGGAAGGGATTCGGTGGTATATGGATTGAACCTAATAAACCAAAATGAAATATATGTAACTGCAAGAAGTAAGAACCTTAAACGTGAATTAGCAGGATATGTATGGGCAAAAGACAAAGAAGGTAACACTTTACAAAAACCTACAGGGGAACATCCTGACTGTATAGATGCTGCTAGGTATGTATTAACAGACCAATTAGAGAACCCAAACAAAGGGGAATATTTTATTTATTAAAAAAAAATGTAAAATATTTTGGTAGTTAATAAATTGTTTATATATTAGCACTATTAATAACAAAAACAATAACAAAATGAAACAGTACAAAAACGCAATTGACCAAATGATTTCTTTTAAACCATTTCAAGACGCATCAAAAAAATGGTTTATCGCAAGATATGTTGACAATGAACTTTATGAAACTTATTTAAGAAGTTTTGAAACAAAAGAAGCGTGTCAAAAAAGATGTGCCAAACATTTTTATCATTGGTCGCAACAAGTCAGTAATGATGCTTATTTAAACGGATAAAAAAACAGGGGGAGGCAACTCCCCTTTTGTATAACCAATAATTATATTATGGAAAACAAAACAGAATACACAATGATTAAAGAACTGATTGCTAAAGAAAACAGAAAGCAAGTGGTAAAAGTTATATTAGGTGGTGCAGCAGTTGGAATAGGTGGAGCATTAAGTTTAGTTCTATTTTTGAATATGCTAGTTGCATTTGATTGGATTAGTGATGCAATAGTTAGAATCATTGGAGGACTATAAAATGAGAGAAGCCTGTTGGTACGAAGAAATATATGTAGTACAAAAACCTACTAAACAAGGTGGGTATAAATGTGAAGAAGTTACACTTTACATAGACTACAAAGGTAAGACCAAAATAAAGGGAAAAGAAATACCCTACAAGCAAAACAGTATTGAATTAGAAAACAAAATAGAAGAAGCATATAAATACGCATACAATAGATTTATATTAGGACATTAAAACTTTTCATTTGGGTATGGTTGGGAATTAGGTAGCAGAAATGTTACCT
>Ga0196887_1000431_pt1 | contig 20558 bp, 18 predicted proteins | sample VirMetDEL_Mar_31_FD_169094 | JGI IMG/M metagenome (GOLD analysis project Ga0196887, IMG submission 169094) | Aqueous microbial communities from the Delaware River and Bay under freshwater to marine salinity gradient to study organic matter... | ecosystem: Environmental > Aquatic > Marine >... | reverse complement strand
GCGTTGTATAAATCGGATTGAAACGCATGAGGGGAATGCAATGGCTGGTCGGAAATTTCGTCGTATGGTGATGCAGCATCTGGAGGATTTGGGCGGCGTCGATTTCGTCTTGGATTACATTGGTGATAGCGGCACGGTGAAGGATTTGTCTGAGAAGACGAATTGCAGCCGCAGTTTTTTGAGCCGTGTGCTGAACGGGACGCCTGAGTATCGGGCTGCGTTGGACGAGGGTCGGCGCATTCTGGCTGACAAGATGGCTGATGATAGCCTCGCGATGGTCGATGAGCTGGCTGGAAAGTCTGATTTGTCGTCGCAGGATGTGCAGTTGGCGAAAGAGCGGATCAATGTTCGCAAGTGGATGGCTGCATTGAATCATCCGGATCGGTTTGCGCCGAAGAAGGAGGAGGTCACGATCAACATTGGCCAGCTTCATTTGGGCGCCTTGAAAAAGATTAAGTCTGAGATGCTGGATGTGACGCCGGTTGTTGACGCCATCGAGGACGCGGCTGATGACTGATGTGACGTACATTAAGGGCGCGCAGCCGACTGACCACGGGCCTGTTGAGCCAAGCCAGACTGTTATTGAATATCTGGAAACGTTATTAGCCCGTGCGCAGTCTGGTGAGCTTCAGGGCGTGGTGACGGTTGGCATGGATGCTGACGGGTATGCTGGATATGGGCTTGTTGGGCAATGCGGTGGTTTTGCGATGCAGGGCGCGCTGACGTGCGTTTCGACGTTGGTGGCTGAGGTGAATTTGAGCCAGCTTGATGACGAATGAAGTGAACCCCCTCGAAGAGTTCGCGCGGACGTATTACAACGATCCGGTTGGATTTGTGCGTGATATGTTGGGCGTTGAGCCTTTGCCGTATCAGGCGGAGTTTCTGGAGGCGTTGGCCAGCGGTGAGCGGCGTATTTCGGTGCGGTCTGGTCACGGGACGGGTAAGTCAACGGCCTCTAGCTGGGCGATGCTGTGGTTTTTGCTGTTGCGGTTTCCAAACAAGGTTGTGGTGACTGCGCCGACGAGTGGCCAGTTGTTTGACGCGCTGTTTGCGGAGTTGAAGCGGTGGGTGAATGAATTGCCGCCAGCGCTCAAGGCGATGCTGACGGTGAAGTCTGACCGTGTTGAGCTGATTGCGGCGCCGAGTGAGGCGTTTATTTCGGCAAGGACGAGTAGGGCTGAGACGCCAGAGGCGTTGGCTGGGGTTCACTCGGATAACGTGATGCTGGTCGTTGACGAGGCGTCTGGTGTGCCTGAGCAGGTATTTGAGGCCGCTGCTGGCTCGATGTCTGGCCATGCGGCGGTGACGATCATGCTATCGAACCCGACGCGATCCAGCGGCACGTTTTTCGAGAGCCAGACGCGGCTGTCGGAGACGTGGTGGACGCGGCGTTGGTCGTGCGTTGACAGCCCGTTGGTTTCTGATGAGTTTGTTGACGAGATGCGGCTGCGGTACGGTGAGGAAAGCAATGCCTACCGGATTCGTGTCTTGGGTGAGTTTCCGCTTGCTGATGATAATACGATTATTCCGTTTCATTTGGCTGAAAGCGCGATGCATCGGGATATTGAGATGACGCCAGGTCTTCAGCCCATTTGGGCGATTGATCCGGCGCGATTTGGGTCTGACCGGACGGCATTTTGTAAGCGCGTTGGCAATGTGATTACCGAGATCACGTCGTGGCAAGGTTTGGATTTGATGCAGACTGTTGGGCGCGTGATGGCAGAGTATGAGTCATTGCCGATCAGCCAGAGGCCCAGCGAAATCCTCGTTGACAGCATCGGCGTTGGTGGCGGCGTTGTTGACCGCCTGCGGGAGTTGGGTGCGCCTGTGCGTGGCGTAAATGTTTCCGAGGTGCCGTCGATGGGCAAGACGTATAACAATTTGCGGACTGAGCTTTGGTTCAAGACGAAGGCTTGGCTGGAGGATCGGTCGTGCAAGATTCCGAATAACGATGCGCTGGTCGCCGATCTGACGGGGATTCGATATTCATTTACGTCGTCTGGGAAAATGCAGGCGGAGAGCAAGGACGCGATGAAGAAGCGCGGCTTGAAGTCGCCCGACCTTGCTGACGCTGTTTGCCTGACGATGGCGTCTGACGCGATTACTGCGCTGAGCGGCAAGCGATCTGTGTGGGGCAAGCCGCTGCGCAGGGCGTTGAAGGGGATTGCTTAGGGGTAGCCTTGCCAGATTAGCCTTTTGCGTGTATGGTAAGCCGTGGGCTTACAAGGGGCGAAGCGATGACGGGTTATGGCTACGGCAGCGGCGATCAGCGGGTCAACGCTGTTGTTGATATGATTAACGGCGGCGGCCAGGGCCGTGCTGGGCAGCAATTCGAGGGCGGTGGCCTTCTGAGTATGCTCGGCAATGCGTTTGCGCAGCCATATGGCGCTGAAGCGCGCGGCGCGCAGGCACCTGCTAGTTCGATGCAACCTTTGGCGCGCCCAACCAGCTTTGCGACCCACATGCCGATCCAGTCAACGATGCCAGCGCCTGTGCAGATGCCTGCGCAGACTTCGTATCTCGATTCGCAGTTTGAGGCCGCGTTGCGCCGCATGCAGGAGCAGGGCATTCAGCCGGCTTATAACCCGATGCCGATGTATGGGCCTCGGTAGATGAGAGAACCCCGCAAACGCCAGCAAGCGGCAGCCGCAGCGCGCAACAATGTTGCGCCCGTTGAGCGTTCAACGAACCTTATGGACATGCCGCTTGATGAGTTTCAGGGTGCGCTGGCTGAGCTTAATTTGCCCAGCGATCGTCGGGATGCTTTGCTGCGGCAGTATCGTGCGGCGAATAGCCCGTTTGCGGCGGTAAATCGAGCCGCTGAGGCTTCATCTGCTGAATTGGCCGCTGCGGGTCGTCGGCCTGTTGCTGGCACTGCTGGCCTATTGAGCCGTCCTATTGATGATGCGGGCGGTGTGCGTTTTGAGCCTGCCGCTGGCTTGCTGGGGATGCTTGCTGGCGCTGGTCAGGCCGTTGACGCGCCTATGGCAGCGTATCAGGGGCTTATCCCGCAAGGTGACGTGCCGCTTGAGGCTTTGGGGACTGCTGGCGCTGCGATGACGGGCGGTGGGGCTGCGACGCGGCCTGCCGGGTCGTTTGGGATGGGCGGGCGTGAGAGCAATTTCGGCAAGGATTGGCAGGACGCATATCATTGGACAAGATCGCAAGAGCCTTTTGAGCAATTTGACCCTGACAAGTCCACGTCAGCAATGAGCCAGCTTGGACCTCACGTCGGCACTCGGTCGGCGGCGGAGGCTCGGACATTAGCGTTTCCCAATGAAACAGGCACTATGATGTCTCTTAGGGCAAACACAGAAAAGCCATTTTTGAACCCAAGAACAAACGAGCCTTGGTCTGAAATTGGCCTAGAGTCATTTATCAGTGCTTTCGCGGATGAACAGGGTATTGATAGGCGCAGTGCGGCTCCTGTTTTGCGCCGCATGTTGGCGGACGAGGGATACACGGACATTTCTTACATCAATGACATTGAGGACGCTGGATCAATTAGCAATATCATGTTGGTTGACAGGCCGTCTGGTTCAGATGCCGTTTTGCGTCGCAGCGATGCGGCTTTTGACCCATCGCGGCGCACTGATCTGAACTTACTCGCCGCCAACGCCTCCCCCGAAGCTGGCTTGCTGTCTGCTGCGGCTTCTAGATTGCCACCAGAAAAGGTCAACAAGGATGTGCTTGACCCGTTTGGTTATGCTTCAAACCGGCTTGATGATTACCTTGATAACACTCAGCTTGGTCTTACTGACTTGGGCGAGAATTTGCCTAGAGTCTCTCGGTCGTGGGAAGACCTTGAAGGCGGGTATGTCTTGCCCCTTTATGGGGATCGGACAAGCCGTGGATACAATCTTGAGAGCATAAACGACACGCAGTTTAGCCGCCCTGTCTACACTGAGGGTGGTATTGACTTCATGCGCGGGCTTGCAAACCAGCAAGACGATGCGGTATGGGCCTCGGCCAAAAAAATCATTGATGAAATAAATAACAGCGCGATCCGTACCGCCAATCTGGGAGACGGTAGGCCAATTTATGGCGTGACGGGGAGTATGGCCCCCAATGGGGTTGATTTTGCGAACATGACGGGAGAGGCTATGGCCGAGCTTGTTATGGGGAACAGGGGGCGAATAGACCCTAATGCGGCCCGTTATTTTGACGACATTATGAGAAATAGAGACGCGGCATTCCCTGGGCTTTTGTCAAACGAATTGCGTGATTGGGCTGGCGGGGCCAAGCCGGAACCGCGCAAGTCATTTATCAGGGGCCTTGACACAAAGCCGATGAGGAGTGGCGGCGTACCGTCGGCGGGCCTTGCCAGATATGGGGTTACAGACCCGACGCTTCGCAATGTGCCTTCGGGTCAATTCGGGTCTGCTGTAGCGCAGCTAAGGCCAGAATCCCCGTTGCTTTATAACGACGCAGGCGGGAACGCGGCACCTAGAGTTCCTCATTCAACATACAACACGCAATTGCTTGGGGATTATGTTGGCGAGTTACCGCTTATTCCGCAGGGTCTTTTGTTCCGAGACGCTTATGACAGAATGTCAACGCAACTTGACAAGCGGGGCCGTTTGCTTGAGGAGGCAAATAAGACATATGCTATCAAAACCCAGCTTCAGCCGCAACTTATGACGCCTGAAGTTGTTGACGGGATTATGCAGTATTTGTCTAATCGTCAGGGTCTTCAATGATGTCAGGCTCTTCAATTCCAAGAAGCATGCACAAGTGCGCATCAAGCGACAGTATGTCGTCGCGCGGCACGCCTCGGCCCTTCATTGCCCAATACTGCAATTCCCTGATTTCTTCTGGTTCGAATTTTAACATTTTCCGTCTCCCTATTTGGTATATCATACCCGTGCTGCAATGTTCTCGCAAGGAGCAAAGAAATGCCCCTTAAAAAAGGTTCGTCAAAGAAGGTCATCTCTGCTAATATCCGCACAGAGATGAGGGGCTGGCGAGCCGCAGAAGCAGGCGATCGGACTCTTTATCACCTGCACTAGAAGCAGAGCATGTTTAATGCTATAAACGCTTAAATAACAGAAAGGACGGCAGTCATGGCCATCACGAACTATGCAGAGCTGAAAACGGCCATCGCCGACTGGCTGAATCGCGCCGACCTCACGGATCAGATACCAGACTTTATTTCTCTTGCTGAAAGCACATTGAATGACGTAATGCGTTCCAGTTTCATGTCATTAAGCGGCACGGTGGCCATCACGAATGGCCGAGCAACTCTGCCATCAGACGCCCTTGAGCTAATCTTTGCGCAGGTCGCGGACACACCCACTGAGCCGATCGAGCAGACCACCCCACAGCAGCTTTTGATGCTTCGCCGTGCCCGTACAAAGAATGCAGGCAATCCGCGCTTTCTTGCCATTGTTGGCCGCGATCTTCTTGTCACACCTTCGCCAGCCGGATCTCTTTCGATCAACCTTGATTACTACGCCAAAATACCTTCGCTAAGCGACTCTGTTACTACAAACTGGTTGCTTGAAGAGGCTCCTCACGTTTATCTTTACACAGCACTTCTGCACTCCACGCCATTCTTGATGGACGATGCACGCTACGCTGTGTTCCAGAACGCCGTGTCTCAGCAGGTCATGAGCGCGGTAAAGTCTTCGCAGACCTTGAGCTTTGATGACGTCAAGGCGGCAGGGTTCTCGTTGAAATCGCCGACAGACGCGATCAACACGACACAAAATGTTCCGAATCCGACTGCAAGTGTTTAGGATAGAGTATGAGCCTCTCAACATATGCAGACTTGCAGGAGGCGGTAGTGGACTGGCTCAACAAGCCAGACGTCGCCCAATCCGTTCCGACGCTCATCAGCCTGGCTGAGGCGGACATCAACCGCCGCCTTCGGCACATCAAAATGACAAAGCGGTCTGTTGCCGAGGTTGACAGCCAGTTCAGCGCAACGCCAACTGATTATCTTGGGACGATCCGCTTTTCTTTGACGAGCGGGACAACCAATGCTCTTGATCTAATCAGCCAAGCTGAGTTGCTGGACCGTAAGGAGGCATCTGCAAACATCGGTGGGACGCCTCGTTTCTACGCGCTGACTGGCAATCAATTTGAGTTCTATCCAGTTCCAAATGACACATACGATGCTGAGCTGGTTTACTACGCTGAGCTTGATGCGTTGAGCGACGAGAACACGAGCAACTGGTTGCTTGCTGACGCGCCTGACGTTTACCTATACGGCACACTGGCTCATAGTGCGCCATTTCTTGGTGAGGACGCACGGCTTGCTGTGTGGACTTCGCTGTATGAGACGGCCCTGTCTGGGCTTAACCGCGCTTCTGACAATGCCCGCTTTGGTGGCACTGGATTGCGCATAAAGATTAGGAGCTTCTGATGTCCTTTACAAACTACACTGAAACCGAGGTCCTTGAGTGGCTTCTAACAAGCGGTGCAGTAACTCGCCCGTCTTCTTGGTATGTTGGCCTGTTTACGGTTGCACCATCTGACACAGGCGGCGGTACAGAGGTATCTGGCGGCAACTACGCGCGTGAGGCTGTGACGTTTACTGTGTCTGGTGACACGGCGTCCAACAGCGCAAACATTGAGTTCAACGAGGCTACCGCGTCTTGGGGAGCGATCACATACGCTGCCGTGTTTGATGCATCGTCTGGCGGCAATATGCTGGCCTACGCTGCGCTGACCACATCCAAGGCGATTGATAGCGGTGACATCCTCCGCATTCCCGCTGGCGATCTTGATATTACCCTCGACTAATCTGAGGAACTGACATGGTAACGCTCGCAAACCGCGCGAAAGTATCTACTGCATCTACAGGGGCTGGCAGCCCAATTACCCTTGGGACTGCTGTTTCTGGCTTCCAGACATTCGCTGACGCTGGTGTCGTCAACTCTGATGTAGTCCGCTACACCATTGAAGACGGTGATGCTTGGGAAATCGGCTCTGGCACTTACTCTGGTGGCACTCTTACCCGTGTGCTTGATGAGAGTTCAACTGGATCTCTGCTGAACCTATCGGGGAATGCTGTCGTGTATGTGACGGCTGCCGCTGATGACATCCAGCAGCCGCCATCCGAAGGGGCTTTTGTAGATGGCGACAAAACCAAGCTAGATGGTATCGAGGTCGGCGCGGACGTCACGGACGCCGCAAATGTCGAGCCGTTGGTGGATACCCACTTGAACTTGAGCGCGGCCACTACGGGTCAAGTGTTATCGTGGGACGGTGCGGACTATGACTGGGTGGCAGCAGGTGATACTGTTGGCACAATTACGGCTGGCGACGTGGACCTGTCCACAGGTACCGTATTTGCTGATGCGCCCTCAGCGAATGTGACGTACACGTTCAGCAACCCGCCAGCAGCAGGCACAGGGTATAGCTTTACGCTCCGTATTTTGGGTGGGGAGGACGCCACTACATACGACCTTGCTAACACTGTGAACGATGGCGTCAGTTTCTACACGGGTGGTCAGGATGGGTCCACTCAAGGGTTCGCATTCAACTCCGACGGCACGAAAATGTACGCTATCGGCCTTGCTACCAATACGGTGTACCAATACTCACTGAGCATCCCGTTTGACCTAAGCACTACTTCTTATGATGGTGTCAGTCTTCTTGTCTCTGGTCAGGAAACATCATGTCGTAGTCTAGCCTTCAGCGGTGATGGCACGAAGATGTACGTTGTCGGTATCGGCTCAGACGCAGTATATCAATACACATTGTCTACCGGTTTTGACCTCAGTACGGCGACCTATGACAATGTTAGTCTCAGTGTCAGTGCACAAGAGACCGGTCCCCAGAGTGTGACTATTAGTCCCGACGGCACTAAGATGCACATTGTTGGCCCCGACTCAGACTCCGTGCATCAGTACACGTTGTCCACAGGGTTTGACCTTAGCACGGCGTCTTACGACACTAGCTTTAGCGTCGCAGCGCAAGAGTCGGAACCGTACGGTCTTGGTTTTAGCGCTGACGGAACGAGCATGTTTATCGTTGGCCGGGACGCTGGCGACCGCATCCGACAATATACGCTGACAACTGCCTTCGACATCAGCACTGCGTCTTATGCGAACATCGCGTTTTATATGTACCCCCCGATTACTAGGGGCGTGGCTGTACAATTTAGCTCGGACGGCAAGAAGATGTTCTTGCTCGATATTGTTGGTAATAGCATTTACCAGTTTACAGTGAGTGTAAGCGGTACAGTGTTCACCTTCGACTACCCTGCCTCGGTAGACTGGTTTGGGGGCGAAGCACCGGTGGACCCGACCCCGGGTGTGACAGATATTCTGGAGTTTTCTACGGACGACGGGGGTGCGATATATTACGGGTCGCTCATTTACTCCACTGACCCGTCTAAAGCCATCGTGCGGTCGTCTAATCTGGCGACGGTGGCCACTTCGGGCAGCTACAGTGATCTGTCTGGCCTGCCTACGCTTGGCACTGCCGCTGCTGCTGACACTGGTGACTTTGCCACGGCAGCACAGGGTTCCCTTGCTGACAGTGCGGTTCAACCTGCTGACAACATCTCTACGCTGACCAACGACGCTGGCTACATCACTTCTGCCGATGGTGGCAATGCTGACTTGCTTGATGGTCAACACGGCACTTATTACCTCGACTACACCAACTTCACTAACACCCCCACTATCCCTGCTGCTTACACCGATGCTGACGTTGACACCCACCTGAACACTGGCACGGCTTCGTCTGGCGAAGTTCTGTCGTGGACTGGTAGCGATTATGATTGGATTGAGTCTGGTGGTGCCTTCTCGGTTATTGGTACGAACAACGTGGCGGCATTGACGACACTCCCTAGCCTAACGACAGGAGAGGGTAATTTTGCTGTTGGGTCATCCACTACCGCTGGCAGTCTTTCAACAGGCTTTAACAACGTAGCCATCGGCGTTGGCGCCCTATCCTCTATATCTTCGAGGTCAGGCAACATTGCGATCGGTGGCTTCGCTCTTGGTTCCACTACGTATGGCAACGACAACATCGCAATAGGCTTTAGCGCTCTGCAGAATTTCGGCGGCTTTAGTGGTTTAAATGTCGCCATCGGCAAGTCTGCGATGATAAATGGCAGCGGGACTGACAACGTAGTCATCGGAACAAGTGGTGGACAAAATATAAGCTCTGGCAATAACAACATCATGATAGGCGATACTACCAATCTTTTGACTTCTGGGGCATCCAACGAGATTGTTCTGGGGAATAATAGTTCGTCACGTTTTCGCATACCTGGGTTGAACATTAACTGGACTTCGGCTAACGTCCCGGGTGCATTTCCAACAGGCGGCAATGTTGGTTCATATGCGTTTCTTGGAGAACTTAGCTCCAACACGTCGCTAAGGACTTTTGGGTCCACTGCTGATGGATATTTCCTGAAGCCAGCCTCGTCTATGACGAATACCGGCTCTCCAACGTATTCCTCTTCGTCCCAAAGTGGCACATGGCGCTTACTTGGGGAGTATCAATCCGTGTCGAGTAACAACGACTACCCAGTTTCTTTGTGGTTTAGAATAGCATAGGCTAGAGGGGTTTATATGAATTATCGAAACGCACGCTACGTTAATGACACCGGGTGGATCAACTGCGAGCTTGATCACCCTGAGTTCGGCTGGATACCATACACCCTAAACCCAGCCGACACTGACATGACGATTGACAACAACGTTTTGCTTGCTGTTATGGCTGAGAACGGTGATGTCGCTGCTTACATTCCGCCAACTCAGGGCGAGCTAGACGCACAAGCGGCACAAGCGGTTCGTGCGGAACGTGATCGAAAGCTGGCAATCGACGTTGACCCTATTGCTGGCAATGCCCTTCGCTGGGCATCTCTAACCGCAGAGCAACAGCAGGCATGGGCAGACTATCGTCAGGCACTGTTAGACGTCCCAGAACAAACTGGCTTCCCTTACGAAGTCACTTGGCCCATTAAACCTTGAGGATTGACATGGAAGACGAACTGACACCTGAAGACATGGCACCGATTGACGCTGCTATCGCTGCTGGGAAAGCCGCTACAACGGAGTAAATAAATGCTTGGGTTCTCTCCACTATCAGCCGCACCAATTGCTGACGATCAGGCGGCTGTAGTTGTCGGGGTATCAATAAGCATTTCAGCAACCGCGACAGCTTCTGTTGTCGCAGCTAAGACCACTTCTGCATCTGCGCAGTTTTCTGACACTTCTACGGTATCAGTGGATGCGACACGGGTGCAGGCGGCGTCTGCTGCGGCGCAGGCGGCATCATCGGCCAGCGTATCCACCAAGACTGTTGCGGACGTTTCTGCGGCTGCTACGGTGGCGTCTTCTGCGTCTGTATCCGCTGAGCGCATAAACAACGCAAGTGCTGCGGCATCGTCGTCGTCGGCTGTGACTGTCAGCGTTGCCAGGGTCACGCCTGCTTCGGCTGCCGCAAACGTAAACTCAGCTCCGAGCGTTGCCGCGTCTCGCATCAGAACATCTGCCGTAAACCCAACAGCAGTCAGTGCGGTGACGACAGTATTTGCCCGCATTCGTTCTGTATTTGCTGGTGCCGACTGTCGATCTTCGGGGGCTGTCTCCGCTGGCATCACTAGGTCTGCTGCCTCTGTTGTCGTTGTGACATCTGACGCAGCAATTGCGGCGGGCATTACGTCGAAAGCTGCCGCGTCTATGTCGTCGTCTGCCACCGTGGCGATCAGGGCGATCTTGCTGTGGGAGCGGCAGCCTGACACATCCGAAACGTGGGTGGTGCAGGATGACACGTCTGAGATATGGGTTGCGGTGGCCTAAATGTGCTGTCGCTTATATTGTGTGATCTGACGTGCTATAAGTTGTGGGCGGCTAAAGGCCAAAGATTAAAAGGACGCTGAAATGCCTATATTCGAATTGAACATCCCCGCTGGTATGAGCAACAACGGCACCTCTGATCAGTCAGAGATGCGTTGGGAAGGCGGGTCTATGGTTCGCTGGGCAAATGGCTCAATGGAGCCAATCGGCGGCTTTCAAGTTGATACAGATATTTCTGGCACAGCGTCAATTCGCGCTCGCAAGGCGATTGCGTGGAATGACAACGACGGGTCTGCTTGGGTTGCCTATGGCAAGTCTGGCTATATTTCTGCCCGCCAAAAGGGCGGAATCGCATACGACATCACGCCGACTGACCTTTACAGCTCGCCATACACCCAGCCGATCAATGATGAATACGTTGTGACCATCAGCATGGCAAACTGGGGCCAGAACCTACTGATGTGCGACAACTACGACCGCAGGATTTATGAGTGGTCTCCGCAGACGCCGACGACAAAGGCAGTGCGCATCACGACAGCCAATGGATACATTGATGACGCGCCAATCAATAACGAGGCCGTCTTTGTCACTGGTGAGCGTTTTGTGTTTGCTCTTGGCGCAGATGGAGATCCGCGCAGGGTTGCGTGGTGTGACTTTGAGGACATCGGCATCTGGACGCCATCATCCACAAACCAAGCTGGTGACATCACACTTGATGCGGAGGGGAGCCTTCGCTGCGGCGTCACATTCAGCGACATGAACGTCTTGCTGACTGACGATGAACTGTTTGTCGCTCGATACGTTGGCCCGCCATACATCTTTAACTTTGAAAAGGTGTCGAGCGGATGCGGTGTCATCTCAAACAATGCGGCCGTGACAACACCGGCTGGCGTGTTCTGGATGGGCAAAAATAACTTTTATGTGTTTAACGGCGCATCCGTCTCTTCGATCCCGTGCCAAGTCAGAGATAGTGTCTTCAACGACTTTGCCCCTGAGAACTTGATATATGACCCCAAGAAGCTGATCTGGGCGTTTCACAATGCTTCATACAACGAGGTGTGGTGGTTCTACGCACGCAACAATGCGCAGGACGGATACGACCTCGGCAGCTACGTTATCTACAACTATGCAGAAGGCACTTGGGCCACTGGTGGCGATGACGTCCCCGGAGAAACCAGCCAGGTAAAACAGTATTCTGGTCTGAGCCGACTGCCACGCACATGCGGTTTTGGCCCAGAAGTCTGGGGCAAGACAGTCTGGTTTGGCAACCGTGTGTTTGAGCATGAGATCGTCGGTGGGGACTTTGAGCCAGATGTGTCTGGCCCGAACGCTGGCGGGTCTGCTTATTCGTTTGCTATGTCTGCGCCGTTCTACATATCCCCAAGCAAAAACCTGGTGTTAGCTACGCAGCTACTGCAGGACGTGGAGAACTCAACTGATGCTGAGCTGTGGTTCTACACCAAGAACTACCCCAACGACACTGAGGTTCGTTTTCCTGCATACGGGTCTGGCACATACACGCTGGCGAACCCAACAGACATTCGTGTCACTGGGCGACAATTCCGAGCTGTATTGCGCATGAAGGATGGGCAGCGCATGAAGGTTGGCAAGTTCATCTTTGATGTTCAGGGGAATGGCCGCCGATGATTACCTTACCACCACCCACAACGCAGGATTGGAAGACATGGGCAAGACAACTTGTCGCCGCTCTTAACAGAACAATCCCAAACCTAGCTCACAAGGCAGCGTCTGATAACCCGTCACTGAACGGGACGATCTTGTGGGACGACACCAATGGCTACCCAGTGACGGCAAAGGATGGCGTGTGGCGTCAGCTCGTGATGGCTGATGGCTATGCCGAATTTGTCAAGACGACTACCGTCACGGCGGCGGCGATTAATACTCCGTACGCAATTACGATGGACACGCCGCTGTTCGATAACGGTATCCACCTCGGCACACCCACATCGCGCATTGTCTTTGACGAGGGCGGCGTCTACTTGCTTGCATTCTCGGCGCAAATTCTTGCCACGAGTGCCAACGCAATTGAGTTTAACTTCTGGCCGAGACTTGACGGCGTTGACGTTCCTTACAACCGGATCACGACGAACACCAAAGACAACGGAATTACGACTGTAGTGTCGCGCACAATCGCGTTCACAATTTCCGCCGGGTCATACATTGAAGTCATCTGGCAAGTGAGCGACCTTAGCGGGCAACTTGTCGCCGTCCCGGCCGCCACTTTGCCGTCGTCTCCGTCGGTGACGCTTTCAATTACGAGGATACGCGCATGACACACAAAGTTGACATGCGATTGGTCCCCGTTGACATGATCGAAACGTACTGGCCAACTTTTGGCCCGATGATTGAGTTGGCGCAAAAGCGGCTGGCGGATCAGTGCGGGATGGATGACGTCGAGGAATGGCTGCGCACCGGTCAATCATTGCTCTGGGGCATTTACGTTGACGGCAAACCAATGGCCGCGATGATGACTGCAAAGAATAAATATCCTCGCAAGCGCGTCATGGTCATTGAGATGATCGGCGGCGAGCGGGCAGACCTTTGGTCCAAGCCGGCGCTGGATGAATTAGCAAGAGTGTCAAAAGCAGCAGGCTTTGACGCAATCGAAACACACGCACGCGCAGGGTGGTCAAAAATGGCCAAACAGTATATGTTTAAGCTCAAGCACGTCGCCTATGAACTGGAGTTGTAATCATGGGAAAAGGTAAAGAAGAAACGAAGCAGGAGATGCCAGCGTTTCAGAAGCAATATCTGACTGGCTCTGTTCTGCCGTTTGCAAAGCAAATCTCCCAGACGCCGTTTGAAGCCTACACTGGCCCGATGGCCCCTGAGATGAGCGGCTACACGACGCAGGCCGCCGACATTTACAGCGGAATGGCTGGTCAGGATCAGGCGCAGCAGCTTCTGGACACGACGCAGGCTCTGTATAACCCATATCAACAAAACGTTATTGATGCGTCACTGGCGCAGATGGGCCGTCAGCAGCAGCAGGCTTTGACTGGGCTTGAGGGCCAGCTTGCAGGTTCGGGTGCATTCGGATCACGGGGCGAGGTTGCGCGCGGTGAGTTTGCCGCTGGCAACTTGGCGTCTCAGAACCAGCTTATTGCGCAGATGATGCAGCAGGGTTACAGCGAGGCGCAGGCCCGCGCGATGGGTGCAATGCAGCAGCAGCAGGCCCAGCAGGGCGCAGCAGCGGCTGGCTTGACTGGCATCGGTGGCATGGAGACAGCACTGAGCGCGGCTGAGATTGACGCAATGCGCAACGAGTTCATGCGCGAGCAGCAAGACCCGTATCAGAAGTTAGCCGCGTTGCAGGGTGGTGCTAGCGCTATCCCTGGCGGATACGGCACGACAACGGCGACAAAGACGCCGGGTCTGTTTGATTATTTGAGTATGGCGGCGACTGCGGCAAGCGGCACAAACTTTAATGCATAAAGAGCTGGATAATTAAATGGCTGACTGGCAACGCGATGACAGAGAACTGCTTGCACGCATTTTAGCGGCGGAGGCTGGCAACCAAGGCCCAGTCGGCATGACTGCGGCGGGCAACGTCATTATGAACCGAGCTAATTTGCCAGGGTATGGCGACGGTGTTCGTGGTGTCATTATGAAGCCAGGTCAATTTTCACCAATGAACAGCGTGACCGGATACGCTGGCGGAGAGCAGGGTCAAAACATTGATGCGATCTCGCCAAGCGAGACGGCATATATGGTCGCGGATAGTTTGCTTTCCGGCGAGGCGGGGGACATCACTGGCGGCGCAACGCACTTCTACAACCCAGAAATTTCAAACCCATCTTGGGCGCAAGGCGTAGAGTTCACACGGATTGGCGACCATGTATTTGGTAGAGCTGACGCACCGCGTGGTCAATCAAGCGCGGCCAACACGACACAAAGGAGCCAGCCAATGGCGCAACCAATGCAGCAGCAACAGCAGCCGCGCGGCATTCTTGAAATGTTCGGCGTGCAGAAAATGAACCCAGAGGCGCAGGGCGAGACGGCTTTGCCATTCTACCAGCGGCCTACGTTCAGCAACTTGATGGGCGACTTGGCCTTGGGGTTCAACCAGATGCGGCTGCGGCCAGATGAGGGTCTTGCTCAGCGGATCGGCGGTCGGCGTCAGCAGCGTGAGCAGCAGGCCCAGACAAACCGCACGCTTGAGTATTTGCAGCAGCAGCCAGGGTCTGAGGCAGCGGTTGAACTCATTCGTTCAGGCGCAAGCCCGACGCAAGCCTTGCAGTTTTATTATAAGTCTTTGCAGCCAGCGGAAGTCGATCAGACTGCCGGTATGCAGAATTACCAGTTCCTTTTGGCGAAGGGCATGGACCCGCAAACTGCTATGGAGCGAGCATTTGGCGGTGGCCCCAACATCCAGGTTGGCAGCGGAATTGAACGAGTTGGGGATTATATTTTGGTTCCAGACCCAAATTCTGAAACGGGTGTCAAAATGGAGCTGATTCCGAATAGTGAAACAGATCGAGCGCAAACAGCGGCAGCAGAGGCAGAGGTTGCTCGTTTAGGCACGGCTGAAACGCAAGAGGAAAACAAAGAAAGCGTTGTAAGCGGTGGAATTGATAACCTAGTCAGCATGATAGATCAGGGTGGAATTTTCAATTTGCCCGAGGCTGGGATTGTTGGAAATGTTCTTGGCTCTTTGGGTGTAAACCAGCAGGCCGTTGATTTTAGAAATGAGCTTGCAACAATTCAGGCAAATATCGCTTTTGATAGGCTTCAGCAGATGCGTAATGCGTCAAAGACCGGCGGCGCATTGGGAGCAGTTTCTGAACGAGAGCTTGATTTGCTTATGAACGCTTATGGCAACTTGAACCAGTCAACCAGTCCCGACCTGCTTCGTCGGAACCTTTTGAGCATCAAGCGGATTATGACAAAGATTGAGAATGACCCTGTGGCAAGTGCAGCATATTACGGCGGCGCTGGCGGGGGCGGTGGATCACCGACAAACGAGTTTTCAGTAACGGGGCGGATTGACTGATGGCAAAATGGCAAATTCAAACCCCTGGTGGTTATGAGGTTGAAGTCACTGCGGATACTGAGTCCCAAGCATTGGACCAAGCGCGTCAAAACTGGCAAACGATGCCGAGGATAATTGGCAAGCAAGGCGACACCCGCATTTTTGAGCGAGCTAATGGCCAGCGATATTTAGTTTCGCCTGGTTATAGCACCACGGACCCGCAACGTATTCAGCAAGCCCTTGAGGGCGCGACCGCAGGTGAAATATCCCGCGAGTCTATTGATCTTGGACTGCTTGAGGAAAACATTGGCGCGGCTAGGGCGGGCGAATTTGCGCGCGGTTCAATGCTTGGTTCATATGCTGATGAAGCCATTGGCAAGATGCGCGGGCCTAATGCACAGGCAGGAATGCGTATGCTTTCTGGAGCAATGCAGCGTCAACGTCCGGGCGAAACATTGGCCCTAAATTTGGCAGGCGGATTGACCGAGGCTGGAGCGGCGGCTGTTGCAGCCCCTGCGGCTTTGGCGCGGGCTGGCGGTGCCATTGTCGGGCAGGGTCCACGCATGGCGCAAATTGCTAGGGGTGCAGGGGCAGGCGCTGCTTTTGGCGCTGGGCAGGGCGCGGTTTATGGCGCGGGCGAAGGCACCGACGCAGCAACTCGCGCTTCAGAGGCAGCGCGTGGCTCTGGTGTTGGTGCGTTGTTTGGTGGTGCATTCGGCGCTGGAGCGCCATTGGTTGGCGAGGCTGTTGGCAATGTTGTTGGGCGGCTTCGCCGCAGTGATGTCAGGGACATTGCGAGCGAGTTGAATATCTCGCAAGATGCCGCAAAAGTTATTAAACAAACATTTTCGCTGGGTGGAAGCGTTGAAGATGCTGCTCAGGCTTTGCGGCGCGCGGGTGAAGAGGGAATGTTGGCAGATGCTGGGGTGGCAATGCGTGTTTTGCTTGATGCAAGCGCAACGGCTGGTCCTGTTCCCGCTCAAACAGTTTCGACTGCTATTGGAGAACGCGTTGCTCGATCCGGCGAAAAGCTAACAGATGAACTTGACTTTCGTCTTGGTTTTCCAACTGGGGTGGAAACATTAAAAGGCGGCATTCGTCGTGGGTCACAGCCAGCGCGGCAGGCGGCATATGATGCCGCTCTTTCTCAAGAAATTGATTGGCGCTCACCTGCTGGGGAGCGGTTGCGTGGGCTCCTTCAGACAACGCCCAGTGAGGTTATGTCTCGCGCGCAACGTAGCCAAAGCATGGCGATACAGCCTGATGATATGTCTCGGCGGTATGCAGATGAATTTGCGCCCACTGTTCAAACCGGCAGCGCAGCCTCACAAGCGCGCGCCGCAGAGCAGGCAGAGGTTGAGCAGTTCTTTTCAGAATATGCAGATGCCGCGCGCAACACTGGACGGAAACGTCCGTTCACATCGTTTATTCAGTCTCGTGGCGGGATTGACCCAAAAGGGCCAGCGGCTGCAGAGTTGCGTGCGCGTGGCATTACATCTCGGACGCACCCAGGCCTATATCGCGTTGGCGGCATGAAAGACGTTGATAACCTGCCTCTTTCTGAGTTTGACGTTGAGGGGATTAGGTACGGTGGCGGTCAAGAAAGCGGGCGCTATGCTGAGACGCAAGAAATTTATGACGCTATTGAAAGCGAAGGATTTGGTGTTCCTGTCGGTTCTAGTGAGAATGCAGAACAAAGAAGCCGCCTTTTGGAGCTGGACGCATTACTTCCGGAATATGAAGCGCGCCGTGCTGCTTTGCAGAGCGACCCTGCCGCTGCGATAACTTCAGCCCCTCAAGCGGTTTCAGACATTGCTCCGATGGCAACTGTTTCTGATGTTGACCAAGTAAAGCGGGCGCTTGATGACATTTATCGAACCAATGACGGTCTTGGATTGTTGGGTGGTGCAACTGATTTTGGTCGGTTGGCCGGTTTGCGGTCCCGCGCTATTCGTGACGCTCTTGCGGAAGCTGTCCCAGAGTACAGTACGGCTCTGAAGACAGCGGCGGACCCAATTCGTCGGGTTGGAGCGGTTGATTTTGGATCAAAGGTGTTAGATCAAGGTACGCCGCGCGAAAGCGTGCGTGAGTTTGTTCAGGGCGCAACCGGCGGCGAGATGATGGCGGCGAAGGAAGGATTGCGCAGTCAAATTGATGAAATTATGGCAAACGTGCGCGCGGTGGCTTCCAACCCAGATCAGGACGCGCGTGAGGCTGTAGCAGCGGTTAACCGAATGAATAACCGCGCATCACGCGAAAAGATGGCAATGATTTTGGGCGATGATGCGCCTGATTTTTTCCGTCAACTTGATGAGGCGGCAGCGTCATTTAATTTGCAGGCCGATGTGGCTGGCAACAGCCGCACGGCATTGCGCCGCGCTGTTCAGGAAGATGTTGGCGAGACGGTTGCGCCTGGAGTTGTTGCTACAGCAGCGCGTGGCGAAGCGGTTGATGTTGCTAAGCGAGTCGTGCAGGGATTGACCGGCATGACAGATGAATTTTCCGCTCAGCAAAGGCAGCGCGTGTTTAACGATATTGCGCGAGCTTTGACAGAAAAAACTGGCGAGGATGCACGCATTGCGCTTGCCGTTCTAGACCAAGCAATGAAGGGCCAACCGCTCACAGATGCGCAAACCAATCAGCTTGCATCCCTTATCGCTGGTTCTTTGTTTACATCTGGAACCCGTGCAGCCACCACTGGCTACAGCAATGAAGCCCGCGCAATAGGACCGAGGTAAAACCACATGAACCCTGAAGACATGATCGAAGACGCAGAAATCGTGGACATCCTTGAGATTGCGCCTGTTGAAGTGATTGAGGAAGAGGACAACGGCCCAGAGCCTTTGACCGACGACCAGATTGAAGGCATCCTTGCGGGTGCCATTGACGACGCGGTTGATTTTATCGAGAGCGACATCTCACCTGATCGGATCAAGGCGCAGCGCTACTTTGACGGCGAAAGCGACATTGGCCATGAGGATGGCCGCAGCAAAGTTGTATCGACAAAGGTGCGCGATGCGGTGCGGTCTGTTAAGCCCAGCCTGATGCGGGTGTTCCTGTCATCCAGCCGCCCTGTGGAATATGTCCCGCGCGGTCCAGAAGACGTGGCAATGGCCGAGCAAGTCACCGAATACATGCACTACAAGTTCCAAGAGCTAAACGGCTTTCGTGTACTGTCTGACGCTTTTCACGATGCGCTGGTCAAAAAGACTGGCATCGTGAAGACGTATTACGAGGAATACGACAAGAGCGAGATCCACACGTTCACCGGCTTGAGCGAGGCACAATATCTTGCCGTCATGATGGACCCCGATGTCGAAGTGCTGGAGCATTCCGAAATCATTGAGGACACGCAGGTTTCCGTTGACGGCTTGCAGATGCCTGAGATGATGTCGCGCACGCACGACCTAAAGATCATCAAGCGGGCCACCGACGGTGACATCTGCATGGTGTCTGTGCCGCCGGAAGAGTTCTTCATTGATCGTGGCGCTCGCTCGATTGATGACTGCTATGTCTGCGGCCACCGCAGCGACATGCGGGTTGGCGATTTGGTTGAAATGGGTTTTGACTTTGATGAGGTTGTTGAGCTGGACAGTTCCAGCAGCTTCACCGACATGAGCGTCTTGGAGGATGAGGCGCGCAGGGGTTACAGCGTCAATTCGGATGAGGAGCAAAACTCGGTAGACCCGTCCAGTAAACTGGTGATGGTGACTGAGGCTTACATGCGGATGGACGTTGACGGCACAGGCACGCTGATGCTGCACAAGGTCATCCTTGGCGGCACGAACTACAAGTTGCTGTCGGTTGAGCCATGCGACCAGATCCCGTTTGCCATTTTTGAGATTGACCCAGAGCCGCATGCTTTCTTTGGCCGGTCAATTGCAGACCTGCTGACTGACGATCAGGACGCGGCGACGTCGGTGATGCGCGGCATTTTGGATAACGTCGCCATGACCAACACGCCGCGCATTGGCATCGTCGAGGGTCAGGTTGATATTGACGATGTGATGAACAACGAGATTGGCGGGATCATCCGGATGCGTCAGGCCGGTGCGGTCCAGCCATTCTCGGTGCCGTTTGCCGCTGGCCAGACGCTGCCAGCCATGCAGTATCTTGACCAGATGATTGAAGGCAAAACGGGCGTCACACGGGCGTCTATGGGGCTTGATCCGGATGCGCTGCAATCCACTACCAGGGCGGCTGTCACGGCCACCGTGCAGGCAGCCGCTGGCCAGACTGAAGTGATGGCACGCAATCTTGCCGAGGGCGGGATGCGCCGGTTATTCAAGATCATGCTGAACCTGATTGTGAAGCACGCAGACGCGCCAAAGTTCATGCGGCTCAATGGAGAGTTTCGTGAAGTTGACCCCCGCGTTTGGGATACGTCAATGGACCTGTCTGTCAATGTTGGCCTTGGCACTGGTCGCGAAGAAGAAAAGGCCGCTGCGTACCGCGAGGTGCTTGGCTTGCAGATGCAGGTTTACAATCAACACGGCCCAGGCAACGGCGTCGTGTCGCTGGTCAATATCCGCAACACGGTGGCCGACATGATGGCCTCTGCCGGTTTGCGCAACAGCGAGCGTTACTTCCAGCCGATCACGCCAGAGTATGAGCAACAACTTATGCAGCAAGACCAGCAGGCAGCCATGCAGGCGCAGGGCCAGCCGCAAGACGAACAGGCGGCGGCATTCTTGCAGGGTGAGCAGATCAAGGCGCAGACAAGGGCGCAGGCCGATATGATGAAGGCCCAGCTTGATGCGCAGAAGATGGTTATGGAAGACGACCGCAAGCGCGATGAAATG
>Ga0196887_1000429_pt1 | contig 20569 bp, 29 predicted proteins | sample VirMetDEL_Mar_31_FD_169094 | JGI IMG/M metagenome (GOLD analysis project Ga0196887, IMG submission 169094) | Aqueous microbial communities from the Delaware River and Bay under freshwater to marine salinity gradient to study organic matter... | ecosystem: Environmental > Aquatic > Marine >... | reverse complement strand
ATTACTATTGCAATGTCAGACAGTAATAATTACAAGGTTACGTTAGCGCATAACGCTACCTTTAATAATCCTACCAGTATTACGGCAGGGCAAACAGGTGCTATCTTTATTACGCAAGACGGTACTGGATCACGAACAGCCTCTTGGGGTTCTTACTGGGACTTTACTGGAGGCACTGCACCTACGTTATCTACGACAGCGGGAGCGGTAGATCGTATTGATTACGTAGTTCTTGACAGCACTAACATTCAAGCAGTAGCAACCTTAGACTATTCATGAGCGGATTAACTGGTAACAACATACTTGGTGGAGCATCTGCTCAAACTGGTGCGTATGACATAGCAAACTCATTGATGTTTGACCAAAATGATACCCCAAAACTAGATCGAACTCCTTCCAGTACGGGTGACCGTAAGACTTGGACTTGGAGCGCTTGGTTAAAGCGTTCATCTTTAGATGATCCGAATGACTGGTTTTTTAGTAGCGCCGACTCAAGTGAAAGACAATCGATCGCTTTCTATAACGATCAATTTTATTTTGAGCATACAAACTCTTCTGGCTCAGGTTTTTTATTAAGCAATCGTTATTTTAGGGATGTAAGCGCTTGGTATCATATTGTTGTGGTGTGGGATACAACGCAAGCAACAGACTCTGATAGAGTAAAAATTTATATAAATGGAGAGCAACTTGCTGGCTTTACTGGTGGCGCAGGCGGTACTGGTGGATATCCAACTCTAAATCAACAAGGAGAAATTAACAATACTTCTGGAGTGTATATTGGAAACCTAGTTTCTTATTCGGGTTATAATTATGATGGGTATATGTCCGAAGTAAACTTTGTAGACGGACAGGCGCTAACTCCATCAGATTTTGCCAAAACAAATTTAAGCACAAATCAATGGGTTGCTAAAAAATATGTAGGGTCATACGGTACTAATGGTTTTTATTTAAACTTTGATGACTCTTCTTCTATAGGTAATGATTCTAGTGGTAATGGTAATAATTTTGCTACCACTAATCTGGTTGCCGCTGATGTAAAAACTGATACGCCAACAAATAACTTTGCTACATTAAACTCAGTATCGCCCAAAAAAAATGAAGATGGAACTTCATACACTCCTACTTATCGTAACGGCAATTTAATGTCAACTAATCCTCCTATGTCTGGAGAATCTAGTTTTCCTATTCCTAAAACTGGGAAATGGTATGCAGAATTTTATATAACAGGCACAAGTGGAAGTCTGGCCGCAGGAATAAGAAACCTTGAGGGGCTTTACTCTCCATCTAGAACAAGTGATTTTGCTTCTTATAGAATTTACGCATATACCCCCAATACCGCTTTTGTGGGGGGTAAAGATATTAATAATGTTGATACCCAACTAGTAAACCTTTCTTCTTATTATAATGGAGGAGGCCCATACGAAATTCAATACGCTTATGATGCTGATAATGGAATTTTAAAATATTTTGTTAGTGGCGTTCTTGTTGCCACAGAAAGTTCTGTAGACACTTCGCATCAGTATGCTTTTTTTATGAGTAGCACTTGGAATACTGCGGGAGGTACTTGGTGCGTAAACTTTGGTCAAGACTCTACTATGCATGGAAATGTTACTGGTGGATCGTATACAGATGCCAATGGTTATGGTCAGTTTAAATATGCACCACCCGCAGATCATTTAGCATTATGCACTGCTAATATTCCTGACCCCGCAATTGCTTTGCCTAAAGAACATTTTGATACAACTCTTGTAAGTGGTAATGGCTCTAACAGATCAATAACAGGATTAAATTTCCAACCTGATTTTCTCTGGGGCAAGTCTAGGACAAACACGCTTAATTATTATTTGACCGATTCTGTTCGTGGGGTAAATAGTCAGTTGTATTCTGACACCTCTGGATCGCAAGGCTCTGAGTCTGTAATTTATACAGCGTTTAACTCTGACGGATTTTCGCTTGGCACAGGCGATATGAATACGTCAGGACAAAACTACGTTAATTGGGCTTGGAAAGCGGGAGGCACAGCAGTCTCTAACGGTGACGGCTCTGTTACAAGTTCAGTAAGCGCCAATCCTTCGGCGGGATTTAGTGCTGTTACTTGGACGAATAATAATGTAACAGTAGGTCATGGCTTAAGTAAAGCGCCAGAGTTAATCATAATGAAAAATAGAGAAGCGGCGGCTTCATGGCTTGTTTATAGCGAACCTGTTGGCAATGCACATACTTTGTTTTTAAACACTACTGATCAACAAGATGCAGGGTCTGGTTATTTTAATTCGACATCACCTACGGCTTCAGTATTTTCGGTAGGAACTACAGGTGGAACATTAACGGATGATTTTGTAGCCTACTGCTTCCATTCAGTAGAAAATTACAGCATGGTAGGTCTTTATAGAGGCAATGGGGATGCAAATGGAATTTATGTTTACACAGGGTTTAAACCTCAGTGGTTAATGGTAAAACAAATAAATTCTACCAGAGACTGGATTATGTACGATAATAAACGATCTGAATTTAATGTAATGGACGATTACTTGCATCCAAATTTAAACAACGCAGGGACTACTTCTGGTGGGGTCAATGTAGATTTTTTATCAAATGGATTTAAGTGGCGCAGTGCAAACACCGCCATAAATGTCGCATCAGGTAATTATATTTATTTAGCCTTTGCCGAATCACCATTCAAATATTCTAACGGGAGATAACAATGTGGTATAAAGAAACAGTAGGGATTATCAATACCCCACGACCTATAAACATAGATGATATACAGCATCCCGCTAATATATTTACGCTATGGAGTAAAGAAGAATTAAAATCTTTAGGCATATATCCTGCTAGAGTTGAGAGTATTGATAGCCAGTATTACACTGCGGGATTACAAACATCTGAAATAGTTGATGGGGAATATGTAATTTCTTATGAGGCTGTTGAGAGAGATGTTGAAGAATTAAAAAGTAATCTTATTAAAAGCATCAAAGAAAATACAGGCAATTTGCTTGCTCCTTCTGACTGGATGATCATAAGATCGATTGACGAAGGAAAGGATGTACCTTCTGAATGGACAACATATAGAAATGATGTGAGGGCTTATGGCAACACTCTTGAAAAAGGGGTGGAAGCATTTGCATCTTTAGATGCGGTTCGTAATTTCCAACATTATGAAGTCCAAGAAGAAAAATATATTCCAGTTGTAAGTGATGGGGTTCAAACTGCGGGATCAGAAACTGAAATAGTTACTGTAGTAGTTGATAAAACGTATTGGGGTTGGCCTACATCACCAGATGCAGAGGTTGATGAATATCACGTTAGGTACATATAATGGCATTAGAAAGCGCAAGTTTTATTAGCGGGTTGGTAGACACTAACCCCACAGGTACAGATGCAATTAGTCAGGGTGACGATCACCTTAGACTAATTAAATCTGTTCTACAGGGTACACTGCCTAACGCATATGAAGCCATCAACGGTATTCATACAGGAGCAACAGCCCCCACATCTACATCAGCAGGACAACTCTGGTTTGATACATCTACTGATTTAGTTAAGGTTAGGAATACTGCTAACTCTGATTGGGAGGTTGTGTCTGCTGTAGCAAACAGTGTCACGCTTTTAAACAGACAGTTTTACACAGGTACTAGCGCATCAAATGTTAGAGCGTCTACACCTACCTTGACCGATATGTCTATATCTTATACAAAGCAGAACGCCTCATCTAAACTTGCTGTAACTTGGAGATGTGATTGTGAAGTTGCTTCCAGTTTTGGAACGCCTAGCCCAAGCGAAGGAAACTTGGTATCTTTGTATGTTGATGCCGCCGCAACAGGTGTAACTCCTTCTGGGGCAATCCTTATGCAATACTTTGATGATGATTTAGCCGCAGGTGGTCATGCAGGTGGAACAAGTGCTATGCGTGGAATGGGTAGCCATACTTGGGAAATTACAGGGCTTGCCGCAGGAGCAAGAACAATAGCAATATACGGGCAAAACCAATATCCTCTTGATGGTTGGGCAGCGTATGCACAGTATGAATTTATTGTAGAGGAATGGCTATGATTTTATCAGCAGGATTTATTAGTGATTGTCTTATTCAATTAACACCTAATAATGGGTTTATGATAAACTCCAAGGAATTTGAATTTTCTGAGGACAACTATGATAAGCACGTTATCTATAACAACCCACCTGACAAACCTGCTTATAATAGAGTTTTAGGATATGTTCCAGATACTCAGTGGGTAAGTGTAAGGGTCGAGCAAAAATATAAACTAGAAGATTGTGATTGGACTGTACTACCTGATGTACCTATGGAAGAAAGTTTAAGAGATCAATGGAAAGTTTATAGACAAGAGTTAAGAGATATTACAAAGCAGTCTGATCCTTTTAATATTACATGGCCCACGCCACCAGAATAAATGCCATTAATACCTTTTGACAACGTAGGCTCCGTAGGAATAATAAAGGATATACCTCCTTATAATCTTCCACAAGGTGCATGGTCTGATGGAAACAATGTAAGATTCCTTGATAACGGCGTAAAGAAAGTCGCAGGTTACAAGGAAGTGATGGCTACTTGTCCGTTTGCTCCTTACTACATTCATCCATACTTGACAGCATCAGGGCTTTACTACTGGATAGCCTATGGTGCTACAGACATCGCAGTGTTTACTGGCACTGTATGGGTTGATGTTACAAAACAAAGCACATTAACTTTAAACGGTGCTGTACTGGCAAGTGCGTCTAGCATTACTGTAGATACAGGAACAGCATTAACTGCTTTGTCTGCTACTGGCACACTAAGGCTAGGCATAGATACTGGAACGGCTAACAAATATGAGGAGTTAACTTACAGCGCTAGAGACACATCAACTGGAGTTATTACCCTTACAGGTACAACAACATATGCTCATCCAGATGACTCTGTAGTTTATCCTTCTGGATCAACCGCAACATTAGATAGTGATTACAATGCTAATACATCTAGCCGTAGATGGACTGCTACTAACCTTAATGGTCTGGTAGTTTCTACTAATGGATTTGATGAACCACAAATGTGGCCTTTAAACGCAGGTATACCTAGCACTGCTACTCCATTTAGAAATTTGCAGAACTGGCCTAGCGGTAATTCATGCAAGTCTATTAGATCATTTAGAACATTCCTTGTAGGTCTTAATTGGAACAGGAATAATCCAGAACCACGATTAGTTAAATGGTCTACTGAAGCCGCTTATGGTGCGGCTCCTTCTACATGGGATGAGACTGACGCTACTTTAGATGCGGGTGAGTATGAGTTATCTGATACGCCCGGAGACATCGTAGACGGCCTACCGCTAGGTGACTCATTTTTAATCTATAAAGAAGATTCTATTTACATTATGAACTATGTAGGAACTCCCTACATATTTTCGTTTAAACTTCTTAGCCCTACTGTGGGTGCATTGTCTAAAGAATCTATTAAAGAGTTTGATGGCGGTCATTTCTTTATTGGTAATAGTGATTGCTACATATGCAATGGTCAGACTGTAACACCATTGCTTCCTAACAAAGTACGCAGATCAATGTTTGAAGACTTGTCTGGCGACAATTATCAAAAGTGTTTTGTTGCGGCAGATTATGTTCGTAATGAAATGCTTGCTTGTTTTCCTAGTTCTGGAAGTGACGTAGTAGACAAAGCCCTTATATGGAATTGGAAGGACAACACTTTTTCATTTAGAGATTTACCAGATACGTCTTACATACATGATGGCATTATAGATATAACTACTGGCGCTACATGGGATGCCAGTACAGAAGACTGGGATTTAGGAACAGGTGCATGGGGTGAAAGAAACTATGACAATGTTAAAAAGAACCTAGTATTCTGTGATGTAACTAATACTAAAATATTTCGTGATAGTTTCGGTAACACTAAAGACGGAACAAACATGACATCTTTTGTAGAACGCACAGGTCTTGATTTAAATGATCCACAGTCTGTTAAGTTTGTATCTGCTGTATATCCTCAGATTGAGGTTAGTGGTGACAATACTGTTAATGTTTACATTGGTAAACAAATAAGTACAGAGCAAGGTATTACTTGGGAAGGCCCAGTAGCGTTTAATCCTAACAGTCAATCTAAAGTGTCATGTCGCGTAAGCGGTAAATACTTTGGTATTAAAGTAGAGTCTACTACTGACATAGATTGGAAACTACATGGTGTAGCATTTGAGGTACAGCAACGTGGACTTAGAGGTTTAAGAAGTTATGGCTAATGCTCCAGTTAAAAATATTAAATCAGTTAACAGATGGACACCTAACCCTGCTCCAGTAAACAATGAAAATTTATCTGATTACTTGTTTAGTGAATTAAATAGATTGTCAGATATTATATTTAATTTAGATTTAATGCGACTAGAGCAAACTAACAAAGACCCTGAAAATACTACAATAGCAAACGATAGGGGTAAACCTAGAGATGGTGATATAAGATATGCGGATGGTACGAATTGGAATCCCGGTAGCGGTATTGGCATTTATGCTTACATTGGGGGCGCTTGGACTAAACTCTAATCTATATGCAGACTACAAGTCTACATTCCTAATAGAAAGAGACAAGTACAGTACATTAAACTGGCTGTCAGATGAGACAAGCAATCACTGGCGTGACGTAGTTATAGAAAAGTTAAACGCTAACGGCGATACACACGTTGATGTAATGGCTAGAAGTTATGACTCTTCGTTTAGAGAGGTAAGTAGTGTTAATAGAGTTGCTTGGCGTGATCGTCTTACTAGGTTGCGTAATAAAAATCTGGCTCCTGTAATGTGGCTTATATCTGATGACAGTCCACAAGCCTACAAGCAGGGACTACAGAATCAGATAGACTACCAGAATCAAGTAGTAGATGCAGTAGATGATCTTGTTAGCCATTACGTTGTATGCCTTGAGTGCGATGAGTATTACTCAGCACAAGAAGTAAACGTACTAATACAGAACCTTAGAAACAAAGGTGTTAACAAACCTATTGGTGTACACCTAACCCCCGGAGTCAAACCTGAATACTATGCTCAAGCAGACGTTATCTATTTGCAAACTGGTTTTAACCTGAGTGAGTCACAGTTCAGAAAAAGTATCGAAGAAACACTTAGGCTTGGTAAGCCAGTTGTCGTATCTGAGTACCACCTCAACGGAACAAGCGCATTGGCAAAGAGGTATGGAGACATTGCTTGCTCGTACAAGGGAGTTGTGGGAACTGGAAACGGCAGAGGATCAGCAACCTGCGAAACAATGCAGTGGGATCAAGGACAAACAACCAAGTCCGAATGGGACAGATGGGAAGACTTCGTAAAGAAAAACGATGATGAGTTATATATATTTGCTTTAGCACTGGTTACTGTTAGTGCGGCTAACTTAATTAACCTACCATTTATGGCTACGTTTAACTACGCTACAGAAAACTATTACGAGTTAATGATGGTTAGACCTGTTACAGAAACTATAGATACTGGTGTAACAATTCGTAATGACGGCAAGGTAATGGTATTCGGAAACTGGAGATTTAAGTGAAGGCAGGTGTTGTTGGTATAGATTATATACCTAAATTATGGGATCGTATTGAACCAATGCTAGAAAAAGTTGTTAAACATAGCGAGGGTGAATTAACTACAGATCATTATCTTGACTATTTAATGGATGATGAAATGCAATTATGGGTGGCAATAGAAGATAATAATATTGTAATGTGCATGGTTACTCAATTTATTAATTACCCAACTAAAAAAATATTAAGAGTTTTATCTATCTCTGGAGAAAGGTTTAAAGAACTGCATGGCAGGTTTAATGGGATGATAGAAGAATTTGCACTTGAAAATAACTGTTCCGCTCTTGAGTTATGGGGTAGAAAAGGATGGAAAAAAATGTTAACAGATTGGAATGATTCATATATTGTCTATACTAAAGACTTAAAAGAGAGGATGCACTAATGAGCGGAGGAATACTAGGCAATAAAAAAATGTCGCCAGAACAAAGGGGCCAAATTGATTCTGCAAATGCAATGAAACCTACTAACTTTACTACACCTCATGGTAGTCAAAATGTAGATAATCCAAACTATGCTGATTACGTTAGGCAAAATCCTGACTTAATGGCTAATTATAATTTGCATTGGAAAAAGGGTGCCGAAAAACCTTTTTCTCAAAACAATGAAGGTATATCTCTTGCAGAGTTTGGCGCTATGCACTGGAATAAATCGGGAAGAGCCGAAGGTAGATCAATGCCCGGAGTAAGTTCTTCAAGGCCCGAAGAAGAATCAGGTGGTAGTGGATCATCTGGATACAGTGGTAGCGGTTGGGGAACTCAATTAACAGGCAACATATACCATCCTCAATTAGTACAGGAATACTCAAGACCTGATATGGTTCCAGTAGAGGGTTTGCTAGACCCAAGAAATCCTTTAAGTTATATTGGTGACGGCGCATTATATCAGCCCGGAACTGTACAATCTGCCGCATTTGCTCCAGATGGAATAGTAGGTTATCAGCCACCAGAATTAAGTGTCGGCATGCCTAGAATGGTATCAAATCCCTATGGATCATTGGAACTTCCAGAAGGGTGGGAAGAATTATTATCTGGTTTTGAGGAAGAGGAAGAAGAGGTCGAATCACCATCAGTAGAAGAAACTAATTAAAAGAGGAATGTAAAATGGGCGCAGGATCAACACAAGTTTCAACATCGAGTACGGCTCCTTGGAAGGGACAGCAAAAATATCTTTTAAAAGGATTTGATAAAGCGGAAAGTGTATTCAATACTATCCCAGAATATTATCCCGGAGAAACCGTTGCGGGGTTTGACCCAATGCAATCTCGCGCTCAAGATATGGCTTCTGATTATCTACAAGGGCCAAGAACGCAAGCGCAACAGAACTACGCTGAAGGTGCATTACTGCGAGGGTTATCAGGACAGACAGGATTTAGCCCAACTCAGACCTCTGATTTACTGGCGGGTAATGTACGCACAGGAGCGGGTACACCTTATGCGGCAATGGCTGACGCATTATCTGGTGACGTTGTTGATAAATTGCAGGGTAGTATATTGCCCGGAATTAGACAGCAACAGGTTCAGTATCAGCCCGGAGGTTCTAGCAGAGCGGCATTGCAACAGAACAAGGCTGTGACTGGAGCGGTTAAGCAAGGACTAACAACTCCTCTTGCAAATATGTACAGCAACGCTTACCAAACAGCACAAAACATGAGACTTCCTGCGGCACAGCAAGCAATCAATATGCAGAGTAGCGCAATGGGTCAGTACCCATCTATCATGTCTGCCCCTCTTAATATGTATGGTGCGCTTGGAGACATTGGAGCGCAACGTAGAGCGTTAACTCAGCAAACTATGGACGCTGATATGGCTAGGTATCAGTATCAAGCCACAGCACCACAGCAGGCTCTTGCTAACTACATTGCCGCTATACAGGGTAATTACGGTGGAGAGACTGTGCAAACAAGTCCCGGACCTTCTGGTATGGATCAACTTGGTCAGGCTGTTGGTATTGCGGGTAGTGTTGCGGCATTAGCAGGTTCAGATATAAGAATAAAAGAAAACATTGTACCTGAAGGTAGTAAATGGAAAGGTCTTAATGTTTATCATTATAATTATATTGGAGATGATATTCCACGACGAGGTGTTATGGCACAGGATGTAGAGGTTATATATCCAGACGCAGTGCATAACATTGATGGAATTAAATACGTCAACTACGGAGCAATCTAATGGGAGCGGGAATGAAACCCACTGATGTAGGCACTGGCGTAGGGATTAGACCAACTCAGGCTATGACTGGAATGGCTAAAGCAGGAACTGCTGTAAGCGGTGTGCAAACTGGCGCCCCGTTGATGGCGCTTCAAAATTCTCCTTTAGGAGAGCAGAATTTTCCTCATAACCCTCATCGAAGTCGTACAGGAGTTTTGGGAGGGGTTCATAAATCTGGATATCACCCTTCTTGGGAAAGTGGTTATGGTATAACCTCTAGTAGTGTTACAGAAGATGGTACATTTAACGGAAAATTTTTAGATGCTGAAGGTCGAATGAATAGAAGTGGATACAAACCTGCGGAAACTTATACCTCCGCAGAATTAACAGAGTTACAAGCAGAGTTTGATAGGCAGGAAAAATTACGGTTAGCACAACAACAACAATTTGCAGAACTTGCACAAGGCTCTGGTCAACGTGCTACAGCACCAAGTGCCAATAGAGTAGGTGGTGGAGGTGGAGGTCAAATGACCCCATTAAATCCTGCGGCAATACCCAAGAGAGATGACGATATTTTAACTGCCCCTTTCCTTGGTAGATGGAGAAACAGATGAGTGAATTAGATTTAAGTTCTTTTGATACATTTGATACGCAACAAATGAGGGCTGATTTATCAGCACCTCAACCAGTAAGTCAAGCGGTTTTAGATGCCAGAAAGAAAACAGCATCAATGGTCAAACAGTACAATGCTATGAATCTTTTTATGGGTGCTATGGGAAAAAGAACTTCAGCACCTATGTCTATGCCTACATATGATGATAGCACAGGATCGTCAACAGAATCAATGAAGCAGGTTAACAACGCTGTTAACACTGAGTTAATACAATCCCTATCTAAACTACAAGAACAACTTGGAAGACCTTTAACAAGAGATGAGATTCCTTCTATTATTAAAGCCTTTAACATGGGGCCATCACAGTTAAAAACTGTTGATGATATGTTTCCATACATAGGTCTTACTAGAGAACAACAGTCAAACCTAGAAAAAGAAAAAAGCGATCTAAGTGTAGCAGGAGCGGTTGATGACACAATACAAACTCATCGCTCTTTAATTTCTGATGCTAATCCAGAAGTTATTGGAAACAGAATAGAAGAAGCGGTTTATGATATATACAATAATGAATCCCTTAACCCTGCTGAAAAACAAGCGGCGGTTGATAAAGTTTATGATGAATTTGAAGAGATGTATAATCTGGATAAATCTGTTAGAGGTGAATTAAGACAGCAAAAATCAGATCAACGCGCTATGGTTGACAAAGCAATGGAGTCTGGTCAGAACATTACTATAAATCAACTTACTGAAAAAGCAATTGACCGATTAAATGCAGGAGAGCCTTGGGAGCAGGTTAATCGAGACTTGATAGATCAGGCTCAAGGATTCTTAAAAAATAAAGATATCATGGCATCTTTTGTGTCAAGAATGAAAGCGTTAAAACCAGAAGATAAAAGAACAGCGGCTCGTAAAAGTTTTGAAGAAGCGCAAGGTATGCTGTCTTCTTCGGAAGATAGAATTTATAATGTTGATAGTGTTATTGCAATGGAGATGGAGAAAGCAAGTCAGAATCCTTTAATGTACCAATTTACTGGCCCACAAAACGAGGCTATGGCAATTGAAAAAACATTTTATAATCTTAAACTTGCAGACCCAGACGCAATAGATGAAGATCAGTTTAGATCAATGTTTAATGATTTTAAATTGGGGATTCAAAACCTTACTCAAGAAGAGCAAAAAATACAAATTCAAGAAGTAATGTCTAGAGCATCCAAGCAATTGCAACTTCCAGAAAGGCTCTTGTATTACATTGTATATGGCAGAAAAGGATATACAGAATTAGTTAAAGATGGAAAATATTAATGACTGATTACAGTAGTATTTTTAATCCAGTAGGCACTATAAAAAAAGTTGTAGAACTTGCAGATGAAGAATCTGGAGGAATGTATAGCGACATCTTTAAAAAAGGTGCGGGTATGGCTATGCAAGGAGGAAAAGTTGTTGGGTCAGAACTAAGCAGTCTTATTGCCCCTCTCGATAAAGGTAGAGGTGCTGTTTCTGGTGCTAGGGTAGAGGCTTTTAGAGAACCCTCTGTAACTGATGAAAGGTCTTTTAACGAAAGAATTGTTGATGCCGCTAGAGAAGGTTTTGATAACCCGCAATTTCCTAAAGTTCCTATTCCAGAAAGGTTTGAAGGTACTGCTATTGGTAAGGTGGGTGAAGTCGGTGGCGGTTTTGCGGCAAGCGTTTTGGAAGACCCTTGGACTTACACTCCGGGCGCTGTAGTATCTATTCCATTTAGAGTAGGTGCGGCTCTTTTACAAGCCATAGGTAAAACTAAACCAGTACAGGCTATATTAGAATCTGCTCCTGTTAGAAATGTTCTTGAGTCGTTAAATATATATACTGGCGATGCCGCAAAAGCAAAAGAAATTATTGACAGTGTGCGTCTTGAAAGCAGGGGTCAAGAAATTTTATCTCGAAGAGATATGGTTGGATACAATCAAGAGATGCAACAAATAGCAGACAATGCGGGAATTGAAGTTTCAGAATTAAAGGCAGGAATACTTCAGGCGGCAGAAGCAAATGACTTTACAAAAGTAAAAGAGATTAGCCAAGAGGCTGTTAAGTTTGCGGGTGATGAAAGAAAATTTTACGAACAAATTCTTGACGCAGAAACATTAGCAGACACCCCAACAAAAGACATTATGCGAAGGTCGGAAGAACTTGGCATTGAGGGTTACGTTCCTCATGTTCGCAATGATACCTTTACCGCTAAAGTAAAACGATTATTGTCTGGCTCAATGGGCGCTCAAAAGCAAAGGGGTATTGCAGGAACTATAGAAGAAATTAACGCCCAAAAAGGGATTACATTTTTTATGGATGACCCTGCCACACTTAGAACCATGAGATTAAGATGGCACAATCAAATGATGGCGGCTGATAGAGCAATGACTAGAGCGTCATCAGAATTTGGTACTGCTATAGGAAGTAACAAAGGCGGTAAAAGGTTAGATACAAATGGCGATCCAATACCAGATGATTGGGTTACCCTAAAGAACTACGCTTACCCACCGCAAATAGGTAGAGTTTTAAATCAACAATACCAACTTTTAAAGTCTCCCGCAAAAGCAAACGAAGCAATTAAAATGTATGATGAAGTTCAGAACTGGTGGAAAAAATATTCACTAGCATCAAGACCTGCGTGGCACTCAAGAAATGCTATAGGAAACTTTTGGAATAATTATTTTATTGGTGGTGTTAAAAATCCAATTGTATATGGTGAAGCGGCGGCTGTTCAAAAAGCAATGCAAACCGAAAAAGGTTCTGTTGTTGAAAGACTTGATAGGCTTACTGGAACTAACCCAGATAAAAACTTTAAAGTCAGCGGAACCAACATGACTAGAGAAGAAATATTTAATGAAGCAATTAAGCGTGGCGTTTACGAGTCTGGTTTGTATGGTCAAGATTTGGGGCAAGCCGCTGTTACATCATCTAACATTCCTTTTACTACAGAATGGAAAGGTATTAATAAAGCATTTGCCGCAGGTAAAGCAGTAGAGAATAATGCTAGATTAGCCCTGTTTATAGATCAAATAAAAAAAGGGAATTCATTAGATGAATCAGGAAAAATGGTACGCAAAACATTATTTGATTACAGTGATCTTTCTGAATTTGAAAAATCGTATGCTAAAAGAATTTTGCCATTCTATACTTGGTCGCGTAAAAATATTCCCGCTCAGTTTGAGGCTGTGCTAAAACATCCAGATCGCGCTCAAAAATTAAATCTTTTAATTGGCAATATGCAAAGCGGTGTTCAAAAAATTGATGAAAATGATGTAGAGAGTTGGGCTAAAAATCAGTTCCCTATATTCTTAAACAATAAGGATAGTGAAAACTATTATACTTTTGTTACTGCTATGTCTTACCTTCCCACTGCCGAACTTGAAAGAGTATTTCAAACAGGGGAATACAAAGGGATGATTAGCGATATGTTATCTCCAGTTTTAAAAGTTCCTTTTGAACTCTTTATGAATCAAAACTATTTTAGAGATGATGTTATTGATTACTCTCAAAAAGGTGTTGCGCTACCACTAAGCAAGGGAGAAAGCGGGGAAGGTGCGTTTCCGTTTAGAGCAGACACAACAAAAGGTTCTGAAGAGTTTTTAGGTGTTAGAGTTACACCAAAGGAAAAGCATATTCTTTCATCTATTGTTTTGCTTAGTGAGGTTGATAGACTAAATCCTTTTAATGTATTTGGAGACACCTCAAGTCGTGAAGAAGATGACAGAAAATCTTGGGCAGGTGTTCCCAGAGATGGTCAAGATATGCCAGAAAGCGCGAGATGGATTAGAGCCATGATTGGTGCGCGTGTCTACAAAAGAGAAAAAGGTTCGGCAGAAAGGAGTGAAGTATTTGATATGATAAGCACAATGAAAGACCTTGAAAGAAAAATTACCAGTTCAAAAGCCGCAAGAAATCCAGAACTAATGGAACATCTTCGTTTGGTATTAGAAAATACCCTTGAGGGTTATTAATGAAAATATTAAATGCTTTTATTATTTCCGTTATTGCATACTGTGTACTGGTTGCTATTCTTATGACACCTGTACTGGTTAAAGCGCAAGATCAAATGCCTGAAGGCATGTACGAGAAACAAATCAAGATGAACCTTGGATGTACTGAAGGATTCATGGCTATGGTAGATATACTTCATGACAACTATCAAGAAGTGCCAGTAGTTATGAGCCATCTAGATATGACTACTACTTTTGTTTTGTTTGTTAACGAAAGTAAAACTACATCTACATTAGTTATTACTAAGAACTTAAAGGATAAGGAAGAGGCTTGCATTGTGTGGGCAGGACAATCTAACGGTACATCTTTAAGTATTAATCCTAATCCTATATTTCCAGTGGAGACATAATGACAATACCACCATACTTAATTAGTGCTATTATATTTTTGATAGTCCAAACAACTACAGCAGTGTGGTGGGCTAGTAGTATATCAAGCGATGTTGCAATGCTTAAACGTGACAGAGATGACATGGCTATGATTATAGATAACTTAGATGTTTTATCTTATAGATTAGAAACGCTAGAGAAAATGTTACAACGAGTGCTAGGCCCAGAGGCTAGATAATGGCGACAAAAAAAGACCCAAGGCTTGCAAGAGTAGGAGTATCTGGATTTAATAAACCTAAACGTACACCTAGCCACGCTACTAAGTCACACGTTGTGGTTGCAAAAGGAAGCGGTTGTGAAAATGGTAAGGTAATAAGGTTTGGTCAACAAGGTGTATCTGGGGCAGGAAAAAATCCATCAAGCGCAAAAGAAAAAGCGCGTAGAAAATCATTCAAAGCCAGACACGCTAAGAATATTTCTAAGGGAGTTTGTTCTGCGGCATACTGGGCTAACAAAGTTAAATGGTAATGATATGAAAGTTAAAGCGCCAAAAGGATTTCATTGGATGAAAAGTGGTAGCAGTTATACCTTGATGAAAAATCCATCAGCAGGTTACAAACCTCACAAGGGAGCCTCTGAGTCTGCAAATTTTAAAGTACAGAAAACTCACAAAAAATAAGGAGAAAGTTATGGCATATGCTTATACACCTAAAGGAATGTCTGAAGCAGAAAAAGCAAGAAAGAAAAAGAGAGCCGCATCTTTAAAAAAATCTGCCGCTAGTAAAGCAAGAAGTAAAAAAATGGATAATAGAAATAAGTGAAACATCTTAAGGAAAACGATGAAACGTATTTGCAACACCTACGAAAAGCAATGTCTATATCTGGCCTTATGTTGGCTGGGAGTGCTACTGCTTTCGTTCACAGCATTGTACCATTTGTGGCAGTGAATACAACCAGTAAGATATGCAGTAAGGTTAGGGATAAACTAGAACATAGGAGGTGTGTATGTGGGAAAACTTAATAAAAACTTGGAACGCATTAGACAGTCGGATCAAAATAGTAATCGTAATCGTAGGGGCATTGGCTATTATGTCCGCAATTTGGGGATCGCCTGCGCCATCTGTGCCAGTACAGTAGGTTGTCAGAGTCTAAAAGAATCGACAGTAGTAGCAACAGGGTCAGCAATAGGTGCGGGTGTTGGGACTGTGATCAGTGGGGGTGTCGGTGCACCGATACTGGGAGCCATGACGGGTGCCTTTGTGACCGATGTAGCGACAGAGGTTTTGACAACAAACCAAGAGCCTCAGACTATTATCAAGGCGCCTGATAATTTCTTTACATTACTACATAAAATAGTGGAGATAGGTGGATGGACTTTAATGTTAATCTTCGTAGTACCGATGGCTCTAGGGTGGATACTACCAAGCCCAACGAAACTGAACAGAAAGAATTAGTAATAGTAGAGTGGCGTGACATTATAGCAACATCAGGGTGGGAGCAAGAACCAACTTGCCCCACCTTTTTTAATGTTGGTTGGTTAGTCAGGGAGGATAAGGATGTTATTGTTATAGCAACTACCAAAGACCTTGATGACTTTACAGGAGAGTCATCTGATCCTCCTCCTGTTTACTATGGGTTTCATTCTTTTCCTCGTGGAGCCGTTGTTTCTGTTCGGCCTGTTTCATCTTAGCGTAAGCATCTAGGTTCATACCTTCTTTACGCAAGAACACTTGCTCCCAAGTTCTCCATTTGTTATCACTGCACTGCACTGTTTCGTGTTGGTGAACCCAACACCATCTGGCAAAGTAATACCTTCTATCCTCTGCCCATTTTTCTTCTTGCTCTTTAGATGGGTTTAACATTCTTAGGGTACGGTGAAACTTTATATCTTAATGCTTGCCTTGCTAACTTCTTAAATCTTTTGTCGCCAACAAAATGTACATAGCGATGCTTGATTGATCTAAGCCTGTATCCAACATCATCACCATGCTCTTCTTCCATTTGCTTGTAGGTCTTACCCCTAAATGTAGTGTGGTGTAGGTGCGGTCTTGACTTTAAATATATTTCTTTTATAGGTTTTGTTTGACCAGTATAGGTAAAGTTAGTTGCTTGATAGACTATGCCTAAGTGATCCTGCGCCCCGTCTGCATAACTTACTACAATTTTATTGCCTAACTTCTTAAGGGTTTGCCCTACTAACTGGGATGCCTCGTTTTTTCTATTGTACTTTAGAACTAATCTGTTTAATTCTATAACATCTTTCTTAAACTCTTCGCCGCATACACCCTTGAGCAATGTATGTGATGGCGGTATACCGTAAGTACATACTCCAACTAACTCTCCATCCTTAAACATACCAAAAGACTTTTGTATTGACGGCATCCTATGAGCATAATGAACGTCAAGTATTAAAGGTTTAGTATCTTGATAGTTAATCTCTTCAATTGTGTAGCCTGATTCCATCAGTGTTGACTGTTCCGCAGGAATAATCTCGAAGATATTGTGTTGGTATTTTTGCAAACAAATCATCTCTTCCATTCCTTGTTTTAAGTTTAAAGAAGTCATCCTCATTTACACTGCATTTTAACTTAAGATCATCGTAAATGTCAACTGGATTTACTAAAATAAAATCATCGTCAGTTTCAAATGCAATCATCCTGTTAACCTTTGTTGGTACACCCCAACCAATATTACCCGCTACATTTTTAAACTCGTAATAGTGTATTGTAGAATCAACATTTGCATCCCTTCTGTTATTTTTCTTTTTACCTTTTACGTCAATCTTTCCTTCCTTGCAAAGTATATCCCAGTGTTCATTCCTATCTTCTGATCTTGTTGCTCGTCGGATAAAAGAATCCCCAATCATTTCTATGAATCTGTCTTCAGTAATAAGACCTTTCTCATAAAAACTTTGCCATTTATTTTTCATTTATCCAATCCTGTATCCTATCATTTAACTCCTCCTTAGTTTTAACAAACACGTTATCAACGTGCATATAAGTTTGTGCATCAGTGCTTGCTAGAAAATGCCAACCTTGTGCAGTGTTTGATCTTTCTACCCTGTACTTTCCCACCCTACCCAAGTTAAATGCGCTACCCCTACCCCATTCAATGCTTGACATCTGGCCCTCTTAATTCTGGTGTAAACCCTACAACATTTTCACCATCATGCTGTCTTAGCATACGCTTTAAAGCCCTCCACATATACTCATGCCCTGCATACTCTGACTGTTGAGCGCAACCCTCAAGTAAAGACTCCATCTCCTCTATGTCAAACAGTTCATGCTCAATTCCATCTTGAGTTAACTCTAATGCAGAATCAAAATGAAACACAATCATTGCGGGTATGCTCATTTTATACCCTTTAATCTTTGTTTTAAAGTTTTAGCGGCTAAAAAGGCTTGAAAGTTTTCTTCGATTTCGGTTGATCGAACCGCCTCAAATTTACCAGACGCTTTGTCACACCTAAGTATATAGGTAGCATCCACTGGTATACCATGCATATCTTCGACTGCTTTGGCATACGCCGCAACTTGTAAATAATATTCTGGATAAACCCTTTTACTCGTTTTCCAATCAATAACACAATATTCTCCATTAATAATAGCCCTTGCATCGACAGTTCCCGCATACTTATATTTCCTGTGATAGACTTTTTCTTCGGCTGATTTCCATTCAACTACATTTTCTCCAACCCAATCTTGAAAAGCATGAATAGCATTGACAGCCTCTTCTTGCTTTGGCATCTTGGGTATTTCACCTTCTGCTATCTTCCAATTAATTGCGGCCTCTACCCACTCATGCGTAAGGCTACCTATGTTTAAGGCATCTCTTGACACCCCCCTGTAAGCGCCCTTCATTCCTTTTAACAATGGCTCTAAAGCCATTCTAGACTTGTATACGCTAGTTTTTTTAGATGATGCTTCTTGGTCAAAGAAGAAGTTTTTCTCCAACCAATCACCACCCACCTTTAAAGCCCAAGGCACAAGAGCAGGCTTAGAGATGATGTCTAATATTTTAGTAGCATTAGGCACCACCTCTTTACCTACCTTGTATGAATGAAGTTTGCTATCGAATAACATCTCAACAACCTCTCCATCATGGTACTCTATCTTCATTAGAAAGGAACTTCTGTTGAAGAAGATTTACTGGCGTTAGATTTACCAGACCCATTCATGGGCGGTTCCATCCTACCAGAGAAACGAAGTTTACCAGACTCTTTAGCCCACAAGGATACACGCATCTTGGTTCCGTTAATAAGAGCATACCCTGTAATATCTGGGCGGTTTTCATTGCCTTCTTTATCGTTTACAAACAGCGATACATCTCCATCTTTTTCTTGATAATCACTCATAAGAGTTTCCTATATTAAGTTATTGTTAAATCTTCGATTGGCTTGCTCAGTTCTCCAGACTTCAATACGAAGTTCCAGTGACTTGAGTTCCCATCTTAGACGCTCTTCGTTTTCAATCGCAACCGCTACACCTTCAATTGTTTTTGCAACCTGCGGCTGTGTTGAAACCCAATTCTCTTTGTCGGCTACCGTCTTGCCTACCGCCGTAGCATACAACAAAGACCTTTGAGTCTTTTTAAACTCCGTTAACTGATATGTTTCGGCTTTAGCCTTTGCATATTTAGGAGAAGTTTCTTCTATTTTTTCTAGGTAGCCCTCTACTACCTGCTCAATTGTTTTCATAGTTCTATTATACCCTGATTAAATGCTGTGTCAAGTGTTCTGAGAATAAAATATCCCTGCCAATCCATAAACTCTGCATCACCTGAATGCATCTTATTGTGACAAGTGAAACACATTGGCATTGTCAGCCAATCACTAGCCTTGTAGCCCATGCCCCCAGACAGCGGGGACATTCTACCTTTTAAATGATGAGCGACTACCGTACCATCTCTTGCTTCACAACCACTACAAGGTAGGGTAGCCACCCATTCTGTATACGCCTTACTCTTGATCCGTTTTGCCATAAACAGTTGGACTCCTAGTGTTTTTCTTTTGTTCTTCAATTAATATGTTAGCATACTCAATGATCTTTGCCAAGTCTGACAAAGGTTCACCTTTCTTGTCCCATCTACTAGCGTATTTTACTATGTTAGCAGAACAAAAGTCAAGCCTATTTGCAATAATATATTCAATAGGTTGAATCCTCATTATGTAATGTGAAGGTTTCATTTTTATTTTCCGTCAGATACTACTTGCTCAATCAATTGATACACTATTTCTTGAAGGTCTTGTACTTTTTCTTCAAGGGTATCAATGCGCTTTTGCATCTCTAACTTATGTATGCCCTCCCTTGGGGAACTGTACCCATCTAAGTTTGCTCCGCTCATATACCGCATACCCCGCTTAAGCATTGCTCTTCTGAGTTATCCTCATAGATCACGCCACGTTTAGCATTAGCCTCTTCATAAGGTACAGATGTGATAGGTTGACCACCCCTAGCACTATCTGGATACACTGTTAGACCTCTTAATCCACTAGCGTAATCACTAATGATTTTAGCAAACGACTTTATCTTATCCTCATTGTTAAGATCACTACCCCATGCAGGCAGGTTTAACGTGGAACTAATAGCATGGTCTACATACTTCTGTAACCCATGTTGAAACTTAATCCTACGCTCTGGATCAGCGGCAAGATCAACAGCAGATTCAATCTTATTTGGGTCAATACCAGAATCAATTAATCCTTGCGCTGTACCGTCAACGACAAACTGATGTTTCCATTTTGTTCCATCTGAAAGGTAACGTCTGCGGTATGCGACTGCGTATATTGGCTCCACCCCAGAAGTAGTCCCTGCGAGGATAGAGATTGTTCCTGTTGGAGCAATTGCTCTGTAGCCTTTAGGACGGTTGAGAAAAAGTCTGTCGCAGTGT